>Ga0114931_10010749_pt1 | contig 10870 bp, 9 predicted proteins | sample 2SBtaG_FD_89579 | JGI IMG/M metagenome (GOLD analysis project Ga0114931, IMG submission 89579) | Deep subsurface microbial communities from Kolumbo volcano to uncover new lineages of life (NeLLi) - 2SBTROV14_V59a metaG | ecosystem: Environmental > Aquatic > Marine > Volcanic | place: Kolumbo...
AGACAGTTTGGGCCTGGCGCCAAAAGATCTCAATCCCCTCCCCTCCGATTTCTCAAACGCTAGGCCCAATTTTTTTGCCCTCAAAAGACTGCCTCAAATACATTTAGAAAAATATAGCGAGAGCCATTAATGCGAAAAGGCTCATGAATGAAAAGAAACTCGAGTCCAACCCTTTTGATTTCGCAACGAAACTGCAGGAATTTTCCGAACCAAAAGCATCAGCTAAAGACTTTGTCTTTACTGGAGTGGCTCCCAATGCCGCTGGATTTCCTGTACTGTACTGCGAGGAGCTATCAACGACCTGAACACGCACATAAAGTTCCTTATTATTTTCCAGTGGCGCTATGACATAACTCCCACTAAATGACGATGGGCTTAAACTCACAGGCGAAGAAATACTCTTTCCATCTACTCCCGTAATGCTCCTTGTCCAAGTGTCCAGTTCAGCATCACTCGTAGGTAAATCGCTTAAATCAGATTTGGTATAACCAAGATAAATAAGATAGTGCGCGATATCTCCGGGATCAGAAGCAGGATCAAAGTAAACATGAACGCTTTCGTCTCCGACTGCTAAATGAAAATTTCGGATGGCATCTGGCGGAGGATTGTAGGTAAAACTTAAACCCAAGCGAGAAACAGGATCGTCAATAGATGCCCCCTTATATCGTCCAAAGATCATTAAAGAATGCGTCCCGTCCTTTGTAATTCCTAAATCGGATGCACTCAATGAAATGCTTTTTGCTACATTTTTTTGCAAATCTCCTTCCTGAATCTTTTTTCCAGCAGAATAATCGAGGCCATTTGACGTTCCATCCGCATTCGGACTTTCATCAAAACGAATTTCATAAGTAAGATCGCGGTCGGAAACTAAATTGAATTCAAGTGGGGAACTCGCACTCAGGGCAGGGGTTCCAGGATCACTCTCAAAATTAAGAGAGGCCCCTTTTGTCAGAAGGCTGACTCCACTGGATTCCGTAATTCCGTAAACATAGTGATCTTTTGAACTATTCACCCAGCTCGAATAAGAAGTACTTCCCACACTGGAATCCCCAAAGATCGCATCCCCCTTATCTCCCCATCTGTCGGCATTGATCAATGGGCTAAAGCTAGAGGCAACGACATTGAGCAGCTCATCCACATCTGTTTGAAGAGGATCATCAAAGTAATTCTTTCCCATAAAAAAAGAGTAGGCGGACGCATCAGACTGAAAATATCGAGCCATGGCCATCCCCTCCGCACCCATATTCACCACAAAGCTCGAATTAAGGCTCGAGCTCGAAAAAGAGAGAACTTTTGTGTATTCGCTATTTTCCTTTGATCCATCCTCCAAAGCATTCAACATTAAAAGAAATTGCTCCCCATCCGCACTGAGGCCAAAGTCTTGAGTCGAATAATCTTCATAATCATTAGAAAGCTCAATCGTTTCTTGCGACTGACTTAAGTCACTGGGTGATAGCCGTGAAAGATACAAATCAATCGTCGTCGAATCAGCGTCCTCAGCGGCTACAATGACATTATTTTTGGCACAGCGAATGGCATAGGGAACTAAGTCCTTTCCAGTATTTCCAAAAATATTAATCCAATCCGTTTCGGATTGCTCAGTCGTCCCTTTAACCGTTCGAAGGAGATGTTCATATTTGGTTTCACTTTGCTCTAAAAAATACACCTGTTGATTGCTATCTACACACGCCCCCACCACCGTGGTCGTCGCCGAAGTTGGAGTTTCGAATTTATTGTCTTCTTCCTCTGGAGAGAGTGATTTTGTAACATCAAAGTATTGAATGCCGGCCGTCGTCACGACAATTAAGCGTTGATCTCCATCTAAACTGAGTTGAACGACGGAGCCATCGACACTTACGGCCGTTCCAGTCGTTACCATATCAAGGAGATCAATCACATTCCAGGAGCTGTCGCCCGTTGAATAAAAAAGATAACGCCCATCGGAACGAAGAGCCATGTACTGGACCGCAGTGTTTCGAAGACCTTGAATTTGACCTTTGAGAGAAAATACCCCTTCGTCAGCTGCTCGAAGGGGGGTTAAGCAAAAAGAGAAAAGGCTAAGCAGCAGCCCGACGACTAAAATTCTTTTCCACACAAAGTTCTGCGATCTGAACCGCATTGGTCGCAGCTCCTTTTCGAAGATTGTCAGCCACCACCCAGAGATGCAGGCCGTTTTCGGCCGATTCGTCTCGACGAACTCGCCCCACATAGACTTCGTCTTTTCCAGCCAGTTCAAACGGTGTTGGATAGATTTTTTGGTTCGGATCATCCAAGAGGACGACGCCCGGCGTATTGGATAAAATGTCTTTAGCCTCTTCAACACTGAGTTCTTCCTCGAATTCCAAGTTTACACTTTCTGAATGCGAAATGAAAACGGGAACTCGAACCGCCGTGGCGCTAATCTTAAGCTGCGGCAGGCCAAGAATCTTTCGTGTTTCACAAATGAGTTTCATCTCTTCCTTGGTCATTCCATTTTCATAAAAAATATCTATATGCGGAATACAATTGAAAGCAATTTGATGGGGAAAATTTTTCTTGATGACTTCTTGCCCCGCAAACAAAGCTCCTACTTGATTTTGAAGCTCTTCCATCGCTTTGGAACCCGCCCCAGAAACCGATTGATAAGTCGAAACTAAAACACGCTTTAGAGGAACTGCATCGTGCAAAGCTTTCAGACAAACCACTAATTGAGCTGTTGAGCAATTCGGGTTGGCAATGATGCCGCTCTTTTCGGCCAACTGAATATCTTCAGGGTTTACTTCAGGGACAACAAGAGGAATGCTTTTATCTAAACGAAAGTGACTCGAGTTATCGATTACAATTGCGCCTTCTTGGGCCGCCAATGGCGCATATTCCGCAGAAACGCCAGACTTTGTCGCAAAAAGCACATAGTCGAGTCCCTTCTCTTCAAAAGACTGCTTTTCAAGCACCTCTACCCGATAATTTTTGGATTGAAATTTTATCTCTTCGCCTTCGCTATTTTGAGAGGCCCATAAATAAAGCTTCCTAACGGGAAAAGCCCGTTCTTCCAAAACCTTTAGCATTTCCCGGCCTACTAAGCCGGTTGCGCCAACGACGCCCAGATTAAATTTTTGGTTTCTCACTTGCCACTCCTTCGATAGCATATTCCCTAGTGCTCATAGGGCTTATAGCATAGGATCAAATAAATTGAATAAATTACTTAATCTATTGATATTTGTAAGTTTCTTTTGCAGTGGCCTGACTCCCGCCCTAGCAAATAAGATCGACACCTCAACACTCCAAAGCCTCCACGACAGCGGATCTAAGAGCTTTAAGTCCATCGCAAATGCCGTAAACGAAGCCGTTTTATTTAGCACGTCAAAAAGTCCCAGAAGAGCGAAGTTACCGGGAGCTTACCGTTATTTTTTAGATATGGGTGGGAGCATTTTTGATATCGATGACTCTTTAGTAGCGGCCGTCACCAGCAGCAGCTATGCGCCAGACTCTTTTAAAAATTTTCATTTGAAAGCTGGCCTTGGATTTCCCTATGGTCTCTATGCCGACTTGGGTTTCTCTTATGTTTTAAGCAATATCCATTTCGGAGCGGTTCATGGAAACATCGCCTTTCAAGCTCTCGATTTAGCCAATGTCGTCTATACGGATATGGTCCCCTGTCTGTCCTTTAGCGTGGGAGCTAATTATACCCTGAGTGGACCTTCCTTTTATGGCATTCAAGGCCAAATGCTTTTAGGAGCCTATCACCGTTTTTTGGGGGCTCAAGTGAGTTATATCTTTCAAGTCAGCTATGGAGAACTTACCGGAATTACGCCTTCTCAAAACCGATTGTATTTTCGTAACGGCCTTTCATCCTATTGGCCCCTCTTTGAAGGCTTTTATCTGACTCAGGATGTTTTCATTCAACCTATCGAAGCCTCGGCCTCCATTGGCTACCAGTTCTAATACAGGAAAGTGATTCTAGACCGATACTATGGAGATAAGGAAGTGAACCTCGCTCTAGCTTATTTAATTCAAGCCAGAACTGTCCGTTGAAGCTGTCGCCTGATTCGAATTTTTGTTTGGTTGAGAATCTTTCGTTTGCTCAGTCTTTGAAATGAATCTCAGATGAGAGATTGCTGAATCAAAGGAATGTTGGCCAATCAACTGAATGTCAGAAGTCTTTGCGGACTCTAAATCACTTTCACTTGGAGCAGCTTCCATTGCCGTGACTGTATTTACATTTTGATCCGGCGTTTTGGAAAGCCCGTATTGGTAAACCAAAAGAAGATCGGGCGAACTCTTCACTAAAGATGAGGATGAGTTCTCTGGATCTGTCGATGGATCATTTGCCTGTTTCTCTGTGCTGTTCATGGTTATCTCGTCATTTGAATCCTTAGCCGTTCCCTGCACAGGAGTCTCCACTACAGTTTCCAACAATACACCAGAAACAAAAATCAATTTTTTGGGCCCCAAGATAGCTTCCTTCACTTGAAACGAATCCGGTAAAAGCAGATTTTCACACTCTCTCATTTGAGCGTCTTTCGATAGCAATGACGAACGAGAAGTTTGATCAGTTGCCGGATCCTTCTGCACATCAGTTTCCGCAGTACCTGAGCCTGTTTTTTGACAAAGTTCTAAGCTCTGTTTTCCTACATCAGCGTTTTGAATCAAGACTGCATCCATTGTTACTTTGTTGCTAGATTTAGATTTTTGAGGATTTGCCGAGTCCTCTATAGCGCTTGCGGTGCTCTTTTCCGCACTTGGTTTCAACGGAGACTCGGGAGTGAGTACATCAAATCCATCAGACGAAATCTTAACAAAGACTTCCGTCACCGACTCCTCTGACAACGGATCCAGTGGCGTCTTATATGCCTTCACTACTAATTCGTGGGAATCTACCAGAGTCTTATCATTACTGATTTCCCGAAGGCTTAAATCTTCAGGAAGCTCTGCCACTTTTTGAATTAGCTGTACTTTGTCTGTCGCCAGAGGATAACGATATAGGCTTCGAGCTTTTAAATCATTCGTATCCATATCGACATAGAAATAAAGAGCTCCATCACCACCAATAAAAATATAATTTAAACTCATATCCAAAAGTGGAGCGGAACTGACCCGCTCACTCGGAGTATTCGGAGTGGACAAGAGATAATGTCTCCAAATTAAATCCTCTTTTGTTTGATAAAAAATTTGATCTGATCGATCTGCCAAGACGGCCCCTACGGAAGCGACTAAAGGAGTGACTTCTTTATTCTTCAACGAATTTAAATGATCTGAGGAATCCACGAACAAAACTTCACCAGAAGAAAGAAAAATAGGTTGAAAATTAGCCCGCGCATCTAACTGATCCAGATCATGACGACACAGAAGTTTACCGTCTGGAAGACTTTCATAAAATTTGCAGGGAATATCCGAATTCTTAAGATCAAATTGCATCACGGGCTCATCCATTTGCCCATGCGCCACCCATCCAAGTTCAGCAGGAACTTCATTTTTATTTCCATCCGTTACCAGCGCTTGGGGTCCTTTTGCTATCACCAGCTGAGAACTTACTTTTCCATCTTTACCCATCAGGTTCAGCACAATACCTTGATCAATCGGACCCAAAGAATAAGATTGCATTCCATTCCCAACCCAAACAATCTCTCCCTCTGGGTTTGCATTATTTTTCAAGGGCTGATCGCAACCAAAGAATAAAAACGAACTCATCCCTAATATAAAAAGATTAAACGCCGAGCTTTTCATGGATTTACATCTCCCTTTTGCAGGCTAAAACATTGAACACCAAAAAAATAAATCTTCTGATTTTTTCTATCATTCAGTTTTAAATCCGTGTCTGACACATCCTGAACATAGCTAATCAAATCCGCTTGCAAAGACTTAATTTTCTTTTTTAACTCGGGCAGCCGCTCTTTAGGAAAGCTAAAAACTGCCGCCCCAAATTCTCTTTGATCCAATTCATCTTCCAAAGCTTCTTGGGCGATTTCCAACATCTGCACATGAAAGGACTGAATCACATAGCTCTTCACTTCATCCGGAAACTTAATCTGCGCACGAAGGGAGCGCCATTCCCCATCGACACATTCAAGCCACCCCAAAGACTGCAAATCTTCTATTGTTCTCTGAATCAAGCTCTCAGATAACTTCCGTCGCAGCACCTTTTGAATGCTTGGCGCATCAATGGTGTTTAAGTTCACCACAAGTTCCTTGATGGCCACAACATACCAATGGCTAAGTAAAGCCGCGGCCTCGGTCATCGTCAGATCCTTGAGGGTTCGCGCCCGTTTCTTTCGAAGACCCTCAAAGTAATGGGTCTTTTCCTCCAAATTCGAGGCCTGATTAAAGCGAACTAAATTTTCGAAGTATTCAATTTCTTTCTCACTCAGGTCCATCCCATAGCCAAAGCGCACGCTCATTTCAGGGGAGAGGTTTCTTTTTCCATCAATCACATGTTTAAGATAGGCAGGCGCCACCAGAGCTTTCTTGGAAAAAAAGCGATAAGAAAAACGAGAGTCGCTTTGCTTTCGCGACACATAATAGTCGCGACAAAACTCTCGGTAGTCGAGATAAGTGAAGATGTCTGGAGACGACATAATACAGCTCTAAAATACCTGTTTCTGCGCCACGATAGCAAGAAACAGATTAATGACCCGCCTTCTCTATCAAAAGTCGTAGAAGCTTGTTTTCGTCTTTGTTCCAGGCGTTCAAATTACATTTTTTGCAGCTCAAGAAAAGAGCCATACTCCATACATCATGAGAGTTTGGATAGATGTAACCCGCCAGTGCGCGCACTCCATCTAAGGTCCCCGTTTTCAATCGTGCCTTTGCCGCCAGATCCTTTAAACGAGAACGTGTTGTTCCATCCAGTCCTAAAACGGAAAGAGTCACAAGAAATTCTGGCCAGTAATCTTTCTTACTCATCATCGACAGAAATCGCGTCATCGAGTCCGCCTTAACTTTGGAGTCTCGAGATAAGCCCGAGGCATTCTCTAAAAGCATATCCCCCTCTCCGATTCCAAAGTTCTTAATACATTGTGCGAAAAGTTTTTTTGATTTTTCCGGGCCAGTGGGAAGGCCAAAATATGAAGCTGCCGCCGCCAACAAAGACATCTCGGCCCCAAAGTTGGTCGATAATTTATTCACATCGATCAACAAGCGGTTAATGGTTCTCGATTGATGAGTGAGCAATGGCGTTGTATCCGGAACGTTTTGTTCAATCTTATAATCACCCTTCCATTTTCCACCCAAAGCTTCGAAATTATATTTAAAAAGACGAGCAAAAGACTCATAGGGTTTTCGAGGAGAACGATAATAAACTTTTGGGGGATCCCATTTCCCAATCTTCCCTGAAACAATGAGTTTGTCATACATGGGACGATAATCTAAAATGCTTTTACTTCCGCCTAAACGCCCTCCTGTTAACTTCAGTTTATTTGTAATTTTTAAATCCACCGCCTCATTTGGAATAATTTCGACGCGTGGTTTTGGATTATCCGGCGTTATCCAAACCGAAAAAGCATTGTGGTCAATTGGAACCGCCGTAATCTGAGCACTAAAGGCCCTGCCCCGATCACCATCAAAACCTGTATAAGGGACGACCGAAGGCGACTGGAGATAACGGGTGTCAAAAATCAATTTACCCTTAATCTCTTTGATCCCATAAACAAAGCGCAGTTGCTCGACAATCATTTTAAGATCTTCAATGACAAAACTAAAATCTCCACCACCAACCACAACAAGGTTTCCCATCAAAACCCCATTCTCGATTGAACCCGTTTTTGCCCATTGAGTTTTAAAGCGATAGTCAGGACCGAGTTCATCTAAGGTACACGCCGTGGAAACAAGCTTCGAAACGCTGGCCGGAGAAAAAAGACCATGAGGATTTACATCAAGTAAGTCGTCCCCATGGAGTGTTCGGAGTGAAAACCCGACATTCTTCCCATAACTTGAGAGAATTTTTTTGATTTCTTTAAAGGCCTTCGCCCGGGCTGGGTCTTTGGATTCCGCCCGCAATGGCAATAAACCAAGGATAAAAAGTGAAAGAAGCCCACATAAGCCAACAGAGCCCAAACGCATGAATGAAATTTATCAAAAATGAAGATAAGTTTTAAGCATTCATATCGATTCCCCGCCTTTACTTTCTAAAAATGGATCCATAGGATCTTTGGAGTGGCAAGACATGACGGAAGACAATTCAATGAGCTGCGACCCATTCGCTTAATAAAAAGCCCTCAACGAGACCCTGCTGGAAGTGTTTTGATTGAGTGGGGAAACACAAAGGTCATCTGTTCGGCAAGTCTGGAAGAAAAGACACCTCCATGGATGAGCCAAAGCGATGGAAGGGGCTGGATTACTGCAGAATATTCGATGCTTCCAGGAAGTTCCGACCGACGCATTCACCGGGATCGCGCCCGAAACAACGGCCGTACTCATGAAATTCAACGACTTATTGGAAGAAGTTTAAGGACTTGTGTCGACCTTCGAAGCATTGGTCCGAGAACGCTTTATTTTGATTGTGATGTTATCCAAGCCGATGGCGGTACGAGGGTGGCTTCTATCACCGGCTCTTATTTAGCTCTTTGTATTGCACTGAAGAAAATGCTGGACCGGAAGCTGATTAAAACAATGCCCAAGATCACTCAAATTGCCGCGGTTTCAACGGGAAAGATTGGGGGAGAAATACTGACGGATTTGGATTATAAGGAAGACTCCTCTGCAGAAGTCGATGCCAATGTCGTCATGAATGAAAATCTCGAGTTTATTGAGCTTCAAGGCACTGCAGAAAAAGCCTCCTTTTCAAAGAAAGAACTCGATCAAGTTCTCGAACATGCCACTCAAGCTTGTGAGCGTATTTTTCAAATTCAAAATCAGACCTTAAAAGAATGGGAAGTACTCAGTTAATTCTAGCCACACGAAATCCTCATAAAGTCGAGGAGTTTCGTCGGCTATTCAGTTCATCTATTGAGATTGTTTCTCTTGACGATATCGGCTTTGAAACCGAGCTTCCTCCAGAAAAAGAATCTTCGCATCAAGAAAATTCATTTCAGAAAGCCGAATTTTTCGGCCGTCGATTACAAAAAGCTTGTTTAGCCGATGATTCAGGCTTCGAAGTCGATGCCCTTGGAAATCAGCCTGGTGTTTTATCGGCACGTTTTGGAGGATTTAAAAATTCAAAAAAACAACGGGAACTCATTCTTCAAAAACTCGAAGGCGAAACAAACCGAAAGGCCGCCTTTGTTTGCATCCTCTCTCTTTTTGACCCCGCTACGGGAGGATGTCTTCCTTTTGTAGGAAAAGTGGAAGGCGTAGTGAGTGACAAAGATCGTGGAAAGGGTGGTTTTGGTTATGATGCCATTTTTATTCCCAAGGGAGCTGAAAAGAGTTTTGGCGAAATGAGTGCGGAGGAAAAGGATCGGTATTCACATCGAGCAAAGGCCGCTATTCTTGTGGAGAAGTTCCTTCTGTCCCAGAAGGAAGATCTTTAACACGATCTTGTAAAGATTTTACAAGCTGTGCAATTTGGGAATGATCCTTATCTTCAGACGGAGATTTTTTACTCAACCGCAGATAGACCCGAAGAGAATATAACGCTTTCTTGAATTCTTTTTGATAAATATAGGCAAGACCTAAATTTTTGTAGGCTTCTTTGTTTCGCGTATCGAGCGCAACAACTTTTTCAAAATCGGCAGCAGCTTCTTTAGACTGTTGTAACTTTAGATGAAGGATTCCCTGCCGAAAATTGGCATCGGCTAATGCTCGTTTTGCAATATCCCCATCCGTTTGTGCAGACTTTGCAAGTTTCGGATTTGCTTCGGCTGTCTTTTGTTCTCTTTTATTTTGCGCCGTAACGCTCACAGGTTCCAAACTCTGTTCAACCGAAGGCTGCGTTTTTGTTTGTGTCACCGAGGCATTTGTTAACTTTTGAATGGGATTCGATCTTTTTGGAGAGATCAGTTGGGTTTTCACATGATGTAATCGCTGCTGCCGCGCCAGGTAAGCTTCGCTCAGTTTGCTTTGATAAATGAAATACCCAAATAGAGCTCCCATCAACATCAGACTGAGCAAAAATGACAGCCCCATCAACATCATATTCCGCGAAAGAGAAGAACGGCGAATATAAGTAGGCTCACCCAGAGAAAAGCGCGTGAAGTCTTTGGCTTCTAAAGTACGTGCTGGATTCACCTCTGGAGTCGGAGTTCGACTGGGTCTAAATGTTGGAACTGGCGTTTCGGCATTGAGATCTGTTTGCTTCAACTGAACTTCAGACTTGCGATGAACTTCGGTGGTCTCAAGCTTTGAAGAAATACGCCGATCAGATGGTAAGTTTAAATATTCCAAAGCTATAAAGTTGATAAAACATTTACTCAAAACTTCAAAATCGGCCACCTCTTCTAAATCTGTTTTCTTATAACCTGCTCGGTCTCCAAAAAACCATTCAAGCGAACCTTTCGAATCCCAAGCTTGAAATTCACAGGGAAAAAATTGTCGGTATGTTTTTATCCCTCTCTTGTCTTTAGAAGTTGACCAATTTTTAACTTCTCGTCGAATGTCGGCATAGTTTTTATAAAAATGATCGGTTAACAAAACAACTTTTGGATTCTGAAAACAAGGAGATTCGATTTTTACACCCCAGTGATGCATACAACTTGGGCATGTCATTTGAATACTAAACTCATCTATGATTTGTGGATCTGCCACAAACAAGGTCTTACAACTTGGACACTCTACCTCGCCCGACACGAAGGAAAAGGCTGGATGAAATTCGGCTTCGAGCAACGGATTTTCATCAATTTTCCATTCCATTTCGATAAACTTTCTGTGACCCGAGTTCTCACTGCTCGGCATTTCAATAATTCTGATCATGCGGCAAAAGGATTCGTAAACAAAACCAGAACAACCTGGAATCCGTAGA
>Ga0114931_10010750_pt1 | contig 10870 bp, 9 predicted proteins | sample 2SBtaG_FD_89579 | JGI IMG/M metagenome (GOLD analysis project Ga0114931, IMG submission 89579) | Deep subsurface microbial communities from Kolumbo volcano to uncover new lineages of life (NeLLi) - 2SBTROV14_V59a metaG | ecosystem: Environmental > Aquatic > Marine > Volcanic | place: Kolumbo...
ATCGCCGACCACCCGCTGCGCTATCAACTGGCCAACGAATTGCACGCGCGCCCGTTTCCCTCTCTGAGCGCCCCCTGCCACGCACTTTTTCTGGCCATAAAGGCGCCAAAGGACGCCGCCAACCGTGACCGCGGCATCGACCGGGCCCATCTTGTCGCGCTGCTCGACCGCTACGGCGCCGCGCATCCGCAACCCGACGCGACCCATTATTTCGGCGATCTGGGCCGCTACCGTCTGAAATGGGAACAACACACCGAATTTGTCACCTACACGCTGTTTGGAGATGGCGTCGCCGGGCGCCCGTTCGATCCGGCAATGTTTGACGTGTTTCCCGCCGGTTGGCTTTCGCAGGCGCCCGGGCTGCGGCTGTCCTCGGCGCTGATCCGGATCGAGGAAATGCCCGGGACCGAGGCCGAGATCGACACCCGGCTGGGTGAATGGTTCCTTCCGGAAAGCCTGACGGTCTCTTATGTGGCTGACAGCAGCGCAATCATTGCCGGCGACTTTCATATAGACAGCGCCGGCCACCTGCGCTTTGCGGTGTTCGTGCGCCCGAAGATGGGGCCGCGCCGCATCGGACGAATTGTCCAGCGCCTGACCGAGGTCGAAGTCTACAAGAGCATGTCGTTGCTGGCCTTGCCGCGGGCGCGGGCGCTGTCGGGGCAACTGGCGGCGCAGGATCGTCAGGTCTTACGGGTGGTGCGCGACATCAAGGAGTCCGCGCGCCCCGAAAGCGACGTGCTGGACGAGTTGCTGGCCCTGTCGGCCGAGTTGGAGGACATGGTGGCGCAGCACAGTTTTCGCTTCAGTGCTACACGCGCCTATTCGGCCATCGTGGCGCAGCGCGTCGCGGCGATGCGTGAGGCGCGCTTTGAGGGGCGCCAGACCTTTTCGGAATTCATGATGCGCCGTTTTGATCCGGCGATGCGCACCGTCAGGGCGGTGGCGGGCCAGCTCGAAGCTCTGGCCGAGCGCACCAAACGCGCCGGTGATCTGCTGCGCACCAGGGTCGAGGTCGAACGCAGCGCCCAGAACCAGCAAGTGCTGGCCAGCATGGACCGTCGCGCCGATTTGCAATTGCGGCTGCAGAAAACGGTCGAGGGGCTGAGTGTGGTTGCCATCAGCTATTACGCGCTGAACCTGCTGACCTATCTGTTCGCTCCGGCCGCCGATATTGCCGGCGTCGAAAAGCACATTCTGACGGCGATTGCCACGCCGCTCGTGGTGCTGGTGGTCTGGGCGGTCGTGCGCCGAATCCGCAAGGCGCACGAATAGCGTCAAAGGGCGCGCGCCTGATCAGCGGCCGCGAATGCGCGGGTCGAGCGCATCGCGCAGACCGTCCCCGATATAGTTGACTGCGAGCACCGTGAGTGAAATCGCGAGGCCGGGCCACATCACCCGTTCAGGGTATTGCTGAAGGTAGTCGGTGTTGTCAAACAACAGCCACCCCCAGGTCGGGAAATCGCTGGGAAACCCCAACCCGAGAAAACTGAGCGCGCTTTCGGTGATGATCGCGTTGGCGATGCCAAGGGTGGCCGACACCATGATCGGACTCAGTACGTTCGGTAGCAGGTGGCGGGTGATCATGCGCCGGCTTGGGGTGCCGATTGAGCGCGCCGCGAGCACGAATTCGCGTTCCTTCAGGGCCAGCACATCACCGCGTACGATGCGCGCCGTCTGCATCCAGCTGGTGATCCCGATCACGAAGACTATCAGGATGAAAATGCCGCTCTCGGGGCCGAAGGCGGCGCGCAGGGGATCGCGAAACAGCATGATGATGACCAGCAGCAGCGGCAGCAGCGGCAGGGCCAGAAAGAGATCGGTAAAGCGCATCAGCAGCCCGTCAAGCCGTTTGAAATAGCCCGCCAACACCCCGATCAGGGTGCCAAACAGCAGCGACAACGCCATCGCGGTGACGCCCACCGCGACCGATGTCTGGCCGCCCTTGAGCATGCGTGCAAAAGTGTCGCGCCCCAACTGATCGGTGCCGAAAGGATGCGTGAAGCTGGGCCCCTGGTTGCGGGCGCGGATGTCGATCGAGTCGTAGGAAATGTGCCAGATGGAGGGTCCGAAAACCACCGCCAGCACGATCACCGTGAAAAACGCCGCCCCCATCAGCGCCCCCTTGTGGGTCTTGAACTGGTCCCAGACGTCCCACCACTGGTTGCGCGGCGCGTTGATGACTTCGTCTTCGCCGATCGGGTTGGTATTGAGATCACTCATAGCGGATCCTCGGGTCAAGCACGCCATAAAGAACGTCTGCGATCAGGTTGAACAGTACGATCAGGATGGCGAAGATGAACGTCAACGTCTGTACCATCGGCAGGTCATTGGCCTGAATGGCGGTGATCAGAAGTTGCCCCAGACCATTCACCTTGAACACCTGCTCGGTGATGATGGCGCCGCCGAACACCTGCGGCACACCCAGCGCAATCACCGTGACCACCGGGATCATCGAGTTGCGCAGGACATGGATAAGAACGACGGTTTTTTCGCTCAGCCCCTTGGCGCGGGCGGTGCGCACGTAATCCTGATTGAGGTTGTCGAGCATGCTGGCCCGCATGAAGCGGCTGATCTGGGCGGCATTGAACAACGCCAGCACCGTGACCGGCATGATCATCTGTTCCATCTGCTTGAGGAAGTTTGCCCAACTGTCGACCACAAGGGTTGTGTCATAGATAGACGGGAACCAGCCCAGATAGACCGAGAAGATCACGATCAGCAGAACGCCGGTGAAAAAGGTCGGCACCGAAAATCCGATCATCGAAACGAAGGTGCCGATCTGGTCGAAGATCGAATATTGCCGGTAGGCTGAAATCACCCCGATCGGCACCGCGATCAGCGCCCCAATGATATAGGAAAGACCGACCACCCACAGGGTTTGCGGCATCCTCTGAGCGACGATATCCATCACCGGGCTACGGGTCTGCCAGCTGATCACGCGCTGCATGCCAACCCCCCAATGCGTGCCAAACAGGCTGTCCGCCAGATGCAGCGGTTCGACCCAGAAAAACTGTTGGATCCATTTCAGGAACCGGATGTAGGTGGGTTGGTCCAGGCCCAGCGCCATCCGCATCTTTTCCTTCACTTCCGGGGGCACCGTCAGGGGCACATTGGCCATCGGATCACCCGGTGCGAGTTCCAGCAGAAGGAAGATCACCAGAGAGATGAACAGAAGCGTCGGAATTGCCATCAGCAATCGTCGGATGGTGTAGTTCAGCATGGACGCCTCGGTTCAACTTTCTGGTCGGAAAAAACCACACCCCGCGCCCTGTTGCGGGGTGTGGTCGGTTCTTATGTTCTCAGCCGATCACTTGATGCGATACCAGTCGGCGATATTCCACAACTCGCTGTCCCAGGCGTTGATCTTGACGCCACCCAGCGAATTCGCGTGGGCCGAGACATTGCCGCGGTAAACGAGCGGCAGCATGATGTAGTTCTGCATCAGCATGTCGTTCATTTCCTTGGCCAGCTTGGCACGTTCGTTCAGATCGCCGGTCGATGCCATTTTCGCCACGAGAGCGTCATAGGCCGGGTCGCAGTAGCGCGGCATGTTGTTGCCCTGCCACTGGTTCGCAGGCGACGGTGCCTGTTTGCACGACCAGTTCGACATGTAGCTTTCCGGATCGGTGCCATCAAAGTTGTTGGCATACATTTCGACGTCGGCGTAGAACTTGCCAAAGGTGTCGGGCGAGCCGGGATCGGAGCCGAAGAACACCGAGGCGTCGATGTTGCGCAGCTCGGTTTCAACCCCGATCTTCTTCCACCATTCCTTGATCAGCGCCTGGAAATCCTGACGCACCGCGTTGGTCGAGGTCTGATAGAGGATCGAAAGACGCACGCCATCCTTGCTGCGGATGCCATCGGCACCCTTTTTCCAGCCCGCGTCATCCAGCAGCTTGTTGGCGCCGGCGATATCCTGCACCTTGCAGCTGTCGTTGGCGGTTGAGGCGTAGATCGCCGGCGCCGGCAGCACGTTGCAGGTCACCTCGCCTGCCTTGCCGTAGCCGATTTCAACCAGCAACGCGCGGTCGATCGCCATGGAGAGCGCCTGACGCACTGCCTTGTCCGTCAGGAACGGGTGCGGGTGCTTCTTGGTCGCGCGCTCGTCTCCCCATTTGGGGTTCGGGTCTGTCAGGTTGATCATGATCCGCTCAACCAGGGTGCCGAACGAGGTGACAACCTCGCCTTTGCCCTTGGCCGACATGTTGGCCAGCACATCGGGCGCGAGTTGCAGGTTCCAGGCGTAATCGTATTCACCCGTTTCCAGCACCGAGCGGCCCGCCGCGGTGGCATCGCCGCCGCCTTTGAACGTCACCGTCGCAAAGGCCGGCTTTTCCGGGTCGCGATAGTTCGGGTTGGCCTTCAGGGAAATCACGTCATTGGGACGGAATTCCGCAACGGTGAAGGGGCCGATGCCGATCGGGGAAAAGTTTTCGGTCGAGCATTCCGGCGCCTTGGGGCCCATGCAGTTCTTGAACTGCGCCTGCTGGATGATCGGCGCCTGGGCCCCGACGAACGGGCCATAGGGAAAGGGCTTTGGCACATCGAAATGCACGACCACGGTCAGATCGTCCGGGGTGTCGATGCTTGCGACGTTGTTGTATTTTTCAGACTGCGCGCAGCCGCCACCGTCGGCTGTGCAGTATTCCCAGGTGAATTTCACATCGGCCGAGGTGACCGGGCTGCCGTCCGACCACTTGAGGCCCGGCTTCAGTTTCCAGGTGATGGTTTCAAGATCCTTGGACACGCCACCGTTTTCGACGGTTGGCACGTCGTCGGCCAGCCAGGGCACCATGTTGCCCTTTTCATCGTAGCGCGCGAGCGGCTCGATCACCAGGCTTGCGGCCTCGAGTTCCTTGGTGCCGCCCGACAGATACGGGTTCATGATCGAAGGCGCCTGCCAATAGATGATATTGAGCTGGCCATCGTCGCCGCGTCCGGCCATGGCCGCAGGGGCCAGACTGGCACTGGCGATAGCCCCCAGCAGAAATGTCTTGAGTTTCATTGTTTTTCCTCTCTGTGTTGCGGTTTGCTCTTTGGCCTCGTCATGCCTTCGGTTGAGCCGAAGGGCAGGGTTGGGTTGTCTCCTGGGTGTCATGGCACCTTCTGTCGGTCGCCAAAAAGATGGCAGGCCACGAAACGGCCGGGCTCTGCCTCCTGAAAATCCGGTTCCTCGTGATGGCAGATCGGCATCACCCGCGGGCAACGGGTGCAGAAATTGCAGCCTTGGGGCGGGTTGGACGGGGACGGCACGTCGCCCTCAAGGATGATGCGCGATCCGGAGGCTTCGCCGTTCGGGTCGGGGTCGGGAACCGCCGACAACAGGGCAATAGTATAAGGATGCAGCGGCTTTTGATAAAGCCCGCTGCGCGGCGCCAGTTCCACCACCTTGCCCAGATACATCACCGCCACCCGGTCTGCGATGTGACGCACCATTGAGAGGTCGTGGCTGATGAACAGATAGGTGAGGCCCAGCCTGCGTTGCAGATCCTCCAGCAGGTTCACGACCTGCGCCTGGATCGACACGTCCAGCGCCGCGATAGGTTCGTCGCAGACGATGAATTTCGGATTGAGCGCCAGGGCGCGGGCGATGCCGATGCGCTGGCGTTGACCACCGGAAAACTCGTGCGGATAGCGGTTGGCGAAGTTGCGGTTGAGTCCGACCGCGTCCATCAATTCGTAGATCCTGTCGAGCCGGCCCTGTTTGCTGTAATGGCCGTGCTCCATCAGTGGCTCTCCGATGATCGCCGCCACCGTCATCCGCGGATCCAGGCTGGCCTGCGGATCCTGAAAAACCATCTGCATGGTCGGCCGCAGCTTGCGAAGCGCGCGCGCCGGGGCATGGCCGATTTCGACCCCGTCGATCACCACCGACCCTGCGGTGATGTCATAGAGCCTCAGAATGGCGCGCCCGCAGGTCGATTTTCCGCAACCGGATTCGCCCACCAGCCCCAGGGTTTCACCTTCGTAGATGTCGAAGCTGACGCCATCCACTGCTTTGACTTCCCCGACGCGGGTGCGAAATACCCCGGCAAGGATCGGGAAATGCATCGTGAGGTCGCGCACTTCGACCAGCTTGCGCGCGCTCGCGTCAAACATCCCGATCTCCTTTTGCCGGCGGCGTCCAGAAACAGGCAACATCGTGGCCCGGCGCCACGATGCGGCGTGTGGGGTTTTCGCGCGCGCAACGATCGAACGCCTCGGGGCAGCGATCGCGGAAGGGACAGGCGGTGGGGGCGGCGCCCAGCACCGGCGGCTGGCCTTCGATCACCTGCAGGCGCTGGGCCCGTTTGCCACGCACGCTGGGCACGGTTTTCAGCAGCGCGCGGGTATAGGGGTGCTGCGGGTTGGAAAATATCTGGTGCACGCTTGCCTGTTCGACCACTTGGCCGGCATACATCACCATCACCCGGTCGGCGATGCCCGCAATCACCCCGAGGTCGTGGGTGATCCAGACGATCGCCATGCCCAGTTTCTGGCGCAGGTCCTTGACCAGTTCGATGATCTGCGCCTGAATGGTCACGTCCAGCGCCGTGGTGGGCTCGTCCGCGATCAGCACCTCGGGATCGCAGGCCAGCGCCATGGCAATCATCACCCTCTGGCGCATGCCACCGGAAAACTGGTGCGGAAAATCGGCCAGCCGATCGCCGGCGTCAGGGATGCCGACCAGCGCGAGCAATTCGGCAGCGCGCTTGGCGGCGTCCTTCCTGTTTAGTCCCATGTGCTTGCGCAGGGGCTCCATCAACTGATAGCCGACCGTGAACACCGGGTTGAGAGAGGTCATGGGATCCTGAAAGATGAAGCCGACGCGGGCGCCGCGAATGGCGCGCAGTGTCGCCTCGTCGACCTGCAGCAGGTCCATGTCGTCAAACATCACGTTGCCGGCGCGCACATCCGCCGGGGGCGAGGGCAACAGGCCGATCAGCGACATCATCGTCACCGATTTTCCCGATCCGGACTCGCCGACAACCCCCAAGAGTTCACCGGGGCGCAGATCGAAGCTGACAGAGTTCACTGCGTGAACTTCGCCCGAGCGCGTCTTGAAAACAGTCTTCAGGTCCCTGACATCAAGGACGGGCAGCGCCCCATCGGGCATATTTGACCCCCAGTCGTTTCTTGTTGCGGCGCAGGCACACCGCATTTTGTTATCCACTGACGTTATCAGGAAATTCATGTCCTTCAACCGTTAATCTGGCTGACCTTCCGGCAGCCATGGCGCAAAACTGATCTTCTGATCAAAAATTTCGCCACCGCTTGACCTTGCCGACTAGCCGGCGCACCCTGACCTGTCAAATCCAACATCCTTGCAAATGGGAGCACCGGATGCCTGAGGCGAAGACCGCCCGAGAACTGCTTGAAAAGCTTGTTTCATTCCCCACTGTCAGTGATCAGTCCAACCTTGATCTGGTTGACTGGGTCGAGGCCTGGCTGGCGGCACAGGGCGTCGCGGCGACGCGCGTCTACAACAAGGAAGGTACCAAGGCGAGCCTTTACGCCAATGTCGGCCCCGAGGTCGAGGGCGGCGTCATCCTGTCGGGCCATACGGATGTGGTGCCGGTGGCCGGGCAGGCCTGGGACAGCGACCCGTTTCAGGTGCTGGAAAAGGATGGAAAGCTGTTTGGTCGCGGCACCTGCGACATGAAGGGTTTTGACGCGCTGGCCCTGGCGGCGGTGCCTCTGGCGCTGAAACGCGGCGTCCGGCGGCCGCTGCAGATCGCGTTGTCCTATGACGAAGAGGTCGGCTGCCTCGGGGCGCCGGGGATGATCGAGGACATGGCGCAGCGTCTGCCGCGCGCCGCGGCCGCGATCATCGGAGAGCCCTCGATGATGTAGGTGGTCAGCGGCCACAAGGGCGGGCGCGGCTACGCGGTGCATGTGCGCGGCTACGAGGTTCATTCCTCGATGCTGCCCAGCGGCGTTTCGGCAGTGATGCAGGGGGCGCGGCTGATCGACTGGGCCAACCGGATGAATGCCGAGAATGCCGCCAGAACGCCCACCGCCATGGCCGCCCTTTTCGAGCCGCCCTTCACGATCCTGCATGTGGGCACCATCGAAGGCGGCACGGCCCATAACATCACCGCCAGGGATTGCCGTTTTGTGCTCGCGATGCGTGTGGTGCCGGATCAGGATCCAGAGACCTGGAAAGCGGCTTTCATGGCCGAGGTTGCCCGGGTTCAGGCCGACATGCAGGCGATCCGGCCCGAAACGGGCATTGATGTGACGGATGCCTTCAATGTGCCTGCGCTGCGGCCCGAAAAGGACGGCGCGGCCGAAGCTTTGGCGCGCGCCCTTACCGGTGACAACGCAACGCACGTGGTTTCTTACGGGACCGAGGCCGGCCAGTTTCAGCAGGCGGGTTACAGCGCCGTCATCTGCGGCCCCGGCGACATTGCCCAGGCCCATCAGGCCAACGAATTCCTGACCCTCGAACAATTCGCGGCCGGCGAGGTTTTCATGCACCGTCTGGTCGACCACCTTTGCAAGGAGTAACCCAGTGCCCGTCAAGAACCGTTTTGCCGAGTTGCACGACGAAATAGCCGGTTGGCGCCGCCACCTTCACCAGAACCCGGAACTGCTGTTCGACACGGTCGAAACCGCCGCCTTCGTTGCCGACAAGCTGCGCGACTTTGGCTGCGATGAGGTCGCGACCGGCATCGGCCGCACCGGGGTCGTCGCCGTCGTCAAGGGAAAATCGGACAGTTCGGGCAAGGTGATCGGGCTGCGCGCCGACATGGATGCGCTGCCCATTCTGGAGGCGACGGGGCTCGATTATGCCAGCAAGACCCCGGGAAAGATGCATGCCTGCGGACATGACGGCCACACGGCGATGCTGCTGGGGGCGGCCAAATACCTTGCCGAAACGCGCAACTTTGACGGCACCGCAGTGGTGATTTTCCAGCCGGCCGAAGAAGGCGGCGGGGGCGGCAAGGAGATGGTCGATGACGGCATGATGGAACGCTTCGCCATTCAGGAAGTCTATGGGATGCACAACTGGCCCGGCGCGCCGGTGGGCAGCTTTTCCATCCGCTCCGGCGCGTTTTTCGCCGCCACGGATACCTTTGAAATCGATGTCGAAGGCAAAGGCGGACACGCCGCCAAGCCCAACGTGACGGTCGATACCACGGTGGTGGCAAGCCACATCGTGCTGGCGCTGCAAAGCATTGTCAGCCGCAATGTCGACCCGGTGGAACAGGCGGTGGTGTCGGTCACGAGCTTTGAAACGGAAAGCAAGGCATTCAACGTGATTCCGCAGCATGTGACGCTGCGCGGTACGGTGCGCACCCTTGAAAGCGCGGTGCGGGATCTGGCCGAGACACGGCTGAAAGAGCTGGTGGAAAGCACCGCCGCGGCCTATGGTGCCACCGCCCGTGTCAACTACATGCGCGGCTATCCGGTGATGGTGAACAGCGACACCGAAACGGATTTCGCTGCCGGCGTCGCGGCAAAGGTTTCGGGCAATTGCGAGGAGGCTCCCCTGGTGATGGGCGGCGAAGATTTTTCCTACATGCTGGAGTCGCGCCCCGGCGCCTATATCCTGATGGGGAATGGTGACACCGCGATGGTGCATCACCCGAAGTACAATTTCAATGATGAGGCGATTCCCGCCGGATGCAGCTGGTGGGCCGAAGTGGTTGAAAGCCGTATGCCCGCGTCCTGATCGCCCCCGGCGCCAATCCTTGTTCGCGATATATCCCCGCCGGAGGCATCAAAACCCATGAAACCCTTCCTGATCCTGCAACTGCGCCCCGAAACCGAGGCCGCGGACGACGAGTTTCAGGCTTTTCTCGACAAGGGCGAATTGCGCGCCGATCAGGTGCAGCGCATCCGGCTCGATCAGGTGTCGCTGCCGATTGATCTGGATCTATGCGACTACAGCGGGGTGATCGTCGGCGGCGGGCCGGGGTGCGTATCTGATCCACCCGAGAAGAAATCGGCGCTTGAGGCGCGGATCGAGTCTCAGGTTCTGAAGCTGATGCCGCAGATCACCGCGCGCGACATACCCTTTCTGGGGTGCTGCTACGGCATCGGCATCCTGGGCGTGCATCTGGGCGGCGAGGTCAGCAAGCTGCGCTACAGCGAACCGGTGGGCCCCACCGCCTGCCACCTGACGCCCGACGGGCGCGCAGACCCCTTGCTGGCGGGCGTCCCCGAGGCATTCACCGCTTTTGTCGGTCACAAGGAAGCGATGCAGGCCCTGCCCGAGGGCTGCGTCAATCTGGTGGAAGGTGCAGCCTGCCCGCTGCAAATGGTGCGTTTCGCACGGCATGTCTACGCGACGCAGTTTCACCCAGAAGCCGACAGCGCGGTGTTTGAACTGCGCATCAAGGTCTACCGCGACCATGGCTATTTCGACCCGGCGGACGCGGCGGATCTGGTGTCCGAATGCCGCAGGGCCGACGTGCATGCGCCTTCCCGCATCCTGCGCAATTTCGTGTCTCTTTACGGCGACGGTGTGGCAACCGGACAAGCATAACCGGGCTATTCAGGGTTGTGGCGCGCAATTAATGCCGAGGATTTCCGTTCTGTCGTGGTTTCGCGGTCGCGCTAGCCGACAAAGGCCTTTTCGACGACGTATTCCTTCGGCTCGGAATTGGCGCCTTCGCGCAGGCCGGCGTCCTCAAGGATTTGCTTGATATCCCGGTTCAGCCCGATCGAGCCGCAGACCATGGCACGGTCGCAGGCAGGATCAAGCGGCGGCACCCCAAGATCGCGAAACAACGTGCCATCGCGCAGCAGCGTGGTGATACGCCCCATTTTCGGGCTCTTTTCGCGCGTCGTGGTCGGATAGTAGTGCAGTTTGTCGCCGACGAATTCACCGATCAGCGGATCATCCTTCAGACCCTCGACCAGATGGCGGCCATATTGC
>Ga0114931_10010751_pt1 | contig 10868 bp, 9 predicted proteins | sample 2SBtaG_FD_89579 | JGI IMG/M metagenome (GOLD analysis project Ga0114931, IMG submission 89579) | Deep subsurface microbial communities from Kolumbo volcano to uncover new lineages of life (NeLLi) - 2SBTROV14_V59a metaG | ecosystem: Environmental > Aquatic > Marine > Volcanic | place: Kolumbo...
CTCTACGGCGCCTCCGTAGCCAGCCGCATCGCCACGGGCCGCCGAGCGGGCCAGCGCGTGCTGCGCGTGGGCGACCGCATCGACCCGGACGACCTCCCGGCGCTCGAAGGCGAGCGCTGCGCCGGCGTGAGCGGCCTCAGCCTGCACGCGAACGTGGCCGTCCCCGCCCGCGATCGTCGCCGACTCGAGCGCCTCTGCCGCTACGTGGCCCGTCCTTCGGTCGCCACCGAGCGCCTCTCGCGGATGGAGGACAGGAGGCTTCTCTACCGGCTCAAGCACCGCTGGCGCGATGGCACGACCCACGTCGTCTTCGAGCCCCACGAGCTCGTCGAGAAGCTCGCGGCCCTGGTCCCGCCGCCGCGCGTTCATCTCGTGCGGTACCACGGAATCCTTGGACCCTGTGCGAGCGATCGGGATCCCGCCGCCAGGAATGCGTCCGGCACGATGAAGGGCTACGTTGGTGACATGCTCCGGTGTGCGCTCTCTCCGAGGACGAGTTGGATTTCCGGGGCGGGGAGGCAGCTCGATGCGACTCATTCCCCGGGGCCCCGCGCTCGGCAGCGCCTGCGTGTTCGCCATCACCCTCTCGATGCTGTCACTCTGGGGCCACCGGGGGCAGGCCGCGAGCGCGCTCCGCTTCACGGACATCAACCCGGACCAATCGGGTCCCCTGCCGGGATGTGCGGCGCCGTGCGCTTCGGGCGGCTCCGGCGGGCGGGTACATCACCTGGCCACCTCGCCCGCGCGTCCGGACGAGATCTACGCGGCGAGTGAACTCGGCGGTCTCTTCAAGACTCGCAACGGCGGCATCAGCTGGCGCCACCTGGACCGTCACGTTCCGAGCAAGACGTGGGATGTCGCCGTCGATCCGGGCGGGCTCAACGTCTACGCGACGTCCTTCTACGACGGCCGAGTGTCACCGCTTTCGGGCATCGAAGTCTCCGATGATGCCGGCCGGACCTGGACCCATCCCCCGAGCGCGACGCCACCGGAAGGTCTGTGCGCCGCCACGCGCCGGAAACATCCGACGGCCTTCGGGATCGCGATCCGCCCCGACGCGTCCAACGAGGTTCTGGTGGGTACGAACTGCGGCCTGGCACGCAGCAGCGACTGGGGCGCCAGTTGGGATTTCGTCGACCCCACGCCTGACGACCTTGCGCGGAGCGTCTGGGACGTGGCCGCCCTTCCCGGCGGCCTGACCTACATCTGTGGGCAGGCGGGTGTCTTCCGCTCGCCGGACGGCGGCGCGCACTGGCAGCAACTCCCGGACCCATCCGACGCGAGTGGTTCCTACCGGGGCTACTGCTCGATCGCCGTCGAGCCCGACTTCCCGGATCTCGTCTTCCTGGTGTTCTCGCGCCAGCTCTACTTCGACCCGATCGTCGACATTCGCGAGTCGGCCTATTTCGCCTCTTTCGACGGCGGGGCCCACTGGATCCTGATGCCGCATCCGGATGCTCCGCATCAGAAGCGGGTTCCCATGGTCGCAACGAACCGGCGCAGCTACGGACTGGACATCTGGGTCGGCGCAGGGAATCTCTACCGGATCCCCTGCATTGCGCCCTTCACTTCCCCGAGCGGTTGCCCGGTGCGTGATCGGACGTTATGGGACGGTTCGTTTACGGACGGGGAAGGTGACCGCGCGAAGGCCCACGGCGACACGGGGGATCTGCTCTTCGACCCGAATCCGTCCGTCGACGCGTGCCCCGTCTTCTACTCGTCGGACGGCGGCATCTACCGCAATGTCGAATTCGCATCCCCCGCCTGCCAGGCCCCCCACTTCGCGGAGGCCAACGTGGGGCTACACGCCGAATTGTTGCTCGGGATGGGGGGGGCGGACCTTCCAGGTGCCGGCGCCGAAGGCCTCTACACGGCGGCTCAGGATATCGGGGCCTTCGGCACGCTCGACGCCCCCGCGAGCCGGCCCACCTGGAAGCACGGAGCGGATGGGGACGTCTTCGACGTGGTGGCCGATGCCGGACAGGCACTCCTCGACGTTCCTCACTATGGCGGTGAATTTCTGGAACGCGCCGACCCCGACCTGGCCAACCGCGTGCAAGTCCCCGGCACTCAGCGGACCGCCCACGCCTTCTTCACCGTGTTTACCGACGTGGTGGACCAGTGGGGGCCAGACTCCTACGCGGTGCTCGTCGATCCGCCGAGCGGCCCCGACGTTCGCTTCACCACGAATTTGAACCCGCAGAGCGTGAGCAGCGCGAGCGTGGCGTGGACGTCGCTCGGCTGGCCGGCGTCGAGCTTCCCGTGCGGCCTCCAGGCCTCCCAGAACTTCTTCGTGCGCTTCTACGTGATGGCCGGTCCCGACAAGGGTGGTTGTCTCTGGCGCAGCCAGAATGAACTCTGGTCCCTCACGCCCGGCTTCGGGCCCTGGAAGCGTCTGGACATCACCAATGACAGCGCGTGCCCCGATGGCGGCTTCGGGATCTTCGCAGCGGACCCCGGGCGCGTGTGGCGGCTGTACGCTTCCTGCACTTCGACGGATCCACCGCGCATGGTCCGTTCCAACGATGGCGGCGACACCTGGCAGGTCGATCAAAAGCTCACCGATCTCATGACCGGACCCGGCGTCTTCGTACCGAAGTGGAGCGACCCGTCCGACTTCTACGGCGGCGCTCCCGGTTTCGGCGGCGTGCAGCCCGTCATGGTGGCTTTCGATCCCGAGGACGAGCAGCTCATCGTCGCCGGCGGCTACGACTCCGGCCTCTTCATCTCGAGCGACGGGGGCAAGGGGTGGGCGCGGCTCGCCTATCCGCCGGCGCGTGGCACAGTCAATCGGACGCCCGAGCTACCGCGTCCCTTCTACGCCTACTTCGATCACGAGGGCGGCGGTCGCTTGCGCGCCCTCTACATCGGATCGGTCGGTCGCGGCGTGTGGCGCATCAAGCTCGCCCGAACCGATCTGAAGCTGGACGTCCGGATCCTTCGGACGCGCCCGAGCGGCTTCCCGCGCCGGCCGAAGCCGTGCCGGAACTGTCGCGTGCTTCCCGACTCCAGACTCGACTACCTCGTTCGGATCGACAACGCGGGTTCGGGCGTCGCCGGGAATGCCGTCTTCGAAGGTCGTCTCGGGGACGGTCTGGTCTTCCAGGAGCTCCACGCTCCGAGAAACTGGAATTGCAGCACGCCCGGGGTCGGTGCGGGCGGCACGGTGCGCTGCACGACCGCGCAAATCCAGCGACGCAGACCGGTCACCGTGGTGATCGGGGCGCGCGTCCGCGCCGAGGTGGGCACGAATATCGAGAGTGAGTTCTCGGTCGTGTCGAATGCCATCGATCGGCAGCCCGCCAACAGCTACGTGAACATCGACCATCGGGTCCAAGCGGCGTCCGGTCACCGCGATCGACGTTCGCCGCATCGACATGCCAGACGCTAGGCGGCACCGAAGAGTCCCAGCCGCCTACGGTCGCTCTAGCCTGGGTTCCCCGGGGACTGGTCATAACCCGAGGTTACCGGACCTCAAAAGACCGCTTTTTCGGACTATCCGCCCAGCTGCGCTGCCCGCTCTGCCCCACGGGTCTGCGCATCCACGACCGCGATCGCGGGCGCACCTCGGTCGAACTCTTCCGCAGGCTGATGGATGAGGTGGGCGACTACGTGTTCTTCCTCGACCTCTTCAACTGGGGCGAGCCCCTGCTCGACCCCAACCTAGAAGAGCTGGTCCGCATCGCCAGCGCCAGGCGGATCGTTACGAACGTCAGCTCGAACCTGAGCCTCCCGCTCAGCGACGAGCGCATCGAGAGCCTGGTGAAGAGCGGCCTCTGCCAGCTGGTGGTCTCGCTCGACGGAACCAGCCAGGAGACCTACCAGAACTACCGCCGCAGCTGAGACTTCGATCTGGCCTTCGACAACATGCGTCGCATCGTCCAGACCAAGCGCGTGCTGGGCCTCACGCGGCCTCTGGTGAACTGGCAGTTCCTGGTCTTCCGGTACAACGAGGACCAGGTGCCGCGCGCCCGGCAGCTCGCCTCCGAGGTCGGCGTGGACGCGCTCACCCTGCGGCCGCCCTTCCTGGACACGGGTCGCCCGCCGCTCTCGGAGGCGGATGCGGCGCTGATCGAGACCTGGGAGCCACCGGGGGCCGAGTTCAACAGCAAGGACGAGTCCGGCGATCAGTACGTGGAGAGCCAGGTCCACGTGGCCGAGCACCCCCGCTGCGGCTGGCACTACATGAGCACAGCCATCAACTGGGACGGATCCGTTGCGCCCTGCTGCACCGTCTTCGAGAAGAAGGACGACTTCGGCAAGCTCGAGCGCGAGGGCGGCGGCGGCTACATGGACGTGGTGAACAACGAGCGCTTCCGCGCCATCCGCAACCGCTTCGCGGGGCGCAGCGACCAGGAGACGGGGCTGGTCTGTGAGCAGTGCCCGACGCCGGCGATCATGTCCTACCATCACCACCTGAACCGGCAGGTCGTGCTCTACGCCGGCGTCCGGTTCCTCGAGAGGCTGCGCAGGCTCTCCGGGGGCGGTGGCTCGCAGGGCGTGCCGAGCGAGAAGAGACCGGGCTCGCGGGCCCCGGCGGAGCTGGAGGCGTAGGAGGGACCGCGTCGGCTTCGGAGTCGACCCGGGGAGGGAGGAGTCAGATGATCCGAGCCCGAACTCGTGCGACGGGAACGGCGGCGGTGGCGCTGCTCGCGGGTGCGCTGGGCCTCGCATGCGCAGCCCCCACATTCCCGAGCCAGCCCCTCACGGGGGAGACCTTCCCGGATGGCTATCTCGATTCTCCCTACGTGCTCCCGGACGGGAGCGCGGTCTACTTCCTCCACTCGCCATCTCCCGTGAAGGGCTTCGGTTTCCCCTGGAGTTCTCCGGCCTGCGCGCCGCTCGCGGGTCACCACGCCACGGACCAGGCGCTCTATTGGTTCAACTCGGATCTCTACGTATCGCGGCGCAACCGGGACGGCTCCTTCGGGCGCCCCCAGAACCTGGGCGACGCCATCAATACCAAGCACCTGGAGTGCTGCCCCTGGGTGAGCGACGACGAGACCGTGCTGATCTTCACCCGGGAGAGCCTCGACAACAGTGACAAGTCCGTGACGGGCAACTTCATCTCGCGTCGCCCCAATCGCAACGCGCCCTGGGGAGCGCCCCAGCGGCTCCCGGGGCCGGTGGGCCGATACCTGGAGGGGGGCGGGGGGCTCCACGACCTGCACCTGGCAGCCGACGGGGACATCTACGCCTGGAGCGAGAAGCCCCGGCCCGGTCGCATCTTCCGGCTGCGCCGGACCGGCCCCTGGGCGTGGGCGGCGCCCGAGCCGGTGGAACTCGGCGCACCGAAGGGCGTGAGTCAGAGTCAGCCGTGGATCGATCGCAGCGGAACGCTGATGGCCTTCAACCGCTGGACGGACATGGACCGGGAGCTCTGGTTCGCGCGCCGCTCCGGCCGGCGCGCGAAGTGGGGGCAGGCCACGCGGGTTCCCCTGCGCGGCTTCGAGGATCCGAACGGCCACCTGGTCTGGGGAGAGCCGAGCTTCCTGCGCGACGGAACGCTCTTCTTCACCCGCTTCAATACCGCGCGGCCGGGTTGGGCGGCGGAGCTGATGGAGGCCCCGCGCAACCCGGACGGCAGCTATGGGCCGCCCCGCAAGGTTCGCTTCCGCTTCTGAGGCGGCCGAGCCGCGGCGCGCTGTCGCTAGAGCGGCAAGTCCCGGGTCCGCTCCACCTGCTCCTGGAGCTGCTCGATACCCGCCGCATCGAGGCCCAGCGCGCGGGCCTCCGGCTCGGTCGCGAGGTCGATCCCTGCCAGGGGGACCAATCCGAGCCCGGCCAGGTTGCAGGCGCGGTCTGCCAGCCGGACCACCAGCGAGGTCGTGTCGGAATCGTCGAAGACGTCATCGTGATGGTGTCGCGCCACACTCGAGAGCACGCTGGGTAGATGACAGCGGGCGAGCAAGGCGTAGCCCTTCTCGGTATGCATGCTCCCCATCAGCTCGGGCGCCGCGCCGCGGAGCGCCTCCCGCTCGGGGTACTCCATGTCGTCGAGCACGCGCAGCACGAAGAGCTTGCCCACGTCGTGCAGGAGTGCGGCCAGGAAGGCGGGCCCGGCGACGTCGGGCCGGCGCAGGTGGCGCGCCAGCGCGCTGGCGGCGACGGCGCATCCCAGGGCGTGTCGCCAGAGCCCCGCGAGGTGTTGGCCGAGCCCCGGGTCTCGCAACCGGAAGCACTTGCGGTGCCCGATCAGGAGCACCAGGTTTGCCACCTCCCGTGCGCCCAGGCGGACGATGGCGTCGTGGACGGAGAGGGTCTCTTGCAGGCCTCGGTAGGCGGCCGAGTTGGCCAGGCGCAGCAGCGGCGCCGCCAGCGCAGCATCGCTCTGGATCAGCCGCGAGACCGCCTCCACGTCGAAGTCCGGCTGGCCGTGGCCGCCTACGGTCGCTCTAGGCTGAGATCCCCCGGGGACTGGTCATAACGCGAGGTTACCGGACCTCAAATGACCGCTTTTTCGGACTATCCGCCAGTCCGGAGGCACGATCGACGTCGAGAGCCGCCCGCACGCCGGGGAGACCTTCCGAATCGTGCTCCCAGGGGCCCGGGGCACGCCGGAGACCCCCCCCACGCGAAACCCGAGGAGCGCGCGGAGAAGCGCGGGCTCGAACGGATCCTGCTGGTCGAGGACGAGCCCATGGTCCGGCGCCTCGCACACAGGACGCTCGAGGAGGCCGGCTACACGGTGAAAGAGGCGAGCCACGGCGAGCAGGCCCTCGAAGTCGCCCGCCGCAGCGATGAGCCGATCGACCTGCTCGTCACCGATGTGGTCATGCCGCGGATGAGCGGCGCGAAGCTGGTCGCAGAGCTGACCGCGGAGCGTCCCGGGCTGCGCGTGATGTTCGTGTCGGGTTACGCCGAGTCGGTGATCGCCACGGAAGGAAGCCTGCCCGAGGGAGCGGATTTCCTCCCCAAGCCGTTCACGGCCCGCAAGCTCCGCGACCGCGTCAGGGAGGCGCTCGACAGGCCCGCCCCGATCGCGCAGCGCCCGACCGACGGCTAGCTCCCCATCATCATCAGCAGCAGGCTTCGCACGACGGCTCTCCGAGTGATGGCGCGGGCCACCCAGCATGGGGTGGCGCATCACGATCGGACGCGGCGCCGATCCGCGCCTCGGAGAGCTGGCGCGGAATCGTCGTCAAACCGCTCGAACTCGAGCAGCTACCCGCCGTCGCTCCCGGTCGGGTTCGTCGAGCTAGCCCGGCCGAAACCGGGCAAGGTAGGCCGCCCATGGACCCTGCTTGCGCTCCAGGACGAAGCCAACTCGCCTGGCACGCTCTCGGAGTCTGCCGAGTCCCATGAAATCGGGATCGATGAGCATCTCGCCGACGACGAGCCGGCCACTCGGCTTGATCGCCCGTCGAAGCTCCGCGAGCGCCGCGTCCTGGTCGGGGATCTCACCGAGCACGGTGATGAGGAAGATGGCGTCGAACGTCGCATCGGGAAACGAGAGCTTCGTGGCGTCACCGCACGCCCCAACCACGTTGGAGACGCCTTCCAGTTCCGCGCGAGCGTTCAGATCGCGAATCATCGCCGGCTGTACGTCCAACGCGTCGAGGCGCCCGGTGGGCGCAATGGACTTGGCAACCGGTATTGCGTGGATTCCGATCCCCGGGCCGACCTCGAGAATGCGCTCCCCCTGGACGGGCTCGAGAATCTGAATCAGGTGCTTCGGTGAGTGGGGGCCACGCGGGAACCGCAGCACCCAGCTCAATCCATGGGACATCGGACCCGGCTCGGTGCGGCTCCATCTGCGTGCCGCAAGCGCGGCAATGATGACGACCGAGCCGCACGCGGCTGCCCACGTAGTCGCACCGCCAAGGAGTGCCACCAGAGCGGCGACCACGCCAACGACGGCCCCCAGGAACGCCCAATCCTGTCGTCTCATCGTCGCACCTCCAAAACGAGCCTGCAGACACCCACTGAGAGGAGACCGATCCGCTGGCACTACATTCTTGGAGACATGGTTTACACAACCGGCATTTGGGGAGCCGCCTACGGTCGCTCTAGGCTGAGATCCCCCGGGGACTGGTCATATTGAAGAGGGTTCTATGGGGATCGCGGCCGAGCACAGCGTTGGCATCGAGCTCGGAGCACATCGGCCGTGCTCCCCATAGGACGCGTTGAACGAAGCCGCTGGCTATGCGGTCCGCGCTTGGGGATTCGATCGCAGGCGGGGGCGTCCGGACGGATGGAGGAGACGGCGACGGCACGGACCCGGTCGCGCATTTGCAGGTGAGTTGGCCGACGGACGACTGCAGCGCGCCGACGCAACGCATGCGAAGAGCCCGACGCTCGGGATGTGGGCGCACGGGTGCGACGGCAGCGCCTGAAGCGTACTCGGGAGGAGCCTGGATTGAGTCGACGGGTTCTTTCGCGTCACGTCAGGCCGCCTCGCGCACTGGCGCGCGGATGTGGGGCAGGCGGCGTCGTGCGGGGCGCGGGATCTCGGCCACCTCCACCATCCGTCCCTGCTCGCACGCGGGACAGCGCAGCGGGTCGATCCCGGTGAGCCGGTGGAGCTTCTCCTGGGCGCACTCGCGAGGGCGCTCGTCGGGCTCGGCCACACCCAGCAGACCGCGGCAGCGGGCCAGCTTCTCGGCACGCTGGCGGTTGGCGAGCAGCCCATAGTGGCGGATCCGTACGAAGCGCTTCGGCAGCACGTGGAGCAGGAAGCGGCGCAGGAACTCGTGCACGGGAAGCCGCAGCACCTTCTGGCGGCTTCCGTCTTTGTAGTCGCGGTAGCGGAACGCGACCTTCCCGTCTTCGAGCCCCAGGATCCGGTGGTTCGAGATCGCGATGCGGTGGGTGTAGCGGCCGAGATAGGCGAGCACCTGCTCGGGGCCCGCGAAGGGCGGCTTGGCATAGACGACCCAGTCGATGCGCCGCAGCGACTCGCACAGAGCCGGCGTGCCGTCATCGTCGCCGAGCGCCCCGGCATCGAAGGCGCGCCGGAGGCCGTCGAGGAACTTCCCCCGGAACACCTTCGCCAGGGCGCGCACCGGGAAGAGGAACCCCGGATGCCGGGGACGCACGAAGTGCTGACCATCTTGCGAGAGCCCACCGCCCGTCACCACGCAGTGCAGGTGCGGGTGGATCGAGAGGTTCTGTCCCCAGGTGTGCAGGATCGCGGTCACGCCGAGGGTACCGCCCGCATCTCCCTCGAAGGAGCGGGGATCCCGCCCGAAGGTGAGAAGCGTCTCGCTCGCCGCTCGGAACAGCAGATCGTAGACGATGCGGGGCCACTGCAGTGCCAGGGGGCACAGCTCATGAGGCAAGGTGAAGACCACGTGGAAGTACGGGACGGGAAGGAGATCCGCGCGCCGTGCCTCGAGCCAGTCGGCGGCCGCCATCGTCTGACACTTCGGGCAGTGGCGATTGCGACACGAGTGGTAGACGGCGCGCCGGTGCCCGCAGTGATTGCACGCCTCGAGATGCCCGCCGAGCGCCGCCGTTCGGCACTGCGCGAGAGCGCTGAGCACCGCCTGCCGCGAGGCGCTGGCGCCGCGCACCGCGACGTAGCCCTCGCCGTGCTCGCGCACGATTTCGCCGAGCTCCATCCGAGGCCGCGCCCCGTCGGCCGAGGACGACGAGGTGTTCGAACACACGGCGCCCTACCGAGAGACAAAGTCGAGCAGGTCCGGGCACACCCGCGCCGCGTTCTTCGCGGGCTCCATCAGGTGGAGGTAGCGCGTGGTGCTGCGCAGTGAGCGGTGGCCGAGCAGGCGCTGGAGCGTATGCAGATCCACGCCCGCCTCGAGCAGGTGGGTGGCAAAGGCGTGGCGCAGCAGGTGGATCCCGCCCGGCTTGTCGACCCGGGCGCGCTCCTTCGCCCGCTGGAACGCATGCTTGAGTGCACCGGCACACAGAGGACCTCTGCGCACCGGTGAAGGGAACAGGAACTCATCCGGCCGCTCCTGTCGCCAGTACGTCCGCAGGTGGGAAAGCAGTGCCGGCGAGAGCAAGGCCAGTCGGTCCTTCGCGCCCTTGCCCTGATCGACTCGGATCACCATGCGGTCCGAGTCGATGTCGGAGGGCCTGAGCTTCACGATCTCGCTGACACGCAGGCCCGACGAGTAGGCGATGGCGAAGAGCACGCGATGGCGCAGGAACCGGGTGCCGGACAGAAGCCGGCCCACCTCCACCCGCGAGAGCACCTGGGGCAGCGCCTTGCGCTTGCGGGCGAAGGGGATCCCGAAGCTCGAGGTCTTGCGGCCGAGCGTCTCGTGGTAGAGGAAGCGCATGGCGGCGGCGGCCACGTTGCAGGTGCTCACACTCCTGTTCGCATCACGGTGAAGATGGAGAAGGTACGCCTTCACCTCCTGCTTCGAGATGCGATCGGGGGAGCGGTCGTAGTGGCGGGCGAGCTGCGAGACGGCGTGCAGGTAGGCGCGCTGCGTGTTCGCCGCGAACCCGCGAAGAACCATCTGGTCGATCATCTGTTGGCGAAGCTTCGTCATCGGGGGGAAACCTCCGTGGCCGCACAGGGCGCGCGGCCTCATGGGCGCCTTCATGGCGCACGTGGAGGTTCTACGATGACGGATCGAGGTCGGGAGACGGAGACGGGGACTCACGCGTCTGCAAGCACGGCCGACGAGGCGGCCGGCGCCACGCACGCCTCCCCTGCCGCGTCAGCGGCTTCGTTCAACGCGAGGTTACCGGACCCCAAATGACCGCTTTTTCGGACTATCCGCGGTGGCGCTCCCCGTCGAACGCCTGCACGAGCTCGCCGCCCAGGGCATGGTGGGTAGCGTCGCGCCCTCTCACTACTCCATCAAGGGCTACCAGGGCAGCGACACGAGAGCGCCCCGGCCATCGGCCCTGGCCATGCGCCGCGAGGAGGTGGACCTGGCGCTCCTGGCCCC
>Ga0114931_10010752_pt1 | contig 10865 bp, 12 predicted proteins | sample 2SBtaG_FD_89579 | JGI IMG/M metagenome (GOLD analysis project Ga0114931, IMG submission 89579) | Deep subsurface microbial communities from Kolumbo volcano to uncover new lineages of life (NeLLi) - 2SBTROV14_V59a metaG | ecosystem: Environmental > Aquatic > Marine > Volcanic | place: Kolumbo...
CGCTCAGCGTCAGCTCGCCCGCGTTCGACCCGTCGTCGATCGTGTACGTGCCGGCCACCGTCCCGTTGATGGACGCGGCGTACACGCCGGTGCCCGCCGCGAACTCGGTCGAGTTCGTGGAGTCGGTGTAAACCGAGTTCCCGAATGCCCCGTTGACCAGAGCCTTGCCCTGGAACTTCGTGGTGGCCGCGATCTTGTCGATTTCGGTCTGGAGCGCGTTGAACTCCGACTTGATCCGGCCCCGGCCGGCGTCGTCGACGTTGTCCGACGCCGCCTGCGTCGCCAACTCCTTCATGCGGTCGACGATCTGAGAGATCGTCTGGGTGGCGCCCTCGGCCACCTGCAGGAGCGAGCTGGCCTGCTCGGCGTTCCGGCTCGACTGCCGCATGGAGCGGACGTCCGCACGCAGCTTGTTGGCGATCCCGAGGCCGGCGGCGTCATCGGCCGCCCGATTGATCCGGAAGCCGGACGAGAGCCGCCCGATGGAGCGGGAGAACTCCTTGCCGGTGTTCCCCAGGACCCTCAGGGTGTTGAGAGCCGTGACGTTGGTGTTGATGCGCATGGGAGTCTCTCCTTCCATTGAGAGTGATCTCGGAGCGTCCCTGCTCCGTGGGGCATCCCTGCCCCGAAAATGGCCGGCCCATTTCCGGCCGCTGGTGATCAGTATCGGTCCGGCGCCGCCGGATGTTTAGCGATGGGCCGGCCGCACCCGGTAAGGCCTCCCGGATCGCAGCGGCAGCCCCGCGGTCACTCCATTATATTGGTGGTCGATCCATCCGATCATGCCTCAGATATCACGCTCATGACCCAGGATGCCCCGAGCTCCGGGGCGGGCGGCGCGCGCCCGCTCCTCACGGTGCTTGTCGCGGACGACGAGCCCCTGATCGTGCGTGCCATCGCCCGTCTCCTGGAGCGGCGCGGTCATGTGGTCTACACGGCACCCGACGCGCACGGGGCGCTGCGTCTGATCGAGGAACACACCTTCGACGCGGTGGTCGTCGACCAGCGCATGCCGGGCGATGGCCTCACCGTGCTGAGGGCCCTGAGTGACGCCTTGACCTTTCCGGGCATCGCCATACTCATGACCGGAGGCCTCGCGTCCGATCCTATGGAGTGGACGGACCTGGAGGTTCTGCGCTTGCAGAAGCCGTTTCGCTTCTCGGCCGTGGTCCCCCTGGTGGAGCGGGCCGGGCGCCACTGAGTCGCCGTCGCCATGCGGCCCGTGGCGCTCCCAACGCGGCCCGCTGCATTACCCGGACAGGCTCCTGGTCTGCGGCGCGCGCCGACCCCCCAGAGCGGAGGTCAGAGGTGAAGGACATCTTCGTAGCCCGGCAACCCATCTTCGACGCACGGCACAACGTGACCGGGTATGAGCTACTCTACCGCTCGGGCGCCGCGGAGGATGAAGCCATTCCCGGGGAGCTGGCCGCCGCCGGTATGTCGTCGAGCGTCATCGTCGACGGCGTGCTCGGAATCGGTCTTCACACGCTCACGGATGGGCACACGGCGTTCATCAATCTCTCGCAGGACATGATCCTCGAGGGCGTGCCCGAGGTGCTCGATCCCACTGCGGTGGTCATCGAGATCCTCGAGTCGGTGGAGCCTTCTGACGATATCGTGTCCGCCTGCCGCGGGCTGGTCGAGAAGGGCTACACGCTCGCGCTGGACGATTTCGTATACCGTGACGCGCTCCGGCCGCTCCTGGAGCTGGCGGACGTCGTGAAGGTGGACGTGATCGAGTCCGCCGGACACCTGGACGGCGTGGTCGACCAGCTTCGTCCGTTCGAGGTGCGGCTCCTCGCGGAAAAGGTGGAGAACGCGGAGGCCCACCGCCATTGCGTGGACCTCGGCTTCGAGCTGTTCCAGGGCTTTCACTACTTCCGACCCCAGACGCTGACCCGGAAGGACCTCTCCATGGAGTCCGTGGCCATCATCCGGCTGCTGAACCTTCTCCAGGACACGAGCACCTCGGACCGGGCGATCGAGGAGGCGTTCCGCTCCGACCCCTCGCTGACCTACAAGCTGCTACGCATCGTCAACTCGGCGGCGCTCGGCGGCAGGGGGGTGCAGTCGATCGGCCACGGGCTCAGGCTGCTGGGACGCGACCCCCTGTACCGGTGGCTGTCGCTCCTGCTCATGACCGTGGGCGCGGGCGGGGGCGAGATGCGGATCGAGATGATCAAGGCATCCCTGCTCCGCGGACGTCTCTGTGAGTTGATCGGCGACCACGCCAGAAGCGCCATCTCCCGCGACATCCCCAGTGGCGGTGCGTTGTTTCTCGTAGGGCTCTTCGCCCACATGGACCAGATCCTTGGAGTAGGGCTACCGGAGATCCTCGCCGACATCGATGTAACGCAGGACGTCCGCCACGCACTTCTCGAGCGCACCGGCAAGGCCGGAGCCATCCTCAGCGGTGTGGAAGCCTACATCGACGCGGAGTGGACGACGGCCGAGCGGAACCTGGCCGACGCGGGCATCGACCCCACCGCACTGGCCGATCTCTACCTGGATTCGATGATGTGGGCCGGCGCCCGTATGGCGTTCCATCAGGAAGACGCCGCCGCCTGAACCTGGCTGCGGTGGGAGCACGCGGCCAGGGCACGCCGACAGTCTCTTCGAGGGATCGTTCTCTAACCCTCTACGGTGCGGGCCATCTGGCTCAGATCGAAGGGCTTCCTGATGGCGGGGCGGCCGGAATCGTGGATGAAGCGCTCCGTGCCCTCCTCCAGGAAACCCCCGGTCATGAAGATGGTGCGCTGCTGCAGCATCGGCGCCACCCCCTCGAGGCACGAGAAGAACTCCGGGCCGTCCTTGCCCGGCATCTGGACATCCACGATCACCCGGTCGAACTCCCGGGTGCCCACGAGGCGGAGCGCGGCGTCGCCGTCCTCGGCCTCGGTCACGGTGTGTCCGCGCCGCTCGAGAAAACGTCTGAGCACGCTCCGCAGCGCCGCGTTGTCATCCACGACCAGCACCTCAAGACCGCCGGAGCCGTCGCTTCGGACCGCAACCTCGGGTGCGGCGCCGCTGCCGGCGTGCCCGTGGCGGCGCTCGACGGGCAGCATGATCGTGTGGCGTGTCCAGACCCTGGGGCGGCTCTCCACGTTCAGGCGTCCACCCAGGGCGCCGACGATGCCGCGCACCTGATCGAGGCCGGCCACGTCGCCGGTGGGCTCGTCCCCTTCGTCGAAGAGCGGGGCAAAGTGCGGGCCGGGCGACGGCGATGCGGCACCCGCGCCGTCGTCGGAGACGGCGCCGTATACCCAACCGTCTTCCGACCAGGTCCGGACCGTCAGGCTCCCTCCGGTGGGCCGCAGTGATCGCCTGGCGACCGCAAGGAGGATCCTGAGCGCGCGGAGGATATCGAGCGGGTCGCCCGGTACCGCGGGCAGCTCCGGCCTCAGGAAGGCGAACACCCGGATGCGCTGGGCTTCGAGATCGTCGCGGTAGCGGTGGAGGAGCTCGTGCATCATTTCGTTGAGGTCCACGGCGCCGCGGCGCTCACTTCTCATGCAACGGTCGAGCACCGCGCCGACGAGCTCCTCGGCCGCGCGCGCCTCTGCCAGGAAACGATCGAGAAGCGCCCGCTCGAGGGTGGGGTGCGCCCGGTCCACGAGGTCGAGCGCCCGGCCCAGGTCGTCGGCGGCATGCGCCACACGCATGCCGAGCGCCAACAGGCGCGCCGTACCTTGCTCGTCAGACCCCGGCCTCAGATCGCGGAGAAAGATCATCCGCCCCCCGCTCTCGTCGCCCGTCTCGTCGCCGAAGGGCAGCGCCGCCATCGCCACGGGCACCCCGTGGCCCTCGATCGGGGGGAGCACGTGCTCCTGCCAGGCAAGGGCGCCGGGGCGTCCCAAGCGAACGGAAGCGACCAGAGCTCCGCCGGGAAGCGCGTTGAGCGGGCGGCCGAACGAGTCTTCACGGTTCCACCCGGGGATCTCGCGGAACAGCCCGTTTGCGAAGATGATGCGCTCCCACCGGTCGACGACGAGCAGCCCCGCGTACAGCTCGCCCGGGTACCTGCGGTCCTCCGCCATTGCGGCCTTCAGCGCCGCCGCCCCGGCGATGAGCTGAAGGCCCTCACAGGCGTGGCATGCCACACGCCAGGTGTCGTCGTCAGCCGGCGGTTCCGGAGAGTCGGAGCCCAGCGGCACGACGAGGCATCCCACCACCCCCATCTCCCCGAAGAGGGGAAACGCGGCCAGCGCGGGCACGCCGTGGGCGCGCAGCGCCGTCCGCAACTCCCTTCCTTCGTCGGACATCTCGCGCGTCTCGACGCGTAGCGGCCGGCCGGACCTGCGCACGGCTTCGGCGATGTGGCGTCCCCCCGCGGTCGTGAGGGCACGACACACGTCGTCGGGCATCCCGGAGTGGTGGACAACCTCCACCTCCGAAGGATGCCCCCAGAAGAGCACCGCGGACATCGAATCGCGCCGCAGCACTCGGGAGACCCCGGCGGCGGCGGCGGCGACGGCGCCAAAGAGGTCCGGACGCATGCCCACGCCCTTCATCGGTCGCCTCCGTGGAGCGAGGTCGCGGCGCTCCCTCCCTCGCGGCGCACCGCCTCGAAGCCGGGCACCACCACGACCTTTTGCGCCGTCTTCTCATCGAGCTCGAAGAACGGCAGGAGAATCGAAATCCTGCGGTTTCGGGGATCGCGGGGATCGTCCGGAATCTTCAGCTGCCGATCCGCGTAGCCCCGTACGCCGGTCAGGCGCAACACGGGAAGCCCCGCGTCGAGCAGCACGCGCCGGGCCGCGTTGGCCCGGTCCACGGAGAGCTCCCAGTTGGTGTACGTCGTGCCGCCGAACGGCCGGGCATCGGTGTGGCCTTCCACCACCACGTCGTTCGGAAGCTTACGTAGCTCCCTTCCCACCACCTCGAGCACCTTGCGCAGCGTCGGTTTGAGCTCGGCCGAGGCGTTGTCGAAGAACGTCGCTCCCGAACCGGTCTCCATCATCTCGATGCGCAGCCCTTCGTCGGTGATGACAACCTCGACGTCGGCGTTGACTCCGTTGACCAACCCCTCCTTCGCGATGCTCGTGGTAATCGCGTCCGCCACCTTCGTAAAGCGCTTCTCCTGGGCTTCGCGATTGAGGATGACGGTTCTGCGGATATCGAGGTTCGTAATGGAATTGCCCTGAGAGAGGATGTTGCGTCCGCCCGAAAAGCTCCGCTTGAAGCCGACCGGATTCTGGAAGTAGCCCTGAACCATGTCCTTGACGCCCTGGTCCATGCTCATGATCCACATGACCAGGAAGAACGCCATCATCGCGGTAACGAAGTCGGCGTAAGCCACCTTCCACGATCCACCGTGGCGCTCGCTCTCGCTGCCCTTCTTCTTCCGGATGACGATGATCGTCTTCCCGTCCCCACCCCCGCTCATGACTCACCCTTTCCGCGTCTCCGGGTCATCTCTTCGAGCTCCGAGAACGATGGGCGGTCCTCAGGCTCGATGTTGCGGCGGGCGAACTCCACCGACGTAATGGGGGGATCCCCACGGGCGAAGGAGAGCAAGGCGGTGCGGATGCATGACATGTAACGCTCCTCCGCGCCGACGCGGTGCGCGATGGCGTGCGCGATCGGACCGATGATGCCGTAAGACAGGAGGATTCCCAGGAACGTCCCGACGAGCGCCGCCGCGACGCTCTCTCCCACCTCCTCCGGCGATCCCCCGATCTTACCCATCGTGATGATGACGCCGAGGACCGCCGCCACGATGCCGAAACCCGGCATTGCGTCGGCCACGGTGGTGAGCGCGGACGGGACCTCCATCGCCTCCCGATGGTGCTGATCCAGATCCAGATCGAGAATCTCGGAAAGGTGATGGTCCTCGACCGCCCCGGTGAGGAGCACCTTCATGGTGTCGGCCAGAAACGAGACGGCATGGTGGTTGCCGTGGAAGCTCGGGTAGCGCTGGAAGAGCTCGCTTTCCCCGGGGTTCTCAACGTGCGACTCGATCCCGACCAGGCCGTCCTTGCGCGCGGCGTAAAACACGTCGTACAGGACCTGCAGAAGCTCCGTGAACATCTTCCGGTTGTACGGGTTGGGCCGGAGGAGTCCGAGCGACTGCGCGACGATGCCCTTGAGGGTCGACGGCTTGTTGGCCACGAGCAGGGCGCCCAGCCCCGCGCCGCCGATGATGATGAACTCGTTGATCTGGACGAGGACGGCCAGCTCACCGTGGTGCATCGTATATCCGGTCACGATGCTGCCGAAAACGATGACCATGCCCACAATGAGAAACACGTCCCGACCCCCTGTGGCTTCCTTGCCTATGGACGGGTTATCGTTCCCGTCGAGCGATGCGTCGGCGGATTCCTTCCGCGTTCCTCAGTATCGGCCGCCCGGCGGTGCAACTGGAGCCTCCATGACCCCTCACTTTGGCGAGTCCATCGACCGGAACCCGGCGCTGCTCCTGGCCCGGGCGGGGTGGCTGAACGTGTCCGACAGAATTCTCTCGGGCGCATGCCACGACCTGAACGGGCGCCTCTCCTCGCTGGACGGACTCGCGCAGCTCCTCACGCTCGACGGAGCGGAGGGCACTCCGGTCATCCCCTACCTGAAGGAGGAGATAAGCAAGCTGGAGACGGTGGTCTCGCTGCTGAGACTCTTTCCGGGCGACCTCATGGCCGTACCTGAACCCATGACCCCCACCGACCTCGTGGACGACGTCGTACGGCTCCACCGCAAGCACCGTGGTCTCGAGAGCCAGGCGACCACGTACTCGTGCGAGGACGGGCTGCCCCCCGTGCTCGTGAACCGGGCTCGTGTGGGGCGGGGGTTGTTGATACTGATGGCGTGGATCGGGCGGACCGCGCTCGACTCGGGGGCGGGATCTCTCGAGATCCGCGCCGAGGCGGAGGGAGAAGCCGTCACGCTCCGGCTAGAAGGAAAGGACGCCGGAAACGGGACGCTGGACCTTGGAGTGGACGCCGCCGCACCCGAGGTGGCCGCGTTGCGGGATCTCCTGCGCCTGGACGGGGGAGAGCTGGACATAGAGGACAGGTTGATCGCAGTCCGCCTTCCATCCCTCGCCGAGGCGCGGCGGCGGAAGTGATCCGTCCGGAGCCCCTACTCGTCGGCGTCGGCTTCGACCTCCTCGCCCTGTGCGTCACCTGCCTTCCCGAGCGTGGAGAGCCACGCCCGGTCGTCGGGCGTGGCCCCCGCCCGCCGGTTCTCATCCGCGATGCGGTCGACGATCTCCTCCCGCACGATCCCGACCGTTGCGGGCGCCTCGATACCCAAGCGTACCCCGCCGTTGTCGCAGGCGAGCACCACGATCCGGATGCCCCCGTCGATGAGGATGGCGTCGCCGGGTTTCCGGCTCAGGATCAGCATCGCATCTGTCGGAAGATGGCCTTGGCTGGAAGGGTTGCAGGGTGCCCGGGTGCAGACGGTGGCCGGCAAGCAGGGCTGTGGCTACATCGCAATCAGCGTCCGTAGCATCTCGTCGGCCGCCGTCACCACGCGCGCAGCGGCCTGGTAGGCCGTCTGGAACTGGATCATGCTCACCAGCTCCTCGTCCACCGAGACCCCGCTCGTGCTGAGGCGCCGCGCATCCGCCTGGTCCGACAGCGACCGGTGCACCGCCGCCTTGTCTGTGCTGGAACGTACGGCCAGACCGATGTCGGACACCAGGCCCTGGAACTGCTCCCCCATCGTATGGCCGAGGGACGCGACGTCGGCATCACGCAGCGCACCGATGGCCAGAGCCACGTCGTTGGCTCCGGCGCGGAAGTTGCCGGACGCATCCGGTGTGCCTGCCGCGATCACGTCGGCATCAGCCGAAACCGCACCGTCCAGCGCAATGGACGATGCCGTCGAGCCACTCGCGTCGAAGAAGTCCGCGCCGGTGGTGCCCGCCGCGTTGGTCCCGGTAGCGTGCAGCGTATTGACCTCGCCTACCAGAGCGGCTGCCAGGTCGTCGAGGCTCCGGCGAGTCGCCGGAACGTCGGTATTCAGGACATCGAGCAACCCACCGATGGTGCCGCCGGATTCCTGGAGCAACCCGGGCCGGCCTTGAACCGCCACCCCCCACACGCCTCCGGACGAGCGCGTCTCGAGGGCGAGGCTGGCGGCACCGTCCACGATGGAGATACCCGAAGCGGTTACCCCGACGCTTCCGTTGGAGCGCTCCACCACCTGAATCGGCAGCAGGCTCGCAAGCTCGTCGAGCGCCCGGTTGCGGGTGTCCCTGAGATCTCCAGCGGTCGTGCCGTCGCCCTCGGTGCTCACGATCTGCTGGTTCAGGTTGGCGATCTCCTCGGACAGGGCGCTGGCCTTGTCCACCGCGACCTCGAAGCGGTTCTCCACCTCCTGGCGCACGCCGTCGACCGATGTCGACAACTAGTGAAGCTTGTCGGTAAGCTGACGGGCACTCTGACGTACCACCGAACGCACCGTGTTGCCCGTGGGATTCGTCGCCAGGTCGCTCCACGCCGAGAAGAAGGCGTCGAGGGTGGCGGCCAGTCCGTTCTCCGATGGCTCGCCCAGCATGGTTTCGATCCTCTGGAGCATGTCGGAACGCGTGTCGTTCTCGCTCGCCGAGGCAATCTCGCGGTGGTATGTGGCGTCCAGGAAGCGGTCCCTCACCTGCTGCACATCCAGGACCCGGACGCCCGTTCCGAACACCCCTTCCTGGGTTCTCAGCGCGGGGTTGCCCCCCATCACCGCCCGCTGCCGCGAGTACCCCTCGGTGGTCGCGTTCGCAATGTTGTGCGCCGTGACGTTCATCGCCTGCTGCTGCGCCCGCAGCCCCGTGCCGGCGATCGAAAGAATGCTGCCGATGGATGGCATCTGAGTCAGACCTGCCTGTCGATGAGGGCTCCGCCGCCCCCGGTGGAGTCCTTCGCGCCGTCGTGCTCGCCGTACAGAGGCGAGGGTCGCGTGGCGCCGCACAGCGCCCGGATGAGCGTGTCGTCGGTGTCCATGGCCCCCTGGAGTACCGCCCGATTGATCTCGATCTCGCGGGCCAGCGCCTGGGCCGTGGCCAGCAGCCGGCTCCGGGCCAGCCGGATGCCGTCCGTCAAGCGCGCGCCGAGGGTATGCTCGAAATCGGCCAACGGCACATCGGGGCGTCCGGTGAGCAGGCGCAGGAGGCTATGTCGACGCCGCCGAGCCTCCTTGAGCGTCAGGAGAATCCTCTGGGCGCCGTACACGGAGGCGTCCACCGCGTCGAGGTCGTTCGAAGACACGCCGGTGCGCTGCGTGCGAAGGAGGTCCGCGAGCTCGGCGAGCAGACGCTCTTCACCGCCGAGCGCCTCCTCGAGCGCCTTGGCACGCGCCGGCCCGCCGGCCGCTCCCTCCGACAGCGCACGCGACGGAACCGGAATGGCCTGGGCGCTCACCGATCGCCCCGGGTCAGGTAGCGGTACAGCGCGCCACCGATTCCCCTCCGGTTCTGCGCGGCGGCGGCTTCGGCAACGTGCTGGTCGAGCAGTCCCGTGAAGATGTCCTCACCCGGGCCGCCCGAGGCGGCGCCCCCTTCCGGGACGGTCTCGCGCATGGCTTTGAACATCTCCTGATAGAAGACCCCTTCGAAGAGGCTCGCCGCTGCCTTGAGCCGGGCCTCCCGGCCCTGGATACGTCCGTCCCGGAGCGCAGCGAGAACGTCTTTCGGTCCGCCGCCCGGTCCCGCCCCCGGCAGCGTCATCGCACCGTCACCTCGGCCGAGATCGCCCCGATTCGGCGGAGTGACTCGAAGACCGCCGCGATGGCTTCCGGAGGCGCCGCCACTCCGTGCAACGCCACCGCGATGTCCTGGATGGTGACGCCGGGCTGCATGCGGAGGTCTCCGGGCACGGCCGTGGCGGTCGCGCTGTCGGCGGCCAGCGTATCGCCGCCGATCGTCAGCGTCATCGCGCCGTGGCTGACCACGGCTTCGCCGACACGGATACTCCCCCCCGCCACGACGCTCCCGCTGCGTCCGTCGATGATGATCCGGGCAGGCCGCTCGCGCGCGACCATCAGCTCTCCGATTCGGGTCAACGCCGAGGCGCGGTCGCCGATCGAGTCCAGGCGCAGCGTGACCGAGCCCGGATCGTCCACGGCGGCTGCGCTGTCGCCCAGGGCGCCGTTGACGGCCTCCGCGATGCGGTACGCCGTCGCGATGTCCGGCTCCCTCAGGTAGAGGACCGTGCTCGCGGCGAAATCCGTCCTCGGAAGCCGCTGCTCGAGGAGCCCTCCATCGGGCAGCACGGCGGTCGTCTCCACGGGGTACTCGCCGCCCTGGCTGCCGCCGCTCACGAGCAGCGCGCCCTGCGCCGTCGCGACCGGCGCAGCGTTCGGCGCCGACTGCAGCGGCGTCATCCACAGCAGGCCACCGCGCAGCGACACCGCGTCTCCCACCGACGCCACGTGCACGTCGAAGCGCCCCCCCGGCCTCAGGTAGGGAGACATCTCCGCGGTCACGAGGACCGCGGCCACGTTCCGTGTACGGAGCATGTTCTCGGGCACCTCGATGTTGAAGCGCCTGAGGAGGTTCGCGACCGAGCGCACGGTGTGGCCCGCGCTGAATCCGCCCACGACCCGGTCACCCGTGCCGTCGAGACCCACCACGAGCCCGTACCCGACAAGACGAACCGGAACGTCTCCTCCGGCCACCGTCAGGTCGCGGATCCTCGCCTCCTGGCCCAGCGCGGCAGCCGCAGTGAGCACGAACGCGACGAGCGAGAGAAAAGTCGCGCGAAGCCAACCATCGAAGCTCTGCATACGATTCATGGACATGGGTGCGCGCGCGCGGGCCGGAGTCGGCAGGGTCACGGAATGAGCAGGTTGAGAAGCTTGGTCCAGATTCCCCCGGTCTTGCCGAGCTCGCCGTTGGACGCGTACAGGATTTCGGCTCCGGCCACCCTCCACGATTC
>Ga0114931_10010753_pt1 | contig 10865 bp, 8 predicted proteins | sample 2SBtaG_FD_89579 | JGI IMG/M metagenome (GOLD analysis project Ga0114931, IMG submission 89579) | Deep subsurface microbial communities from Kolumbo volcano to uncover new lineages of life (NeLLi) - 2SBTROV14_V59a metaG | ecosystem: Environmental > Aquatic > Marine > Volcanic | place: Kolumbo...
GCCCGCGCGGCTTCGCGCGTGCGGCGCCAAACTTTTTTCCTTCCCCAAGCGGTTGCGCACGCTTCACGCTGCGCGGATTTCTTGCCACAGTTTTGCGTTTCACGCTGCGCGGATGGGTGATGATCTTGGGTAGCCCAGACAAGCCTGTAGGGTTGTCTGGGCTACTCGCTGTCCAAACAATGGGGCCACTTCGGTTGAAGACGCGATGCGGCGATGCCTGAACGAATTGCTTGACAGCATCAAGGCCGCGGGAAGATACTCATTCGCTTATGCTCGGGAAGAAAAAACGAGGACCGCAAGGGAGGAAGTTTGACGTGCCAAGATCGGTACTGGAAGCCGTGAAGTTGGGGCTCTGGGATTTTGAACCTGAAGATGCCGCGGAAACCGAATATTCACCAACCCAGTCGCTTCCCGGTTCGACCGGGAAGCTGAGCGTGCTCGAACATCGACTACAACGGGGGCTTCCGCTTTGGCACCCCGCCGACCGGCTTGTCTTCGCCGAAGAGGCCGACGACGCTGATTTCGGCTGAGCGAGCGATCCCTGCACATTGGGGCAAGGCGTGGCTAGGCAAGAGACTGCGCTGAGCGGCTTTTGCGGCCGCGATGTTTTGGCGGTTTCGGTTCGCGTGCCTTACTTTGCCGCGGCCGAAACGAGCGGGTGCAGCTCGATCTTGCGAAAGAAAACCTCGGCGCCCTCGGTCTGGAACATCAACTTTCCGCCGCGTGGCGTGGCGTCGAAGCCTTCGTTGACAAGCACGTCATTGACCGAAATGCGAATCGTGCCGCCTTCACAGATCACGTCGATCCGCGTCCACTCGCCGCTGGGGCTTTCGACGTCTTGTTTGCCTCGAAAGCCAAGAACATCTCGCCAGTCGGGATCGCGACCGAACCAGTTGATACGTCCGCCGGTGAAGGTTTTGCGCGGCGCGCCGCGATGCCACACCGCTTCGCCGTCGCGGTCTTTGGTGGCCTCGCAGGTTAGCGAGACGGGAATCGGCGAGCCATCGGCTTGTTGACCGCCGACGACGATAAAATCGCCCACGCCGCCTTCGATAATCTGGCACTCGATCGACGCCATCCACGTTCCGCCCGGAGCGTTCCCGTCAGGCCCGACGGCGTGCAGCAGGATGCCCGAATCGCGCGATCGATCCTTACGCGGTGCCCAGGTCCGCTGGCCCCATTTGAACTCGGCCAGCAAATGATAATCGCGGTAAGCGTTTTTCGTGATCAGCCCTCCGTAGCCGTTGCCGGAAATGTGGATCATGCCGTCGTCGACCGTAAAGACTTGTCGCGGATCGTCATGTTTCGCGTCTTGCAGCCAAGTGTAAAACCCGCCGAGGTCCTTGCCGTTGAAAAGCCGGACCACCTTGGTCGGCCGGATCGCGTTTTGCGGCGAGGGCTCTTCGGCAGAGGCAACAAGATGCGTCAGCGAGCCGATCAGCAGTAAAACCCAGCAGCGATTCATGATGTCCTCGGAGAAAAGTGAACGTGGCGACGCTTGTTGACGTGGCGATGTTTTTTCGTTTCGCGATTTCGAAGTCCGGCGGCGATTGCGCCGCGGCCTCAATCCGCGCCGGGCCAACGGGATTGGGCGTTGTGAATCGCCCGGGCTGGAGCCCGCTGGGCGACGGCCATTAGAAACGGCCGGATTCGCTGCTGCTCCTCAGGCGTAAAGTACGCAAACCAGAACTCGCGCATCTCGCGATTTCCTCGCTGCGACAACACCTCTTGAAGTTGCCAACTGCGCCGACCGCGTTGCTCGTCGATAAAAAACACACGCCAGTGAAGAATGTTGTCGATCTGCTCATCGACATAGGCGTTTCGAGAACCAGCACGCGTGGCGTACCAGGTATCGACTTTGTCGAGCAGCCAGGCACGCATGAGTTGCTTGAAATTCTTTTCAAATCGCTTGAAACGGTCTTCGTAGAGCATCTCGACCTCGACCGGCCAATTGGCCCCTCGTCGGAAGTCGGCTTCCAGTTGCCGTGCCAACTCGCGGCGCTTCGACGGTGAAACGTTCGTCACATCGCGAGCCAACAGCCACTGTCGCAACTCGGACTGCTCCAGCTCTTTTTCATCGGGAAGCCCTTTGCTTGCCACTTGCACCGCCGCCGAAGCCGAAACGGCCAACAGCGCGAGCAACACAATCCAAGTTGCCGTTTCACGGAGATTTTTCATTCATCCTCTCGATGGCTGAAGCCTGTCTCGGTTCAGTCAGCGGCTTCGCACCAGCGGACAACAGCGAGGCCACTCGCCCCGGGGGGGCTGTGTTTCACAGCCCCGTATCCAGAGCCTACCTCTCATTGTATCGGGACGGCACGTTCAACTGAAAGATGCCCTCAAGGCGTGAGCTGACGCCGATCCCCCGGCCAACCGCGTTCGCCAAGGCACTCCGCGCTGTCGGGCGAGCCGGCGCTGCTTACCGGTTGTGCCGCTCGACTACGGCTGGACTAGCTCGTATTGCCCGTGGCTGGCTTTCTTGAGGCGACCTTGTTCGACCAAGGCGTCCCACACCTCGCGGGGATATTGATTGGGCGGGGTGATCGCGACGATTCCCGAGGGTCGACCGCCGCTCATGGGGCCGACGCCCAGGGTCGATTCTTGGTCCAACCGCGTTAGCTTGAGCCGTTTCTTGAAGGCTTTGAAGGCCCGTTTGAGCACTTCCGGCGAAGGGGGTTCGACAGGCAATGGATCGGACTCGGACATCACTCGCTCCTCTCGGTGAGAGCCATGGGCGCGGAACGAACGGGTTTCAAGAGTGGGCTTGGTGAATGCTCTAAAAAGTTTAGCACCGGGTGGCAAGCGAGCCAGTGGCACGCGCGGGAGCGATCGCCGAGAACCGGGCAAAGCGGTTGTACTTGCGGTACGTGTCGGTCCAGAAGAGCTGATCCCGACCTCGGACCCTCGCTCGCCAAACCCTTCGCTTTGCCCCAGCAACCCATGCGGATGCCGTGATAGAGCGGCACGTTATCTTCGAACCTCAGGTGCCGTAATCAGGCAAGTTGACAGCTACGCGGAACGTCGTTAGTGTAGCACTTACCTAGGGTTACTGCCATCCGAGCGGGGGTTGCGTTCGGCTGATGAGCAGGCCTCGGGCAAATCTCTCCATCGGCGCATGCTGAGGCTCGCGTTGGTCGTTTGTGACGCGCCCGCGGAGAAGAGGCAATCGGTTCCGGAACACTGAAGATCGGACTGCGGCGCATAGGCACTTTTCGTGCCGTGGCGCCCGTGCGGTTGCGGTCTAGGTAACCGGCCACGTCGCTACGGTGGATATCACGCTTCCTCTCGTCTTTCACTCAAGGATCCCGGCATGTCGACGAGCATGGGTGGCTTTACCGAGATTCTGGTCCGCCAAGGCGTGATCAGCCCGGAACAATTGGCCGAAGCCGAACAAATGGCCAAGGGCGCTGACATGAAGGTCGGCGATGCCCTGATTCGGCTCGGATATGCGACCGGTGATGAAGTCATTCGCGCAGTCGCTCAGGAGCATTCGCTGGAGTATGTCGACCTGAACGAGGTCGTGATTCCGCCGTCGGTCGTCGAGCTTGTTCCCGAATCGGTGGCTCGGGAAAACGTGATCCTGCCACTGGCCGAAGAGGACGGCGCGCTGAAGGTGATCGTCAGCGACCCGCAGGACTACGACACGCTCGACAAGCTGCGTTTTATTCTGAATCGCCAAGTGGAAATTGCGTTGTCCCCGCGGGATATGATCCTCGAAGCCATCAACCGCCATTATGGGCAAACCGAGGGGGAAAGCGCCGACTCGATGCTTCAGGAGTTCACCGATACGGCGATCGACTTCACCGAAACCGAAGATGAAGCCGGGGCGGAAGATGAGCTGATCGACGAGTCGGCCGCGCCGATCGTTCGGCTGGTGCATTTGATCATGAGCGAGGCGGTTCAGCTCCGGGCTTCGGACATCCATATCGAGCCATTTGAAGACCGCGTTCGCGTGCGCTATCGCATCGACGGCGTATTGGTCGAACGGGATAGCCCCCCCCGCCGGCTGCTGGGCGCGATTCTATCTCGCATTAAGATTATGTCCAAAATGGACATTGCCGAACGCCGTCGCCCACAGGATGGACGAATCAAGATCAGCGTGGGAAACAAAGACCTGGACATGCGAGTCAGCGTCTTGCCCACCAACCATGGCCAATCGGTCGTGATGCGGATTTTGGATAAAGACAGCATCAAGGTGGGCGTTCGGCAGCTTGGCATGTCTGACGAGACTTACGCTCAGTTCGAAAATCTGATTCGCCGTCCGAACGGTATCATCCTGGTCACCGGGCCAACCGGTTCGGGGAAGACAACCACGCTCTACGCAGCGCTGAACGAGCTGAATCGGCCTACGCGAAAAATCATCACGGCCGAAGACCCAGTCGAATATTATCTTCCCGGGGTTAATCAGGTCCAGGTTCGGCACAGTATCGGCTTAGACTTCGCTCGAATTATTCGCTCGATGCTTCGCCAGGCACCGAACGTGATTTTAGTGGGAGAAATGCGTGATAGTGAGACAGCCGAGATGGGAATTCAGGCATCTTTGACCGGACACTTGGTTTTCAGTACACTTCATACGAACGATGCGCCTGGTGCCGTTACACGCATGGTCGACATGGGAGTTCCCGCCTATTTGGTCGCGAGCAGTGTGATCGCCATTCTTGCACAGCGGCTGGTGCGCGTGGCCTGCACCAAGTGCAAGCAGCCGTATATGCCGAGCGATGCGATATTGAGGTCTGCCGGGATCAAGCCTGAGTTGGCTGCCAAGGCGAAATTCATGCGGGGCAAAGGCTGCGGACATTGCCAGCGATCCGGCTATCGCGGCCGGCTTGGCATTTATGAATTGATGAACATGACGTCCAAAATTCGTGAATTGACCTTCCAGGGGGCCTCGACTCAAGAGATCCGACGAGCCGCCATAGCCCAAGGCATGAAAACGCTTTACACCGACGGCATCATCAAAGCCATGAAAGGCATTACCACCATCGACGAGGTGTTCCGCGTCGCCAAACGCACGGCCAATGAAGGGTGATCCGAGCGGTTCATTCAAGCGGCTACCGCTCGGCGCGATTCAGCCACGTCGGACCACCGCCCGCTCCAGATGCAAGGTCGCCAAGTGCCAGAAGAATCAGTACCCCACAGCGCCTGTTTCCCGTCTTCAATAGCACCGGCTGCAACCGGACCGGCGGGCCGAAGCCCGATCGGAACACAAAGGTTACCAATTCGTTTGAATGACAATACCCGCGAATAAGTCTTCCTATTTTAACATGCAGCTTGCATAAGCATCACCGCCTGCGAACAATCGGACATCGCCGGGCTGCTAACCGGCGACGGTAAAACATTTCTTAATGTGGATGCGTATGACGCGGCAGTTGTTCTGCAACCAGGGGGGCAAGCCCGGTCGGAATTATTAAAAGGACACAGTTCCATCGTGGGTCGCGACCGCGATGTCGTGACATCCAGGAGGCTGCCCCAAGGCAAAAAAATCGGCCCCCGTACATCTTAGGGTGAATTGAAGTGGCGGCGCTCGATGAGTGCGGGAGGCATGCCGATAGAATTTTCGGAACAGGCTCGTTCGTGGAAACGAAGAAGAGGGTTCGCCGGCGGATTGGGCCCAGATTCCCCGGCGTGAGAAAGGCATTTCATGGGTACGCTGCTCATCGACAAACTCCTGCAGACCGTCGTCTCGCAGGGCATTAGCGATCTGCACATCGCCGTCGGCCAGCCGCCGGTCGTGCGGCTTGATGGCCATCTGCGCCGTCTTGAAACCAAGGTGCTCGAGCCGGAAGACACCGTGGGGCTGATGAAGAGCATCACGCCCGAGCGGTGCCAGCAAGAGCTGCAAGAGGTCGGCGGAACCGACTTCGGCTTTGCCTTTGGCGAGGCGGCCCGATTCCGTGTCGCGGTGTTCAAGCAGCGCGGCAATGTGGGCATGGTCCTGCGGCAGATTCCCAACCAGTTTCTGACGTTCGAGCAACTTGGGCTGCCCAGCGTGGTGAATGATTTGATCATGCGCCCTCGGGGCCTGTTTCTGGTCACCGGGCCAACCGGTTCGGGCAAGAGCACCACCTTGGCCAGCATGGTCAACTATTTGAACGACGTGATCGACCACCACATCATCACGATCGAAGACCCGATCGAGTTCTATCACAAGCACAAGAAGTCAACCGTCAATCAGCGTGAGGTGGGCGTCGACGTTCCCAGCTTTCCCGAAGCAATCCGCCGCGCGCTGCGCATGGACCCGGATGTCATCCTGGTCGGCGAAATGCGCGATCTGGAAACCATCGAAGCGGCGATCACGGCGGCGGAAACCGGCCACGTCGTCTTCGGCACCCTGCACACCACCAGCGCCGAAGGCACGGTGAACCGCATCATCGATGTGTTTCCCACCACGCAGCAAGAACAAATCCGCGTGCAGCTTTCCACCTCGATTATCGCCATCTTATCGCAGCAATTGCTGGCCAAAAAAGGCGGCGGGCGCGTGGCCGCCTTTGAAATGCTCGTCATCACGCCGGGCATCGCCAATCTGATCCGTGAAAACAAGACCTTCCGCATCACGTCTTCCATTCAAACCGGTGCCAAATACGGCATGAGCCTGCTGGATGACAACCTGTTTAACCTATGGCACGCGGGCACGGTCGACAAAGATGACGTGATGATGAAGTCCAACAAGCCGGATGATCTGGCACAAAGAATCGCGCGGGCCGAGAAAGGGCTATTCGACGACGACCAGGAGGCCGCTCGGTAAACAAAAACCCTCGGCGCGCCGGCATGGATGCTCTCACCGCGTGTGAGAGCAAGCCCTGTGACATGGCGCGGGGGATGTCCGCTCCGCTGAAGAGAAGCCGTGGCCGGGCGCGGTGGATCGCGCCCCGATGTGCGACCGGCGCGGCGAGCCAAGTTGCCGCGTTCAGGTTTATCCGGTCTTGTGCGGCCGGCGTTCGTGACGCGGCGGGCGGATGACGACACGCGACGCACGGCGGCTCGCCGCTCGTTGCGGCATGATGGTGATTTACCCTATGTAACAGACCTTGCCCTCGAAGCAACAAGGCAAACGGCACATGGCCATTCGGCGTTTAGGACAAATTCTGGTCGACCTCGGTTTCATCACCGACGAGCAACTTGAAATGTTGCTCGAAGAGCAGCAACAGCGACCGGGCGAACTGCTGGGGCAAGTTGCCGAGAGCATGGGCCTGATCACCGACGACCAGTTGGCCCAGGCCCTGGCCGAACAGATGAACATGCAGGTGGTCAACCTCGCCGACGTGACCATTCCGCAGGAGGTGCTCAACTACGTCACCGAGCCGATGGCCCAGCTCTACAAGATCGTGCCGATCAGCTTTCGCGACAACACGCTGACGCTGGCCATGGCCGAGCCGCAGAAGCTCTCCGTGCTCGATGAGCTGCGTAATTTTCTCGGTTACGAGATTCGCGCCGTGGTGGCCACCGAGCGCGACGTGGCCGGCGCGCTGGACCGCTATTACGCTGCCAGCGGCGAGAGCGTCGAAACGCTGGTCGGGGAAATGGAGGAAGACGCCGATCTGGCCGCCGCCGCGGGGGCCATCAGCGGCGAAGGGCCGGTCGATCTGACCAGCGTCGAGGCCCTGGCCGACAGCGCGCCGGTTCGCAAACTGCTCAACATGGTGCTGCTCTTGGCCATCAAGGACCATGCCAGCGACTTGCACTTCGAGCCGTTCGAGGACGAGTTCAAAATTCGCATCAAGGCCGACGGCGTGCTCTACGAAATGGTCCCCCCGCCCCGCCATCTGGCCTTTGCCATTACGACTCGCATCAAGGTCATGGCCAACCTCGACATCGCCGAACGCCGCCTGCCGCAGGACGGCCGCATCGAGCTGAACGTCGGCGGCCACCCGGTTGATCTCCGCGTCAGCGTGCTACCCACCATGTTCGGCGAAAGCGTCGTCATGCGGGTACTCGATCGCTCGGTCGTTTCGCTCGACTTGAACGCCGTCGGCATGGACGCTCCCACGCTCGAGGTTTTTCGTGAGGTGATCAAGAAGCCCAACGGCATCGTCTTGGTCACCGGTCCGACCGGTTCGGGCAAGACGACCACGCTCTATTCCGCGCTGAGCGAGTTGAACACGCCCGAAGACAAACTGATCACCACCGAGGATCCGATCGAATACGACATCGACGGCATCGTCCAGGTGCCGATCAACTCGGACATCGGCGTGACGTTTGCCTCGTGTCTAAGGGCCATTCTGCGGCAAGATCCCGACAAAATTCTGGTGGGCGAAATCCGCGATCTCGAAACGGCCCAAATCGCCGTCCACGCCTCGCTGACCGGGCATATCGTCTTCAGCACCCTGCATACGAACGACTCTCCCAGCACGATCGCCCGCATGCGAGACATGGGCGTGCCGCCCTTCCTGCTGACCGCCACGATCGAGGCCATTCTGGCCCAGCGGCTGGTGCGGCGGATTTGCGCCCAGTGTCGCGAGGAAGTTCCCGCCAGCGACGAACTGCTGGCCGACCTGAAGCTCTCGCGCGAGGACGTGGCCGGCAAGTCGTTTTATCGCGGCGCCGGCTGCCAGGCCTGCAACAACACCGGCTACAAGGGCCGCGTGGGCTTGTTCGAGCTGCTGATCATGAACGACGAACTGCGCGAAATGATCTTGGCCAACAAAACCACCGACGAGCTACGCGACGCGGCCCGAAGCTTCGGCATGGTCACGCTCCGCGATGCCGGCATGGCCCAGGCGCTCGATGGCGTCACCACGCTCGAAGAGGTCGTCCGCGAAACCATTGTCGAATAGAACGACAGCGCTATGTTCAGTAGGAATCAAATCACCGCAGTTTAATTTTAGTGCTGTAGGACATAAGCCAATCCCGCGAAACTTGCGCCCACGAACCTGATTTTTTCTCTCAGGAAGATTACTGACATGCCTACCTTCCAGTACGAGGCCATGGACGCCACCGGCCAAGAAATCAAGGACGTCATCGACGCTGCCAGCGAAGAGGAAGCCCAGGCAACCATTCGGCAGATGGGGTACTTCGTCACGAAGATCTCCGTCAAGAAGGTTCGCAAGTCGGCTGCCGCGAAAAAGAAATCCGACAAGAAAGGCAAGTCATTCGCCATCGGCGGCGTGCCGACCAAACAGCTTACCACCTTCACCCGACAGCTCTCTATCCTGCAAGACGCGGGCCTGCCGATCCTCCGTAGCCTGCGAATTCTCGAAGGCCAGTCCAAGCCCGGCCGGCTGAAAAATGCCCTCATCGACGTCTGCGACGATATCGAGGGCGGCACCACGCTCTCCGAGGCCATGGCCCGCCAGACCAAGGCCTTCGACCGCCTGTACGTCAACATGATCAAAGCCGGCGAGGCGGGCGGGGCGCTGGAGGTCATCCTCCAACGCCTAGCCGAGTTCCAGGAACGTAGCGAGGCCCTCAAACGCAAGGTCAAGGGCGCGATGATCTATCCGATCGTCGTCGTCATGGTCGCCACCGGCATTCTGGTCTTCATCATGACCTTTATCGTGCCCAAGTTCCGCTCCATCTTCGAAGATTTCGGCACCGAGCTGCCGGTGATGACCGAGCTCCTGATCACCATCTCGAACATGATCGTGGAATATTTCTACCTCATCCCGCTGATTCCCATTTCGCTGTGGTTGATGGTCAAGCTGATCTCGAAGTTCAAGGCGGGCCGCTACGGCTGGCACCTGTTCCTGCTCAAAGTGCCCATCTTCGGCCAGTTGGTGGAAAAGAACATCATGGCCCGCACCAGCCGCACCTTGGGCACCTTGGTGGCCAGCGGCGTGCCGATTCTCGACGCCCTGCACATCGCCCGCGAAACCAGCGGCAACGCCGTGTTCGAGAACCTGTACGGCAAAATCTACGACGCCATTCGCGAGGGCGAATCGATCGCCCGACCGATGAAGGAACACTCCAAGCCCGGCTTCAACCCCGTCACACTGTTTTTCTGGATCTTGTTCATAGGCGGCCCGATCGGCGTGCTGCTGTATCTGATGCGGATGAACAAGCGCATCGTTGACGATCTGGTCGTCAACATGGTCGACGTGGGCGAGGAAACCGGCGAGCTAGACACGATGCTCTACAAAGTCGCCGACACCTTCGACGACGAGGTCGCCGTGTTGACCGAAAGCCTGGTCAGCCTGCTCGAGCCGCTGCTGATTATTTTCCTCGGCGGCATGGTCGGCTTTATCGTCATCGCCCTGTTCCTGCCGCTCATTAAGCTGATCGGCGATTTGAGCTAACCCTGGATGTTTCCCGCATGTTCAATCCGCACACGACACCTGCCGGCGCGGCCCGCCGCCCACGGAGAAACCTCATGAGCCCCCGTCCCGCCCGACCTGCCCCCCGCGGCTTCACGCTGGTCGAACTATTGGTCGTGATGGTCATTCTCGGCCTGCTCTCCGGCCTGCTCATCGTCGCCGTCGGCGGCGCGCTGCGCAAAGCCAAAGTCACCCGCGTCAAAGTCGAACTCGATCAACTCTCACAGGCCATGGAAAGCTTTAAGACAGACTTCGGCGCCTATCCGCCAAGCACAAGCACACTTGAGCCGGCTCTAGATCGCCAAAATAGAATCATGCGTCATTTTCACAAAATGTTCCCGAGAGCTCGTTTTTCTACTTGGCAAGAACTCAGCGATCTAATTGCCGCTGGCACGGACCCAACCGTCGATATTATTAATAATAATCCTCCGGATCCAAATGACGGTATCTCGATCGACGATCTTGATTCGGCAGAAGTGCTGGTTTTCTTCTTAAGTGGCTTGCCTATTAAACGTACGGGAACATCCGGCCAACCCGCGTTTGAGCTAAGCGGCTTCAGTGCCGACCCACAGAACCCATTCAATAACGTCGCTGTTCAGTCGCAACGCATCGCGA
>Ga0114931_10010754_pt1 | contig 10863 bp, 10 predicted proteins | sample 2SBtaG_FD_89579 | JGI IMG/M metagenome (GOLD analysis project Ga0114931, IMG submission 89579) | Deep subsurface microbial communities from Kolumbo volcano to uncover new lineages of life (NeLLi) - 2SBTROV14_V59a metaG | ecosystem: Environmental > Aquatic > Marine > Volcanic | place: Kolumbo...
ATACACGACGGGAGCGATGATGTTGTCGCGGTATTTGATCGGGCGGGTTCCTTGGGCTCGCGTGGAAACCGATGTGCTACAAAGCCCGGGGGAGGCGGGCAGAGTGGATTTCTCGGCGGGTTGGAGAGAAGGCAAGCCAAAGAGTACCCCCACCTTGATAGTGATGCTGGTGGTTCCGCTGCACGCTTCTTCTATTGCGCCAAGGCGGACAGGAAGGATCGTGGCAGGGGCAACAATCATCCCACCGTCAAGCCGACGAAACTCATGCGCTACCTATGCCGCCTTGTTACGCCGCCCGACGGGTTGATACTCGATCCGTTCGCGGGATCCGGATCGACGGGTAAGGCCGCGATGCTTGAGGGGTTCCGCTTCGTCGGCATTGAGGAGGACGGCGACTATACCGAGATTGCACTGGCGAGGATCGCTTGGGCGGAGCGTGAGTGGTTGCGCAGGACGCGGTATACTCGTGGGATGGCGAGGTACAGGAGGAATCGTCGATCGTGACAGGTTGTCACGATTGGCGCGTGGTGGCGGGATGCCTGCGGGGGGCCAACGACGGGTAGGTATCGCAAGCGTCCGGTTGAGGTCGATGCCGTCCGGTGGTTTGCCCAAGGCGACCACCCGAGCGTTTCCGAGTGGGGTGGCTGGCCGCCGGGCGAGCGATCCCTGTGCGAGATGTGCGGGGGCTACATCGACCTCCACGGGCGGATACCGACCCTTGGGGAGCCACATCGTCTGCCCCGGGGACTGGATCGTTACGGGCGTCCGGGGGGAGACCTACCCGGTGAAGCCCGACGTCTTTGCCGAGACGTATGATCCGGTCCCGTTGGAGCGGCGGGAGTCGGCGGTCGTGGTGGATGATCTGGGACGGGTTGGTGGCCTATCAACTTGATAGAGATTGATAGCAAGTTGATAGAGATTGATAGCAAGTAGCAACCCCGGACGATCGGTAGCGGGCCGGTCCGGGCTGCGCTACTGCTACTACGCCCCGGCTCGGGTGCTATGATGGCCGGATGGATATTGGCTGCCCCAGTGAGTCGGAGATCCTCCCCGAGTCCTTGAAGGTCCGTCCCGAGTACGGGGCTTGGGTGGGGCCGAAGGGTCAGTATGTGCGGGTACACAACTTGGGCCACGCACCGGCTGTCCGAGACATTATGCGGAAGTACGGGGGGTTTGAGGCGCCGGACGAGAGGTACGGGAGCGGGGAGAACAGTTGGAGGATGCCAGCGATTCACGCGGGGTGGATCCGGGTTGTGACTGGGTACCACCGGCTGACCGTTCAGGGCGGGCCGTTTTCCAGGGCCGCCGCGGGGGTGGTTCTTGGGCTTGTGCGGCAGTACACGCTGGCCGGGCTGGAGGTGGTGATCGACAATATCAAGTCGAGAAAGACGGTCTACATACCGTCGGGGGAGCCCGCAAGGGGCGACGCCATTGCCCGCGCTCGTAGCGTGATGGAGTCGATTCTGGGGGAGTCTAAGGAGGTAGTCCGGCGGGGCGACTACGGCGCGTGGATCAGCCCGAAGGGAAGGGTCCACGCGGTGCGCAGCGTGATGGGGCACCTCGGAGTGGCGCTCCGGCTGGATAGGGAGGGGGATCCCGAGATGCCGAGTCTGCCGGAGCCCCGCCGTTCGGATGCGACGTTCGATCGCATGTTCGATGCCGGTTGGGTCCGCGTGGTGAGGTCCGGGAAGGAACTCGGCGTGGTGGGCGGGAGGTTCTCGCCGGTCGTTGCGAGCATGGTTGTATCGCTCGTGCGGGAGCACTTGGACCGGGGGTTTACCGTGGTGGTGAGGGCTCGTGATCGTGGGAAGTACGTCAGGTTGGAGCCGACCGATCCCCGGGGGAAGGCGATGAGGGCCGTCCGCAGCATACTGGAGGTATCGCCCGGCTACGACCAGTTGGTCGAGCGCAGTTTCACCGAGCGGGACGTACCCAAGAACTTCGTCGTTGCCTTTGACCTGTTCCCGCGATCTCGCAGGTCGAAGAAGACTTGGATTCAGAACCCCAGGATGTCTCGCGCGATCCTGACGCTGGGCCGCTCCGGTAATCTCCGGGGTGTACGGGGGATTTCGTCGTCGGGCGCGATCGTGGGGGATTGGCTGGGGATCGGGAACCGTAACGGGCTGCTCGTCATGCCCGGGAAGGATACGGTAGCGCTCAACAAACTGACCCGGGTTCAGTACGACAACCCACGGTACCTGCTGTCCAAGAACGCTGCGGCGCTCGGGAGGATTATCGGTGGGGGCAAGGCTAGGGCGGCTACTGCGCGGGCGGTTGCGGGGGCTGTGGATTGGGGGGCGAGGTGGGCGGATGCCTCCGGCGGCAGCGAATACGGGGCGCTTGTTCGTTACAATCTACAGGGGTCGTTGAAGGCCGACGTGAGAGACTTCATCGAGTCGGGGTCCGGGAAGTTTGATGGGCCGGAGCAGTTGGCCGACCTGATGATGGAGTTGGCTTCTCGGAGGGGTCTGAGGGATGGGCACTGGGATTGGAAACAGATTGCTAGGGGGGTGTCTCGCAGGGCGTGGATCAAGTTGCTGGAAAAGGGGGCCGTCTCGCAGGCGTCTATCTATATCGACGAGGGCGAGTGGATTGTCAAGGACGGCTTACTGAGGGTGCCGAAGTCGTCAACCCTTTACATCCTAGATCCCGGGTTTGGCGTGACGCCGGAGGCAACGAGGGCTATAAAGGGGGTGCGGGACGTGGACGTATTCCGTGCGCTTGACAAGGCGAGGTTCTTCCAAACGATGGTGATGCCAGCGTTTCCGGGCGGTAAGGAAGTGAGTCGGGAGTCTGTAGAGGCCGCCCTCCGCAAGAGGATGATGCAAAAGGCTCTCGATCGGACTGGGGTGGGGAAGCGGGTCAGGGTACGGTTTGGGATTGATAGGGGTTCGCTGGAGGCGGCCCGCGCCCGGATTATCCTGGCGAACAACGCTCGGTTCAAGCCCGCGAGGGCGGCGGCGACGGCGGAGGCCCTGCTGGATACGGACCCACCCGGTACCGTCGATGAGGCGGGCTTGCCCGTTGGGGAGGCCCGGGAGAGGTGCGGCCATTGTGGGAAGGCGGGTACGGAAGGCGACCCGTGCGATGTAGTGTGGCACGGGACACACCTTCATAGTCGGTGCCTGAAACCGGCTATGGTGGACTACAAGAAGAAGCGGAGGGCGGAGATTGGCAAGGGGGCCGCCGGGCTGAGGAAGCGGGCTTCGGATGCGATGCGGAAGCACGGGGTCAGGGCGGGGGATCGCGTCGGCTACGCTACGGGTAGCCTGATCGGGGGGGCCGAGGTCACGGGTAGGGTTGTGATGCGGAGCGGGATCCCCTGGGTGAAGTTGGACGAGCCCGCTCCCGACGGGCGGAAGTCTGTGCGGTGGAACGCCGGTTGGTACGGGCTGAAGGAGGCCGACGGTTCGGCGGCCGCCCCCCGTGCTGGCGGGCCGATCGACGAGGGGGTTACGGACGCCGAGGACAGCGGCGCGCGCGGCAAGAAGTACGAGCGGGCGTTCGCATCGTGCCTCCGGCTCGCCGGGTTGCAGTACGAGTTGAACGGGCTGCTTGGGGCGGGCGGCGCGCTGTGGGACTTCAGGCCCCACGGGCTCGGGTGGACTCGCCTGCCCGACGGCGCGCCCGTGAACCTCAAGGTGTCCAGCGCGCGCACGCTGTTTACGTCTACGGACTTCTGGCGGAAGGTGTTTGTCCGCGACGTTCGGGGATTGGACGACGATTCGTTAGAGAGGCTGATTCGGAGCGCACTCCGCAAACTCGGGTTCAACAAGATATGGTGGCTCAAGGCAAAGTCCCCGGCGGTCGAGTCGGACATAATGGCGGCCGCGAGGAACGGCGACGTTGGGCTAGCGCAAAGGGTGCTCGACGAGCGGAACTGGTCGTACCACCGCATCTCCCGGTACTCGATGGATATTGAGCGGACGCCCGACGGGTCGGTCAGCAGTATCAAACTCTCCCGCGGTGGCAGGCGTGTCGTGACGATCCGGGTGAAAGTCAACAGGGGGGCGGGGAACACGGCCGGGTGGGGCCGTCTCACGCGGGGGAAGCCCCAGCCGCCCTTCCGCGACCTCGCCGACTTCCCGATCCGAGAGGCCGTCCTTCAATAAACAAACCCCTCAAGCCCGCGGCGCCGGTAGCCGATACCCGAATCGGAAGGGGATCGGCATGGAGTACGAGCGGACGGAGGATCGTGACAACCTGTCACGATTGGCGCATGGAACGCCGGAAGCGGACGGCGTGGTCGGGGTAGTGGCGGGGCTGATCCTGCTCGACATCATCGACCCCGCGGGGGCACCCGCGCGCGCCCGTGCGCGAAGATTTCGGAAGCGCCCCCTTGACTGCACACGCCAACCGGCCTATAATACCCTACCGGGATGGTCCCGGGGAAAGGACACACACGATGAAGCGAAGGGGAACCGGATGGTTCGAGGTTGATCGCGCCGGGCTGGCGCGGCTGACGGCTAGGCGCGGGCGGGAGTTCGTGCTGGCCGAGTTGGTGCAGAACGCATGGGACGAGCCGGGCGTATCCAGGGTGGACGCGACGGTCGAGTACGTCGGCCGGGGGATTGCTCGGCTTGTGGTGGAGGACGACGCGCCCGATGGGTTCGCCGACCTGACGCACGCCTACCGGCTGTTCGCCGAGAGCAAGAAGAAGGGCGACCCGTCCAAGCGGGGCCGCTTCAACCTCGGCGAGAAGTTGGTCCTGGCGCTGTGCCGCACCGCGACGGTAGAGTCTACGCGGGGGACGATCACGTTTGGCACGGGGGGAGTGCGGCGGGCGACCCGCCGGAAGCGGGCAGTGGGCACGCGGTTCTCAGCCGAGATCCGGATGAGCCGCGACGACGTAGCGGCGGCGGATCGGCTGTTCGCGCGGCTGATCCCACCCGATGGGATCGTGACAACGCTCAACGGGCGCACGCTGCCCGATCGCCCCAGGGACGCGGACGTGAGGGCCCGGCTGACGACCGAGATCGCCGGACCGGAGGACGGCGTGCTCAGGCGGACCAAGCGCGAGGCGACCATCAACATCTACGCCGCCCCTGGGGATGGGTGGCTCTACGAACTGGGGATACCCGTCGTCGAGATCGGCGGGCCCTTCGACGTGGACGTGCGCCAGAGGGTGCCGCTCAACATGGAGCGGGACAACGTAACGCCCGCCTACCTGCGCGACGTGCGCGCGGCCGTCTTCAACGCGGCCCACGGCATGATCGACGGGGACGGAATGGCCGATCCGTGGGTGACGGACGCGAGCGGTGCGCCCGGGGCGAGCCCCGACGCTGTTCGCGCCATGGTCGCGGGCCGGTTCGGGGCGGGGGCGGTGGCGTACGACCCGTCCGATCCCCAGGCAAACAAGTCCGCCGTAGCCAACGGGGTACAGGTGATCCACGGGCGCACGCTGACTAAGGAGCAGTGGGCGAACGTCCGCGACGCCGGGGCGGCCCCACCGGCGGGGAGGGTATACCCGACGCCGAAGCCGTATTCGGAGGGCGGGACGCCCGAGGCCCTGATCCCCCGCGACGATTGGACCGCCGGGATGCGGGCTGTGGCCGAGACGGCCGAGCGCATTGCAATGGCAACGCTGGGTGTCCGCGTGGACGTGCGGATTTGCAGGGAGCGGCACGCGAACTTCAGCGCCAACTACGCCCGGGTGGGCGAGTTCAGCGGCGACCTGTGCTTCAACGTCGGGCGGCTCGGCCGCAAGTGGTTCGATGAGCCCGACCCCGTGAAAGTGGTGGACCTGATTATCCACGAACTCGGGCACCACGTTGAGGGCGACCACCTGAGCAAGCGGTACTACGGGGCGCTGACCAGCATCGGTGGGCGGCTCGCGGTGGTGGCGGCGCTGGATAGGTACCCGGAGTCCAACCCGCTGACGCCGGTGCTGGAAATGGCCGGGTCGAATGTGGCGAGCGCGATGCGAGTTGCCTGAAGGGAGCGGTAGCATGGGGGCCGATCGAATAGCGGTGTCTGTCCGACGGGAGGCCGACCGGCTGGGTGTGCGGGTGCGGACGCGGGCGGTGTATACCCCGTTCAGTCCCCCGAGGTGGGTCTATGAGGCTGTGAACCCGTACACGGGGGCTGTGATCCGGGTGTCTACGGGGAAGGGTGCGAGGGACGGGGTGTCTACGGTACGGGCCGCCGCCGAGGCTGCGGGGTTGGCCCACTGGGACGGCCGGGGTCGGCTGGTCCGCAAGCGGCTCCTACCGCCGCGTGAGAACACCCGGAGGTGTGGGGGTGGTAGAATGCACACGCCAACCGACCTATGATACCCCGATGCCGCTCGCAAGGAGACCAAGGCGGATGCGGACCCTTACGGTGGACGATGCCGTGCGGGAGGCCCGCAAGATTGGGGGGACCGCCGATGTACTGGTCCAGTTGAGGTGCCGCGCCGACGTGGCGAGGCGTGGCTCACGGGCTGGGGCGGACGTGATGGTCTACGACCCGCCGTACTGGCTCGCACTGAGGTTCAATCGCCCGGACCCGTCCGGGCAGGAGGGATGACACACCATGATGGATGTACCGACTGATGTAATGCTGAGGGCGCTCAAGGCGGTCGGCGCGCCGTCTCTGAGGGACGGATTGCCTTCGGGGCGTGTATGGTCGAGGAAGGAGTGGCTGTCGTACGCCATGCTGATCGACGGGTCCGCGTCGGAGGAGTGGGCTCGCGTAGTGGTAGTCGGGAGCGATGGGGTAGCGAGGTCCGTCCGTGTCCCGGCCGCCGTGCGGAGCCCGTTCCGGGTTTGCCCCCCGGGCCAGTTGCTCTCCCGCGTGCTGAAAGAGGCCGACTCGCCCGTCGTAAGCATTTCGGCGGGGAGCGATAGGATGGACGCCGACGCTGTGATCCGCGACGATACGGGCGAGTTTACCCTCCGGTGCTGGGACGCGAGTGAGTATCCGGCCCCGGCCGACATCCCGGTTGATGCGCCGTCGGTGGAGTTGGATTGGGACCGGCTCTCCGCCGCCGTCGCCCGCGTGTCGAGATCGGATAAGCCGAAGAGTTGGGGTGGCGGGTGGTACGCGTTCATCGGCGATGCCGATGGCGTCCGTTTGGTCTGCACGTCGCGTCGGGTGGTTACATCGGTCTTGCTGGACCGCGAGCCGCCCGCCGCCCCGTTCTACGGGCCGGTGCCCCCCGGCGCACTCAAGGCCCTGCGGAGGATGACTGGGAGTGGACGGGCGACTGTGATCGTGTGGGGTAGCGCTGTCGGGGTGCGCCTGCTGGACGGTCGGGGGGCGACGGTATGCTGGGAGTCCGATCCGGTCGGCTCGGTAAGGGTGCGGCGGGGCCTGGTGTCGGTGGGGGGGCTTGTCCCGTCGCTCGACGGTGTGCGGGGGGTTCTGGGCGCGAAGGAGGTCGCGTCCGCGATACTGGGCCGGAGGGAACTGGGCCGGGCGATCAGGGCTGTGGGGGGGAAGCCGGAGCCGGGGGACGCGGCCTACGGGTCCGGGGCCCGCGTGGCGATAGTGATCGACCCAGTGGACAACCCCGGCAGGGCGGTGGTGATGGCGGATGGTGTAGAGTACCCGCGATCGACGGCGATATCGGCGGCCCTGAGCGCCCCCGGCGGGGATCGGTTTGAGGCCTCAACCACCGCCGCGTTCTTTACGGCGGCGACCCGAACGAAGGACCGGCTGAGCGATACTGTCGTGCTGCGGCTGTGCTGCGATGGGAGTGGTAAGGAGATCATCGTGGTGGACGGGGGGAACAACATGATCGACCCGGATACGCTGGGGCACCCGGACGTGGGGTGGACTACCGCGACGGTGAACGAGTCCGGCTACTTCTCGGAGGAGGACGGGGCTACACAAGCCTGACGTGGTGCGCGAGGCCCTTGGCGATTGTCCGAAGGCCCTGCGTGACTTCCTTGACCTTGACGCCCGCGACAAGGCTATGGGCGAACCCGGGCAGGGACAGCCCAGCCTCAAGGCACTCGACGATGCTGGCCCACGCGAAGTACGCCAGCAGCAGCCGGTACATGACCGACTCGACCCGCTCCCTCGTGTGCCGGTCGCTCGTGTACCCCGCAACGGTGAGCAGCGTCGGCGTAACCCTGAATCCCGCGTTGTACGCCTTGACGTAAACAAGGTACGAGATTCGGTCGGGGATGGCGGTGTCGATGGTTCGGTCTTCGAGGGACTTCGTTACCCCGCGCGCCGCCACCATTGCTGCCGTCGTCCTTTGCATACCGAGCCGCTTGGCGATGTACCCCGCCCCCCCGAATACAAGCGGGAGGCCGGAGACGACGGCGAGTGCGATCGATACGGCCGTGACAAGCGACTCATCGACGGGATCCCCCCCGAGTGTGGGGGCCGACTCCCCGGCGGCGATCTCTCGCTTCATGGGGGGGACGCTTGCCCTCAGCCTGTCAACTTGGGCAAGCGCCGACCCCCTGGGGATTGCATCCCCCGACTCCCTTGCCGCGTCGGCCCAGATCCTATAGACTTTGGCGAGGCTCCCCCGGGTAGCCGTGGCTTGTGAGATCCGGTCGGAGATCCCAGACTTGACAGACGAGAGGAGGCCCTCGGTTAGCATCGGCCCGGTTCCCGCCGGGTTGGTATTCATGCGTTCATCCTATGCCGCTCCGGCGGGGCGGGACGATTGGGTTCGATTCGGCGGGCGGACGGGCCGATGGAGTTTGTTGCATGGCGGACGATATGGAATCCCGCGTGGCGAAACTCGAAGGGGTGATGACACACGTTGCCGCCTCGATCGAGCAGATCGGTCAGCAGTTGGAGGAGCGGGACAACCGGATGCTCCAGCGCATCCGGGAGATGGACGACCGCTACCGGGTAGAGATCAGCAGCGTCGGGTCGAAGGTAGACACCTTGGGCGAGGCGGTGGTGGCCCGGGGGAGGGTGAACTGGTCGATGGTCGTGACGATCGTACTCGGGGGGACGATGGCGGTGCTGGCGCTGATGTCGCTGTCGGTGACGGTCGCCGCCATGCTGGGCCGCATGTCCATCTCGCCCGTGAGGCAGACCGTGGAGGCGCAGGGGGTCGAGATCGACCGTCTCAAGCAGGATTTGCGCAACCACGAGGGCTTGACGGGCCACACCGGCTTGGTCCAGTCGCTCGCCGTGCTTGACGAGCGGTTCAAGCGGGTGGACGACGCGATTGATCGCGTCCGGGAGTCGAGCGATACCCGGGCCGCGAGCGATGAGCGGATGCTCCGGGAGTTGTGGGAGCGCGCGTTTGGGCCGGGTGGCAATCGGAGTCCGAACCCGTGACAACACGTCACGATTGGAGCGAGTATGCCGACGGTTGAGTTGGTGGTAGATGCTGGGAAGCGGGTGGGCCGCATGTCTCGGCGGTTCCCCACTACGTCGATCCCGGACGTGGGGGGGCGGGTCTACGTCCCCGGGTTCGGGGCCGCCCTGACCGTGGACGCCGTGTACCGGAGGCCCGGCTCGGCCGGGGCCGTAGTGGCCGCGTCGGTCGGTTGGAACGCGTACAGCGACCCGGTGGCCCTTGCGAACGGGCTCCTGCGGGTTGGGTTCGACGTAGCGCCAGTGGACGTAGCGGAGTGTGTGGGCCGCGGCGACCCGTCCCTTCTGGAACCTGTCGGGGCTCCGCTTCGGTTGCTGATGCCGTGATGGGGCGTTGGACAGCGGGGGTCCGGGCGGCTTACAATGGGGGGCCCTCGCAGGCTCGGGTGCCGTACCGTCGGGTACGCGCCCGGATCTCCCCATCGCGGGCGGTATCCCGCCCGTACACCCTTGCGTAAGACGATGATTAGGGCGGCGGTCTGCGTAGGAACCGAACCGATGAACATTCAGGCGTTGCTCGGGAGCGCGTTCGATGTCGTGATCGCGGACGAGGTGCCGATGGCCGAGGCGATGGCCGGGGGGCTGTCGGGCGACGTGGGGGACGCCGTGAGGGTACTCGACGATGCCGGGGAGAAGCCGACTCGGGTATTCGGGGTAGAAGGGGGCGGGGCCGTAGTGGTGGGGGACTCACTGGCCGTGTGCGTTGCGGGGGATGGGGTGGGGATCGCGGACATGGACGTGGTAGAGGAGTTGGGCGGTGAGCCCGACGATGGCGGGGGCGGCGCGGACCCTATCGGTGATGCCGAGCGGGCCCTGGGAGAGATGTCCGCGCAGCAGAGGGCGTACCGCGAGACGTTCAAGCGTGTTATCGGGGGGTTCACCGACAAGAAGAACCCCGGCCCGGGCGACTTAGAGCCGGGCAAGCGTAAGGAGTTCTTCGCTGCTCTCAAGAAGGAGTGGGCCAAGAGCAAGGCGAACACGAAGAACAAGGGCGAGTCCGAGGGCGGGGTAGACGAGCGGATGCTCCGACGTATTCTCGCCCCGGAGGAGTTGGCGGAGATCCTTCGGAGGGTCCGCGGCGGGAAGTTCTCCGATACGGATGAGAACGTGGTACGGGTGGCTGTGGAGGTGGCGTGGGCGCAGATGAGCGGGGATGCGCAGGTGGAGCATAACCTTGGCGCAACGCTCTTGAAGTTTCTGGGGGGCGACCGGCGGGCCGCCCAGAGGGTAGTCCAGCGGGCGGGGGCCGTACTGGGGAGGGCGCTGGCGGATCGGAGCGCCAAGATGGCGATGCTGTCCAGCGTGGGCGGCGACGACGTGGCCGACGCTGCCGTATTCTGGGGGGCTGTTGCGGGGGATGCGGACGCGTCCGCACACGACGCCGACCGGGTTGACGACGCGCTGGGCCGGGATGACCTCGACGGGGCGATGGACGCCGTATTCCAGATGCAGAACCGGGCGGTTGCGAGTCTGTCCGAATCCATCCCGAAGGTAGACGACTCGGACCCGGAGGCGGCTGCGGCCCTCTGGGAATCCCCGGAGTCCCGCCCGCTGCTGCTGGTCGCGCGTGACAACCTGTCACGATTGGCG
>Ga0114931_10010755_pt1 | contig 10863 bp, 5 predicted proteins | sample 2SBtaG_FD_89579 | JGI IMG/M metagenome (GOLD analysis project Ga0114931, IMG submission 89579) | Deep subsurface microbial communities from Kolumbo volcano to uncover new lineages of life (NeLLi) - 2SBTROV14_V59a metaG | ecosystem: Environmental > Aquatic > Marine > Volcanic | place: Kolumbo...
CGCAAGACCTGGGCGGCACCCAGGTCCCTGCCGGTAGCAGAGCGGGTGCGCAAGCAACTGCTCGACGCCGCGAAGGCCAACTAGGGTTCTTGCTCACTCGTCCCGCGTCGACGGGAAGAACGAGACTGCCCGGGAGTAGCCATAGACTTCGATGCCGCATCCGCCGGGACACTTGATCTGGTGTTGTCCCGGTTGCACGCTGATGCGGCCGGCCTTATACGCGCCGCCGGCAAATCCGGTCAGCTGGGACGTCACGTCGACACCGTCGAGGGTCACCGTCACTCGCCGCTGGCAACGATCGAGACGTACTGCCGGTCGTACTCGTTGGGCACGAGGAACGTGTACTCGGCGCGGAACTGCTCGACCGGGACGGCCAGCGCATCGCACTACTTCAAGGGCTGGAGCGAGGCAGCCTCGCTGGCCATCGACGGCCAGGGCAACCTGCTGGTGAGCCGGCGCAACAATCCCAGCGGCGGCGTGCGGTCCGACCGCAAGAGTTTGACCAAGCTCGAGGGCGAAGCCCGACAACTCTGGTCCTAGCCCACGGGCGGCGATGCCCTCGCGGTGGACCACGCGGGCAACACGCTGGTGGTCGGGGCGTCGGACGACTTGGCGAGAGCAAAGATGCTCAACCGGAGCGTCAACAGCGACTCGGAGTTCCACCAGCTCCAACTTCTCGACTGGACACAAGATGAAGCTGTTCTCTACCTTGCGGTCGCGAGCGAAGAGGAAGCTGCTATCAAAGACCCGGAGACCACATACCTCGAACGGCCTACGGCACCACGCGGGTGTTCTACCCGTTCCGGTTCTAGCCTCCTGGCGGGGCGCGGGCGCGCGTGGCCTCACGCGAACGCGGGGCGTGTGCCCTCACGCGAGCCGCTCCTTCACCAAAGCGGCGTAGGCGCGCTTCGCATCCTCTGCTAGATTCCCGGTTAGCTCCTTGGTGGGCGATTTGACCACGCGCACGTCGTGCTCGCTGCCGCGAAGCTGTGCGATTGCGTTGTGGGTTTCCTTGCTCATGGTCGTTTCCACCACGGCTTTGTCGTAGCGCGCCAGGATGGCCCTGGCGCTCGCCTGGAGCGGCGCGAGATTCTTGTTTGTGGGCGGCTTGGCGAGCTTGGGCAGCCCAGCAAGCGGTTGCGTCCGCTTGGTCGGACCCTTTTTCGCGTTCTTGCGCTTGGCGACCCACTTGATGCGCATTTTAGTGAACGCGAGCGGGAGTGCCGCCTTCGTTGGCGCCGTCCGGTCGCCTGCGATGAACAGGCCGATCACCGCCATCATGTTGCTGATCTCGTCGGCGATCTCGTCGACCTCGGAGGCGCGCAACTCGAGCCCGTGGTCGTGCTTGCGGATCATCGCGCGCGGGTCAGATTCCATCGTGTTGATTCCGAACGCGTTGAGCAGGTCTGCCAGCGCGGACTCTACGGCCTGGCGGTTTGTGGGGGCGGTCTGGGACGACTTGGGAGCGGTGCGCTTTGTCGACCCTTCCTTGACCAGTTGATCGCTCGAACCGCGATCGGTGCCGAACTTGTCGAGCTGATTGTCCACGGGAAGGGACGACAGCGTCGTGGTGGTGTCTGTCGCCAGCGTCGAGCCCGAGGAGCGGTACACCTGGCCGTCGCTGAAGCCGGACGATGCGATTCCGCTCAGGCTGCCGGTTACCCAGTCCCGCAACAGCCCCAACCCCGCCATGCGCAATTCGGTGCGCAGGTCGCCCTTGTCAGCGCTGGCGAGCCTGTCGGTGAGAGCATTCACGGTGGTGCTCGAAGCGCTCTGCAACGTCGCATGGACGAGGGCACCGACCGCCTTGCTGCTCATTTCGAGCTTGCCGATATCTGCTCCCACCATCGCCGTGGCCACGCCGGCGAGCGCTTTCGTGAGCTCTCCCGAGGTCTCGGACCCCTTGCCCAGCACCGCGCGGTTGACGCCGATCTTCGTGCCACCGCTGACGCTGCTGCTGATCGCCGCCGCGATGAACGGGGCCGCAGGCCCCAGCCCGGCCGTGGCGAGACCGACGACGCCGAGCAATACGCCGGTGGACGTGCCGACGATCGAGATGATCTTCTGCTTGAGCGCCTGCAGCTTGGCGCCGTGATCTTCCACGGAAGTTCGCGCCTTTTTGGCCAACTCCAGCGACTCGTTGACTTTGCTCGATCCCGTGCTGCGCGCGCTCTCGAGATCGCGCATGCGACCGAGGTAGATGAAGTCGGCCTCGCGGCTCCGCGCCGACTTGAGCATGCCGATGGCGCGGTGCGACTTGCCCGAGTGGGTGACGCGCTGGCGGTCCATCGTCGCCAAGAACAGCGTCTTCTCGCTGGCGAAACCGCTCGGTGAGAAGCCGCGATCGCGCAGGGCGGCGATGAACCCGGCGTCGCTCGTCATCGACGACGCCAGCTTGGTTCGAATCGCGTTGATGATCTCGACAGCGACGCTCTGGTGGTGAAATCTACGCTTGGTGTCACTCGACGTCTTCTTTTGCTTGCGCACGAGGTCGTCGAGGACGATCTTGCGGATGTCGCGCCGAACGTCGAGCACGAATCCGCTGGCCGCCACGGTCGCCTTGCGCAGCTTGTCGCCAGCCTGTTTTAGCTTCTGCCGCGTACCGGAGCTCCGGTCGGTGAGCTTGGTCATGCGCGCCGCGTAGAGCTCGTTCTTGGCCTTACGCAACGCGCTGGCCAGCTGCGCAAACTCGCCGATTTTGGAGTAGCCTTCGAGCAGCTGGCGCCCCTGGACGTCGTCTAGCGCGCCGATGACCTCGTTCTTGTCGAGGCGACCGCTGGCCCAGTTCTTGATGTTGACGTAGTGTTTGGTCCGCCGGGCGTTCTTGACCCGATCCCGGCTGTCGAGTGTTGTTCCCGTCGCGAGCACATGACGCTCGTCCTTGTACTTGGTCGAGGACAGCGTTTTTCTCGCCTTCGGGTCGAGCTTGTCGAGCTCGCTCATGATCTCCTTCATGAACTCACCCGGCGCGTCCGGTCGCAGTCTGTCCGCGATCGTGCGCGCGCGCGTCAGGTAGCCGTCGATGCGATGGCGCCGCGGTCGGCCTTTCGTCAGCTCGCCCGCGATGCGGACGGCCCAGTGGGCCGGCCGGCGCTCCGCGGTCCGTTCGGCGCCGCGCAGCGTCTGGTCGACCTTGTCGGGCGAATCGCTGGGGCGCAGCGTGATCTTTGCCGTGGAGCCAAGAAACGCCTGCACCAGCCCCCATGTCCGCGCTGACGACTTGTCCTTGATCTGTTTGAGCAGGGCCTGGTCCTGGCGCAGCCGGGCGTAGTCGGCGCCAGCCAGCTTGCGCAGCTTGCGCGCCACCCGCGCGAAGCTCAGCGTCTTCTTCTCGCGCACGTAGTGGGCGAGGGACGAATAGGGGTGGCGCTTTTTCGTGATTCCCTTCACCGCCGTGGCCCGGAACGCCTCGAGAACGCGCGCGCGGTTCTTCTCGCCCATCTTCATTCGCGTGAGCCGGCCGACCATGCGCCCGAGCGCCGTGTTCAGTACGTTGTCGGCGCTGTCGTGGTCGTCGTTGGCGACGTAGCTGCTCCAATCGCTGAGCGCAGTGGGACTGGAGGTCATGAGCAGCAGCAGGCGGCGCTCGGCCAGGGCCAGCCCCTCGATCGCCTCCTTGACCGTTTTCCAGTAGCCACTGCGGTTCATGCCGTGGGGCAGTATGCGGCGGCGCTCCATCTGCTCCTTCTCGCTGAGCAGGACGAACACCTGGTCGACATCCTGAAGCGACGACAGGTTGGCCTGCGCGCGCTTCGAGCGGGTATCGCCGGACAGCGTGCCGATGTGCTTGCCGCCCGCGTGGAGCACTCGATCGGTGTCGCTCAACACGGTGGTTTGGCCGAGTGGTTTGTTGTAGAACCAGTCGGTGAACCAGCTCGTGCCTGACGGATCGCGAAGGTACGATCGGAGCCCCTTGAGCAAGCGACCGCAATGAACCTTGCCGATCCTTATTACCTCGCGCTCCAGCTTGCCCTTGGGCCGGCAAACATATTCGCGCGTCTGCCGTGACGCGGACAGCGACCAGCTCTTGAGCTCATCGAGGAGCGTCGAGAAGTGAGCGTAGCGGTGTTCGTTGATGTTGAATTTCCTGAGCGTTCCGGAGCGGACGTGCGAGGCGACGATGGCGCAGACGTAGTCCTCTTGCAGGGCATCGCGGTCGGTCCGAAGCGTCCGCCGGGAGCTGCCCATCAGCTACTGCGCCAGCCTGTCTCGCCGTCTCTTCGCCTTGCGGAGGGCTCGTTTCAGCCGCGATGTCGACCTCGACGTACCGCCCTTCGAGCTGCCATCGGGCTTCGATGTGTCGCCGGACTTCGGCTTGCCGCCGGACTTCGACGTGTCGCCGGACTTCGACGTGGTCGCGAGCTGTTTCCGGAGCCGCCTGATCGCGTCGTCCTGGCGGACGAGCTTTCTCTGGCCGGGGGTCTTCGGTTCGTACCGCTTGTCTGGAGAGCGAGAGTGGGCGAGCACGAACGCCAGGTCAGCGGTGGCGATCGTGTTCTTGCTCATCCCCGCAAAGGCCTCGATCCGTTTGTACCACTTGGCTTCGAGCCTGCTTTTTAGCTGTGGTTGCAGGGCTGTCCATACGCGGACGGCCTCGACGACGTCGAGCGACTCGAACAGCTCGACCACTCGCTTCGAGTCCTTGCGGCCGTGAACGACCAGGCCGAGCGCCAGTCGGAGCTGCTGGCCGAGCGGGGGATATCCGGTCTTCAGACACGCGCACAGATACCGATACTTGCCGTCCGCGTCCGCGAAGTGGAACCTGAACGCAGCGGGTAGGTCCTGGTAGGACGGGCGCGGGTCGGTGCGCGATGGTCTCGTCTGGCTCCGCTTGAACAAGAGCTTTCGAAACCGCGACTTCAAGCTCCCGATATCGGAGCCCATGAGCCACATGCACACGTTGTCGAACTTCTTGTGGCGCGAGACGCGCGAATCTTCGAGCGCCGCGAGCAGGTTGGCCGCCCGGCTCTTGTCGTTGCTCTCGACTAGCTCGCGGCTTTCCCGGGCGGAGTCCTCGGAGCCGACCGGAGACCTATACGGGCCGAAGCGGGCCTGTGCCCCGGTGGCGACACCCGCGATCGCAGCGGAGCGGCCCGCCAGCGCGGCGGCAGCGGCGTCGTCGGCTTCCCGCTCGCGTCCCGCGTCGCGGTCGAGGCCGGACCCCGGTTTGCCCGCGCGCCGCTGCTGCACGGTGTGCGCCAGCTCGTGACCGATCAGGGCTCGCCCCGCGTCGGTGTGTGGCTGGTAGTGCCCGCTGGCAAAGTGCAGGTCAGAGCCCCGCGCGACGGCGACCGCGCCGATGCTCTCGGCGACGCCGTTCTGGTGAACGCGCACTCCCGACAGGTCGTGGCCGTAGGTGGACTCATAGAGCTGTCTCACGGCGGGGGGGACGGGCGCTCCGCCGGGCTTGTCGCGGCTGCGCTGCGCCGCCCGCGCCATGTCGGTGTTCGATACCCGCGCGGTAGCAGGGGCAAACAAAGAGTCGCCGGCGGCGTGATTGGCGTCGCCGCTCTGAACCGAAGCAGTGTCCCGATGTTGTTTGTCAGTGGAGCTCACACCCCAGCCGTGTCGTTCGCCGCGTTCCGGATCCCAAAAAAGACGAATTGTCACGATCGAGCGACATACGGTCCGGGAATCCTTGAGATATACTGCCTGCGCGGGGCCGATGCCCGGGACCACCGACATTCCAGACGGCGAGCTGTTGGAGCGCTGGCGCCGTGGCGACAGCGCGGCCGGCGAGCTGTTGTTCGACCGGTACTACCGCTGCATCGATCGGTTTTTTCTCAACAAAGTGGGCGCCGCGAGCGCCGATCTCGTCCAGGAGACGTTCGCTGCGTGTGTCGAGGGTCGCGATCGCATCTCGGATCCCGCGCTGTTTCGCAGCTACGTGTTCGGCATCGCGTACAAGGTGTACTTCCGCTATCTGCGCAAGAAGTCCTCGCGCGTGGAGCCGGAGGTGACGTGCGTCAGCGAGGTCGTGCCCACACCCCGCACCGTGGTGGTCCGGCGCGGCGAGCAGCGGCTGTTGCTCGAGGCGCTGCGCGACATTCCGATCAACTTCCAGGTGACCCTCGAGCTCCACTACTGGGAGCAGCTGAGCACTCGCGAGATCGCGGACGCGCTCGGCTCGCCGCCCGCCACGGCGCGCAGTCGACTGCAACGCGCGCGGGACGCGCTCTCGGCGGCGATGGCTCGCCACGCCCGCTCGGGACAGGAGTTGCACAGCACGCTCACCACGCTCGATGACTGGGCCGCGCGGTGCCGCGAGGCGCTGACCCCGCATCGAACCGGCGAGCCGTCGCGGTAACCACATGCGGGTCGCGACTCGTTGAGGTAACATGGCGGCCGAGACATGGACGACGATGGTTCGGCTCCTCTGCTTCCCGACGGATCCACTGACACGTCCGATCTCGCATTTCGCTTGCGGCGCGATCGGGTGTATCGGGCGCTGTTCGAGCGGCCGACTCCCCCCATCGTCATCGAGCGCTTCAGATTGTTGCGATGCATCGGGGTGGGCGCCATGGGTGAGCTGTACGCCGCGCGCGACGACAAGCTCGAGCGCGACGTCGCGCTCAAGCTGGTGAGTCCTGGATCGAGGGGGCAGTCCGGCGCGCAGCTGATCGGTGAGGCTAAAAAACTGGCTCGACTGTCCCACCCCAACGTGGTTCAGGTTTTCTACGCGGGCGAGGTGGACGGCCACATCTATATCGCCATGGAGTTGGTGCCGGGAGTCACGCTGGCCGAGTGGTTGGCGCAACCGCGCCGCTGGCCCGAGATTGTGCGCGCCTTCGTCGCGGCGGGGGAGGGGTTGGTCGCCGCCCACGCGGCAAACCTGGTGCATCGCGATTTCAAACCGGACAACGTGCTCGTCGGCGACGACGGTCGCGTGCGCCTCGCTGACTTCGGCCTGGCGCAATTGCTCGCCGGTGCCCCCTACGGGCAAGTCGAGGCGGCGGGCGCCGGCGAGCGAGGCGTAGACGAGGCGGCCGGCGCCAGTCACCTCGCCGGCACGCCCAGCTACATGTCTCCCGAGCAGTGGCGCGGCGAGCGGCTGACGCCGGCGAGCGATCAGTTCGGTTTTTGCGTGGCGCTGTACGAGGCCCTGTATGCGCGCCATCCGTTCGGCGACACGACCGCCGCCGTTTTGCGCGAAGCGGTCGAGCGCGGCGAGCCGGAGAGCCCACCCGCGGGGGCCGGCGTACCGGCAGCGATTCGCAGGGCGCTGGCTCGCGGAATGGCGAGGAGCCCGAGCGATCGGTTCGGCTCGATGTCCGAGTTGCTGGCGGCGATCGGCGCGGCGATGCACGCGCGCACGCGCCGCCGCACGACATTGGTGGTCGCGGCGGTGTTGGCGGTCGCCGCCGCCGGGTTTGCCGGGTTGCGCTCCCGCTCCGACGACCTCACCTCTTTGGACCTGCGGGAGATCCGAGCCGCCGCGCATCTGGCCCGGGTCGAAGCGGCGGTCGCGCAGCTGGACCACGCTCGGCGTCATGCGGAAGCGGACGCTGTGTTCGCCAACTTTGCCGCGCTTCCCGAGCATCGGGGGACGGAGGCACTGGCGCGTGGCTGGCTTCACGACGGCGCGCGCCTGTTCGGCCGGGGCGACTACGACGGTGCGATCTCGGCGTTCGCGGAGGCCTACGCGGGTGCGGGGAACGGCGCGACGCAGCGAGCGGCCCTGATCGCGCTCGGCCGGATCTGGCGCGCCCAGTACGATTGGCGGCGACTAGGCCGCACGCTCCAGGTCTTGCGTGCCCGCTGGCCTCGTCAATCCTCCGACGGCGCGATCCGCGAGCTCGCGTTGGCTCATGCCATCGCCAACCGAGACTTCGCCGAGGCGGAGACGCGAGCCCGCGACGCCGCCACACGGTCGACGTTGCGGGCTCTGTCACAGGTGCGCCACCTGGCCAGCCAGGTGCCCGGGCGCAAGATGCTCGCGCTCGACATGAACGGTGACGGCAAGGACTCCCTCGTGGCGATCGACGACCGCGGGCGCACGTGCCAACTGATGGACACGCGCGACGGCAGCCTGCGGCCGGCGCGGGCATTCGATGGGATCACCTTCGCCCGCGGCTTTGCTCGCGTGGCTCGCCGGGGGCTCCCCGATCTGCTGATCGCGGACAACAGCCCGCGATACACGCTGATGGGCCTGGTGAACGGCGCGATCGCGCCGTTGCACGAGTGGCGCGCGCCGGGAGCGGCGCGGGCGTTCGCCGCCCACGGGGACGTCGACGGCAATGGTGAGGCCGAGCTGTACGTCGGATACAGCGGCTACCACCGCGAGCTGATGGGCTTGCGGCCTGGCACGTGGACGCGTTTCGAACCGCATCCGCCCACGAACCACACCAATTCGAACATCGTGGGGGTCGAGGTGGCCGATCTGGATGCCGACGGCCGCAACGAGCTCGTCGTCGCCGCCAGTGAGTGGTCTGCCTACGATGTCCGCATCCTCCGGGCGACGAGAGCGGGAACCGCGCAGCCCTTGCGACTGGTAGCGCGGCGCAAGCTCGGCACGATCCACTGGCTCACCCTGATCCCGCGCTCCAACGGCAAGGGTGTCTGGGTTGCCGTCGCGGTCTCCAACCACTATCCCAACCGCCGCGTGTTTCCCGCCGGGCACCTCGGCGGCGAACCTGCCGGCGTCTACTTGCTCGAGCTGCGCAAGTCAGGGCGGGGGATGTCGCTCAACATTGCGCACTACATCCCGCTTCGCGGCCGCGGCATCACTGACTCGGTGCTGATGCGCGGCGACCTGAACGGCGACGGCCGGATGGACTTGATCTTCGGCATGCACTCGCCGGGCGGCACGGCGGTGTTCGTGCAGACGGCGACCGGCTTCGTGCCGTTGGCGATCGAGGGGGTCGAGCCGGTTGCGGTGTCCAACTACGACGGCGACCGCGCGGACGAGCTGGTGGTGCTCGATTCGCGAGCCAACCGCTACGAGTTGCTCGGCGCGGGCGAGGCGTCACTCGGCGTCATTCGCGCGTGGCCGCCACCGTCGATCGCGTCGCCCGGCACCGGTGATCCCGTGCTCGATCGCGCCTGGCGTCGCGCCGAGGAGCTGGCCGCCATCGGCATGGCGCGGCGCGCCTCCTTTGTGCTGCTCCGGATGAGCTCGATGGCTCCGCCGCCGCTGTCCTCGCGATTTCTCGCGCGGGCGGCACAGCTGCTCGAAGTCGCGAAGCGAACGACCGAAGCCGCCCGTGTTTACGAGCAAATGCTGGCGGTGGCGCCGGTGAAAGACAGGCTGGGCATCGCCGACAAGGCCATTCGGCTGCGCGAGCGCGCACTTCACTACCGTGCGGCGCTGGAGCTCATCGGTCGCGCGTTGGCGCTGCCCAATGTCCGGTCGCGAACGCTGCACCGCTGGCGACGGGCGCGTGCCCGGCTGCTGGCGATGACGCGTCGGCCGGGCGTGCAACTCGATCCGCATCACGAGCTGGATTCCCACTGGCGCATCCACAGTCCGACGGCGCTGCGTCGAGTGGGCGACTCCTGGCTCGTCAACGCCGCCAATCCCGACGGCAAGCGCGAGCGCGTGATCGCCACGCGGCGAGTGCACTGGGCCGGAGGGGCCGTGCGCCTGGTCGTCGACGTCGATCCGGGACGCATGGAGTGGGCCGACGGTCTCATCGTGCGTATCAGCCCCGCGGGCACGACCTCCGGTGGTGTGAGCGTGGGCGTCGAGACGGGGGGGGGCGGCGGCATCTACGAGCACCGATACCTGTGCGGCGCCACGGGCTCGGGCGCAGCCCCGACGATCGTGTTCCGCGACGCGCGCGTCCGCCGGCGGCGCATTCGCCTCGCGGTGTTTCCGGATCGGAATGAAGCAGTGTGTGAGGTGAGCGGCATGGAGGGCGCGCCGTGGCGCGGCCCATCACGACTGAAACCAGGGGACTACGAACTGGCCCTCGTGGTGCGAAACATCGCCAACGCGTCGCCGGCCCAGATGTTCGCGCGCATCTATCGCCTCGAGCTCAGCGGCGTGAGGGACATCGGCGCAACGGCCCAGTCGTCTACGCTGGAACGCGCGTACCGGTCGCTCAGCAACGGGGCGACGGTGTCCGCGCTCAGGTTGCTGGATCGGCCGCCTCCCGGCGCCGGACGCTTGGCATATCGCCTGGCCCGCTACGTCGCGATCCGCGACACGGGTCGGCGTGCCGAGGCCGACGCCGAATGGCGCGCGTTGCGGCGGGAGATTCGCGGCAGTCCGTGCGGACGTGTTTCGCAGTTGAGCGCGCTGGTGCGCACGCACGTCGACTACCTCGCCCCCGTGCTGCGACGCGACTGCACGGTGCGCGCGTATCTGCGGATGCTGTGGAGCAGCTGGCAACTTGCCATCGTCTTGCACGGGGATCGTCCCGACGTGCGCGCGATGCTCACCAACCAGCTCAATGGGTTGCTCGCGCTCGAGCCGGGACCGGAGGAGGTCGCGTTCGTCGCCACGCTGCTCGAGAGCCGTGCCGCGGCGTACCTGGCGGCGGATCGCTACGCGGCCGCCCGGACCGACGGGCGGCGCAGCATCCAGGTGCTCTTCGCCGCTCGTGCCCGCGTGTCGCCGATCACGCTGCGCGCGCTGCTGAGCACCGGCCACCGCATCATGGCAGCCATCTCGTTGGCCATGCACGACCGGCGCGCTGCGATCGCGCATATCCGCGCGTCCATCCAGATCTCTCCCTCGCCCGAAATCGCCGCGGACCGCATCGTGGCCGACCCGAGCTTTCGCTCGCTGTCCGGGGGATCCGAGCTCACGCGGCTCATCGCCGAGGCGCGCCAGGGCCGGGTCGCGGGCGGCGCGCGGGTCGCGCCGTGAACCGCGCCCGCATCGAGGCTAGCTGTCGCTGTCTTCGAGCAGCTCGTCGA
>Ga0114931_10010756_pt1 | contig 10862 bp, 11 predicted proteins | sample 2SBtaG_FD_89579 | JGI IMG/M metagenome (GOLD analysis project Ga0114931, IMG submission 89579) | Deep subsurface microbial communities from Kolumbo volcano to uncover new lineages of life (NeLLi) - 2SBTROV14_V59a metaG | ecosystem: Environmental > Aquatic > Marine > Volcanic | place: Kolumbo...
AGGGACTCGTCTTCCAGGGCTACAACGGCCACCAGTTGCTCTTCGAGCAGCGCTGGCCGGCGCGCATGATCAGCCAGCGCACGGGCGAGGAGGACCTGACGATCGGTGCGGGCACAGGGTTGGCCCTACGCAGCCTGCAATTTCTGCTCCATGCCTACGAGTCGCTCACCCATCTGGACGTGACCGCTGTCGCCGCAGTCGCGGACGGCGGGCAGACAGTGCAGACACGGTTGCAGATTCCCGTGATTCAACATAGGCCACAGACCGATCTGCATTTCCCGCTGGCGGGCGTGTGGTGGGCCATCCAGGCCGGGGACTGGAGCGACTTTCACAAGTCCGAGGTGGTCAGCCAGCCCTTTGCCATCGACTTTGTCAAGCTGGGGCCGGACAACCAGACCTACAGCGGCAACGGGCGTTTGCTCAGCGAACACTACAGTTGGGATCAGCCGGTCTACGCCGCCGCGGGCGGCAAAGTGGCCTATGTCTGCTACGACATGCCCGATATGTTGCCCGGCGCCGTGCCGGACCAGGCCATCCTGCGCGGCGATATGCGGCGCATCCTGGGCAACGCGGTCGCCATCAGCCACGCCAACGGCGAATTCAGCTACTACGCCCACCTGCAGCAGGCCAGTCTGGCCGTGAACCAGGGCGAGATGGTGCGCCGCGGCGCGCTGATTGGTCATGTGGGCAACAGCGGCAATTCACCTGGCCCGCATCTACATTTTCATGTCATGAACGGCCCCAATCTCTTTATCGACCAGGGACTGCCCATGCAGTTCAGCCATTTTTGGGCAGGGGGACAGTTCTACGAAGAAGCGACGACCATACCCACGCGGATGATCGTCACCGGCCCGCCACGCGATGAACAGGTATCACCTTCGTGAAGGACAAACTATGCAAGCGGACGAAGTGGCGCCAGAGGAGAGCGAAGGACGCGCCATACACAGTATCCTGACCGACAAACTCTACGACCAATTGGAGGCCCAGGCGGTCGGGCAAAAGGTGGCAGGGTTGGCCCTCTGGGAGGCGTCTCTGGCCGACGATGAGGACAGACCGCCGGCGGCGGGCGAGCGCACGGTCTTTGACCTGGACGTCTATCTGGAAAACGCGCTTGCCTTTGAACTTTATGGCGTGCTCTGTTATGCCGATCTGGAGGGGGAGCCTTTGCAAGGCTTGGACCGGATTGGTACAATAGTGGAAGAGTTGACGGGCAAGGGCGTCTGGTTGGACGATATCGCGGCCACCGACGAGGACGAACTGGTGCTGATTCTCAGCCAGAACCACGAACCCAAGCTCTATCTGTGCGTGGGTGGGTGGGTCCTGAACGAATGGGACAACCTCCCCAACGATGGATAGTCCCCGTGCGCCCCCCGGGGGGCGCAGGTTCCAATTTCATCGAACGCAGTCTATTTTTTCGCAGCAGCCCGCCAGGGCGAGGAGAGACCCAATGATTCCATTGACAGCAATGAGTGCATCGAAGTCCAGCAGCAGTCTCTGGACTTCCGTCCTAGCCGCCGCGGTTGCCAGCGCTGTGGTGGCGGCCTTGATGGTCTTCACCACCGGCATACCCGTCGTGCCTGCGCTGTTTGGTCTGCTGATCGGCGCCGCGCCCATTGTGGGCTACGACCTAACCCGGGGCGCATTGGGCAGCAACTGGCGGCCTGTGATCGCCGGCGTCATCGGCAACATTCTCTTTGTGATTGCCATTTTCCTGCCTGCCGAAAGCTTTGGCATCGTGGCCGCGGCGGTCGCGCTGCTTTCCACCCTGATCCTGTGGCCGATTGTCGTCGGCGCCATGTCGTCCAGCCACTCGATCGGCAAGCTCTGGATTGCCAGCATCCTGGGCCTGATCATCGGCCTGTTGGTGGTCAGCCTGGTGGCCGGCCAGGACCCCAACAGTTGGCTCAAGACCGCAGGAATCCTCTTCTTTGCCTTTTGGGGGGGAACCGTGGGCGCAGCGCTCTCGTCCTGGTCGAAATAGCCCGGCAAATTTATGCTCCGAGACTCGGCTACACTGGAAGATGTCTATCGTCTCGCTCTCCCCCAGGGGACGCGGATTCTCGTTGGCGCAGATCGTCTGCACCGTGTGGTCAGTTGGGCGTGCAGTTTACGGCCCAGCCCGCCAGCATTCCCCAATCTAACCGGCGATGAATTGGCCCTGGTCGATGTGAATGACCTGCGCCAACTGGATGCGCGGATGCGGCTCGATCGGGTGGTGCAGAGTCTGCGTCTTGGCCGCGTGGCAGCCATTGCGGTGCGCGGCGCGGTCGCAGACAACGCCATCTCGGCTGCAGAGCAGGAAGGGATGCCGCTCTTCCATCTGCCGGAACAGGCATCGTTGCTGGAGATCGAGCGCACCGTCATCCGGCTGATCGTGGACAGAAACGGCTACGTGGCGGCCAGGGCCGCCGACCTGCAGCGAGAACTGACCCAGATCGAACTGGACGGCGGCGGGCTGCACGATGTCAGCCAACGGCTGCACAACTTCGTCCAACAGCCGATTCTCTTTCTGCGCGAGGATGGGCAGATCTCGGCCAGCGCCGGGCTGGATCATCTGCCCGAACACCAGCGCCAGCGACTGCTCAGCGCTGTGCCCAACCCGACAGCCCTGCGCTCCTGGGCCGCATCCCAATCCCCGCAGGCGCTGAGTCAGGCCGCGGGCGTTCTCAAGATCACGAGCGATGTGGACGCCTACCGGCAGGCTGTCGTCTGTGCGATTGTGGCCGGGGAGCGGCTCCAGGGCTTCTGCCTGATGTTGCGCGCCGGCGAACAGAACGGCAGCGAGCCGACCACAGTCGAGACGCTGGTGGCTCGTCAGGGCGCCAATGCGGCCGCGCTGGAATGGAGTCGTCAGAACGCGGTGGGCGAGGTCCGGGAACGGATGCAGGCCGCCTTTGTCGACGATCTGTTGGCCAGCGAAATTGCCGACGAACAGGCCTGGGTGCAGCGGGCGACGTCGTTGGGCTACGACCTCACGCGCCCCCACACAGCCTGGCTGGTGGATGTACGCGACGCGCCGGACTGGCGCGAGCTTCTCACGCAATTCCTCAAAAGCCAAAAAACGGCGATTCCCAGCAGTCGCCGCAATGAGGGCGAACTGCTCTTTTGGCCGGGCGACAACCCCAAGAGTGGCCGCTCGTTCAAAAACCAGGCCGGCGAGTTGGTCGAACAGGTGCTGGCCGTTGCGCCCAGGGCGCGCATCATCATTGGCATTGGGCGTCCGGAGGTCAAGCCCGGCGAGTGGCTACGCAGCCTGCAACAGGCCAGAGAAAGCTGGCGCATGGGGAAGTCCTGGCAGGCCGCGCCTGTGACCTACTTTGGCGATCTGGGCCAGTACCAGTTGCTCACGGCCCTTTCCAACAACCGGGAGGCCGCCCGTTTTTTTCGCAAAACCCTGGTTCCGCTGATCGAACACGACAAACGCCGCAACGCAGAACTGGTGGACACGCTCGACGCTTTTTTTCACTGTCACGGCAACTTGAGCCAGACGGCCCTGCGCCTGCACATCCACCGCAACACACTCGCCTATCGTCTGGAACAGATTGCCGCGATCACCCACCTGGATCTGAGCGATCCGGACGCCCGTTTTTCTCTGCAACTGGCGCTCAAGATGCGCCCGGTCCTGCGCAATCTGCACCCCTTTTGATCGGCCCTTGCTGAGTCCAGTGAAAAGAGTCCCAAAGCCCCCCGCGGCGTTGCGGGGAGCGCGAAAAACCGCGGAGAGTTTCACCTGCACGCCTCCGCGGTGAGATTTCATGGATGTCAGCTCGCTCAGGCGATCACTTGACTCCCCCTGGCCTGCAGAGCAATTGCCACCTGCATGAGCAACTGCTCGCGACTGAACGGTTTGTCCACGTGATAGACATCGGGTTCTTCGGTAAACCGGCGCAGGTCCATGGACACAGACCGATCGAGAGCTGTCACGAAAATGATCGGGACGCCCGCTGTGTCCTGGTTGGCCCGCAGTCGACGCGCCACCTCGATTCCTGACATATCCGGCATCATCACATCCAGGGTGATGATCTCCGGCGGCTGCCGCATGGCCTGCTCCAGAGCATCGTGGCCATTGGTCACAGTACGGGTCGTATAACCGGCGCGCATCAACATGGCGCTGACCATCCGGCACAGCAACGGCTCGTCGTCCACGACCAATACGTAGCCGTGGTGGTCTGTGGTTGCATTTCCCTCTTTCAGCGCTGCCGACATGATCACTCCTAACCATCGTTGTACAGGTTGTCGCGTTATTCTTTCATGGGTCTATTCGGCTGTCGATCCGGCTCTGTTTCCACATGGTCATCGCAACAAGAGAGCAGATTGACGCCAGAATCCCCGCCCGCGGCCTTTCCACCAGATTCATGCAGATAGCGTACATATCATACACAACAAAGGAGACGGGATACAATGTGCAAATGGCTGAATTGAGGCTGTTGGCTGCTGACGGTTCCCCGATCTCACCCCTTCGGCGCCGGCAAGCCGGGTCAACCGTGAGCGCCCACGGCCAGCGTCGCGGCCAGGGAACGGACAGCCTCGACGCCCTCTGGCGACCCCGCCGCCCGCACCAGAGCCGAGCCAACGATCACCCCATCTGCGATGGCGGCCACCTGGGCCGCCTGCGCCTGGTTGCCGATGCCAAAGCCCACGGCCAGGGGAAGACGGGTGTGGCGGCGCACGCGCTGTACAAAGGCGAGCAGGTCCGGCGGCAACTGCGCACGCGCGCCGGTGATGCCTGTCACGCTGACCAGATAGATGAAACCGGTGGCGTGGGCGGCCACGATGCGGATGCGCTCTTCGGTGCTGGTCGGCGCCAGAAGATAGACCGTGGCCAGACCGGCGGCGCGGCAGGCTGGCTCCAGGCGCAGGGACTCGCCCGGCGGCAGATCGGGTATGATCAGCCCGTCGATCCCGGCCGCGGCGGCATCGCGCACAAAACGTTCCTCGCCGTAGGCCAGGATGGGATTGTAGTAGCTCATGGCGCAAAACGGTTGCGCCACGCCCGCCGCGCGCAGTTCTTCCACCATGGCGAGACAGCCGGCCACGGTCGCGCCGCCCTGGATGGCCGCATGGGTGGCCGCCTGGATGGTCGGCCCGTCGGCCAGGGGATCGCTGTGCGGAATGCCGATCTCGAAAAGGTCCGCCCCCGCCGCGGCCAGCGCTCTCACCACATCCAACGACGCCTGTCGCGTGGGATAGCCCATGGCGTGATAGGGCATAAACGCGGCCTGGCCCCTGGTCTGCAACTGCCCGAACACCTGTTGAATCCGCTCGACGCCGCTCATGATTCGTCCTCCAAAACCGACATGACAGTTCCCAGATCTTTGTCACCACGCCCGCTCAAATTGACCAAGATCACCTGATCTTTCGCCAACGTTGGGGCCAATTCCAGCACATGACCGATGGCGTGGGCGCTTTCCAGGGCGGGGATGATCCCCTCCAGATGGCAGAGCATCTTGAAGCCCTCCAGCGCCTGCTCGTCGGTGCAGTACGTATATTCGGCGCGTTTCAGGTCGCGCAGCCAGGCATGTTCCGGCCCGACGCTGGCGTAGTCCAGCCCGGCGGAGATGGAGTGGGTCAACGCGATCTGGCCGTCTGCGTCCTGCATCACGTAGCTCATCGCGCCCTGCAACACGCCCAGGCGTCCCAGTTCCGGATCGGCAAAACGAGCCGCGTGCTCGCCGCTTTCGATGCCCCGCCCACCGGCCTCCACACCGATCAGCCGCACATTCTCGTGTTCCAGAAAGGGATGGAAGACGCCGATGGCGTTGCTGCCGCCGCCCACACAGGCGACGATCACATCGGGCAGCCGCCCCGGTCCAATCGTCCCGTCCTGCATCTGCGCCAGCGCTTCCTGGCCGATCACCGACTGGAAATCCCGCACCATGGCCGGGTAGGGATGGGGACCCAGCGCGCTGCCCAGAAGATAGTGGGTCGTGCGCACGTTGGTCACCCAGTCGCGGATGGCCTCGTTGATGGCGTCCTTGAGCGTCTTGGAACCGCTCTCCACACCCCGAACCTCAGTCCCCAGCAGTTGCATGCGGAAGACGTTGGGCTGCTGGCGGGCCATGTCCACCGTGCCCATGTAGACCACGCACTCGACGCCCAGGAGAGCGGCCGCGGTGGCCGTGGCCACCCCATGCTGGCCGGCGCCCGTCTCGGCGACGATGCGCGTCTTGCCCATTTTGCGCTGCATGAGCAGGGCCTGGCCCAGCGCATTGTTGATCTTGTGCGCGCCGGAGTGGGCCAGGTCCTCGCGTTTCAGGTAGACCTGTGCGCCGCCCAGATGCTCGCTCAGTCGCCGGGCATAGGTGATGGGCGTGGGCCGGCCCACATAGGTACGTTGCAGATAGGCCAGTTCGGACATAAACGCCTGGTCGCTGCGCGCCTGGAGATAGGCTTCCTCCAGTTCATCCAGGGCAGGCATGAGTGTCTCCGGCACATACTTGCCGCCGTAGGGGCCAAAACGGCCGTGTTCATCGGGTGCAGCCCGGTAGTTGACGCGGGCGGTGGGTTTGGTTGTCGTCATGGGTTCCTCGATTCGTGAGTTCGTGGTGTGGGTTGCGGAGGCCGCGGCGATTGAGGGCAAACGGGTGATGGGATGCTGAAATGATGGACCGCTACACACCGTATCATCCCATCATCTCACCTGTCAAAGACCACATTCACCGCCCGGCGCATGACCTCCACGGGCGCGGTCTCGCCGGTCCAACGCTCGAAACTGATGGCGCCCTGATGCACGAGCATGCCCAGGCCGCCGATGACCGTGGCGCCGTCCACGTTGGCCAGTTGAAGCAAACGGGTCACAGCCGGGTTGTAGACCAGATCGTAGACGATCTGGTCGGGCCGGAACTCCACGTTCTCGTCCCAGGGCAGCCCGGCCCGGTTGGGCGACATGCCCAAAGATGTGCAGTTGACGATGAGTTCGGCCTCGGGCGCGCAGGCAGCGACGCCGTCGGGGAAAGGACGAGCTGTCATCGACACCTGGGGAAATATCTCGCGCATGGCGGCCAGCAGACTCTCGGCTTTGGCCTGCGTGCGGTTGAGCAGGACAAGCGACCCGCAGCCGGCCTCGGCCAGGCCGTAGACCACGGCCCGGGCCGAGCCGCCGGCACCCAGGACCAGCACGCGTTTGCCCTGCGGGTCCACCCCATTGGCGCGCAGATCGGTGACAAAGCCGGCTGCGTCTGTGTTATCGCCCAACAGTTCGCCATCCTCACCCACAATGATCGTATTGACGGCGCCAATGGCCGCAGCCGCAGGCGACCAACGGTCCACGTGGGGCATGACGGCCTGCTTGTGCGGGACGGTGACATTGACCCCCCGCAGCCCCAGGGCGCGCACGCCGGCCACGGCCTCGACCACCCGGTCGGGGGAGACAGGCAGGGGGACGTAACGCCAGTTCATGCGCAGCTCGGCAAAGGCGGCGTTGTGCATCACCGGACTGACACTGTGGCTCACCGGCCAACCCAACAGGCCGACGAGGGTCGTGGTGGCGGTGATGTCGGTGGGGAGGAGAAAGGGTGATGGGTTGGGTGTGTTCATGCGTATTGGGTCAACTTTTCGGTATGTAAGGGATGATGAGATGGTGGACGAATCGCGCCATCATCTCATCATCTCATTCTTTTTCCTCAATCTCCGCGCCCAGCGCCCGCAGCGTCGCTTCGAATCCGGGGAAGCTGTCTGCGGTGACCTGGGCATTGGCGATGGTCGTGCTGCCGCGGGCGATCAGACCGGCCACGGTCAGGGCCATGGCCAGGCGATGATCGCCCCAGCTATTCACATTGGCGCCGTGCAGGCGCGTCGGGCCGTCGATGATAAAACCGTCCTCTGTGCCGGCGATGCGCGCCCCCATCTTACGCAGCTCGCCCACCGTGGCGTCGATGCGGTCCACTTCCTTCACGCGCAGTTCGGCGGCATCGCAGATGATCGTGCGGCCCACGGCCTGGGTGGCGACCACAGCCAGGATGGGCAGTTCATCGATCATGGTGACGATCTGCTCGCCGCCAAAGGTCGTCGCTACCATCTCGCTGGTCTTGACCACCAGATTGGCTGTCGGTTCGCCTCCCTGCTGCATGCGGCTCTTGTACTGGATCGAGGCGCCCATGGCGGCCAACGCATCCACAATCCCCGTACGGGTGGGATTGATGCCCACGTCGGCGATGGTCAGATTGCTGTCCGCTATGAGCGCGCCCGCAGCCAGCAGAAAAGCTGCCGAAGAGATGTCGCCCGGCACAGTGATACTGAGAGGTTTCAGCGCGCGCTGGGGCCGTTCGCCGTGGATCGTGTGGCCCAGCACTTCGATGGGAGCGCCCATGGCGCCCAGCATGCGCTCTGTGTGGTCGCGGGCCGGGCCAGGCTCGCGCAAGACTGTCAAGCCGTGGGCAAAGAGACCGGCCAGAAGAATGCAGCTCTTCACCTGCGCGCTGGCCACCGGCATGTCATATTCGATGGCCTGCAGGTCGGCAGGGGCAATGGAGAGAGGGGCCAGTCTGCCGCTCTGGCGGCCCACAATGTGCGCCCCCATACGGCGCAGAGGACCCACAATCCGGCCCATGGGCCGGCCACGGACCTGCCCGCTGCCGGTGAGGACAGAGGCAAAGGGTTGCCCGGCCAGCAACCCGGTCATCAAGCGCATGGTTGTGCCGCTGTTGGCGCAGTTGAGCACATCGTCCGGCTCCTGCAGCCCATCCAGCCCCACCCCGTTGACGACCAGATCGGTGGGCGAGCGCACGTCGATGCGCACGCCCAACCCGCGTATGACATTCACGGTGGCCCAGCAATCGTGGCCGTTGAGAAAATTGCGGATACGGGTGCGTCCCTCGGCGATAGCGCCGAAGATCACCGCCCGGTGGCTGATCGATTTATCGCCGGGAACCCGGCATTGGCCGATCAGGGGCTTGCCGCTGTGAATGATCAGTAATTTTGCCATGGATTTCCCCGAGACGGGTGATTGGGTGATTGGGTGATTGGGTGATTGGGTGATTGGGTGGGGTAGATCAAGTGATTCACACTGCGAAATCTCAAATCCCCAATCTCTACTCTCTACTCCCCAATCCCTACTTTCTCCACTCCGCCCGCAGGCGATGGGAATGGGTCAGTCTGGCCCGCAGCTCGGCCTCGTCGCCGTCGGCCAACAGGGTGCGCAGCCCGTGCAACTGGGCGTCCAGGGTGTCCAACTGGGCCAGGACAGCCTCCCGGTTGGTCATCAGAATATCCATGAACATGCGAATGTCGCTGGCCGCCACCCGGCTGGTGTCGCGAAAGCCCCCGGCGGCCAGGCGCCAGACCATGGGATCCTCGACCCCGGTCTGGTCCACGGCATGGACAAGCGCGCTGGCGACTAGGAAGGGCAGATGGCTGATGGCGGCCACGAGCCGGTCGTGTCGCTGCGGCGCCAACACCACCGGTTCTGCGCCCACCGCGGTCACCAATGTCCGGGCAAGATCGACTGTTTCCTGATCCGTGCGCGGCAGGGGGGTGAGCGCCCATGTTGCTCCCCGGTAGAGTCCAGCCTCGGCGGACTCATACCCGGCGGTCTCCTTCCCGGTCATGGGATGGCCGCCGATGGGCCGTACATGGCCGGGAAGACGCTGCATGGCGGCGCAGATGTCGCCTTTTGTGCTGCCCATGTCCATGACCAGACACCCAGGCCAGAGCAGGGGACCCATCTGGGCCAGCATATCCACGATCGTGCGTACGGGCGTGGCGAGGATCACAATATCGGCGCCGGCGACGCCGGTATACAGATCGGTGGTGGCCTGGTCCACCGCGTGCTCGAAGAAGGCGGAAAGGGCGGTCTCGGCACGGCGGGCCACCCCGCGCACCTCCCGGCAGAGCTGGCCCTGCACCAGGTCCATACACAGGCTTGCGCCCATCAGCCCCAGGCCGACGACAGTCACCCGGCAGTCGGATAGTCGTTTCGTCATTCTTTAGTCTGCATCAATGGCGTTGAAAACTTGCTTGACGATTTTGGGATGCAGGATTCTTGTGCCGTGGAATGGCACAACGACTCGGCGGTCCTCCTTCACATAAATGTAATGGCTACCACGCACCCTCGCCAGAACGAACCCTGCATCCAACAACAAATCTCTTGCCTCTTGGGCTGTGAGTCGCGGCAGCCTAGGCAAGTTGGACCTCCATACTGGTGGTCAGAATCTCTTGGCTCAGATAAAGAGAGCGTTCTTCGGGTGCAAGCACTTCCAAATAGAGATGGATAGCCTCGCGAATATTCGCCATGATTTCGTCCAATGTATCGCCTTGACTCTGACAGCCGTCCAATTCAGGTGCATAGGCGTAATATCCGAATTCATCCTTCTCGATCACTACGCTGACTTTGTAGGACATTCTGGTCTCCTATTCATTGCGCCTTTGCCACCTTGCCTCTTGGCGTTCACTTTTAGATGGTCCGCCCCACAGCCCCGGCGACGGGCCGCAACTCCCGCATGAGCTGGCAGAAGCGCTCCGGGGTCAAGCTCTGTGCGCCGTCGCTCCAGGCCTTGCTGGGGTTGGGATGGACTTCCACCATCAAAGCATCGGCGCCGGCGGCCACCGCCGCCTTGGCCACCGCGCCCACCAACTCCCACTGACCTGTGCCATGCGCGGGGTCGGCCACTACGGGCAGATGGGTCAACTGCTTGAGCAGCGGAATAGCGTTGATGTCGAAGGTGTTGCGGGTGGCGGTCTCGTAGGTGCGAATGCCCCGCTCACAGAGCATCACCTGCATGTTGCCGCCGTTCAGAATGTACTCCGCGCCCATGAGCAGTTCCTGAATTGTGCCACTGATGCCCCGTTTTAGAAAGACAGGCTTGCTCGTTTTGCCCAAAGCCTTGAGTAGGGGGTAGTTCTGGTTGTTGCGCGCGCCCACCTGG
>Ga0114931_10010757_pt1 | contig 10861 bp, 7 predicted proteins | sample 2SBtaG_FD_89579 | JGI IMG/M metagenome (GOLD analysis project Ga0114931, IMG submission 89579) | Deep subsurface microbial communities from Kolumbo volcano to uncover new lineages of life (NeLLi) - 2SBTROV14_V59a metaG | ecosystem: Environmental > Aquatic > Marine > Volcanic | place: Kolumbo...
ACCCGACCAGCCACGATGAGCTTCTGTTTATCGTTATCCATCAAACCTACGAGCTTTGGTTTAAGCAAATTTTGCACGAGGTGGATGCAACAACCGTTTGGTTAAATGAAGATCGTATTTTTAGAGCAAATCATTCTCTAAAGGTAGTTTTAGAAATCGAAAAGATTTTGATTAGTCAGATCCATATTCTTGAAACAATGGCACCGATTGGATTTCTTGAGTTTCGTAATAAATTAAATCCTGCAAGCGGTTTTCAATCGATGCAATTCAGGGAACTTGAATTCGCCTCTGGAGTAAAGGATGAAAAACTCTTGGAGTTTTTCGAGGACGACGAATTTGCTACGAAGCATTTGGAAGAGCGGTTTGATGCTCCTTCGCTTGCCGATACCTTTTGGAGTTTGCTTAAAAGAAAAGGATTTGCGGTCGAAAATAAAGAAGAAAGAGTTCGGTCGATTCTGAAGATATTGGAAACTACAGAGAAGAATCCCGAAATTTATATATTGCAGGATTTGCTTATTGAACACGACAGAAATATATCATTGTGGCGATATCATCATGTTTTGATGGTTGAGAGAATGTTAGGGGCAAAACGTGGAACCGGTGGTTCAGAAGGAATTGGCTATCTAAAGACCACGTTATCAAAACGCTTCTTCCCTGAACTATGGGAAGCAAGAACATACCTCGAAATCGAAGGCTCTGATCCATCTGATCTTTGCCCGCATATTCCTAAATAAATCTTATAAAATAACCAAAATGAAACGAATATTTACAATAATTGCTTTATCTCTATTCATCGTCACGGGTGCATCCGCTCAAACGAGCGATCCAAATGCACCAATAAAAGTGACCTTTTTGCATGTTAATGATGTTTATCAATTTATGCCTGTCGAGGGTGGTAAGCGGGGTGGATTGGCAAGACTCCTGACGCTTAAAAAAAAAGCACTCAAAGAAAACCGAAACACCCTTTTTACATTGGGAGGCGATACGCTTTCTCCTTCGGTTGAAACGCGAACCTATAAGGGCAAGCAAATGATCGATGCATGGAATGCGGTAGGCTTAGATTACGCGGTTTTTGGGAATCACGAATTTGATTTAAAAACTCCTGAAATACTCAAGCGGATTAAAGAATCAAAATTCGTGTGGCTCGGCGCAAATGTTATAGATACAGACACAGGAAAACGATTCGCTAATACACCGGAATTTGTCATACGTGAATTTGAAGGGGTAAAGATCGGAATCATTGGACTTCTGTTGCCCGAAACAAAAGAAACCTCCTCAATGGCAGATAATCTAAATGTGGTCGATTATTGCCTAACTGCTAACTTAATTGTCAGCCGCATGCGAATGGTAGAAAAGGTTGATGCCGTAATCGGTTTGACCCATCTATTTCTCAATCAGGATAAACGGCTTGCCAAATGTGCGAATTTTGATTTGATTTTAGGCGGACACGAACACACTCTTTTGCAGTCGTCTTCAAACGGGACGCCCATTTTTAAAATGACGGCTGATGCAAGAGAACTTGGAAAATTCGACCTTAATTTTGACCGAAAAACGAAGAAGCTAAAAAGTATTGATTGGAAAGTAATTCCCGTAACTGATCAAATTGCTAACGCACCGGAATTTTCACATGTTTTCAACACGTATAAAAACTTGCTGCAAAAACTTTCCGAACCTGTCGGCAAAACCGCAGTGGTCTTAGACGCGCTTTCACTTTCCAACCGAACAAAGGAAACAAACATAGGGAATTTTATTGCCGACTCCTATCGAAAAACCGCGAATGCCGATATAGGATTTGTTAACGGCGGTTCGATCCGAGCTGATTTAACCTATAGTCCCGGAATTTTGACCAAACGCGATGTCCTTTCAATTCTTCCTTTCAATAATCCAATAGTAAAAATTGAATTGACGGGAAAAACATTACTTGAGGTAATTGAACACGGTGTCGCGAGAAGTGCTGAAGATAACGAACCAGGACGTTTTCCACAAATTTCGGGGATGAAATTTAAGTTTGATGTTTCAAAACCAGCCGGTAAGCGTGTGGTCGAAATCAAGATTGGCGGTAAACCGCTTGATCTAAATAAAACATACACTTTGGCAACTTCAAATTTCTTAGTCTCCCGCGGCGGCGACGGATATAAAATGTTTAAGAGTCAAAAGGTACTGCTTGATGCCGCAAATGCTCAAAAAGATTCTGAAGCATTTGAAAAAGCGATAAGAGAATCTCCAAATCAAACAATTGCGCCAAAGCTTGAGGGAAGAATCATAAGAATTAATTAATTAATTGCGGCGAACAACAATATCTAGTTACTATTCAATAAAGTTCGGAAACATTGGTTTCTAATGAACAATCGAAAATCAGAAATCACAGACATTTCACTTTCAAATGAAGGCTTAAAAAGGCTTGAGTGGGTTCGCGAACGGATGCCGATTCTGCGGCATTTGAAAGACGAACTCGCCAAAACAAAACCTTTTGAATCAATCAAAATTGGAATCTGTTTGCATGTTGAAGCAAAAACAGGAATTTGGCTTGAAACTTTATTAGCTGGCGGTGCAGAAATTTCTATCACAGGAAGTCCCGGAACAACTCAAGATGAAGTTGCCGCAACACTTGTTAAAAAATATGGTATTGAAGTTTTTGCAAGGCGAGAAGAAACTCTTGAAGATCATCTAAATTTTGCTGAAAAGGTTCTTGAATCAAATCCAGATTTAATCGCTGACAACGGTGCAGATTTGCACGCATTGATAAGTACAAATCCAAAATTCTCGCATCTCAAAACAAAGTTAATCGGAGCAACGGAAGAAACTACGACGGGTGGTTTTCGGTTGAATGAAGAGTTTGGCGAGCAAACTTTTCCAACCATTGTTATCAACGATTCTCGGGCAAAACGCATTATCGAAAATCGTTATGGTGTTGGTCAGTCGGTTGTTGATGGTATTATGCGTTGCACAAATATTTTGCTTGGCGGGTTAAAAGTTGCAGTAATAGGATATGGTTTTTGTGGTCGTGGAACGGCAATTTGTTTGCGGAATTTAGGCTCGCATGTAACGGTTGTAGAAATTGATCCTTTGACGCAGTTGGATGCACTTCTTGAGGGTTTCAAGGTTGTGGATTTAGATGAAGCGATTGCCGAAAATGATTTGATTGTAACTGTAACGGGGCGTTCAGGAGTTTTGAAAAAGGAACATTTCATCAAACTAAAAGACGGAGCAATTTTGGCAAATGCAGGTCACTTTGCTTCGGAAATGGATATTGAAGCTTTATTTGAAATATCTGAAAAGCATACAAAAATTCGTCCGCATATTGAGTCTTTTGAGTTTAAAAATGGTGATAAATTATTTCTATTATCAAAAGGAAATCCCGTAAATTTGGCAGGCGGTGATGGAAATCCGATTGAGGTTATGGATTTGGGGTTAGCGTTGCAAACATTGAGTTTGATTCACTTAATAGAAAACGCTAATTCAATGAATAATAAATCCCAAAATGTTCCATCAAGTGTTGAAAGAGTAGTTTCAAAAATGGCTTTAAAAGCTTGGACAAGTTAACGCTTTTATAAAGCATTTCTTCTATCACTATAATTATCTATGCGAAGTCAATTTCTAAAAGCATCTATATTTTTTATCGCTCTACTAATTTTCGGAGCAGTTTCCTGCCGTCAAGCAAACGATTCAAAAGTTTTTGAAAAAACAATTAAAATTGAAAAGCCAAAAAAAGGAGATTTTCGTTATAAATACATTCCATTTGAAGTTCCTGCAAATACAGAAAGTATTTCTATTATTCACGAATACGACAAAAAAGATGGCAAAAACCGACTTGAATTTGGTCTTTTTGACACAAGTTTTAGTGGCGAAAATGCGGACAAAACAGGTTTGCGAGGTTGGAGTGGAAGTGTTAGAGATAGAGTTTTTATAGCCAAAGATTCTGCAACACATGGTTATGTTGCGGGCAAAATTGAGTCGGGAAAATGGCACATAATTCTTGGACTCGCATCAATAGCAGATGAAAGTGTTGAAGTTAAATTAAACATCAAATTCAATCAGATTGACGAAAAAGCAAAACAGCAATTCGAGGAAGAAGAAAAACGCGCATTTTCATTCAAGCAAAATGAAAAACTTGAGCGAATTAAAACTAGAGATTTCACTTGGTTTGCAGGTGATTTACACTCACACACATTTCACGGAGATGGGCTTTGGTCGGTCAAAGGGATTTTAGAATCAGCAAAATCAAATAATTTAGACTTTGTTGCAATAACCGAACACAATACTTTTTCGCATCACAAAGATATTGAATTATACGCAAAGCAATATCCAAATATCCTTGTTTTAAACGGTCAAGAAGTTACTACTTATGGCGGACACATAAATGTTTGGGGCTTGCCAAATGGCGAATGGGTTGACTTTCGAGTGCTTCCAAATAAAGAGACGAGTGCAAAACAAATTGCCAATGAAGCGGAAAAGTTTGGCGGACTCGCTTCGATAAATCATCCGATGATGGATTGTGGCGGTTGCAATTGGACTTATGGCGATTGGACAAATATGGCTTCGGTCGAAATTTGGAACGCGACTTGGGATGAGCAAGACGAATCTGCATTAAAACAATGGGATGAGTTATTGCAAAAAGGAAAAATGATAACCGCAATCGGTTCAAGTGATTCACACCAACGTCCCGAAGAACCAAGCGATTATCCGACAAACCTTCCAATTGGTGAACCGACAGTTTTCGTCGGAACAGAGGAAAAAACGAAAGAAAACCTACTTGAAGCAATAAAGAATGGAAAAGTGTTTGTTGCAGAAAATTCTCGACGTTCGATAGAGTTTACAGCTAATGAGAAATTTACGATTGGAGACAAAGTTGAAATTCAAAAAGGTGAAAAGATTAGTCTTAAATTCTCAACCAAAGGCTTTGCAAAAGGCTCAAAAATTTTATTACTTTCTAAAAGAAAAATTATAGGTTTTACGAAAGGCTCGAATAGTAAATTAGTTTCCAACAAAAATATTTTGAAGGAATTTAGTATAACGGATGAAAATTTTGCCGATGAGTTTTCACTAAACATCACCGAAAATAGCTACGTTAGGCTTGAGGTTAGAGACTCTGAAAACAAAATGTTAGGCTTCACAAATCCAATTTATTTTCAACTAAAATAGAATTAATTAATCCACAAGTTCAATAGTTCGTATTCAATCCACAACTTTTTTCTTACAAATGCCGTAAGAAGTTTTTCTTGAACGCTTGGAGAAAATAACTTGTGTTTTCTGCCACATCTCTTGCGATATAAACACTTTTTGAATCTTTTAAGTTTATAGAAAAGTCTCGCGTGGGGAACACGCGTGCAAACTAGGATGTCCGCGCTCTAGAAAAGGAGATCACCTTTTTAATATTGCGTCACAAATTCTCTTGGCGGTTTTTCCATCCCATAGAGGTGGAACTTTCTTATTTTCAGTAAAACTCTCGTCATCCAAAACCTCAAAAGCCGTCTGCTTAATCTTCTCGGGATTAGTCCCGACAAGGATATTCGTTCCCAATTCGATTGTGATTGGTCTTTCCGTATTTTCTCGCAGAGTGAGACATGGAATTCCAAGCGCGGTTGTTTCTTCTTGTAAGCCGCCGGAATCCGTCAAAACTAATTTTGCGCCGCTCATGAGTTTCAAAAAGCTCAAATAACCAAGCGGATCGATAAGTTTAATATTCGATTTTATGATTTTCTCGGAAAAACCAAACTCTTTGATTTTACCAACCGTTCGCGGATGTCCGGGAAAAACAATTGGCAGTTTTTCGCTAATTGAGATTAAAGCGTCCAACATTTTCCCTAAAGTTTCCTTTTCATCAACATTCGAAGGGCGATGCAATGTTAAAACCGCATAATCTTTGTCCGATAAATTCAAGTCTTCGCAAACTGTGTTGTCTTGTACGTTTTCTAAATTTCGAAAGAGCGAATCAATCATTACATTTCCGACTAATTCGACCTTTTCGTCCGGGATTCCTTCTCGCCGTAGATTTTCATTTCCATCAGGAGAAGGCGTTAAAAGAAGATCGGAGATAGAATCCGTTAAAATTCTGTTAATCTCTTCCGGCATCGTTCGATCGCGAGAACGCAAACCGGCTTCAACATGAGCAACTTTAATACCAAGCTTAGAACAGACAATTGTGCAAGCAACAGTCGAATTAACATCGCCAACAACCAAAACCCAATCAGGCTTTTCACTTAAAACGACGGGTTCAAACTCAAGCATTATTTTTGCCGTTTGAACCGCGTGAGAGGCTGATCCGATACCGAGATGAACATCAGGTTTTGGCATCCCCAAGTCCCTAAAAAAAGCATCTGACATTTTTTCGTCGTAATGCTGTCCTGTATGAACTATTAACGGATTAAACTCCGAATCACGCCGTTTCATTTCGGCGTAAATCGGAGCAATTTTCATAAAATTAGGGCGTGCACCCACAATGTTTAAAACTTTAATCATTTATCATTTGCCAGTTATCAATTAACACAATCATTTCGAGCTAGAGAAATGTCAAATAATCAATGTCAAAAGGTTAAAGCCTAACAATTCTCGCTTTACTTGAATCGCGCATCTCTTTGTTAAGAGCATTTCGTGTGTCCACGATCATATTTGATAGTTCCATCACTCTTGTATAATCAATGGTTTTGTGTGCGGTACAAATAACAACGCAATCCGCTGATTCAATTAAATCGTCAGTTAAATCTTGATTATAGAGTGGCTCACCGTCACCAATTGTATAAGCATGGTCAAAAGTAACCTCAGGCACAAATGGATCATGATATACAACATCCGCACCTTTCGCTCGAAATAGATCAATCACAGAAAGTGCAGGCGATTCCCGCATATCGTCGATATCGTTTTTATACGCCACCCCCAAAATCAAAATCTTCGAGCCATTTACGGCTTTTTTATCATCGTTTAGCGCGTCAGCTGCTAATTTGACAACGTATTTCGGCATACCCGAATTTATTTCCTCAGCCAATGTGATAAATTGCGAATCAAACCCGTGTTGGCGAGCCTTCCATGATAAATAATGCGGATCAAGCGGAATACAGTGTCCTCCAAGCCCTGGTCCCGGATAAAAAGCCATAAAGCCAAATGGTTTTGTATCTGCCGCTTTTACCACTTCCCAGGCGTCAATACCTAGGGTGCCGCATAACTTTGCCATTTCATTAGCCATTCCTATATTGATAGCTCTAAATGTGTTTTCCCACAGTTTACAAGCCTCGGCAACTCGCGCGGAACTAACCGAATGGACATCACTAACAATCTGCGAATAAAGAAGAGATGCAACCTCGGTAGAATCTTCACCAACACCGCCGACGACCTTCGGGATATTGTGAGTTTGATATTGCGGATTGCCCGGATCAACCCTCTCAGGTGAAAATGCTAGTAAAAAATCTTCGTTTAATTTATACCCCGCCTTTTCAAACATTGGCTGCAGAATTTCATCAGTCGTTCCCGGATATGTCGTAGATTCCAATATTACAAGCTGTCCTGGACGCATATACTTTTGGATCTCTGCACCAGCTGACAAAATGTAAGACATATCCGGGTCTTTTGTCTTTCTAAGAGGTGTCGGAACACAAATAATAACTACGTCGCAATCATTGAGCTTCGAAAAGTCGGTTGTCGCTGACATTTTTCCGCTATCTATGCATTTTGCTATATCCTCATCCGGAACATCGACAATATATGAGTTAGCCGCATTTATCGCGTCCGCTTTCAATTTATCAACTTCAAAGCCAATTCCTTGAAATCCTTTCGCTGAAAATTCAACAATGAGCGGCAATCCGACATAGCCTAATCCTATGACTCCGATACACGCAGTTTTCTCTTCAATACGTTTCTTAATTTGATCTTTTATCATTAAAATTGTTTTGTAATAAAATTTGTAAAGTAAATTTTGATTGGGTGACGGAATTCTATTTCGTCATGAATAAATAGGTTAAGTTAAGCCAAATTTTTAGTCAAGATACCGTATCTGACTTCAAGAGACTATGTTACAATCTAGATTAGTTTATCCGCGGTAAATTCGAGTTAATTTGATCCGTTCCTAACGTTTTCCTGTCCAAGTTATCAGTCAATTATGAACTTTGAGGTAAATTCCACCAACAGCGTAGTAAAGGCTATATCAGATGGTAGTGCTCCGCGTCCTGCCCAAATAGCTGCTTCGCGAGGCATGCTCCCATTGCCGCAATCGGATTTGCTTGAAGCTCTTGTGATACTTTCGCACAGCGATGATAAAGAGCTTTCTCAAAATGCAGAAAAAACTATCAAGGCTCAAGAAGCGAGTCAATTAAAAGAAGTTATTTCGTCTGACGAAGCAGCGCCTATCGTTTTGGATTATTTTGCTGTTCAGGAAACCCTTTCACAAGATATTTATGAACTCGTAATTGCGAATCCTAAAACCCCCAGCGAATCGATCACTCGATTTGCGAAGCAAACATCGAATGGCGAATTATTGGAAATAATTTCATTTAATCAACAACTATTGATCAATACACCTGATCTAATAGACGCAATAATCTCTAATTCATCAAAAACAAAAGAGGCTGATCGTCGTGCGTCTGAAGTAAAGGAAGAATTTTTTGAAAAAGAGCGTGGTGCCGAACAAATCGCAAAAGAACTGCGTGCCCAAGGTAATGAAACTGCCGCGGAATTTCTTGAAGAAGCTGATTTTACCACTGAACTTGAGGAGAGCTCGAAAGAAAACGAGATAAGTCTTGAAGATGCTATTTTATTAGCTGAGCATATTGAGGTGCTTGACGATGACCTACACGATTCATGGCTTGGGCTTGAGTATATAGAGGAAATCTATGAGGAAACTCAGGAAGAACGCGACGAAATTGCTAAGAAAATGATTGGCGATATGAAAGCGGATGATGAGGCATCTAATGAGCGAATTTCGATAATCCAACAAATAATGAAAATGGGAATGAAGGACAGAGTAAAACTCGCGATGAAAGGTGATCGCGAAGTCAGAAACATTCTAATTCGTGATCCCAACCGACTAATTTCTCAAGCCGCGGTTCAAAATCCCAAAATCACCGAACAGGAAATTGAAAAGGTCTCGACTATGAAAACTGTTCCCGAAGACGTTCTCCGGCAGATTGCATCAGATCGAAAATGGGCAAAAAATTACGTGATTATTCATAATCTTGCTAAAAACCCTCGAACTCCAATAGGAAATACGATGAGTATCCTGACTCGTTTGCAGTTGCGTGATTTGGCTAATATCAGCAAAAGCCGCAATGTACCGGATGCCGTTAGACGTCATGCAAAACGCCTTTCTGAAGCTCGAGCAGGTCGATAACTTATACTCACGACATCAATAAACCTTCCTACCTTAGAGAATTTTCCCCGTTCGACCCGTTTTTATAAATGTTACAAACATGTCAACAATTGTATGACTCGCTGCACCAAGCCAACATCCAAGAAACGCAAAATAGAATACATTCTTGCCCAAACGCATACGAATATATTCTCCAAAATCATGCCAATTGTTAAAAAATTCAAAAAAGTGCGGAATATTTCCGCCCAAATATGCCATAAAGACAAAAGTGAAGAAGAAGGTTACAAGTGTAATCACACCTACAAAATAAACCACGCGAAAAAAAGTTCCAAACAGAAAACCATGCGACCAACGCGAGCGATGCTTGAAAAATTTTTGATATGGATACCAAAGAAAACGAAAAATTCCCCATCGTGTGTATTGTTTTGAATTTGTATCCAGATCCGAACCAAACATCAAGCCTCCGAAAATGAATGTTGCGGCAATCAATCCGACTGTAAGAAATTCGCGGGTCCCAAAATAAGCGACCGCAGCTATTGGAATCGCAAGGAGAATCGTAAACGAATCGTGTGTTTTACCGGAAGGCATATTCTAAAACAAGCTATGAGAACTCTACCAGTCGAGATTATTGAAAATTAAATCAGAGCATATGTTACCGCATCTTGCAATTTGAAGCCCGCAGAATTCGCGAGCTGCAAATTAATCAGGCTTTAAGAGTCCAGTTTTGATATGATTTTTCTGTAGCACAAACTTTGCAAATTCATTTTATTATTTGAAAATATGTAAAGAATTGCGATGGGGATTGAATTGGAAAAAGAATCCTAGTTGTCAGAGTAATTTACTCGATATTGGTTCCCAAATGCCAGCTGAGGAATTACCAAAGACCGAAAACGACTGAACAAATCAAGACAACAGGTTAGCTTTTATAGAAAAGCTAATACTCATAACTAAATTATACCTTGCTTTTTTGCTATCATAATGAACTTCTATGGAGGGTTTCATACAAAAACTTGCAACCACGCTTGAAATGATAAAGTTCGAGCACACTTTATTTGCACTTCCCTTTGCGTTTCTTGGCGCGATATTAGCAGCAAATGGTTTCCCTTCTTTGTGGCAAATCGTATGGATTTTCGTCGCCATGGTTGGAGCTCGCAGTGCAGCGATGAGTTTTAACCGAATTGCTGATCGCAAAATAGACGGTGAAAACCCACGGACTGCAAACCGAGAATTACCAAGCGGAAAATTATCTCTAAGTTTCGTCTGGGTTTTTATGATCGTATCGTGCGTCGTCTTCTTTACAGCAGCTTTTATGCTCAATCATCTTACGTTATTACTATCTCCGGTTGCCCTAATCAGCATTCTCGGATATTCCTACGCAAAGCGTTTTACGTCACTTGCGCATCTTATTTTAGGATGGGCTTTGGCAATTTCGCCAACCGGTGCATGGATTGCAGTTCGCGGATCAATTGATTCTGAAATTCCGCTTCTCCTTTCGCTTTTTGTAATGTTGTGGACGGCAGGCTTTGACATTCTTTATTCATGTCAGGATTACGAATATGATACCAA
>Ga0114931_10010758_pt1 | contig 10861 bp, 9 predicted proteins | sample 2SBtaG_FD_89579 | JGI IMG/M metagenome (GOLD analysis project Ga0114931, IMG submission 89579) | Deep subsurface microbial communities from Kolumbo volcano to uncover new lineages of life (NeLLi) - 2SBTROV14_V59a metaG | ecosystem: Environmental > Aquatic > Marine > Volcanic | place: Kolumbo...
GTACTCTCAAAAATCACCAGAAGGTGCCTCTGTTTTCATTTTTATTCCATGCCCAAGATCTAGACCGAGCCTGAGCCTAACGAAGAAAATGGAGCGAACGCACTGGGACGAAAGGTGGAGGGAATACACGACTTCAAATGGATCGCCACAGCACTATTTATTTGCCATTCGAATGGACTACGTCCGGATAGACCGGATTCTGCCACTCTGCCAGAGGCTCAATGAACATATTTGATTGAAATTCTTCACGTGACAGGTAGGGATACATATCTTCTATAGGGGTTTTCCATCCAAATATTCTTGGTTGGTAGGTGTGAAACTCATGCATATTCACGTCACAGACAACGGCTTCATCAGAATTGAAAACTTGATCGATTTGATCTGCCATATTATTCTGATCGTCAATCTGCATCGTCTTGATCCCATAGGCTTCCACAATTTTGAGAAAGTCCGGAGGATTATAGCCGACAGGCCCACAGGCCTCGGCACGTCCTTGAAAGTTGGTTTCTTGAAAGGCTTTGGTGATTCCGTAAATATGATTGTTCAAAATGAACGTTTTGACTTTTACCCCGTAATTCAAAAACGTTTGCAATTCCTGGAGGTTCATATTGAATCCCCCATCACCAATCGTGCACACCACACGACGATTTGGATCTGCAAACCAGGCACCCATAGCTCCAGCAAAGGAAAATCCCATAGGTGAATTGCCGTTGTTGGTCAAATTTCTCTGACCATATTTGGTTTCAAAGCTGTGATTACTGACCACGATATTTCCACCGCAATCACCGACCAAAATATCGCTTGGTCCCATTTTTTGAGAAAGAACCCGCATAAAGGCGTAAGGATGAACCCGTTCCTGATGCTCAAAGAACTCTGGCCGGACGGGATCGTACTGCTCTTTCCAGGCTCTCACCTGAGCCATCCATCCCTCCCAAGAAGGAAAATTCTGTTTGGCGCCGTTTCGATTCAACATCATAAGCAATCGTTGGATAAACACTTTCCCATCGCATAGAACATTCACATCAAATGGCAATTGCTGTAATTTTCGTTGCAAGAGGGCTTCATCGACATCTACCACGTACTTTTTTGCTCCCCGAGCAAACGAACCCACATTACCCCCGGTTATTCGTCCGGATATTCGACTCCCAACTGCCAGTAAAAGGTCACAATTTTGAATACCGAAATTTCTTCCAGCTCCACCATACGTCCCAACACGCCCTCCATACCATTCATAGTCTGATGTAATAATGTCCAGGGCGTTCCATGTGGGAAAACACGGGATTTTGAGTGTGGTTCCCAGTTCCCGCACATGGTCTTGTGCACCAGCTAATCGCACTCCCCCGCCCACGAGCATACATGGCCGTTCGGCTCTGCTCAGGTCGTCAATCAGCTCACAGATGTGTGCATCCACAGATTCAATATTGTATGTGTGCAAAGCAGGAGCGGGATCGTATCCCGTTAAAGCCGTTTCATCTATCTCAATTTTTTGCACATCCAGCGGTAGGTCCAGCAAGACCGGACCCGGGCGTCCGTTTTGACAAAGCCAGAGAGCTTTTTCCAGTTCATACCGGATATCTCCAGGCTTGAGTACTAATTTGGCATATTTGGTGACCGGTGTGGCCATCCCGACTATGTCTGTTTCTTGAAAACCAACTTGTCGAATACTGGAATCTTGTCTGAGAAATTGTGTATTGATCTGCCCTGTGAGGAAGACACATGGGATTGAGTCGTAAAAACAATTTCCCATCGACGTCAATAAATTCATACCCCCGGGACCGCTTGTCGCAATGGCCACACCCGGCTTCCCTGAAATTTTGGCATAGCCCTCAGCCGCAAAGCCGCCAGCCTGTTCATGCATCACAGCCACGTATTGCGTATGCGAAATCCTGGTAAAGGCATCAATGAGATCCCCATTTGCAGCCCCGTAGACCACAAACATTTTATCGATGCCCAAATCAGCTAAATACCGAATGACATAGTCAGCAACTTTGATCATCTTTCCACCTTTTCTTAGCATATTTTATTCGGTTTTCTTCCCTTGCCATGACGGTTTCCCTTTTGGTTCTCATACTGCAACTTTTTCATGATGGCGACGACGAATAGTATGCGCATTCATTTCTTGAACATGATGCAACACTCTTTCCCCGAATGTATCTTCCAAAAGTTTCAGATAAGAAGGAGAGGAAAAGTATTTGGTGAAGGCGGCGTCTCTGAAATCTAAAACTTCTGTCGCCGTCAACGATTCCGTGGGTAACGGTGTGGTGTCATAGCTATGTTGGGAATACCCTAACCATCCGGCCCCTCCAGGATCTTCAGGAAGGAACCATCCTTTTTGTTTGGCAAGACGATGGAGCGGGGAACCGGGATAGGCCATCGCACAATAAAAATTTGCCCACTCGGCGTTCAGTTCTATTGCCAGATCCAATGTTTCCTGCATACTGGTATAGGTATCATCCGGCAATCCGAAAATATAATTCGCAGCCACATGAATCCCATGTTTTTTGATCCGTTCAACTGTCCTTAGAATATCCACACTGCCGAATCGCCCTTTCTCCACTCCATCCCGCACATGCTGACTGCCTGATTCGATTCCCAACCCCAACCACCTAAAGCCAGCGGCTCCCAATTTTTCCAAGACCTCATCTTGAACCGTATCTACTCGAGCATAGGCCCACATATTGAGTGTATATCCCCGATCAATAATGGCCTCACATAGACTCACAACATGGCGACGATTGAGGACAAACATTTCGTCTGGAATTTTAATATTTGTGATTCCATATGTATTCACAAGCTCATCAATTTGTCGAATCACGCATTCACTACTCCAATATCGAATTCCTGCACCACCAAATGGAGCATTGATACAGCAAAAGGAACATTTATACGGACATCCTAGACTCGTTTGGATCGACGCATATCCCAACCGACCATCCAGATCATCGAAACAATGCCAATTGTGAGCTCGATAGCGTGTCATCTGCAGTAAATCCCATGATTGCCCCGGTAGTTCCCGATCTAAGTCAGCGATCTTGTTCGCAGGAGAGTTGTGTAGTATTTGACCACTTTCCCAATACCAGAGGCCTGGCACGTGTTGAAGTGTTTTCCTACCAGACCGGAGCATCTTCAATAACGCCAGCACGGTTTCCGGACCTTCGCCTTCACAAACATAGCGATACGGCTCCTCGCTCAATGTTTGCCTGGGCAATGCTGACGGATGTGTTCCGACGACCAACGTCGCCAACTCACCTGTTTCATTCACCAACTCACAGACTCGTCTCCCTGCAGGCATACACTGTGTAGAAGCGGAGGGTTGCTGTCCGTAGATCATGAACACCGTTAACGTCGCCTGACGTTCCACAACCTCTTTTGCCGTTTCTTCCGGGGTCAGACCAAGCGATTCTGAATCCAGGATCTCCACAGAGAACCCATGCGCACGAATCCATGTCGCAATCAATCCCGACCAAACCGGTGGTTCAATTGCCGCAAGTGAATGGCTCAACTCTTGATAGACTTGTAAGCGACTCGGCGGCGTGACTAATAAAAGATCTAACTTAGACGGCATGGCTTACCTTCCTCAATGGTGTTGTATCGGCAGACGACAACCAGGGTCTCCCGTCTTTGCAATGCAAACTAAATTCTACTAGCCGCCTAATACCTTCCAAGACATCTTCTTTTTGACCACTCACTGACACCCGGACATATTTTTCAAGGCCAGGCCCGAAACTGCTTCCAGGTGTTACAGCTGTATGCCATTCCTGCAATAATCTGCGGCAAAATTCGTGATCAGAAAGTTTGGTCTGTGTGATGTCAATAAAGAGATAAAACGCGGCTTCAGGAACCGAACAGGTCAGTACTCCTGATTGGTTAATGATTTCTGCGCAATGTTCCGTTATGTATGAATAATGGTCACACACTTCTTGCAAATACGATTCCCCCACCTTGAGAGCTGCAACGCATCCCTCCTGGGTAAAGAGTGGAAGACACGAAAACAATGTGGAACAGGAAAGACTGAGTTTGGAAGCGACCGTTGGATGAGCCAGGGCATATCCCGTACGATAGCCGGGAATCGCATAGTATTTTGAAAAAGAAGACAGGACAATGAGCTGCCTATACTCCAATGCGCTCAGACTCCAATACGGCCATCGGTAACAAAGGTCAGCATACGTTTCATCACTCAACACCCAAATCCCATATCGATCACATTGTTGAATCAGATACTCTAAACTCGAGTGAGTATAGACGGCTCCAGTCGGATTATTGGCCGAATTAATGATGAGAGCTTTGGGTTTCAGCGCCACGGCTTGATCAATGGCCTGCTTCGTGAGGTGATAACCCTTTTCACTTTCCAGAGCAATGGCTTTCAGGGTCAATCCAATATATTCCGCCGCCGCAATATAGGTAGGAAATGCTGGAGTGAACACCACCAACACATCCCCTTCATTACAAGTCATGTCTAAGACTTGATTAATAAGCAGATTTGCTGGACTAATGACAAAATATTTTTCCGTAATCCAGGGTCGCCCCCCTTCCGCATAATGTTGGGCGAGAGCCGCCCGCAAGTCAGGATGACCTGAGGAAGGGACGTATCCCAGATGTCCATTCGATAACGATTCAATTGTCGTCTGAATGACTGTTGAAGGAGGTGGAAAGGAAGAATTCCCTAATTCAAGATGATACACACGTTGACCATACCGCTCTATTTTCTTGGCTCGCTCTAGGACTTTGAACATTTCCTGACCAATGAGACGTCTGCCTCGTCTTGCAAATTGTAAAGTCTTAGACTCCATTTTCAATTGCTCCTGAAACAAACCCACATCCTAAACACTGGCTTGTGCATTTTTAGCATGCCTTCCTGGACACATTGCGTGAACAATATGTTTTGATGGACGAATGAATATATTCCAGGTCATCCTCCTCCAAATATTGATGAATACCAAAATGCAGCCCTGTTTTCCCGATTCGTTCTGCAACGGGGAAATCTCCTAAGCGATAGCCCAAAAATGAAAAGGCCTTATGCTGTGTCGGCAATGATCCAAAGAGTGTCTTACATTGAATTCCACAACTTTCTAGGTATTGATAGAGATCCTCAATCGTTTCCGCTTCATTTCTCAGAACCAAAGGAAAGGCATGTGGACAGACAATTTCACCAGGATCATCACGATAAATGATCAATTGTTCTTTTAACGAGTGAAGCATCTCTTGTAAGGTCAAAAGAAGTTTTCGGCGTTTCTGAAAAGTCGGCTGAAAGGTTGCGACTCCTTCAAGTCCGACAGCGGCTTCCATATCGTTCATTTTCGAGTTAAAGCCCACTCGATCAAAATGAAAATATAACTCTCCGCCTCGCCGCCCATGCGTTCTCACTGAACGGCAGATGTCATTGGCAGTTGAATCGTTCGTGACGATCATGCCGCCTTCCCCACTACAAATAAGATGGGCTGCATAAAAACTAAAAACTCCCATCAATCCGAAACTTCCAACCACCTGATTATTCAACTGTGCGCCATGCGCCTCGCAGACATCTTCGATAACTGGCAACCCATGTCGTTTGGCAATATCAAGAATTGCTGGCATCTGACAGGGTTTCCCCATGGTATGAACAGCCTGAATCGCACATGTTTTTGGCGTAATGGCCGCCTCTATGAGAGCTGGATTAATATTGAGAGTCTCGAGTTCCACATCAATAAATTTCGGGACAAGACCTGACGCTAAAATACAATTCGCGGTTGCCGTAAAGCTCAGAGCTGGCGTGATGACTTCATCGCCTCTCTTGGCCCCGAGGTCCAGCAATGCACTCATGGCGACAATACCGGCATCGGTACCGGAACTTGTGGCAATCGCATGACGGTAACCAAAGAGTTTCGCAAAATTCTCTTCGAATTTTCTTACGTTGGGTCCTTCGGATATCCAATTTCTCTCTAGTGCCTCATTAAGGTATCCCCTCGCCACGCTTCCAATTTGGATATCTCCAAAACCAATACGATATTTCATGTTCTTCTCTCCATGTTTGACATCTTCAATGTACAAACGAGGCCCTTGTTTCTTGCTCAATAGGAAGTTTTTTGTGATGATCTTGAAACCATTCATATGTTTCGCGCAGGGCATCAGTCAAACTGATTGTTGGAGCCCATCCCAAATCAAAAAGTGGCCTGCTATCTAGCGCTTTCATCGGCATACCATCCGGTTTTGCCGGATTAAATTTCAGATCTCCACTGAACCCCACAATATCTTTTATTTGAAAAGCAAGGTCTCGAATCGACACACAGGCAACTCCTCCAAGATTAATGGGGATCTCATCATCGTAATGTTCCATCACAAATAGACAGGCAGCAGCCACGTCATCGACATAGATAAACTGTCGAAGGTATTTCCCCGTTCCCCATATTTCTACAGAAGAATCCTGACGAAGACGTGCTTCATGCATTTTGGACAGAAGGCAGGGAATCACATGCGCCCTTTCTGGATGAAAATCGTCTTCTGGCCCAAAAACATTTCCTGGGATCCCACTAATAAAATTCATTCCATATTGCTGTCGATAGGCCTGAATCATCACCATCCCTGCTAATTTAGCCATGGCAGTGGCTTCATTTGATGGCTCCAAAGGTCCAGACATCAGGTCGTCGACCTTCATTGGTTGTGGGCATGCACGAGGATAACTACAAGAACTTGCCAGAAAAACAAGCTTTGTTGCGCGATGGCGACACGCATTATGCAGAACATGCGTCTGAACTAAGAGATTATCTCTCATGAAATCTGCAGGGTATTGTAGATTGGCTTGGATACCTCCGGACTGTCCGGCAACCAGAAAAACATACTCTGGTTTCTGTTTACTGAAAAAATCTTGCACAGAAGAATTATCCCGAAGGTTAACGTGTGCACTGCTATCATCAAAACAATTCCCATACCCTTCCTCTATGAGCCTCCGCCGTATGGCCTTTCCAATGAAATTGTCACATCCGGCAATAAAGATTATGAATGTTTATTCACAAGGCGTCATCCTAATTGGACTTCTTTAAATACCCTCGGTGATTCGGCTTCACGAAGAGCGTCTTCTCGAGAATATTCTTCTTCACGATCACAAAAAATTATTTGGCTACCCGAATATTCAAAATTAAACGGTACCAGCAATAACTCCTTTAACGCCTCTCGGACAGCACATTGTTTATGAGGTGGGACAAAGAGCAAGAGGAATCCTCCACCGCCAGCTCCTGTCAGCTTCCCGCCAAGTGCCCCAGCCCTTTGTGCATGTTCATACATTTCATCCACTTCTGTATTAGACACCCATGGACTTAATGTCTGTTTCGCCAGCCATGCTTCATGCAAGAGCCCCCCTAGCTCCACTAAGTCATTTCCGCTATTCAGTATGGCTAAAGTTTCTTGAACTAAATCTTTCATAATTCGAAGCTGCCGTTTATGTGATTCCAATTCGTGCACATACGTTGCCGCCACATTAGCGGCCGTTCTTTTCAGACCGGTATAGAACAACATTAAATGCCCATTCAACTCCTGAAGCCTAGCCTTGGAAAGAACGATCGGGGTCACGGTGATCTCACCATTCGTCAAAAACGCAATCGAATTCACTCCGCCATAGGCTGCGAGGACTTGATCTTGAGAACCAACAGTTTCGTGTAGAACCTCTTGTTCGATACGAATACTTTCTAATGCCAATTCATGTTTTGTGGGCATATACCCTTGCAACGCATGGAGTCCTTTCAAGAGGCCAACGGTAAATGCTGAACTCGTTCCCATTCCACTACGAGCAGGTAAATCCCCGTCATGATGAATCTCGATACCTTGTGTCATATTCAATGACTTGAGACTTTCACGAACAGCCGGATGTTGAATATCGTCCACATGTTGGCAGCTCTCAATCTTGGAATACACAAGGCGAATACGATGTTCAAAAAACGGTGGAAGGTAGCGGCAGGAAAGATAGCAATATTTATCAATGGTTGCGGCAAGAACAACTCCTCCATGCTTACGATACCAAGCTGGATAATCAGTCCCCCCACCAAAAAGGGAAATACGAAATGGTGTCCGACTAATAATCATTCAAGAGTCATCTCATGCTAGATATGGCTAATTTTTTTCTAGGCATTCACTGACCTACGCAAATATCAGACCATACACATTAAGTCCCTATCACCTTTCCAGATCTAACTACGAGTACGCACAATGACAAAAGACACATTTCTTTTGCTTTTTCGTGCAGAGTACGATGGAATATTTCCGGCAAATTTTTCTATAAGGAAAATTTTGCCTGCCCATCTGGGAAAAATCTGGTTACAAGCTCAGCGAATATGAGAGAACCTGTATTATCCGGGGAGAAAAAGAAACGAGAGGAGTTCTTCGGTTTCAACCAGGCCTTCTGGAGTACCTAAATCAACAAATTCCGCAAAACCAGGAAATCCCCACAGATTTCCCCCGGTCCAGACCGGCAAGATACTTTTTTCAAGGGATACATGTTGATGTGCTGGGATTGCTTCAATGAAGCGGCGGGAAAAAAGATATATTCCAGCATTAATCCAAGTGGAAGTAGATGTTTGGGATTTCTCACGAAAGTTCTTAATGCATCCATTTTCCGCAAGGTCTACAGTTCCGAATCTGTCTGTATTGGACACTTTGGCGAGAACCAAAGCCCCAGCCCGATCTTGCTCTCTGTACCAAGTCAGATATGCCTTTAAATCTACCTGACAATAGGAATCGCCATTGAGCACCAATACCGGATCAGAGCGAACTTGAGCGAGACATCGTCGGAGGGCACCGCCCGTCCCAAGAAGTTCCTGTTCGAAAGAATATTCAATCCTCATTCCCCATGCAGTTCCATCCTGGAAATACTCTTTAATCATTCCTCCTAAATAGCCTATACAAAAAACCACATGACGAATACCAGCTGCTTGCAGTGTCATCACAATCCATTCAACAAATGGGCGTCCAGCGACCTTCGCCATGACTTTCGGTCGATCACTCACCATGGCCCGTAACCGGGTCCCCAACCCGCCCGCTAGAATAACCGCACTCACACTACTTTCCTCCCCCTTCCTGGAAAAACAGACCTGTGTGTTCTTCTCACACATTGCCATGAGTTCCATGACCAAGCATTCGGTAGCACTTCATCAGCTCTCGAATTCCCCTTGCAAGAGTCCAATCAGTCTTGAAATTGGTTTGCAAGATTCTGGCATTAGACACAATGTAATCTCGCTTATCAGGATCTTCCCCGATTGGCGCTTCAAAAAAGACAAAAGCCGGAATCACCTTCTGAATCTCCTTGCAGAGCTCTACTTTTGAAAGATTGGCATCATCTAAACCCACGTTATACGGTTTGCCTTTCATATCTTCAAAATGTTGGATTGCATGAAGAAAGGCCTTCGTCACATCTCGAATATGAATAAAATTTCTTTTAAAATGTCCTTCAAAAATAACGGCAGCCTTGTCATGAACAGCGCGATACACAAAATTATTGACAAGGAGATCAATGCGCATTCGAGGAGAAGCCCCGAATACGGTGGCCAATCGAAGGGTAATGGTATTGTCCCGTTCAAGAAGGGCCGTCTCAGCATTGACCTTTGTTTCGCCATAAAGACTAATTGGCCGCAACGGAGTTTCTTCTGTGCAATACGTTCCAGGTTCTCCCACTCCATAACCACTATTGGTCACCGGAAAAATGATCCGTTGCGACGCACTTGCCAATTTCCCTAAGCGTTGCACGGCTTCAAAATTCACAGAATACGCTCCGGTCGAATCTCGCTCACACAGCGGGGCGCCAACTAATGCAGCAAGAGGAATAATGTAATCCTTATCCTGTATTAGTTCAGAGATAATCCGTTCATCTCGACAATCTCCACGAACGAACTCTAATTTTGAATGAGCACAGCACCCCAACAGACTACTCTGCTGGTACATCAAATTATCCAACACGGTCACATGATGTCCTTGTTCAAGCAACGTTGGAACAAGAATAGATCCAAGATATCCTGCCCCACCGGTCACAAAAATTTTCATGGCTTCACCTCCATATTATTCCTTTTTAAACTGAATGCAAATTTGGCGCCACAAGGGAACGGCAACAAAAAATATATTTCCATGAAAGCATATAATTGTATTTGGCTTAAGCGTACCATGGAATTCTAGGGTATTTTCCTCTATTGCAATGAGCGACTATACCCGGGTGACAGGAAGAATTTTGATAAAGATAGGGTGAGTATTTCAAGAGCACATTTACCCTAATCCAAGGTCACAAAATCCTAAGAAGATGAATGAAGGCTGCGGTTTTTGAGAGGAGCTTTTAGTCCCATAGGAAGTGACTGGATTTGTGAAGGGTCTGAGGAAAGCGCTTGGAGGTTTTGTTGACGGACAGCTTCGTAGAGCTCTTCGCGAAGGACCCGCATGGTGGATGGACATTCGATGCCGAGGCGGACTTGCCCACCTTTGATTTGCACAAGCACGATGCGGATATCTTCGCCGAGACGTATGGCTTCATCTTTTTTTCTGGTCAATATAAGCATAGAGCCTTCCTTGGCTGAGAATGATCAACGCTCTATTGGGCGAGGTCATGAGTGAGGAATATTTATTGATACTGAAAAACCCAGGCAAACAACACCATGATTACACCGACGCCGGTTCAGCAACCACGACGGATTCTTGTTGAACCGCTTCCCCATCAGAGATCAATGGGAATCGTAAAGGAACGGATTCATGTAAGATCAGTTGCTTGCCTATCCGTGTCCGGAGATTGACGACAAGCGGCGCTCGAAGATTCGCCGTGGCCTGTTCAGGTTGACCGGAAGGAATGGTCACCACCGCCATAATGAGGACAGAATCATTTTCCGCCACACCCAATTCGGCTAATCCTTCATCTGAA
>Ga0114931_10010759_pt1 | contig 10861 bp, 8 predicted proteins | sample 2SBtaG_FD_89579 | JGI IMG/M metagenome (GOLD analysis project Ga0114931, IMG submission 89579) | Deep subsurface microbial communities from Kolumbo volcano to uncover new lineages of life (NeLLi) - 2SBTROV14_V59a metaG | ecosystem: Environmental > Aquatic > Marine > Volcanic | place: Kolumbo...
AGGTCTGGGGTCAGGTCTTGCAATGCCATATTCCCCTTGAGGAATTCTTGCATCCTACTCTCCAGGCATACAAGCGGGATGTTTAAATATTGAAATTCAGAAGATGGGCAGGCTGGATGTGGCACTGCAAGACCCGACCGTTCGCAGTAACCGCCGTATGTCTAGCGGGTTAAAGTCCCGTCCAAGGAAATGTCCGTACCCCTTGGTAGCATGAGGAAGCGGCGTCGTAGTAACGCGGGGTCGTAAGGTTCCACACCGCAACAGAGCAGGCCGTAACGCACATGAACCGATGAGTAGCCTCGTAAACGAAATGGAGACGCCGACCCTGAGGTCAAAAAGGGAAGGCCGCTGGAAGGGTGCGGGAAGAACGGAAGTGGCCTCCCTCGACTCCCGGGGTAGCCGGGGCGGCATGTTCTGGAAGACGTAGTGCCCAGTGCTGGAGACCCGTTTGGGGGGTGGGGAGGCCACCGACCACTGTGGATAAGGCAACGAAGTCACAGTGGGCCGGAACGGGAGTCGGCGGGGTTCCTAGTCCCGCTTGAAGCCGAGGGCCAACAGACCCCCGGTCGAGGGAAGGCCCCCTGCTTTGTTCAGGCAACCGAAGAGCGGAGGATCAGGGGATTGCCAGGGCGCTAACCACCCCGGCGACGATCAGGACGCTCTAGAAGAAGCTGTATGCCAAGGCCAAGCAAGAACCGGCCTATCGCTTTTACGCGCTCTACGACAAGCTCAGCCAGGCAGATATCCTCAAGGAGGCCTGGCGACTTGTCCGAGCCAATCGAGGGAGCCCCGGCAGGGATGGGCGAAGCTTCGAAGCCATAGACCGCGGAATTGGGGGAGCCTAGCCTACGGGGTGCCGAATCCTGCTCTCTATTCTACCCTAGCCCGAGCCCGACGGTCAGGCAGAAGGGCTACCATATCTGGGCGAAGCCAGAGGACGCTGCTGGCGGTTTTTTTATTCCCAGAAGAGGAGCGAACATAGTAGAATCTGGCGACCTTAGTCGACGAAAGCCATTTATCTCATTGGGGATGTGTGAAGGGAGGATCGTTGCAGTTCGTTGGTAAAAATCACCTGACCCATCACTAGCGACAAGCAACTAGTGAGCGCTTGGTTACCCTCGTGACCCCAGGGCCTTGTCGAGATTAAACGCAGCACTGATAAGCGCCAGGTGGGTAAAGGCTTGTGGGAAGTTCCCGAGGGCTTCACCGTGGTGTCCTGTTTCTTCAGCATAGAGGCCGACGTGGTTGGCGTAGCCCAGCATTTGTTCAAACATGAGCCGCGCCTCGTCCAAGCGGGCGGGGTCTATGTGACCGGCGCGAGTTAAGGCTTCAACCAACCAAAATGTGCAGATGTTAAACGTGCCTTCTTCACCATCCAGGCCATCTTCGGTTTCGTTGACGTTGTAGCGATAGACCAAACCATTCGCGACCAGTCCTCCCTTTTCCGGGGATTTATTGATGGCATCTAAGGTTTTCAACATGCGAGGGTCGGTGGGAGAGACGAAAAAGACCAGCGGCATCATCAGGTTTGAGGCATCAAGGGTTTCGCTGCCGTAGCGTTGTACAAACGCTTGGCGACTCTCGCTCCATCCCTTCTCCATAATTTCTTCATAAATCGTATCGCGCACTTGCAGCCACCGATCACGATCAGCCGGGAAGGATCGTTTTTCCGCCAGACGCAATCCACGGTCCATGGCGACCCAGCACATCAATTTGGAGTAGAGGAAATGTTGTTTCCCGCCGCGAACTTCCCACACACCTTCATCCGGGCGTTGCCAATTGTCGCACACCCAATTGACCAGGCGGCGAAGGTGTTTCCACAGATCATACGAAATGGGCGACCCATACTTGTTGTACAGATAGACGGAGTCCATGAGTTCTCCGTAGATGTCCAACTGAAGCTGGCCGTGCGCACCATTGCCTACTCGAATTGGCTTGGACTGTTTATAGCCTTCAAGGTGCTCTAAGGATTCTTCTGGGAGTTCATGCCGGCCATCGATGCCATACATGATTTGCAATGACCCGTCGGGTCGAAGTTCATGACACCGAGCTTCCAGCCAATGCATGAAATTTTCCGCTTCATTGGTAAATCCAATGCGAAGCAGTCCGTATAAGGTAAACGCCGCATCGCGAATCCAGGTGTAGCGGTAATCCCAATTTCGTTGTCCTCCAATGCCTTCCGGCAAACTGCACGTCGGTGCAGCGACGATGGCGCCTGTCGGATCAAAGGTCAGGAGTTTGAGGGTGAGGGCCGAGCGTTGGACACGTTCCCGCCATCGTCCGCGATAGGTGCAATGCCCCAGCCATCGGCGCCAATATTCTACGGTTTGCCGAAAGAGATCATCGGCTTGCTCCTGAGTAATGGCAAGACAACATTCGTTGTCCGGCTTGATTTCCTGGAGGGCAAAACTCAATTCATGCCCCTCCTGTAACTCAAACTCTGCCACCACCCCATTGCCTTTTTGTTCTAAGGGAATGGTCGAGCCTAGACGGAGGCACAAGCCGTTGGACTGAAAACAAAATCCATCTGCTGTCTGGTACGTCCGATGTGAATCTCGGGCGTAATTAAAGGCTGGAAAACATTCCAGCCTGAAGGTGACTGTGCCTCTAATGGCTTGTACACGACGAATGATGCCGTGATGGCCCACGTCAGTTTTTTTGAGCTCCACGGGCATAAAGTCAATGACATGTCCCACTCCATGCGCAGAAAAAAACCGTGTCACCAACACATTGGTATCTGGCCAATAGTATTGTTTTTGGGTTACGCCATTGCCATTGAGGGAAATCTTAAACCAGCCGCCATTATGTTCATCCAGGATGGCGGCAAAAATGCTGGGAGAATCAAAATGCGGAAAACAAAACCAGTCGATAGACCCGTTCATCCCCACAAGCGCAGTAGTGCGCATATTTCCAATCAATCCATAGTTTTCTATCGGCTGATACGGCATTCCTTACTCCTTGGTGGTCCCTTTAGAGGCTTAAGATCGCAATATTACAGGTGTTATCGGTATTTTAAGGCCAAAGCCGAAGTGTGAGCCATTTTCCTTTGGCCGACTGGTAAAATTACTTATTAATGATGGGGCCAACGAGTACAACAGTGGCATTGGTTGTGAGTGTGAACCGTAAGGGGTAAATCGTAAAGGGGATTTCATTCCTTTCCGTTATTGGTTCCGGTCCGCTGTGGGGCTTTTATTTGCAAAGCGGGGTGAATTATTCAACAGGCCCTATTTGAAAAGAATAGGTCCTGTAGTCAGCTTTCCGGGGCGATTGTTACAGCGAAGACCTGTTCGGTGTCTGGCTTCCCGGAGTGAATCGTTTTTAAAGATCGATTGTCTCAAAAGCCATTTCGGTCTTGGCAATCCTGATGAATGCATTATAATCCGGTTGGCTCCCACATGAGGTGATGCGAGCATGAATATCCTATTTAACAAAAGGGGTAAGGCCAATGGCGGTGAAGTACACTTATCATAGTGAACTTGGTCAGATAAGCAAGGGAAAACGCAATGTGGTGTTGTGTCTCGATGGGACCTGGAATGATCCCAGCGATGCATCCGAAAGTGGGCGGGGGAACACTAATGTCTATCGATTTAGTCAGGCCTTGGACCGCAATGCCAAGAATCAGTTTGTCCGATATTTTCCTGGTGTCGGCAATCAGCAAGACAATAGTTTCTTGGGCCAATTGTTTGGTGGCGCGTTTGGAACAGGAGGGAATCAGATTCGCGATTATGCCTATACTGTGCTTGCGACCAATTACCGTCCTGGGGATCGGGTTTTTATTTTTGGGTTTAATCGTGGAGCCGCCATTGCTCGAATGCTTGCCATGAAAGTTCAGAAGGAAGGTATTCCGGAATCCATCACTATTATTAAGGATGATAGAGGTCAGTTTGAGGATTATGAATCCCATGGAAAAGCTGCCAATATTGATGTGGAGATGTTAGGCGTGTGGGATACGGTCGCCTCTTTTGGCATTCCAGTGAATTTGTTTGGCATTCCCTTTCAAAAGATCAATTTGTTCCGGGACTTTACCGTCGCGAAGAATGTCAAGAAAGCCTATCACCTGTTGGCCATTGATGAGAACCGCGATGCCTTTGAACCGACGCTCATGAATCATGATCCAAAGCGGATCGAAGAAGTCTGGTTCTCTGGTGTCCATTCCGATGTCGGGGGTGGATATGACAAACGTCGGTTGGCCGATATCACGCTCCACTACATGATTGAACGAGCGCGGAAACATGGGTTGGCCTTTTTTGAGGAAGCCGTGGAGGAAGTGGCCGAAAATCCCAAGGGCGCGGGGGTGTTGCATGCTCATCGAATGCCTCTCTTCGGGTACAAAATGGGGCAACGCACGATTGCCGTACAAGTGAAGAACAAACTAGTGAAATCAATAAAAAAAACCAAAACTTCATCAGACGGCTGTCAATCGTGTGGAAACCGCGGGGAAGGGGTACAACCCGAAAAACCTTACCCAGCTGAAAGGGAAGTATCAAGTGGTGAGGTAGTATCAATTTACGGGGCTTCGCCCTCGTGCGACTCTTCGACAAGGCTCAGGGCAAGCGAATTTGTTTCGGCAAAAGGGACCAAAACCATTTTTGCCCGTGTGTGGTCCTGCGGATCCCTCAGCCTCCGCCGCACCCAAGGCGGTAGATCAAAGGTACAGTCAACCTTTCGAATAAGAGAGGCACATTCGTTTCGATGCGGGCCGTCCATTGTCGTCGCGTCATCCCCGTGGTAGTTAGCGGGGATCCAGGGCCTTGTTTTTTGTGGAGATGCGGTGTGAATGTTTTGCAAGCTTGAAAAAATCAAAACCTGGATTCCCAATGAAGGATGTCAGGAATGACCGGTCCGTTTGTGTATGGGCAAGAGGGTACACTGTATTTTAGTTTGCCTTGTCGTGGAAGTGTCTTCAAAAACCACACGAGCCCCCCCCAGCGGTGGGGGGCTCCTGCGTGAACTCGCCGGTTCACTGCCAGAACTCACGGGTTCCGGATATTCTGGTCTCTAAGCGAGAACGTGGTCTTTCCTCCGTTTGACTATGAAGTCATTAATGTCAAAATTTTGCCGCCGCATGAGTGTGGTTTGGGGGGCGAAGTTCGGTCACTTCTTTGAGTTGTTCCTCGACGTCGTTTTCCCATTGTTCTTGTTTCGCGAGGATGGTTCCGTGCTTGGTGTCCTCATCGTATTGACGATTCAACCTTTGGGCCGTGGCACGAACGAGTTGCAACATTTGGCGCGGGTCGTCTCCGGATTTCAAGGTCTGGTTGGCTTGCCTGACTAGTAAACAACTGATGGCGAAATGCAGTTGTTCATGTCGAAGCAATTGATTGGCGATGCTTTGTTCGTAAGGATACCAGGCTTCGACGATCTGCGGTTGGACCCATGATTGTTCAGGATCAAATCGTGCTTGTAAAATGGGCGGGTTCACCTGGGCAAGGGTGATCGCCACCGCAGTCTGGGCGGAATGCTTGTAGTTGCCGTAGGATTTGGTGAATTCTTCCCAAGTTGGCGCATGATCCGGCAGGCAAGCCGGAAGGTGTTGTGGTTCAGCCTTCCATTGAATGTTTGAAGCGCACCCGGCCAGAGTGATAGACATGAGAACAACAATTGGGAGTATATTGTGGCGCATAGTAGGTTTGACTCTTTGTCTGTGAAAGTTTTCACAAAGCTCTAGGATGAAAAACTCTCGCTTATCTTGGTCGTCTCGTTTAAGCTTTTACTTAAGTGCCAGCCTCTAGATGTTAGTGATCCCCTCCTTTGTAAGGAGGGGGAAGGGGGAGGTAGAGGGTTTCATGTACTCGAACTTCTGTTTTGAGTAAACGATGAGTGAGGACCCGAAACATATGTCCGATGGCGGTAGGTCCGATGGAGCGGTCCGTCCCAAAGATCCACCGAACCGTCGAGCCTTTCTTGTAGGAGCCACCTCCATCCTTGGGTTGACTGCCGGGCATCTCCTCTTGAGTCCACGATTCAGTCATGCGCAAGAAGTATCCGACGATCCTACCAAGGTGCCAGGGGCACTGGCTTCTGAGTATGGTTTCCGCTCTCGATTTGAACAGTCCCAACGATTAACCAAACCGCAGCGCTCTCGAACGCCGTTGCAAGACTTGCATGGCATCATCACGCCCTCAGCGCTGCATTTTGAACGCCATCATAATGGTGTGCCCTTCATCGATCCGGCTCGCCATCGCTTGTTAGTGCACGGTTTGGTGGGACATCCCTTGATCTTTACAATGGATGAATTGAAACGGTTTCCCTCGATCTCACGGATTGCCTTTGTGGAATGTTCCGGCAACAGCGGCAAGGAATGGAAAGGTTCAAAAGGAAAAACTGTCCAGGAAATTCATGGACTCACCAGCACCAGTGAATGGACCGGGGTTCGGCTTGCAACAGTGCTGCAAGAGGCTCACCTCAAACCCGAAGCTACGTGGATGCTGGCCGAAGGCAGCGATGCCGCAGCTATGACACGAAGTATTCCCCTTGACCGGGTAATGGACGAAGCGTTGTTGTGTTATGCGCAAAATGGAGAACCCATACGTCCTGAGCAGGGGTATCCGCTTCGGTTATTACTGCCAGGGTGGGAAGGCAATACCTGCATTAAATGGTTGCGGCGCTTGAAACTCGTGTCCTCGCCTTTGATGACCCGCGAAGAAACCTCCAAATACACCGACTTGATGCCGGATGGCACGGCGCGTCAATTCACCTTTGAGATGGAAGCCAAGTCGGTGATTACCAGTCCCTCCGCTGGGCAACACGTAAAGGCCAAAGGGTTTGTCGAAATTCGGGGATTAGCCTGGAGCGGGCGGGGGCAAATAGAACACGTCGAAGTCAGCGTCGATGGTGGAACAACTTGGCAAGACGCAGAACTACAAAATCCCATCTTGCCCAAATGCCACACCCGGTTTCGCTTTGCCTGGCAATGGGATGGCCAAGAAGCCATTCTCCAAAGCCGGTGCACCGACGAAACCGGCTATCAACAACCCACACTGCAAGCGCTCATTAAAGTTCGCGGCACCAACTCCTACTACCACAACAACGCCATCCAAACCTGGAAAATCGACGAAGACGGGCAGGTGCGAAATGTGCAGGTGTAGAAATTCAATTCTTAGGGCTTCGATGAACTAAGACCCTCAATCTTGGCACTGCCATTTTATCGCAACCGAGTCATTCCCGTCATCCGTTAGGGGGAATCAATCCGGTCTTTCTTGTGATGGGTCAGAGAAGATGGATTCCCGCTTTATACCGACCGCAGGGATGACTGCGTTGATAAGACGGCATCGTCTCCCGAATGCATTCGTGGGCCATGACCTTTCTACCAATACTAAGTGGAAGGCGAAGCTTTGGAGGTATGGTGCAGGGTCAATGATGAGTGCTTCGCAATTGAGCTAAAGCGATGATCTTGAGTGTAAAGGGACAAGGCATGGTCAATGGCGACTTGGGCAATGAGCAGATCAACCGTCCCCATCGTGATACCCTTTCCGGCAAGCTTGTGTCCTAAATGGCCCGCTTGAATATGCGAAGAGGGTTGTTCATCAAATCGAGCAATTGATTGAAACAAATTCTCCAATGTTTTGAGTTCTTTTGCTGTCTTCGCCCCACGAATAAGTTCCAGTGCGATCATACCCGAATAGGCCGTGGGATCTTCCCGTAATAGTTGGGTGACTTCCTGGAAGACCTGACCACGAGCCATGTTGAAAAACTCAATCCAAATCGACGTGTCGATTAATACCTTATCGGGCATGTCGTGCCTTATCCCAATCCGTTGCGAAAGACAATGTGCCTGCCGCAGCGATTACCTGCTCAAGGTGTTTGTGCTGAATGAGTTCTTCAAGTGCGAGCCGAACCGTTTCACTCTTGGTCGAACACTTGGTGACCAGCATGGCCTCCTCAAGTAACTCTTCAGGTAGATGAATCGTCGTTTTCATTGTGCCTCCAATTTAACAAAATTTAGATGGCAGAAACATTATCATTTAGCCATCTCAATTCACTGATTATGTATGGCGTATTTGGCTGATGCAAGAATCCATGAAGACAGGGATCAGCCATCGTTTGTCATGGCGGGAAAACACCTCATGCCATACGCCTGCTTGGGCCGTGGTCCGGTTGGTGTTCGAGCCTGTCGCATGGTCGCGTGGAATGAGATATAATTCGTCGCTCATTCCACAAAAGAGACACCCATGGATTCGACAACGATCCTTTGATGTTGGTTAGGACCGTTAATGGAAGAAATGCAGGTTTTTAGAAATCCTGATGGTTCGTATACCATTGGAATTTTTCAATTTTGGCAATGGCGTATGGTTAGACGACGACTGATTCCTTCCCTATTTACAGCGCTCTTTTTGTTTTGGAGTGCTGGGGTTGTTGTATGGGCTGCGGCAGAGCACGAAGCGTTTCATCTTGGGCGGGTGGCGACGGATGGGGAGGTGGGTGCTTGGGATATTGATGTGGGACCTGATGGGGCGGGGTTGCCGGAGGGCGAAGGGTCGGTGGCGGAGGGAGAGAAAGTCTATGCCGAGTATTGTGCGAGTTGTCATGGGCCGACGGGGGTGGAAGGGCCAATGCCCAGATTGGTTGGCGGGCAAGGGACGTTGGCCACCAAGCATCCGGTAAAAACCATTGGCAGCTATTGGCCGTATGCGACGACCCTGTTTGATTACATCAATCGGGCGATGCCGTTTTCGGCGCCGCAATCGCTGGAGCCGAACCAGATTTATTCCATGGTTGCGTGGTTGTTGTTTCGCAATGGTCTTCTTGAAGAAGACGCGGTGCTGAATCAAGAGACGCTGCTAAAGGTGCGGATGCCGCATCGGGATGGGTTTGTGCAAGACCCACGTCCGGATATAAAACTGCCAAAAAGTCAACGCTTCAAAGTACCTGCGTCAGCTCTTGGGGAGATTCATTTTCCTACGTCGGGTTCTCCAAAGGCTCAACGCCATTTTCTTCGAGGTGTGCTGTTGCTCCACAACTTTGAATACGATGATGCTCAAGCGGCTTTTCAAAAAGCGCAGAAAGTCGATCCTGATTTTGCGATGGCCTATTGGGGGGAGGCGATGACGTTGAATCATCCTCTATGGGGTGAGCAGTATCTTGACGAGGCACGTGACGTGTTAACGCGTCTTGGCTCAGATGAAGAAGCCCAATTAGTGAAGGCGCCTACTGAACGAGAGAAGGGCTATTTAGGTGCCATTCAGGCTTTGTATGGCGAAGGTGAAAAAGTGATGCGTGATCTTGCGTATGCCGAGCGTATGCATGTGCTTCATGAACGCTTTCCCAAGGATCAAGATGCCGCAGCCTTCTATGCGCTGGCCTTGCTGGGAACCGCACAGGGTGAGCGTGATCCTAAGACGTATCTTCAAGCCGCCTCCATCGCGGAGTCCGTGTTTCAACAGAACCCTCGGCATCCCGGGGCTGTGCATTACATGATTCATGCATACGATGATCCTGAACATGCGTTCTTGGGCCTTCGCGCGGCTCGGACCTATGCGCAAATTGCGCCGGCCGCTCCGCATGCCCAGCATATGCCGTCTCACATTTTTATGGCCTTGGGCATGTGGGATGATGTGGTCAAGGCGAATGAAATCAGTTGGGCGGTGAGTGAGAAGCGGCGGAAGCAAAAAGGTTGGGGCGTTGGTGAGCGGTCGTATCACACGTTGTACTGGTTGATGTATGCCTACCTACAGCAGGAACGTGTTGATGATGCGAGACGGCTCTTGAACATGGTGCGTGAAGATACTGCACAAGTGGATTCTCGATACGTGAAAGGGTATCTGGCCTCGATGCGCGCGACGTTTATGGTGGAGAGTCAAGAGTGGGATGTGAGTGGGATTGAGGCGGATCGTTCAGGCCTTCGCTTCTCTGGGGTAACGAGTGAATTGTTTGCCATTGGGCTGAGCGGGTTCAAAACCCACCGCTTGGAAATAACCCGAAGGGCGGTGACCAAACTTCGCGAGCAGCTTGATTCTGCCCTGGGGAATCTCTCTTCGTCTCAAGTCTTGCCGGCGCGGGTGATGAAAAAGCAATTATCGGCCCTGCTGCTCGCTGCCGAGGGGAAGGACGATCCAAGTTTGGCGTTATTGAAAGAAACGACGACTTTAGAGGATACCATACCTTTTGATTATGGTCCTCCGTTCCCCGTGAAACCGACGCATGAATTATATGGGGAAATGCTGTTGGAGTCGGGCCGGATAAATTCGGCGAGGGCTCAGTTTAATTTGGCCTTGGCTCGTGCGCCGAAGCGTGGGCTCTCGCTGAAAGGGTTGGCCGATTCTTCGATAGAGTAGGTGCTGCCCAAGAGGAGAGCAGGTAAAGGTTTACTTGGTTTGTGTTTGAATGACACTTGAGTAAATCCGAAACACATAAGAAATGCCGGCTTGAAAATTTTGAAATTTTGATTTTGGATTTTTTTGAAATTGCGATATTCGGGTTACGAGTTTTATGAACCTTTTAGGAATGATTGGATTGAAGGGTGAAACCCATGAGATGCCTGGGCAAAGGCGATTGGCTGTCAGGTTTTCTTCGCTGAGACCGTGGACTTCTGGCGTTTGGTGGGCGGGTCGGGAGCGATTGCGGCTTGTAATTCTTGTTTATTATCTTTTGTGTATAAATGCAGGCGTCGGAGTACCCGTTCATCTAATTGGGAGCGCGGCTCTTTTTTGGATTGCCGTTCCTCTTCGGGTTTTACCCATTTGATATTTTCAGCGATGCCAGATTCCTGGCTCCTCGTAAACCATTCAAAGGCTAAGTAGGCGCCAAGGCCGAGGAGCAAGCCCGCGAGGATGAAGGTCTTTCGTTCGGGCGTCATGGTTTCATCTAAGTATCCCATGACGGAAAAGAACCCGAAAAACATACACCACACAAAAATGATAAT
>Ga0114931_10010760_pt1 | contig 10859 bp, 9 predicted proteins | sample 2SBtaG_FD_89579 | JGI IMG/M metagenome (GOLD analysis project Ga0114931, IMG submission 89579) | Deep subsurface microbial communities from Kolumbo volcano to uncover new lineages of life (NeLLi) - 2SBTROV14_V59a metaG | ecosystem: Environmental > Aquatic > Marine > Volcanic | place: Kolumbo...
CCGCTCGACTAAAGTCGACTGCGCCTCGTCGCTCGTCACCGCTAGATGAATGACCGCCAGCGTGTCAACGCGGTCTTTGATGAGGCCGACCTGCCGGACGCTGCGCGGGATGCCGTCAAGGACCAACAGATCGCGCCCCGAGTGGTATTTGTTTTGCTTTTCGAGTGACTCGAGCGACATCCAAAAAAGTTGGATCGTCACTTCGTCGGGCACCAGTTCTCCTCGCGAGGCGTAACTGGCGACCACCTGCCCCATGTCCGAGTTGGGGTCCAGCGCGCGAAAGGCGTCGCCCATGGAAAAGTGATAAAAGCCGGGGATGCAGCCCAGCGATTCTCCCTGCGTCCCCTTGCCCACGCCGGGGGCGCCAAACAGCAGCAACGCGCGATGTTGTTTGTTGGTCATCGGAACTGTGCACTCCCGGATCGTTTCGTCTCTACTCCCGCCCATCGCCTGTGCCCCACGATCAGGCGTCTTCGATGGGCCCATCCTACCTCATCGGCCGATGCGAGCCGAGCGATCAATGCGACCTCGCCAACCGCCGTCCAACCGGCGTATAGTCTCCGCCATGCGAGGCCTGACCCACCGCTGGATTCTCCGAGACCCCTGCGCCAAGGCCCGCCAATCCTCCCAAAGCTTGACCGATCGTGTGCTGGCGTCGCGCGGGATCGTCGGCGCGGATGCGGTCGACGCCTTTTGCAACCCCAAACTCGCACGCCTCCTCGATCCCTCGGCGATTCCCGACCTCGATCTCGCAGCGAAGCGCCTCCTCGACGCCATTACGTCCAGCCAGCGCGTCGCGATCTGGGGCGACTACGACGTCGACGGAATCACCGCATCGGCGATCCTCCATCACACGATCCACGCCATCAATCCTGACGCCGACACGCGCATTCATATCCCCCACCGCATCGACGAAGGCTACGGCCTCAACGACGCCGGCGTCCGCCAGCTCGCCGCCGACGGCGTTCGACTCATCGTAAGCGTCGATTGCGGCATCACCGCGATCAAAGAAGCGAAAACAGCTCGATCCCTCGGCGTCGACCTCATCATCACCGACCATCACACGCCCCCCGCCTCGATCGCCGACCTCCCCGACGCCTACGCCGTCGTCCATCCCGGTCGGACCGACTCGACCTATCCCCACAATGATCTTTGCGGCGCCTCGGTCGCGTACAAACTCGCCTGGCGTCTGGCGACGCTCGACGCTCGCTCCGAGCGCGTCTGCGAACGGGTCCGCCGGTTGCTCGTAGACCTCCTGCCGCTGGCGGCGCTGGGAACGATCGCCGATGTCGTGCCGCTCCTGGATGAGAACCGGATCATCGCGCGGTTCGGTTTGTCACGGATCAAGTCTTCGCCGTTCGTCGGGCTGAGCGCCTTGATCGAAGCGTCGGGGCTCGCGGGTGAAAAGATCGGATGCGAAGACGTTGGTTTTCGATTGGCGCCTCGCCTCAACGCCGCCGGTCGCATGGGCCACGCCCACGACGCTCTGGAGCTTCTCTTGACCGATTCGCCCGTGCGGGCCGCTCAGATCGCTCAGGAGTTGACCGTGCTCAACGACGAACGCCGGGCGATCGAGAAAACCATCGCCGACCAGGCGGCGCAGCTTGCCCAGGACGCAGGCATGACCAGCGACGACCGCCGGGCGATCGTCCTGGCCCATCGAGATTGGCATCCCGGCGTCGTCGGCATTGTCTGTTCGAGATTGGTCCGGACCTTCGGTCGACCGACGATTCTCCTGTGTCAAAGCGATGGCGTGTGTCACGGCTCGGGCCGAAGCATTGACGGCTTCGATCTACACGCCGCCCTTGGCGCGAGCGCCCAACATCTCACCACCTTTGGCGGCCACGCGATGGCGGCGGGACTCAGCCTTGACGCGGCGCGCCTTGACGAGTTCACCCAAACCTTCATCAACTATGCCAACGAGCATCTCTCGCCAGCGGACCTCACGCCGAGCGTCACGATTGATTGCCAGGTGGACCTCGACGATTTGTCGCCTCGCGCCGTCTCCCAGCTCCAATCCCTCGGCCCTTTTGGCCGGTGCAACACGCCTCCGAAAATCCTCGTGCGAAATATCACACTCGTCCGGCCGCCCCAGCCCATGGGCGCCGGTGGACGTCATTTGTCCCTGCACGCGAAACAAGGCGAGCGCACAATGAGATTCGTCGCGTGGGGATGGGGCGAGTGGCGCGCTCAACTGCACGTCGGGCAGCGCGTCGACGTCGTGGTCGAGCCCAAGCTCAACACCTGGCGAGGCGTCACGTCCGTCGAGCCACAAATTGCTGATTTGTCGCTGGAATCGAGCGGCTGATTGTTCGTCACTGGGTCATGACCGAGCCCATCGAGAAGATAGGCAGCAGGAGCGCGATCGCGATGCCGCCGATCAAGGCGCCCATAAACGTGATGACGATGGGTTCGATGAGCTGTGTCGACGCTTTGATTTGTTCGTCGAGGTCTTCTTCGCTCACGTCGGCGACTTTTTCCAAAACGTCAGACAATCGGCCGGTGCGTTCGCCGGCCGTGATCATCTGCGCGTAGGACGCTGGCAACTGGTTGCTCTTGAGCACCACTTCGCCGATGGTGCGTCCGGTCGCCATCGCATCTTCCATCTCATCCCACAAACGCTCCCACACACGGTTGACGGTGACGCCTCGCGTGATCTTGACCGCCTCGGGCAGCGAAACCCCCGCCACCAGGAGCGTGCCTAGCGTGCGCGTCGCCCGGGAAAGGTAGTAGTTGCGAAAAATCGGCCCGACGATGGGAATCGACACCTTGAACCAATCGATTATCTCCCGGCCGCGGCTGGACGCACGAAACAGGATCACGCCGACGATCAACGCAACGAGAGCAATCGCAAGCACAACAATATTCGAGATGATGAAATCGCTGACGCCCAAGAGAACTCGCGTCGGCGCCGGCAGCGTGGCCTCTCGACTCGCATATATCTTGGCGAACCGAGGCAACACCCAGGAGACCAGGAACAGCGTCACCGTGATCGCCATGCCGATCATCACGGCCGGGTAGGTCAAGGCGCCCCGAATTTGTTTGACTGTCTTTCGATCCTTGGACAGGTACGTCGAGACCCGGCCCAGCATCGAGCCCAAGGCGCCGGTGACTTCCGACGCCTGCACCAGGCTCACCATCATGCTGGGAAAGACGCGAGGAAACTCTTTGATCGCTTTGGAGAACGACACGCCGCTGTTGATGCGATCGGCGACCACTTCGACGACCGTGTGCAGGTTTCCGCCCTTCGCCTGCGACAGGTAGGCGCCCAGCGCTTCGGAAATCGGCACGCCCGTTTCGAGCATGACCGACACCTGCGAGCTGAAGGCGATGACCTCTTCGCGTTTGACCGCCTTGGCCGATTGGCGACGCCGCACTTCGGTGATGTCGATGACGCTTCGGCCGAGCCGGATGTCTGTGACCGTCAGACCATCTTCGCGAAGCCGTCGAATCGCTTCGTTTTCGCTGTCGGCGTCGATGATGTCTTCACGCAAACCGCCACGATTGTCTCTCGCTTTGAAGGCATAGGTCGGCATCGGTGGGCGCTCCTATTGAATACCGATTCACAACGACGAAACGCGCACGACTTCATCAATGGTGGTGAGTCCGTGGGCGGCTTTGGCAAAGCCGTCGTGGCGAATCGAACGAAACCCATTCTTATTTACGATCGCTCGCAGGTCCTGCGTGTTGACGCCTTGGGCAATCGCGTCGAGCACTTCTTCCTTGGGAATGAACAGTTCGAAGATACCCAGACGCCCCGCGTATCCCTTGCCGTGGCAGCGCGAGCAGCCCTCTCCCTGGAACAGCTCTGTGCAGTCATCGAGATAGTCGTTGATGATGGCTTGTGTGCGGTCGTCCGGTTGGTAGCTCGTTTTGCAATGCGGGCAGATTTTGCGGACGAGCCGCTGGGCCAGCACGCCTCGCACGATCGCCGCGACCAGGTAGGGTTCGATGCCCATGTTGACCAATCGGGTCACCGCGGAAATAGCGTCGTTGGTGTGCAGCGTGCTGAACACAAGGTGCCCGGTCAAGGCGGCCTGGGTGGCGATGCGGGCCGTCTCCACATCTCGAATCTCGCCCACCATCAGAATGTCCGGATCTTGGCGGAGCAAGGAGCGCAGCGCCGAGGAAAACGTGAACCCGGCTTTGTCGTTCACCGGAAACTGGTTGATCCCGGAGATGTTGACCTCGACGGGATCTTCGACGGTTGAGATATTGAGTTCGTCGCTCGACAGTTCGCTCAAAACGCTGTAGAGCGTGGTTGATTTTCCCGAACCGGTGGGCCCGGTGACGAGCACCACGCCGTTGGACGCCTCCATCACTCGGCGCCATTCGGGCAGAATCTCCGGGCCAAAGCCGATTTTTTCAAGTTGCACGATCGCGCTGCGGCTGTCGATGATTCGGATCACCACTTTTTCGCCATATCGCCCGGGCATGGTCGAGACGCGTAGATCAATCGGTCGGCCGTCCACCATCACGTGGATGTCGCCGTCCTGAGGCATGCGGCGTTCGGAGATGTCCATGCTGGCCATGATCTTGATGCGTGACACGATCGCCGGATACATCTGGTGTGGCGGTGTCAATCGCGTGATCAGCCGGCCGTCCACACGGTACCGCACTCGGCACACATGATCGCCCACTTCGATGTGAATGTCGGACGCTCGATCCTGAACCGCCTGGTAAATCAAGTAGTTGACGAGCTTGATGACCGGCGACTGGCCCGACACCTCTTCGAGGTTGCCCAGGTCGGTGATCTGCGATTCAACGATCGAAAAATCAGCGACTTCGACGTCTTCGTAGATGTCGTCGATGACGAACACGTTGGCGTTGGGAAGGTACGCGCGAAGCGTGGCGCGGATGTCGTCGCTGGTCGCTGCGACGATCTGCGTCTTGTGCCCGGTGATGCGTTCAATCTCTTCAATAAGAAATAGATTGGCCGGCTCGGTGATCGCAACCGTCAATACATCGTCGATGAGAAACAACGGCAAGACGCAGTGACTCTCAATAAACTCGCGCGGCAGCGTCTCGGTGACGCGGGCGTCGGCCAAACGCGCCGAGACTCGCGCAAAGGGCACGCCATAGCCTTCGGCCAGCGCCTCCATCACCTGTTCGTTGGACGCCAATCCAAGCTCGACCAGAACTTCGCCCAGCAGCTTGTTGTGGCCGCTGCGGCGTTGTTCTTCGAGCGCGTCCTCCAACTTGCCCTGATTGATCACGCCTTTGCGAATGAGCAGATCGCCCAAAGGCATCGGTGTTCCGACTGTGATCGCGCCTTGATCTTCGAACATCAGCGCACGCTCCTGACCGCCGATTCAAGCGTCTCGTGCGTTTCGAAGGCTCGGTCGAGGCGTGTGAGTTTCAGGATGGTGTGCACGTTTTCGTCGGGTTTGATCAGTCGGACCTGCCCGCCCGTTTGGCCGATCAACTCGCGCAACCGAAGCCAACTTTCGAGTCCCGCCGAGTCGATGAACTCCAGATGCTCGCAGTCAAGAAGTATGTGCCGGGCGCCGTTGTCCAATCGTTCGCCGACGGTTCGTCGAAAGACTTCGACATCCTCGTCGGTGTACTCACCAGACACCGTCAGCACGCACACGTGTTCGTATTCATGGAAGCTCAGCTTCACGCCGCCTCCCCCTTGGCGTCCGACTGCTGTGGATCTCTCGCCAGATGCTGTTCGACCATTCGGTCGTAGGCTGTGAAATCGAGTGTCGCAAAGACCCTGGCGAAGTGCGGGTCGAACTGGGACCCCGCGCCTTTGTTGATTTCATCCAGGACGGTCGGCCGAGGCATTGCCGAGCGATAGGTTCTGGTCGAACTCATCGCGTCGAATGAATCCGCCAGCGCGAGCAGACGCGCAAAGAGCGGAATGCCTTCGTTCGCAAGCCCGTAGGGATACCCACGGCCATCCCATCGCTCGTGGTGGTGCAACACGCCCGGGAGCACGTCGGACAGTTGCGGAATATCGCGCAGGATGCGAACGCCGATCTCCGGGTGCCGCTTGATGATCTCATATTCATCCTTGGTGAGCCTGCCCGGTTTGGTCAACACGCTTTCAGGGACACCGATCTTGCCGATGTCGTGAACCAAGCCGGAAATGCGCAGCCGCTCGGTCAGCTCTTCATCCAACCCGAGTTGCTCAGCAAGTTGCACCGCGAGGTGCGCCACGCGCTCGGAATGACCACAGGTGTACCGATCCTTGGCGTCAATCGCAGCGGTGAGCGCCTCGAGCACGCCGAGGAACATCGACTGTTGATCGTCGTAGAGACAAGCGTTTTCGAGGAAGATTCCCATCGAACCTGCGGCGGCGTCGATCAACTTCAGATCCGCACTGGTCGTGCCCTTGTCCAGGCCTTCTTTTCCGCCCGCCACGATCACGCCGACCAACCGCTCGCCTCGGACGACGCGGCCTATGGCGATGTCGCCTTCGGTGTTGAGCCCCGTCTCTTGATTGAACCGCTCCGCAGTGATCACCTGAATGCCGCCCTGGTTGGCCGCATCCAACGCGTACTCAAGAGTTTCTCGAGCGCAATCAATCCAGTCGGGCTCTGCGCAAGGAGTCACCCGGGCGCCAGCCATTTCACGCGCCAGTTGATGATCCGTCACGAACGCCGCGCCCACCCACGCAAACGAAAGTGTTCCGTGCAGCTCTTCGCACGTCTGCTCGACAAATCGCTCCGGCGCCGCCAGCTCGGTCATCAGCCGACTCATGCGATACAACAGGCTGATCTCTTCGTAATTCTCAGTCAGTTGCGCACTGAACGCGTCCAGCGCCTTGTCTTTGGACGCCATTTCGATTACATCGTCCTGGGACCAGTTCAAGAGCGCCGCCAACGGTTTCATACTCTCTTGCGTGCTCGCCGCCATCACTCGAAGACTTTCGAGCAAGTCCGATTGGGGCACATCGCATTGGGACGCGAGCGATTCAACCGATTGTTCTGTTTCATTGGCGGTGTCTCGAATGATCACCACCAAGTATCCACAGCGACGCCGACGCAGCGTTTGCGGAATGGGAATCGCCGTCAATGGGCCACACAGCGTCATCGGCTCGGGGAGATCCATTTCGCTCCAACGTGCGCCCAACTCACTCATTCGGCGTTGAATGAATTGAGATTCCAACACTCGACGCAACGCGGTGTTCTCCAGCGCATCGATCGATTCGTTGGCGACGTACTGACCGTCTACGGCGCAGCACAGCGTCGGCATGGCGAGCATTTTACAACGCAGACGAGTCCGCTCTGAAATTGCCTCTTCGAGTTGGTGAGTCTCACGCATTATGCCGCCTTGGCGTCTGATGGACCGCTGTCCGTAGCGTCCCCGAGTATCTCTTGTATTGTGTTCAGCATTTCACGCGGGCTGAAAGGCTTGCTCAGCATGCCGACAATGTTGGTGTCCTCGATGTCTCCGTCCGTCAGTCCAAACCCACGGGCCGTGAGCATCAGAACTGGTGTATCAGCGGTTTCTCTAGTTTTCTTGAGCTTCTTACTCAGTTCAAGCCCATCGAGGTAGGGCATTTGGAGATCGGTGATCACAAGCGATGGAGCGTGCTGCAGCGCCGCTTCAAACCCCTCTTCGCCATCGGCGGCGGTGACCACCTCGTAGCCGGCGTTGCGCAGCTTCAGCGACACCACATGCGTGATGTGCGCCTCGTCGTCGATCACCAGCACGGTGCGTTGCGGACCGCTCATGCCGCCACTCCTAGCGCGCGGTCGCGTGTGTAGGGAATCGACACAATGAACTGGCTTCCCATGCCCAGTTCGCTGGTGACGACAATCTGTCCGTTGTGCACCGATTCGACAATGTGTTTCACCAGGCTCAGGCCCAAGCCCGTCCCTTTGGCGACCCTTTTGTAGTTCTCGATACGGTAAAACTTTTCAAAGACCATCGGCAGCGCGTCGGGCGGAATACCCAACCCCGTGTCGGCGACGGTAATCATCACCGAGCCGGTCGTCTCGTCGTTCTCGACCGTGACGGTGACGCGGCCGCCCTCGGGCGTGTATTTCACTGCGTTGCTCAAGAGATTGAGATACACCTGCTGGAGCATGTCTCGATCGGCCTCGGCGGCGTACAGCAACGGCCCCGACTTGACCCGAATCGAAATGTCCTTCAGCTTGGCTTGGGGCTCGATCACTTCGATCGCGTCGGTCGCGGCTTTGACAAAGTCAATGTCCTCGTACTGGGCCTGCACGATGCCCGCTTCGATGCGGCTGATGTTGAGCATGTTGTCGATCAACCGACCGAGCCGATCCGCTTCGTTCTTGATGATCTGGTAAAACTCGGCTTTGCTTTTTTCGTCGGTCGCTTCGCCGTCCAAGAGCATCTCGACGTACGCGTTGATCGACGACAACGGTGTGCGAAGCTCGTGCGACGCTTTGGAGACAAACTCCGACTTCATCTGGCTAATCTCGCGCTCGCGCGAAATATCACGCAAGATGAGCACCACGCCTCCGATCGGCGCTTTGATGTCAGGCAGGCAGGCGAGGGTCGCTTCGTAGGTTCGTGTCGGCGCGCCTTCCTCGGCGCCGGGCTCGGCCAGCTCGATCTCGACTCGTTTCCGCAGGCTCGCCATCCCCGCGTCGTGCGCCTCGTGGATCAGTCGGCGGACGATCGAGCTTTCAATGATTTTGTCAATGGACCGGCTGGCGTCGTCGGTCTGCTTGAGCCCCAATATTTCGGCCGCCGCCGGATTGGCGAGCTTGAGCTCTCCGAACTTGTTGGTGACAACGACAGCGTCCTGCAAGCTCTCAAGGACCTCCTCGAGGCGATCGCGCTCGCCGTCGGTGATCCGGCAATGGATCTCCAACTCGCGGACACGATCCATCACCGAGTCGGTCTCGCTTGCGGATTGTTCGATCGCCGCGTGCATCGGCTCGCTGACCGACCGCAGCAGCGCCGACGGGCGTTGGGCCGGCGCGGAGCCGGCGTCGAGCGCGCGGCTGGCCGAGCGACGAAGTCGGTCGACATCGCGATTGAGCAGCCAGCCCAGCGGGATCGCCGCAGCCAGCGCCACGCTCGCGGTGACACTCGCGATGACCACCGGCGAGACGATATCGCCACCGATCATCGACGCGATTGTCGGAGCCAGGACTGCGCCTGCCGCAGAGCCCGCCGCCCCCCACATAATGACCGCCGTTCCAACCTTCACGCGATCTCCCTCTGTTCCACACTCACACCCGGTCGCCAACGCTCATCCGCTCACTCGCCGTCGGGGCTTACGAGCGCCAATAATTTTTTCGCGCCTTCGTCATTTGGATTGATCGACAAGGCGTCCAGCGCACTTTCCTTCGCATCTTGCTGTCGGCCCATTTGGTGTAAAATCAATCCTCTCACAACGGCAGGGCCGTTATCGGCGCCTTGCACGAGCGTCTGCGCTTTGCTCGCACTCGTGAGCGCCCCTTCCAAGTTGCCCTTGGCCCGCTCCCACAGCGCTCGCAGCAGCGGACCTTCGTACCGTGTCGGATCGAGCGTGCGGACACGACCGGCGGCGATGCGAACACGCTGCATATCGCCCAGCATGTAGGCGACCTGCCCCAGTTCTACCCAGGCGTCCACATCGCTCAGGCCTGCGTCGTCGCTGGTCAGACCGAGAAGAATGGACCGCGCCTCGACCGGACGGTCCAGCGCCACCAGGCATCGCGCCTCGAGCTGCTTGAGATCGCGACGGTCTTTTTGTGCTGGTTTTTTTAGCAGCAGGCGTAGTGTGTATTCCGCTTCGACGTACTGCTCGGCCTCGACCTGCGCCACCGCAAGGTCTTCCATGATTGATTCATCGTCCGGATCGAGCATGCGCGCTTCGCCGAAGAGTTTGGCCGCCAAGGGCGCGTCGTGCTCCATCGAGGCGATGTGGGCGAGTGTCTGGCGGATTCCGGCGTTGTGCTCGAAATCGGATTTCTTTTGATTGAGCAATGTTTTCGCCGCAGCCAGGCGACCCATGTCCAGAAGCACCTCGGCCGAGGCCAGTGTGTACTGCGCGTTGGAAGGGGCCAGCGCCGCAGCGGCCTGGTATTTGTCTAGCGCCGAATCCAGTTCGCCAAACCGTTCGTACAAAACACCAAGGTAATAATGCGCCTCGGTGAACGACGGGTCTATCGCCAGCGCGCGGGTCAAGGCTTTGGACGCTTGTTCGAGCTGGCCCAACTCCATGAGTATCTGACCTCGCAGCGTGTGGCTCTTGGGGACTGATTCGTTGATCGCGATAGATTCGTCCACGCTTTTGAGCGCTTTATTCAGATCGCCAGTGAGGAACTCTTGTCGAGCCATGTCCCATTGGGTGCCGGATTTGATCACCGCCATGCGGTCGCGGGCGACGTTGAGCCCTTCGGTGGTGTAGGCGCCGTGGGAGCCTGCGCAGCCGCCGACCAAGGCGATGCCGATCGTGACGCCAGAAAGGATCAAAAACGTTTTCATTGAAAGGCGCATGACGGGTTTCCTTCTTTTTCTCCGATGAACGACGTCGTCCTAGACGGCCATTGACGATCCTCAGCGAGGTCAGTCTTTGTCTGGATCCACTCCGGCCAGATTGGTGGGCTTGGGCGAAGTGGCCGTCGCTGGCAGATCTTTGCCGCCAAAGATGTCTTGCAAAGAACGCCAGGAGCTGGTGATGGTGAACCCCTTGATGCGAGGCTGGATCGGCCGATCGCCAATCAGGAATCGATACTCAGCGGGTGTCGACGGGAAGAGGATCGGCGTGGTGTCGATGGTGGCCAGCGGCGTGGTGTCCGCGGTGGGCGCCAGATTCGTCATCGGTGGTGTGGGAGACGTGGCGGAAGAAAGCATCGGCGCCAACAACATCGGGTTGGTGAACCAGTCCCCAAGAAGCGGCTGATCAAAGGTGTTTTGGCTTTGGATGGGTTCCGTCGAAG
>Ga0114931_10010761_pt1 | contig 10858 bp, 8 predicted proteins | sample 2SBtaG_FD_89579 | JGI IMG/M metagenome (GOLD analysis project Ga0114931, IMG submission 89579) | Deep subsurface microbial communities from Kolumbo volcano to uncover new lineages of life (NeLLi) - 2SBTROV14_V59a metaG | ecosystem: Environmental > Aquatic > Marine > Volcanic | place: Kolumbo...
CGGCCTCGTCGTCACGCATCGCCCCGCGCAACACATCACCTCGCAGCAACGTTGCCGCAACATCTTCCGGGGTCTGGGGATGATTCTCGGTCACACGATGCAACTGCTCGACCGCTGCCCTAACGTCGCCAAGTTCCGTGTAACAAACACCAATCAGGTAGCTGGCCTTGGAGGTTGAATCATTCTCCAATAGATCGAAGCTCGCGGCGGTTCGTAGTTGATCGATCGCCCTGCGATAGAGTGCGGCGACCTGCTCGGAAACGGGTTCCCCTGGTTGTCTCTCGGCCGAGTTGGCACGGGCCTTGGCCATTGAGAGTCGCGCGTCGAGAACCATCTTCTCGGACCGCAGCAACGATCCGTCGGGAATCTCCCGTAACACCTCGGCCGCCGTGGCGAATTGACTGAGTCGATACAAAATTTTGGCTTGTTGCAAGATGCCAGCATGCCGGGCCTCGGGTGTCAGACTTCGCTCGGAGAGGAACGCTCGATTGTGCTGGAGAGCCTTTTGCAGATTTGGATCCGAGTCCTCCAAATAGGCTGTCGAAAGCAACTGCTCGACGAGGGCGTGCTGCTTGGGAGCAACCGAGAGGGCTTCTCGCAACACCAATCGGGCCGCCGCATACTGGCGGCTTCGCAACAAGCTCTGCCCCAACATGATGAACCCTTGGGCTTCTCGCCCGGGGGGGAATCCACGATCGCGGGCCTCTTCGAGATAGCGCGCCGCGAGAAGGTACTTGCCTTGCTTTCGGTCAACCCAGGCAAGCTCCGCATCAGCCATCACCACGGCACCAAGGACGAAAACGGGCCCTCCCAAGTCCGATGGATTGATCGCGCCGGGCTTCAGCAGCGCTTCGGCCACGAGGCGCGCCTGCTCATAATCTTGGTCGTCGAGAGCGGACAATGCCATCTAGATGGTGAACTGCTCCGTTTCGCTCTCGCCGCCGCCACTGAACATGAACGAAGCGATCGTGATGAGGACGACGATTCCGACAATTGCCCCGCCGCCAAGGAGACCCGCGCGAAGGCGATTGGCCAAAGCCCAGTCCTTGGTCGCGCGGACAGTGCTGATCAAGGGAGCTAGCGTCGCCAGCAAACCGCCGGAAACCTTGGCATCGTCGGTGTTCTTGTCTTGTTTCTTGTCGTCAGCCATGGCCGTTCGTCCGTTGCCAGCACGATGTCGCGATTGAACTCCCCCGGTGCCACTTGGTTCAGCGGCACCCCGCCCCGGAAACCAAGGGCGTCTTCCAGAACCTCCATCGGGAACGCACCCATTGCGGCGCGTTCTCTATCACCAAAGCAAGAGCAACGGAAGTAGCAGCGAATCATGCGCGAGACACATGACTTTCACGACTAAGAAATTGCTTGATCCACGAATTGGAATTTCTCCCGCCTGACACGCAACCAGAACGGTTCCGTGGTCCAAGCAGGAATGATTGCATGGGAAGAAAAGGCGAAGCTATGTACAAGAATTGTCACGGCGATGTCAATCCACGTTTGCGTGCCATCGCTGCCGTGCTGGCATGGCATTCATGGGCTGTCGTGGCGAGTCAGTTTCTCAAACACCGTTGAGATCCGAGGCATTTGTTATCGCCATCTCGCTCGCTGTTCCGGTGTGCGACGGATCGCGTCAACTCAACAACCCGCGGCGGCTTGGCATGCACCGTACTCTTCGCGACCGCCAAACTCATCGCTGTTTGCTCTGATTGAATCTCGATCAACGCAATGTCCGCTGAGAGATCGTTTTGAAACCGCCGCTAATCCGCGTCCGGTGAATCGACCGAAGGCATATAGGTACACATTCGGTGTAAACGATACAGACCGAATGACACGATTTTCCCACTGCTTCCCGCAGCGGTGGAGCGTGTGTGACTCCGTGACCCCAATCAACTTGCCGAGGAGTTGTGTTCATGACGTTCAAAGTCCTTGTCGGAGCGAGCCTGACGCTGCTTTTCGCCACAACCGCTGCCGCGCAACAGCCACGCACCGGCGACAGTGAATCGAATCCACCGATTTCGTTGAGCGAACTGCAACCGACGGCCCAGATGTGGTTTTACGAACAGGCCATGCAGCAATACCATGACCCCCAAGCGGCCGTTCGGGCCAAGGCCGAGTATCGGGCCGCCCAACGCCAGCGACGATTGGCCTCATCCAAGTGGTTTGGCATCTCCAATTCCCGCCCGACGGCGTCTAGCACGCCGTACACGTCGACCTATTCCCCGACTTGGACTTCGGGCAACGGGCATCCTTTCCACTGGCACGGAATCGGTTCTCGCACAATCATCGTAGTCCGTGGCGCGGATGACGTGATCCTGCAACGTTAGCCTGGACTACGTTGCAACCATTTCCAGTTGTTCGGCGAGAGAGTCGGCGACGCGATGGCTAAACTCGATCGTCGACAAGTCGCCGCCGAGATCGGGCGTGGTGTGCCCCTGTCGTAAATTGTCGACAACGGCCGCGCGAACGGCGGCGGAAACCTGTGATTCGCCCAGTTCGTCCAACAGCATCTCCATGGCGAGGAAGATGGCGGTGGGATTAACGAGACCGCGACCGGCGATATCCGGCGCGGTGCCTCCGGCGGGGTCGAACATGGCCAACTCGACTTCGCCAGTGTTGGAAAAGCTCAGATTCGCGCTGGCACCAATGCCCATCGACCCGGCAAGACCACAGGCCATGTCGCTGAGAAAGTCGCCATATTCGTTCAGCACGAGCACGACGTTGAATTGCTCGTGACGCATGATGATTTTGGCCAACAGCGCATCGAACAGTTCTTCTTGACGCGTTACCTCATCGAACCGCCGGGCCACTTCATCGACGACCATTTCAAACAGACCATCGGTCGCGGCTTGAACCGTATGTTTCGAGGCACTCGTAACATGGCAGCCAAGTCGTCGCGCTAAGGCGAACGCATAGTTGGCCGCCTCCCAACATACCTGACGTTCGACAATCCGCAGGCTCACCGCAACCTCGTTGCCTATCGCACGACCCGGATCGTCATAGGTGCCGCCGCGGGCAACTCGAATAACGTTCAGATCGAGGTTCCGACTAAAGTTGGTCGGCACTGCCGGCAGCGTGGCCACGGGACGGTGGATCACCGAAAAACGACATCGCTCGCGAAGGATGGCGTTCGGGCTATCTTCCTCCGTCGTGGTGGGATACTTCAAGGCAAAGCGGTTCCTTCGGATCGAGTCCTCGGCCTCGTCAAAGATCTCCCGACCGTGGCGTTTGCGGTTGGCCAAGCTTAGGTCGACCGATTCGAGCTTCACATCCAGCGGCAGAGCATCGATCAAGATGCGCACGGACTCCGCAAGTTCAGCGGAGATCCCATCGCCCAGCAACTCGGTGATGATGTACGTCACGGCAACCCTTTCACACAAATGTGGACATAGACGCTATCGCTTAAGCAAGCGTAGCTCGGATTATTCATGTCGATCGCAAGAGAAACACGGAGACCGCCAAGCGTGGCGAATCGACCTCTCGGGTCAAGAAGTCCCCATCTCCCATCGAAATCGGTGGAATTTGGGCATGGATTCACTCTCGAAGGACCAACCACTCGACGTCGGCAATGCGTTGAGTTGAGGTTGGATTGGTGTAGGATCGGTGGGGACGGCATGCGGAAACCGTCGGCGGGATAAGGAATACTGTATACCACTATACCACGTGCCCTTGCCTTGGCATACCGGCACCGAACACGGCTCCGTGAGCAGTGAGGATTTTTATGCGGCAAGCAACCGTTAGGGCGATTGTTCCAGTTCTCGCGATTTCAATGCAATTGTTTTGGTCGATCCAATCCGTTGCAACTCCCCCTACCTTGCCAAAGGTCGAAGTGGTCTCGATTCGCAAGGCGTTCGACAATGGCGAACACAACGCCTTTACCGATCTGTGCCGGTTTCAAGGTCGCTACTACCTGACGTTTCGCTCGTGCCCCGATGGCCACGGCGTGCATCCAACGTCTTCGATTATCGTTCTTGCGAGCGACGACACGAACACCTGGAACGAAGTACACCGCTTCCATGTCCCGCTACGCGACGTTCGCGACCCACACTTCTTGATCTTCGCCGACAAATTGTTTGTCTACACCGGCACCTGGTACTGCGGCGATTCGTCGCCGAAGCCATATGAAATGAACAAACTATTGGGCTTCGCGGCGTGGACCAAAGACGGTGGCACTTGGCAAGGCCCAATCATGCTTGAAGGAACCTACGGGCACTACATTTGGCGAGCGGCCAGCCATGGCGACAAGGCCTATCTGTGCGGTCGACGCAAGCATGAGTTTGCCGAGACCACGACGCGCAAGCAGCGGGACGTGTTGATCGAGTCGGCACTACTGGAAAGTGACGACGGGCTGGTGTGGCGAAAAGTGGGGCTGTTTCAAGAAAAGTACGGCGACGAAACTGCTTTCCTGTTTGAAGGCGACGGCTCCATCTTGGCAGTCGCGCGCCGCGGCGATGGACAACCGGCCGAAGTCTGTCGATCGAAGCCACCTTATCAGCAATGGCAACGCACCAGCCTGGATCGCTACATCGGCGGACCACTGTTAGTCCAGTGGAACGGACAATACATCGTGGGAGGACGATCGACGTTGACCGGCAGCGCCAAGACATCGCTGTGCTGGCTCGTCAATGACAAACTGTACGAGTTCGCCGAATTGCCAAGCGGCGGCGACAACTCGTATCCTGGATTCGTCGCCATCGACGACAAACACGCGGTCGTCTCCTACTATTCCAGCCACGAACGCGACGCCGACGGAAAAACCATCACGGCTATCTATCTCGCCAATCTGTCGCGAAAGTAGCCGCCCGATGGAGAACCCGATGTATCGCCGCACTCCACGGCCAGGGCATATTCTTCATGACAATCGCTCATGAATGATACGGGCCAGGAATACTGATCGATGCTTAGGCCCCCGAGGGCTTTGCAATTCCGATCACGCCAAAGCCAATCCGAGCGCCGGCATTGCCCGTGGGCTGACCGAAATCATCGGGTGCGGCGTGAATCAGAATCGAACGACCGATGACTGAGTGTGGGCCGCTCAGCGAGATCACATTGTCGGTGATATCGACTTTGGCCACGCCGCGAATATCGGCGGTGATGTTTCCCAGATCGCCAACGTGACGCTGCTTGGCGCTAGGCTTGCCGTGCTTGCTGTTTTCGGGATTGTAATGTCCGCCGGTGCTCTTGCCATCTTTGTTGCCGCTAAGGTCGCCGAATTGGTGAACGTGAAAGCCATGCTTCCCGGGAGAGAGGCCTTTGATCACCCCGGTGATATGGACCGTGCGACCGTTCTGTGTGAAACGCAACGTGCCGCTGGTGTCGTTTCGGCCTACCGGAACGACCACGCAGACAGCCGCCGTCGTCGCCAGCGTGTCATTATTATTTGCTGCTTCGGCAATTGCCGATGAGCTGAATACCCCAACGGCGGCGCATGTGAAAGAAACGAGTGCGAGGCACCAAGTGATTCGGCGTTTCATTGATGATATCTCCACGATCTAAATTTTCGGTACTTCTCCGGAAAGACGCCAGTCGGTCAACTGTCTACATCATCCGTACAGTATCGTAACCAGGTCATGAGAGGATTGCACGTGGACACGGAGAGTTTTTCGAAAAATCCGACGGCGGTACCGAAATGCCGTCAAACGCAATCGATCGAGTGTCCCTCAGCTTGGGGTCGACGTGCTAGCTGCATCGTCGTCAACGTAAAAGTAACGACGCACCAGGGATTCGTCCGGTGGGGCAGTTGCAAGAGTGGTTAGAATCGAAATTGCAAACGATACAAAGAGCCCCCAAATGATCGGATCGACCCCCAGCGGCGTGTAGGCACGGAAGGTACCGAACATTTGCCAACCGCCGAGATAAAGCGCCAGATGGATGAAGAACCCGCCAACCATTCCGGCGATGGCTCCCGCCGCGTTGTAGCGTGGCCAGTACAGCGCCAGCGCCACCGGCACCAGAAAACATGCGGCCAACCCACTGCCAGTGTAGACGATAATATCTTGCAGGAATTGCGGCGGGTGCATCGCGCCCAACATGGCAGCCACGCCGACGACACAGGTCACGGTGTAGCTCATGCGTTTGATACTTCGCTCGGACACTTCGGGGTTGATATTTCTTTGATAAACATCCCGGACCAGTGCTGAAGAGATCATCAGCAGGAAGCTGTCGACGGTCGACATAACCGCCGCGAACGGCGCGGCCAACAACAGCCCACCCAGCCAAGCCCAACCGACATCCTCCGTCAGCGTGACGGCAGCCGCCGGCATGATGCGATCGGCCTCTTGTTCCATGCCAGGCAAGAAGATCCTCGCGCAACAAAAGATCGCCACCAGCGGCAAGTAGATTAGCGTGTAGTAGATCGAAACCGTAATAATCGCCCGGCGCAACGTCTTGGTGTTGTTGAACGCCATCAGCCGCACCATGTTGCTCGGCTGCCCGGCACCGGAGATGGCCCACATTACAAAAAACGAGATGGCCACGCTGAGCGGCAAGAAGCCCGATGTCATCTCCGCCTCCGGCCCCGGTCCGACCAGATAGACACCCGGCTGGCGCGCCCCCGAAGCGTAATCCTTCATCTCGATAATATCGAGATCGATCGGCGGCAGCACACGATTCTCTTGTTGTTCTTCCAGGGCGAGGTGCATGCGTTCGATCACCGCGGGCGTCGTAAACTCCAGCACGGGCACCTCCGCCGACGCGCCCGTTCCCGCGCGAATGACAGCGGTTTTCGAAGTCCGCAGAATTCTCGGCAGCGCATCCTGGCTGTTCGATTCCCGATCAACCAAGAACAAAGTGGCCGAGTGAATCACGACATCGTCCGTCGGAGGCTCATCGAGCACGACCCGCGCGGTCCCCAGGCGTGGTGGCGTCATTTCGCGGAGCTGTTCGTTGGCATTTTCGAGCCCCCCGACTTGAATCAACGCCAGCGGCAACAGAATCAACACGCCGACGACCATCACCAGGCCCTGCATGACATCGGTCCAAACAACCGCATGAAAGCCGCCGTAGGTTGTGTAGATAATCACCGCGGCGGCAAACGCGAACAAGCATAACTGATAGACTTGCCCTTCGGGGCTGGCCAACAGCGTGCCATGCGTGAGTTGACCGATCAGGTTCGCGGCTTCGTCGACCAACGGCACATCGGCCAACAACGTCCGCAGGATGAGGCTTCCGGCCTTGAATTGGGCCACCAGATTGAAGGCCATGAAAAACACGATCAACAACGTCGCCATCAGCCCAAGCGGCGCGCTATTGAACCGATCGCGGAGCACGTCGGGCACGGTGATCGCGCCGGTCTTTCGAGCAACCTGGTTGATGCGTTTGGCCAACAGCCCCATGGTGCAAATCGGCACGATCATATAGCTGGCGATCCAGACGGCAAGCACCCAGCCGTGCGAATAGATCTTCGACGGGAAACCCGTGAAGCTCCCGCCCGAGGCGCTGGTGGCGGCGAATGTCAGGGCAAAGGCCCACACGCCCAAGCTGCGGCTACCGAGAAAATACTCGCTAACGAAGCTCTTCGACTGTCGCAGCCGGTTGGAAAGCCACGCGATGGCGAAGACGGCCAACGTATAAACTAGAAACGTGATGAGCGCGGAGGCCGAACCAACTCCGGTGGACTGAGCCACGAGCGTGCCAATCGCGATGGTAGAGGGTTCAATCATCCACGCGATCCTGGTCGGCATGGTGCATTTGGGCAACCTCTTCGTCGAGATCGAGACCCTCGTTCGCGTGACCCAATTCGTCGTCACACATGAAAACCAAGCAATACCAAATGGAAAAAATGTCCACGACGACCCACGGCGCGACGACCCCGACAAACACCCAATCGGGGATGCCCCAATACATCTCCACCTCTTCCGGAGACCGCCCGAGACCCCATGTCCAGTAGACCGCGGTTGTCCATGCCAGACAGATCACCCACACGACAAGAATGACGATCGCCTCGCGCCGCGCATGCACGAAGAGGGGATCAAGCTTTCGTCTGGGGATGTGCTCCGCTTGCTTCATCGCCCCACCCGGGTGTGAAATTGAGAAATCGTGCACGTCAAGGTCCGGCATTCTAGCGCCCAGGTAACATGCGTTCAAGCAATCATGTAGAATCACCGCTCACAACGTCTCAAGTACCCTTCAAAGACCATTCCCGATGGATCACGACGCCAACAACGTCTCGTCCGAAGAACCAGAAAACGCGGTTGATACGTCGGCAAGTTTGTCTCCGGATCGCCAGCGACGCCCTTTGCACGTCCAGATTTTGATCGGGCTGTTGATCGGCGCCGTCGTCGGAACGGCCTGCAACGTTGGTTTCCGGCTACCCGACGATCCGGGGCAACGCAGCGCGCTGGATACCAACGGCGACGGAGTCGACGACCGCCTGGAGGGGTTCGCCAACAACATTGCCGAACCGCTGGGCCGTGTTTTCTTGCGGTTGGTGCTGATGGTTGTCTTGCCGCTGGTGTTCTCCGCCTTGGTTCTTGGAGTGATGGGCTTCGGCGATATGTCGCGACTGGGTCGGGTTGGCCTCACGTCGCTGGTGTTCATGATCGTACTGTCGGGAATCTCCGTTGTGATCGGGTTGACGATGGTCAATCTCATTCGTCCCGGCGGTGGGGTAACCGACCAACAACGCGCGACTCTGGAAGCGGGTTATGACGCGACGACGCAGCAAGCGATCGACCGCGCGAAACAAGCAAAGCCGTTTCAGCGGATCATTCTCGACATGATCACCGAAAACCCCTTCCAAGAGGCTGTCGGCGCGCTGGACGGCAGCTCCAAGGGAAACGGAATGCTGTCAATCATGTTCTTCGCGCTGTTGTTCGGCATCGCGCTGTCGATGGTGCCCGAAGATCGTGCCCGGGGATTGGTTCACACGATGGAGGGGTTGTTCGAAACGACGATGATCATCATTGGGATGGCAATGCGATTGGCGCCTTTGTGCGTCGGGTGCTTGATGTTTTCGCTCACCGCGAAACTTGGCGGTGATATCCTTGTCAGTCTGGTGTGGTTTGTCGTTACGGTAGTCGGCGGCTTGGCCCTTCAAATGTTCGTGGTCTACTCGTTGGCCGTTTGGTTTTTCGCCAAGCGAAATCCCGTGCAATTCTTCCGCGATTCGTCGGAAGCGATTCTCATGGCCTTTGGAACTTCGTCCTCCAACGCCACGCTTCCCACCGCGCTTCGCGTCGCCCAAGAAGACCTCGACATCCCACCGGCAATCTCGCGATTCGTCCTGACCGTTGGAGCGACCGCCAATCAAAATGGAACGGCGATGTACGAAGGGGTCGTGGTGTTGTTTCTGGCACAGGTGTTCGGCGTGGAACTCTCGCTCGTGCAACAGATTACCGTGGTGCTGATGTCGATCTTGGCGGGCGTTGGAACCGCGGGAGTTCCGGGGGGGTCAATTCCGCTGATCATCATTCTGCTGCAAACCGTGGGCGTCCCGCCCGATGGCATTGCCATCATCCTCGGAATCGATCGCCTGCTGGACATGTGCCGCACCACGCTCAACGTCACGGGCGACCTTGCCTTGGCGGCGTGTGTTGCCCGCTGGGAAGCGCGTGCCCAGCGTACCGCGACGGCAACCTCTTGAGACGCGATTCCGTCGATTCCTCGACATCCGGGGAGATTACGACGGACGCCGTTGAACAACCCATCGTCGTGGCCAACTTTTCGGCTTGGGCAAACTACGACGATCGCGCGTTCAATGAGTCCAGCCGTGGTGGCTTGGATGCCGATTTCAGAGGAACGCGACGGCAATATCGCGCGGACATGGTATTGCCCGAAGGATTATCCGGCACCACTCTTGATAGCTCGGTTGTTGATGCACACCTTTCGAGACCGCTATACCCGTCTGCTCCAACGCCATAGCTTTTGGATCGTCTGCGCCTTCTTCGCCGTGTTGCCGATGATCGTGGGCGGCAGCATTCGGGCAGTGAACAGCAACACGAACGACGTGCAAGACTGGTTACCCGCCTCTTATCAAGAAACAACCGATCTGAAGTGGTACGTCTCGAAGTTCAGCAGCGGCAGCGATCAGGTCGTCATCGTCAGTTGGACAGGCTGTCGACTCGACGATCCACGGCTGCCGATGTTGGCCGCGAAGCTAAGGGCGGACTCTCCACGACAGCCGCTATTCAAGTCGGTCGTCACGGGACCCGAGCTGATCGAACAGCTCACCAGCGAACCCCTCGACCTGCACCGAACGACCGCGCTGAAGCGACTTGAAGGTTCGCTGGTGGGTCCGGCTTACGTTCACGGCTTGCAGCTAACCGCCGACGACCAGGGTCACGCGCGGGTTGCCCGTATCGATCCCGAATCGGCCGCCGCGCGAAGTGGCCTTCGTGTCGGTCAAGTCATTGATCGAATCGATGGTGTTCCGACCGAAACGCTTGAGACCGCCAAGCGACAGTTGGTGGCCACCCACGAGCGCGGCCGTTCAGGAACCTTGTCGATTCACACCCCCGATGGTCCGCGGACGTACGCCTGGAAATGGTCTGGCCCACCGCCACGACGTCAGACAGGGATGATGGTCACGCTGTCACCCTACGGCAGCTATGAGAAGCGGTTGGCTTCGACACTCGCCCGCCTCGAAAATCTCGCCGTCGGTCAATGCGCGATCCCAGCAAAGTCGCTTCGGATGGGGGGACCGCCGGTCGACAACGTGGCGATCGATCTCGAAGGGAAGCGAACCTTAGCCCGACTGGCCGGCTTGTCGTATGGGGTGGGGCTGGTGCTGTGCTGGTTGATTTTTCGCGACTGGCGATTGACGCTTTATGTTTTCTTAACGGCCATGTTCAGTCAGGCCACCAGCTTGGCCATTGTGCATTACTCGGGCGGCAAGGTCGACGCCATTCTACTGAGCATGCCAACG
>Ga0114931_10010762_pt1 | contig 10857 bp, 9 predicted proteins | sample 2SBtaG_FD_89579 | JGI IMG/M metagenome (GOLD analysis project Ga0114931, IMG submission 89579) | Deep subsurface microbial communities from Kolumbo volcano to uncover new lineages of life (NeLLi) - 2SBTROV14_V59a metaG | ecosystem: Environmental > Aquatic > Marine > Volcanic | place: Kolumbo...
CCGTTCCGCCTCGGTGATCTCTACTATGGATATGGGTCGACTCATATTGTAAGATAGTATACCCATCCTATTTTTACAACTTATTTATCGTACAGCACACTAGAATGTCCAGGCGAGGACGCCTGGACCAGCATCAGCATTCAATCCTATAATCCACTTATCCGCTATATCCGCGATTATTACTTCTCTTTCCGTTTACGCTCGTTGTGATCGAGGTAGAGCTTACGGATGCGAAGGCTCTTGGGGGTCACTTCCACGAGTTCATCACGGTCGATGAATTCGATGTGCTCCTCGAGACTTAGTTTTTTAGCGACAGATATCATCACGGCGTCCTGCGACTGCGAAGCACGATGGTTCGTCAGGTTTTTCTTCTTGGCGATGTTGATAAGTAGATCACCGCCTCGCGTATTAAGTCCAATTACCTGCCCCATATACACCGGATCTCCCGGTTCCACCAAAAATTCACCGCGATCCTGCGCATTCTCAAGCGCGTAGCCGGTTGCCGCACCGTTTTCAAGTGCCACAAGTGCACCACGGTTTCTTCCAGGGATATCCCCTTTATATGGCTCGTAGCCCTGAAACTGCTGGTGAATTTGGGCAGTGCCCCGGGTATCGGTCAGTAACTCGCCACGCATGCCAATCAAACCTCTTGTCGGGACCTGGAAAGTAAGGCGCACGTGATCACCTTCAGGGATCATCGACTGCATCAATCCTTTGCGTTGCTGCAACTTGTCGATGACCTTGTTACTATATTCTTCCGGAACGTCGACAATGACTTCCTCAACCGGCTCCATCTTCTTGTCATCAATTTCCTTGATGATTACTTCAGGACGGGAAACTGCAAATTCGTAACCTTCGCGACGCATCGTTTCAATCAGGATGGCTAATTGGAGTTCACCACGACCAGAGACGCGGTACACATCCGGACTCTCGGTCGGCTGTACCCAAATAGACACATTCGTGCGGGCTTCTTTCATGAGCCGGTCGCTCAACATATTGGCTGTTACATAATCACCTTCGCGACCGACGAATGGAGAATCATTGACCCGGAAAAACATCGCCAGTGTCGGCTCGTCAATATCATAATAGGGAATAGGAGTCAGGTCAGAACTGTCGGTTAGCGTATCGCCGACAAGCACTTCATCGTATCCGGCAAGTGCGATAATGTCGCCTGCACCAACTTCATCTACCGGCACGCGTTTTAATCCCATGAAGGTAAACAGTTTAGTCGCCTTTCCTTTTTCGCGGGTTTCCCCCTTCCGGCTGAGCAACGTTACTTCCTGGTTTACGCGAATTTTGCCCTGCTCCACACGTCCGATGGCAATACGTCCTACATAATCGTTCCAGTCGACCTGGCTGACCAGCATCTTGAACGGATGATCTTCCTCAACTTCCGGCTCCGGTACGTGTTTTTGAATCAGATCGAACAAAAGTGTTAAGTCCGAATCAGGATCATCGAGTTCGCGTTTACAGGTTCCGTCTTTCCCAACAGCATAGAGAACCTGGAAATCAAGTTGCTCGTCTGCAGCATTCAAATCCACAAACAGGTCAAAAATTTCGTTCAGCACAGCATCAGGACGAGCATCTTTACGGTCTATTTTATTGATCACAACAATCGGGCGATAGCCGAGATCAAGCGATTTCCGCAGTACAAAACGCGTTTGCGGCAATGGACCTTCGGCAGCATCCACTAACAGGATCACTCCATTGACCATCTTTAAAATCCGTTCTACCTCGCCGCCAAAGTAGGCGTGTCCCGGGGTGTCTACGATGTTGATTTTGAGATCCTTCCATAGCACGGCCGTATTCTTGGCCATGATGGTGATCCCTTTTTCACGCTCCAGGTCAATAGAATCCATAACACGATCAACGACCTGCTGGTTCTCGCGGAAAGTCCCGCTTTGACGCAGCATCTGGTCAACAAGCGTAGTTTTACCGTGGTCTACGTGGGCAATAATTGCAACGTTGCGAATATTCACTTTAGAAAAATTGATGAAAAGGTACAGCTTTACATATTACGACTTTTTTCCGGATTATAATAGAGGTCGGAAGGAAATAACGTAATTGTGGAATGGGGATTAAACGTACATGGTCTGTTGTTATTGGATGTGTCTTCAAGCGATCGCTTGTGTGGGGTCCTGGCGAGGACGCCAGGACCAGCGTTGTTCGGTTTAATTCGAAATCCAAAATTCATAATTCAACATTCTATTCCCCTTTATTCTATTATCTTATATCTATAATCTAAAAATCTAACCTTTCATCGTTATGGATTTGGGACTGGCCGATCAACGCTTTGTCGTATGTGGGGCAAGCAGCGGATTTGGTAGAGCGATCGCAGTACGACTTCTTGAAGAAGGAGCAACTGTCATTGCCATTGCACGTCGTGAGGCAAAGTTAAAAGAACTGAAAAAGAAATATCCGGAAACGGCTGACTACATCACGGGAGATCTGCAGAAAACAACAATTCATGATCAGATTGAGCGTGCTATTAGTTCAAATCCGCTTCATGGCATTGTTTTTAATGCGGGCGGTCCACCGACTGGATCTGTTCTATCAACAAGTATGAAACAGTGGGATGAAGCGTATCAATCAGTCATTAGATGGAAAATCGATCTGGCGCTGCGTCTTGTGCCGCGACTGGTTTCACGGAATTACGGCCGTTTGTTGTTTATCGAAAGTCAGTCGGTAAAGCAACCTATTGAAAATCTTGTGCTGAGTAATTCCATGCGAATGGCTGTGGTTGGGTTCGCAAAAACCTTATCCCGGGAAATTGCTTCGAAAGGGGTAACCGTGAATATTATTGCCCCCGGCTCCCATGATAGTCCGGCTATTGAACGGGTTGTAAAAAGTGTTGCCGAGCGAGATAATCTTTCAATGAATGATGCAAGAGAGCAGATGGCAAAGTCTGTACCGGTTGGTCGCATGGGGAAAACCGAAGAGCTGGCATCACTTGCGGCCTGGATTCTATCCGGACATGCCGGTTTTGTGACAGGTCAGACTATAAGCCACGACGGTGGAAATATTAATTTTGTCTTTGGATAAAAACTATGCTGCAAATAAATATACCCGGTGGAAAACGATTCGAACTCGATCATCTTGTTTTGGATTTCAACGGAACACTCGCACTCGACGGGCATCTTAAACAGGGGGTGCCGCCTCGTCTGAAGCAATTGTCGGAGGTTCTGAAAATATTCGTTCTGACTGCCGATACGCATGATTCCGTTCATCACGAAATGAACGGCCTTCCCTGCAAGGTACATGTGATTCCGACAGATAATCAGGATGAGGAAAAAGTCAAATTTATACGCAAACTGGGTGTGGAGAAAACGGTATGTATCGGTAATGGATTAAACGACCGACTGATGCTAAAGGAATCTCAACTTGGAATTTTAGTCATCCAGGAAGAAGGTATTGTAACGCCATCCCTTTTATCTTCTGATGTGGTTTGCCAGACTATTGCCGACGCACTCGATTTACTATTAAAATCGGACAGACTCAGGGCAACGCTTCGAAACTAGACCTGAGATTGACGAAAATCAGATGTATCATCAGGGATATCGTTGATCGAACACCGGTACATCTATTCAAGGAATTCATAATCTGAATTCGTCCATCAAAACCCCATGATATGATCTGGTTTTTAATCGCAGGATTGCTTGCCGGTTTTGCTGTCGGCTTTATCGGAGCGGGCGCGGCTGTCATAGGATTGCCTTTTTTGCTATACCTCGAAAAGATGTCTCCCGATAATGCCCTGGGAGTCGCATTTACAATTATCATTATCCTGATCTACCGGATTTTCAGGAAAGATGTCTATATCAAATCCGGACTCATCTTTGCCATCCCCGGGTCTGGCGGGCGTTTATATCGGTACACTTTTAAGCCGCTTGCTTCCCGGTAAAGAAATTATCTTCCTACTTGGATTTCTGCTCTTTGCTGTTGCCGGTTGGATGTACTATCTGAGTGTCAAGATGGGCAAGACTCAAGACAGACCAGGAGATATCAGTCCGTCAAATATTTCAAATGAAACATTGATCCGACTCGGATTTTGTGGATTTGGAGTCGGACTCGCTTGTGGATTTTTTGCCATTGGCGGTGGATTCATAATTATCCCGGGCATCATGCTCGCCGCGGATTTTTCCATGCTTGACGCTATTGCCACCGGACTTCTACCGTTCGGCCTTTTTTCCCTGTGGATAGGAGGCGAGTACTGGTTCAATGATTCAGCACAAGTTATTCCAGCTAGTGTACCTACCACTTAATTCGTAACGTATTCATTACCATAGTCCAGTTGAACGGTTTTGCATTGTTCTGGTTATAGTCTTTGATGTTGCTCATCAGTTGATCAACGAGCCCTCGTTTAGAGTGCCACACCCCATCTTTGAGTATGTTACGGCTCATGATACTAAACCAAATCTCGATCTGATTGAGCCATGAGGAATAGGTTGGGATAAAATGAACATGGAATTTTCGTTTTTTGGCCAGCCATTGGCTCACCTGCTTGTTTTTGCGAGTCGACAGGTTGTCCATGATAATGTGAATCTGCACATTGCGGTATTTTCGATCCAGATGTTTGAGGAACTTCAGAAAGTTTTCTGAATTGTTGCGGTCGACTTGCCGGGCGGTGATTTCACCGGTTTGCACGGCAAGAGCTGCCATTAAATTCACCGTCCCGTTGCGTTTGTAGGTGTTGGTGAGTCGTCGCAAATTGCCTTTTCGCAAGGCAATTCCGGTTGCGTGCGATCCAGGGCCTGGATCTGTGTTTTTTCATCAACCGATAGAACCAAGGCGTTTTCAGGAGGATTCAAATACAATCCGATGACATCGATCATCTTTGATTCAAATTCAGGGTCCAGACTGACCCCGCACCAGTACTCCGTTTTATGGGGTTTTAAGTCAGCTCCCCGCAGGATCTCTGAGATCCAGCTTTGACTTATCCCACACATTTCGGCTATCTCATGCTGGTGTAACGTTGCGTACCGCTTTCGGTACGCTGGCAGGCCAGATGAATCACCTTACTGCGGTCGGTTTCGGTAAACTGGGCGGGTTTACCTGAACACGGTGCGTCTGCCAGCCCGTCCAACCCATCGCTGGCAAATCGTTTACGCCATTTGCCGATAAGGTTCTCTGTAACTCCATTTTTTCGCTTGAGATTTTATAAGTAAGACCGTTTTTCCAGTCTAAAATTATCTGCGCGCGCAAATTGGTGGTGTCCGTATACTTGTGTAAAAATAGAAAAGGTGCTGCCTAAAGGTTAGATTTGGTTTTCTTTCTACTGACAACCTCAAAAACCAATAGGACAACACCGTGAATAAGACCCTAATTCATTACTTGTTGTGATCTCAGTAATCGGTTGGTTTGAAATACAGCGACTATCGTACTTATCAAAAAAAATACGATTGCTAACCCATTAAGTGATCCACCGATTTCGCGAATCAGACCATCTGCAACGAAATCCCCTATCAAGCGAATAATAAGTGAGCCCTGCAGCAATAAATAATGGATGTAAAACCGGTCATAAAAGCCTACCTGCATGCCAGTCAAACTTGGAAATATTACTGGTGTATGGGCAAAAATCATACTGAAGATAAAACCCAGGAAAATCGAGTGAAGGTAGGCATCATAATATAGATGATCTGGTATCTTCATATACAGGATACTCGCACAGGCTCCAACTATCAACCAGATAAATCCGGATATCAGACATATTGCCATGTACTTAGGAAGTCCTGCTTGGCTCACGGTATATCTTGCGAGGTCATTCTTAAGAAGCCAAATAGAGAGGGCGACAAGAGCTAATGCGGAAGTAACAACACCAATCCCGACCCACAAATAATTAATCAACAATCCTATCATAAAGATTGTGGATAAAAGCCCGGCTATCGCTCGTTGACTACCACTGGTTTGGATTATTCGTGACAATTCAATGCGTTCACCTATAACTGTCAAAACCAAAAAACCGGCCCATAAATTTGCTGTAAATGTGAACGGGTAAGACCGCAGCCAAAAAATGCTTCCCAGAAACCACAATACACTTCCAAGGAGCATTATAAATGTATGCCAGGTGAATTCTTTTGAGATTATGAATATATACATGCTAATCAGACCAAACCCAGCAATAACAACCATAACTATTCCGATTTCGGTATTCCATCCAATACCTACAATTAAGGCTCCCAAACCTGAGAGTAATGCAAAAATATTTCCAACTCCCCACCCCAAGGCAGTAGATCTTTCCAGGACGATAACCGTTCCTAAAAAGCCGCTCACCATTAGCACACCGTGAAATACCACCATATTTGGACTTGGAACATGCAATGGCATTCCCATTCGGGTCAATCCTCCCCAAATGCCACTGAGGAGTGATAGAATAGCACATACTGCTGCTAAGAATTGTATCCTTTTCAATCTTCCAATCACCTATTACTCAGTTTGTAATACTTGTACATAACGATCTCGCACTCAGGAAGATAGGAAGCGTCGAAGCTGAATCTGATCATCTTCTTACTTCCTATCTTCACGGAGGCCATACGAACGGAATAACATTCGGGGAGACCAGGCCAGTGACAATACCAATTCAACCCTTTATCCGAAAGCATTGGTACCTTCGGCACCACACACAACAATGCTTATTCAAATTATAAAACATTGACAACCTCAGGCAGTTATGGTTACCGCAATTTTGCGGTGGCTTCGCGGCAGATGATACCATAAACTAACCCGAGGTCGACAATATTGATACCTACTTCCAGATCAAATGTATATTTGAGCCGGTATGCCACCAGCCTGGTTGGCGTCTGCTGTAGTATTTCTTTATGCAAAAAACCATAATTGTACCTATACAACCAGGCTTGCTCATCAAGGAGAATATATAAAAAATAAATAAAAAATATTAAATCGGTTTTTTACTATAAAAATATATTATGTACCTTTATCCAAGTAGTTGGTAATTCTAAGATTTAAAAAACATCCCCTTGATTCTCAAGGAAAGGAAAATTTAAAGTTCTTACCTATCTATCAAAACTTATAGAAAGGTTTTGTAAAACAGCAAACTGATAAAATATTATTATGCTTACACACAATCTAGGGTATCCACGTATAGGGGAAAAGCGTGATTTAAAGCGTCTTGTAGAATCTTACTGGAATGATGAGATTGATCAATCGAAACTCATGGATTCTGTTTTATCTCTTAAGAAATCACACTGGATCAGACAGAAAAAGATCGGATTAGATCTGGTACCCTCAAATGATTTTTCACTTTACGATCAAGTATTGGATATGTCCATGCTATTAGGAGCCATACCGAAGCGATATGAAGGATTATTTGAAAAAGAGACCCGTGCGAATTCTGGCTATCCAATTGATACATATTTCGCAATGGCAAGAGGTTTACAAGACGATAGATATGACATTCCGGCAATGGAGATGACAAAATGGTTCAACACAAATTATCACTATATCGTCCCTGAGTTTTCTCCCAACCAGCAATTTCGTTGTCTCTCTTCCAAGGTATTCGACGAATATGAAGAAGCACGTTCAATTGGTATTGAGACTAAACCGGTGCTTATTGGTCCAATCAGTTTCTTGCTTTTGGGCAAAGAAAAGGGAGCACCTCAGGTCTTTCACCGCCTCGATCTTCTTGACAGTCTCATACCCATTTATCAGAAAATATTGCGAAGACTTGCAGATATGGGGGTAGGGTGGGTACAAATTGACGAACCTTATTTGGTAATGGATCTGGATGAACATACCCGAAGTACTTATAAATGGGCATATAAAACATTGTGTGATGAAGAAGGTAAGCCAAAGCTCCTACTAACAACTTACTTTGAGGGCCTTGGTGATAATATTGACCTTGCATGCCAATTGTCACCAGATGGTTTACATCTCGATCTGGTGGAAGATATCGACCAGCTTGATCCTGTTTTAGATAATCTTTCAAAAGAAACGTCCCTTTCATTGGGATTGATCAATGGACGAAATATTTGGAAAACCGATTTAGGAGAGGCATCTGCAATAATTCAAAGGGTAGAAAAGAAACTTGGGGCGGACCGATTGATGTTTGCCCCATCTTGTTCTCTCTTACATTGTCCAGTTGATCTAAATCAAGAAGTTGATGAGAGGATTCTGCCCCAAGATATCAAACGTTGGATGGCTTTTGCTGATCAGAAACTTGATGAATTGGTGCTTCTCAAACAACTAGTCTCAGGCAATCGAAATAAAGTTAAAAATCAAGTTAGGCAGCATCAGGTAGATGTAGAATCGAAAAGTAGTTCAATGCTCGTTTACAACGATGTGGTTCGACGACAAATTAAGGAACTAGGAAAAACCTCATTCCGTCGCAATAGTACATATCTGGACCGCAAGATTAAGCAGCAGAAGCAGCTAAACCTTCCTAAACTTTTCCCAACAACGACCATCGGATCTTTTCCTCAAACAGGGGAGGTACGCCAGTGGCGATCTGAATACAGAAAGGGCAACTTAACCAAAGAGGATTACGAAGGGCGTATTAAGAAAGCAATAGCAACTGTCATTAAATTGCAAGATAAAATAGGACTTGATTTATTCGTACATGGTGAATTCGAGCGAAACGATATGGTGGAGTACTTTGGGGAACATCTTGCTGGTTTCACATTCACGCAAAATGGCTGGGTCCAGAGCTACGGCACCCGAACAGTAAAGCCTCCTATCATCTACGGTGATGTTTATCGTTCGAAGCCTATCACTGTTCAATGGTCAGCTTACGCCCAATCCCTGACAGATAAGCCGGTAAAAGGAATGTTAACCGGTCCGGTCACGATTCTACAGTGGTCTTTTGTTCGGGATGATCAACCTCGGTCAGAGACTGCCAGGCAGATTGCCATAGCAATACGCGATGAAGTAAACGATCTTGAGGAAGCAGGTATAAAGGCCATTCAGATTGATGAACCTGCTTTCCGCGAGGGTTTACCATTGCACGAGGCGAATCGTGAGAAATATCTTAACTGGGCTGTGGAGGCTTTTCAGATAGCTTCTGGTTCAGTCAGTGACCAAACTCAAATTCACACTCATATGTGCTATTCTGAGTTCAACGACATTATCGAGTATATCGCCAGAATGGATGCAGACGTTATTTCTATTGAAACGTCGCGTTCACAAATGGAACTTCTAGACGCCTTTGTAGAATTTGACTATCCTAATGAAATCGGTCCGGGAGTATATGACATTCATTCGCCACGCATTCCATCTACAGAGGAGATGATCTCGCTGCTGGAAAAGGCTGCCTACGTCTTGGATCCAGAGCAAATCTGGGTAAATCCAGATTGTGGATTGAAAACACGGGGATGGTATGAAACAACTCTGTCTCTCATGAATATGGTTGAAGCAGTCAAGAAGGCCAGGAAGAAATATTACCTAAAAGCTGAGTTCAGCAAATGATATATTATTACAATATCCAAAATTTGACTCTATTTTGTTTCTTAATCCATAAATAGTAGCCTTTGGGAAACATGCGTCTATCGTGTGCGATCAAGTATGAAATGAAAAACATGTTGATATGATTTTAAATCCATCTGATTCGAGAACAGAACTTCTAAAACTCATTAAAGAACGTGGTGAAATGACGTTAAACGGAGCTGCTAAGCAGACCGGCTTATCACGCACCACACTTCGTGAGCATCTCACAAACCTGGAATCAGCAGGTTACATTCGACGATCTTCAAGACGCGCCGGGCGGGGAAGGCCTGAGTTGATATTTGAATTAACAGAAACAGGTGAACAACTCTTTCCATCGCAGGACGGGCAAATGCTCCGTTCCCTGCTAGATTATTTGAAGGATCAAGGCAGCGAGGAGCTTCTTAATGATTTTTTCCATGAATTCTGGCAAAAAAAAGCAGGTGAGGCAGGGCATCGACTAAAAAGTTCAAAGGCTAAGACCTTATCAGCTAAAATCAAGGTAGTTAACGAGTTTTTGGAGGAACTTGGTTTCATGCCTCATATTAGAATTACCGACTCGAATACTATAATTATTGAAGAATGTAATTGCCCATTTAAAGAAACCGTAAAAGAAACCAGGCTACCATGCAAGCTGGAGGCTCGTTTTCTAAAAGAGTTTTTTGCTGCCACACTCGAACGAGTCACATATATACCAGATGGCAATCATGCCTGCACTTATCACTTAAAAGCTTGAAATAGAAGCGGCTCCACGGGAGGTCTTAGAAATTCTTTCGGATTTAGACAAGGGTAAGTACAAAAAATCACTTATACCATCACTGATTTAAACAATATAGATACTCGTGTCTTCTACCCATGTCCAATTTGCTCAAAACCCATTAGTGATAATGGTGCGATTCCCTGCGTCTAATGAAGAAGCTCCTTTATACCACTTACTACCATACTCGTACCAATGATGGCAATAATTAGGCCCATTATTTTTCCTATTACTGTGATGACATTATTTCCAATCTTCTTGACAATGACATCGCTTAAACTAAAAGCCAAGTATGTCAATAAACACATAAATGCAAAAACAAGGACAACAATAATCATATGGAGATAACTGCCGTCGGCAACAAAATTCATTGCTGTAACGATAGTTCCGGGACCTGCCAAAATTGGGATTGCCAAGGGAGATACGGCAATATTTTCATCCAGGTTTGCTTCTTTTATATGCCCTACACTTGATTTTTTTGATTGGAGCATCTCAAAGCCAACATAAAAAATCAGAATGCCTCCGGTAATTTTAAATGTGGGAATAGTTATTCCAAATAGCTCAAAAATAAGCTTGCCAAGTAAAACAAAGGCGAGTACAATAACAAAAGCGATAATCGTTGATCTTCTGCTTATTTCCTTCTTTGTCGCTTCATCAGCATCCTGTACCAG
>Ga0114931_10010763_pt1 | contig 10857 bp, 8 predicted proteins | sample 2SBtaG_FD_89579 | JGI IMG/M metagenome (GOLD analysis project Ga0114931, IMG submission 89579) | Deep subsurface microbial communities from Kolumbo volcano to uncover new lineages of life (NeLLi) - 2SBTROV14_V59a metaG | ecosystem: Environmental > Aquatic > Marine > Volcanic | place: Kolumbo...
CTGTGCAACTCGGGAATACGCTGGCGGGACAAGGGCGCGGGGGTAGTGTTGCGTTTACGGTCGCTGACCCTGACCCGCGGGCGGTGGCAACAGTTCTGGGACAAGCTCAATCAGTACGGTGTGCCTCAATCTGTTAATTGTGAACATCAGGTAAAGATCGCGCCCTTCTATTTCTTGCCACCCGCCGCTGCGTTCAGCACTCGCTCCAGCTTAGCCGTACACGCCTTGCGCGAATACTGATGGACTACGTCCCAGTCCCGAGTCGCATACTCGCACCGAGCCTTCCACAGCCGAAAATACCGTAGAAGCTCGACCTTTATTGCCTCAACATCGTCCGGCGCAACAACGACTCCCGCGCGCGCTTGACGCACCAACTCGGCGGCGGCTCCATCCGGCGGCGCCAAGGCGAAAATGTGACGCCCGGATGCCAGATATTCGAACAGCTTACCCGGGTAATTGATCTCCGCGCCTGCATACGGAATCACGAGCAGTAAGAGGTCAGCTCTACCGGTCAGTGCGACTGCCTCAGCGTGCGACACGTATCCGCGGTTGACAACAACATTCGGATATTCGAACGTATCGAGATGCGGATTACCTTGATTATTCCCCACCACAACAAAGCGCATCGCATCGGCAAGCTCCTCGTCTCCCTGAATCGCAAGTCGTAGTCCTTTCAGAAAGTAATCCGGTTGACGAGCGCCGTAAAACAACCCCGCATAAGTCACCGTAAACCGCATGTTACGCTCGCTCTCCGCACCAGCCACATTGAGATCGTCTTCGTCGTAACCGTTTGTAATAGTCATGAACTCGTGTGTCGCCCGCCCTGCTAATGATGCAAACTGTGCGGTCATCCCGGGGGTTACAGCAACTACTCTATCAGCCGTCGCCAACACCTTGGCTTCCGCACGCCGATGCCGCCAACGCCCGAAACGGCCGATTTTCATATACGGATTCTCGCTCCATTCATCCCGAAAATCCGCGACCCAAGGAATGCCGGTCCGTTTCTTCACCTCCCGCGCCACCAGATGTGACGTGTAAGGAGAGGACGTACTGTAAATCACCCTCGGTTGAAATTTCTCCACGGCCTCCAGTGCCGAGTCCACCGCATAGCGAGTCCATCCGATCCAGGGATCCGGAAAGCACACGAGGTTCCGCACGACGGGCGCTAGCCGCCAGAAAAACTTGGCAGAATCGAGCCATCGCCACCGCGCCCAGACATCGTCGATGTCCGTACGGAACACGGGCGTTTCGGTCGGGATATCGGACAGCAACGATGCATCTCTCATCGGATAGTCACTTTCCCCGACGGTCACGACCACTGGAGACCATCCGAGCGACGGCAAATACTTTACGAATTTAATAGTCCGTTGCACGCCCGCCCCACCTAACGGCGGGAAAAAGTAGGCGATGATGAGTACCCGACGCTCAACACGGCGCACTCCTAAGTCCACGCCTGACAACCCTCCATCAGTAAGCATCACCCCTCTCCGACCACGACCCGATGGCACCCCGGATCATCACGCTCAGGATCCGACGATCCACCGTGACCGTATGCCGAATTGTTAGACTCCCCAAAGATAAAACGAAACTCCACTGGAGCGCAGGGGTCCCTACTGGTGACCACTGCGAATACCGTCCAATACAAATAATACCGCGCTCTCCGACCCGAGAACCTTCACCGGAATGACGTCAAGGGAGTCAAAAAACACTCCGTAACGCCCAATGACAGCCTCTTCGTTCTCAAAATACCGAACATGCGCGAGGTCGCCGAAATTGGGAACGCTACACAAGCATCGCATACTCTGCGGAAAACGCCGAATGACGACGAGATCGTCTTCGATGTGCTCCAATACTTCCGTGCAAACAAGGGCGTCGTACGAAAACCTTTCATACACGTCCACATACCTTGCATCCCCAACTACAAAGTTCGCACGCGGCTCCGCATTCCGTGCGATTGCGATCGCCTGTTCGCTAAAATCCAATCCAAGGTAGGAGGCTATCCCTGCATCCAGAGCCATCGAGGCAAATTGACCGACACCACAACCAATCTCCAACACCGAGGACGTGTCGTATGTCTTGAGACGCTCCAGGATTACTGTCCATACCGGAAAATCTGGGGAGTCAGTATATGGAACATGATAGACACTCTGTTTGAGAAACATTTCATCGTAGTAATTTGACGCTTGTTCTAAAGGGCCACACCAATTTGGATACCGCCCATACTGCTCCGCCCACCATCGAGAGAATCGGACCCCGGATGCCGCATTAATTTTAGAAAGACCACTTAACATGACAGCCGCGCATGCTGAACTAATCCGCTGTCGTCTATTTCGATTTGAATTCATTTGCGTCTCTACTTTGTGTCAACCGAACTTTCTTGAAGATATTGAATCTGCAACCCTCTAGACAGTTGGTCGAGTATTGTACAATTCCAATATCTCTCGATATTACTTATCGAATCGCAGGATCAACGGGCCTGAATGTATTGGCCACCTCAGATCACCGACTTCCCATGTGCCGAACGATTACACTCCACATCGACCCGACATCGTCCTTAGTTAGGAGCCCAACGCTACGAAATATGAAAAAGTATGCAATAATGAAACTGCATCCACCGACAATGAGGCTATAAAAATGCCCCAAGTCGAAAAGCAGTGTAAGCGCCGCGATTAACCCGACAAACCCCGCAGCCGTAAATTGTCTACCCATCATTCTCCAGGGAAGTATCTCGCGCACGGTCACGTTCAACACCGGCTTGATTCGGATCAGGTAATAACCGGCGAGACCTGCGCTGCAGATGACCGTCGCGATGGCCGGGCCATACGCGCCCATCGGGACGACCAACGCGATGCTGAGGCCGATGTTGCTGACGGTGAAGAGCACTGCACCAGAAAAAATCTGTCCGGTCCTGCCGGTAGCGGTGGCGACCAGGCTGAAGGTCGTGACCCGTAACGGCGTGAGCAACAGGTAAATACGGAAGAAATCGACGCTACCCGCATACTTCTGCGAGTACAGGAGCTGAATGAAATCACCAGCGAAGACCATGAAAAACCAAAATGTCGGGAATACGATTAGCCCCAACTTTCGAGTAGCCGATCCCCAAAGGTCAAGTATGCCCCGTGTATCCCCGCGTGAATGGCACTCCGCCATCGCCGGGACGAGCACCGAATTCGCCGAGCCGGCCAGTTGCTGAATCACCGGGATCTCGATCGCCCCAATCACATACACCGCGAACATGGCCGGATCCAGAAACCGCCCTACCACGAGTTGGTCGATCTGATATCCGATCACCCCGACCATGCTGCTCAAGGCCAAAGGAACCGCATAGCGAAACTGATCCGATACATCCACCGTGCCGCTGCCCGGACCTTTCAGTCCGACCACCCGGATAGTAAGCAGCAACGTCAAAGCGAGTTGGATCGCGCGCGCGACGTTGCTCCCCAACACGAGGCCATAGGCATCCGTCGAAACAAAGATACCGGCGAGTTGTCCGAAGAGATTCAACAGCCCGAATCCGACCGTATGCAGGGTCGCGAATTTCAAGCGATCGATGGCCACCATGAGCAGGTAGAAGTAACTCGCGGTCACGGTCATGAATACGTTCAAGCTGTATTGCGGTAACAAGTCTTGAAGTTCAGGGTTGTTGAAGTAGGTCGCAATCGGATCGCTGAAGGCATTCATTAGCGCGGCCAACGCCAAACCCGAAAAACCGAGGATAAGTACCGTTTGAGCAACGAAACTCTGACGACTTTCGACATCCGTCAGCCTTGGCATGAAAAAAAGAATACTGGCGGGAAGTCCGGCGATGAACAACGGCGTTATCAGGCCGGAAAGCAGGGTCAGTTGTCGGAAGGTGCCGAGTTCGTCCCGTGTCAGCATCCGTGCCACGACGATGCCGATTAGCGTGCTCGCAACCTGTACGGTGACCTGATTGAAGGTCAGTATACCGACCTTGAACGTTAGCGATCGCGCCATGATCTCGTTCGTATACCTGAATTCGTGCGGATACGACCGCTCTGACCACCACAAGAGAGCGTATTGTCTACTACAGGCGCCAGCAGAATTGCAGTGGCCGGCAACTGATCTACTTCAAGAACGTCCGCGCACCACGAAGACGTCCTGGATCGTTTCTCCGGACGCCATGATCCGCGGGCGATTGAGGCCGTCGAATGTCTTGAACCATAGCCGAGCCGATCGGCCAAGGACGTGACGCGACGACGGGTGTATCGGATAGATCGGACGTGTTCATGTTGACGAAGGATTTCCGCCCGGTTGAGTCGATATTCCCGCCAATCGAAAGCTCTACCACACCCCGATAAAGGGAGGATATTGGAGCAGTTGAGTGTGATAGACCCGACGCTCGCGCGGCCAATCGGGTGCGCCGATCCGCGTGTCACGTCGGCGCGGATCTTCGAATCAGAAATCCGTGGAACGGCACATCGACGCCGCCTGCTAGCTTGAACATCACGCCTTCATCACCGGAAAATCCAACTTCATTCACTATTCAATCCACGGCGGTCGCGCAGGGCAAGACTTCATGTGCGAATTCGAGTGCGCATGCATGCGTCGCGCCTTTCGCTACATCTAATAAAGCGTGGCATGGTAACATAGTGAACTTCGATCGAGCCGCTTGAAATCGACCATAACCTTAGCCGTTTCACTCCGGCCTACCGGATTCCTTTGAGGACGATTGCTTATATGTCCGTGACGCAAAGCTGTAAAGCGCTCGTGACCGGCGCCGGCGGTTTCATCGGCAGCCACCTGGTCGAGCGTTTGGTGCGCGAGGGCGTTTCCGTGCGTGCGCTCGCGCATTACAACGCCCGCAACGACTGGGGTTTGCTCGAGGTTCTGCCATCTGAGGTGCTCGATAGCGTCGAGATCCTGACGGGCGACATCCAGGATCCCTTTGCGGTCGACAAGGCGGTGAGCGGCTGCGATATCGTCTTTCATCTCGCCTCGTTGATCGCCATCCCGTACTCCTACGTCGCGCCGCAAAGCTATGTCGCGACCAACGTAGGAGGGGCCGTGAACGTCATGCAGGCGGCGCGGCGGCATGACGTCGAACGCGTGGTCCACACCTCCACCAGCGAGTGCTACGGCACGGCGCAATACGCTCCGATCGACGAACGTCACCCGCTCCAAGGCCAGTCTCCGTATTCGGCGAGCAAGATCGGCGCGGACATGATTGCGGAAAGCTACTGGCGATCGTTTGAACTACCCGTCGCAATCGTTCGACCATTCAATACCTATGGGCCGCGCCAATCCGCCCGAGCCGTCATTCCAACTATTATTTCCCAGGCGCAAGCGGGGACCGCGCTCAGACTCGGCTCACTGACCCCGACCCGTGACCTGAATTTCGTTTCCGACACCGTCGAAGGCTTCGTGCGCGCGTCTCGGGCGGAGCAAGCGGTGGGCCAGGTAATCAATCTGGGCTCGGGCCACGAGATCAGCATCGGCGATCTCGCCAGGACGATTCTGGATCTGATGGGTAGTGACGCCGTTGTCGAGAGCGAATCCCGGCGGGTGCGCCCCGACAAGAGCGAAGTGGAGCGACTGTTGTGCGACAATCGGAAAGCGCGCGATCTGCTCGGCTGGACCTCCAGGATCAGCCTCGAAGAGGGGTTGCGGCGGACGATCGACTGGATCGGGGCGAATCCGCGGCGCTACAAACCGAACATCTATAATCTGTAGCTGGAAGAAAACCATGCGAGCAGTGATCCTGGCTGGTGGTAAGGGCACGCGCCTGGCGCCCTATACCACGGTACTCCCCAAACCGCTGATGCCGATCGGCGACATGCCGATCCTCGAGGTCGTGCTGCGCCAACTCAAGGCCTCGGGGGTTAGCCGGGCAACCATGGCGGTTGGTCACCTGGCGGAGTTGCTCCAGGCATTTTTCGGCGATGGTCAGCGCATCGGAGTTCCGATTGACTACTCCGTCGAAGAGTCACCCTTGGGGACCGTCGGACCGCTGACTCTCCTCGAAGGTCTCGACGACACCTTCCTGATGATGAACGGGGATATCCTCACCGACCTGCGATTCGAGGAGTTGATTCGACACCACCGAAGGTCGGGCGCGATGGCCACCGTCGCGAGCTATGTGCGCGACGTCAAGATCGATTTCGGCGTCATCGAAACGGACGACGGCAATTTGCTGACCGATTACGTGGAAAAGCCGGAGTTCCACTACCGGGTGAGCATGGGGATCTACGTATTCGAGCCCGGTGTGCTTTCCTTTCTCGAACCGGGAAAATACTTCGATTTCCCGGACCTGATTAAACTGCTGCTCAGCAAAGGCCTTCCGGTGGCCTCGTTTCCGTTTTCCGGGTACTGGCTGGACATGGGCCGACCGGACGACTATGGCCGTGCCATCGAGGAGTTCGAATCGCGGCGCGGCGACTTTCTGCCGGAGGGTTGAATCGTGAACTGGAAAGTGCCGCTTTTCGACCCGGATCTCGGGCCGGAGGAATCCGACGCGCTGGTCGAGGTGATTCGCTCGAAGTGGCTCACGATGGGCGATCGTACCCAACGATTCGAGGAAGAATTCGCGGCACTCCTGGGATGCCGACACGCGCTGGCGGTTAGTTCCGGCACCACGGCTCTGCACTTGGGCCTGTTGGCCGCGGGGGTCCGACCGGGCAACGAGGTGATCTGCCCGTCATTGACCTTCGTGGCCACAGCGAACGCCATCCGGTATTGCGGTGCGCGGCCGGTCTTTGCGGACATCGACTCTTTGGATCAGTGGAACGTCTCGCGAGCAACCATAGAGCCGCGAATCACGGCGAAAACCAAGGCCATCGTCGTGGTGCATTATGGTGGCTACGTGTGCGATATGGGGCCGATCGTCGACCTGGCGAAAGAACACGGTCTCGCGGTCATCGAGGACGCCGCCCATGCGCCGGGCGCGAGCCGTGACGGAAACTGCGCCGGTGCGTGGGGAGACGTGGGCTGTTTCAGTTTTTTCTCCAACAAGAACATGACCACCGGCGAAGGTGGGATGGTGACCACCGATCGGGACGACATCGCGGATTCCGTGAAGCTTCTCCGCTCCCACGGCATGACCAGCCTCACCCTGGATCGGCACAAGGGTCATGCCTTCTCGTATGACGTGGTTAGGCTGGGCTACAACTACCGGATGGGAGAACTGAATGCGGCTTTGGGCTTGGCGCAACTCGGCCACCTGAGCGAACGCAACGCGCGACGCGGGCGATTGGTTGCGCGTTACCGCGATCGTCTCGCCGATCTGAACGGCCTGCGGATTCCTTTCCACGACCATGGCGGCGAGTCCGCCTACCATATCATGCCGGTCATGTTGCCGGACGGCGTCGACCGCGCTCAAGTCATGGAGGCACTCAAACAGGCCGGGATCCAATCGAGTATCCACTACCGTCCGGTGGACACCTTTACGGATTTTCGGGATGCCGGACTCGGACCCTGCGAATACCTGCGTCACACCCACCGAGTCGGCGATGGGGTAGTAACGCTCCCGCTTTTTCCGTCCATGGGTGAGGACTCGGTGGATGTCGTCTGCGCGGCACTGCGAAACGCGTTAGTGCTCTAGTCCGCCGACCCGCGATGAAACTCTGCTACCTTGGCTGGGGTGACCACGTACACCTCGAGAGATGGGCGGGCTATTTCGCGCGCCTCGGTGAACGGGTCAGTGTCATTTCGGCATCCGGCCGTGGCGACTACCCGCCGGGCGTCGAGCAATATTCCCTGCTTGAGGCGCCGCTCGGGAGATTCAGTTACAGGGCGACCCTTGCCTACCTGCGCTATGCCTTGTGGCGTATAAAACCAGACCTGGTTCACGTCCATTGGGCAAACTTCGCCAAGCACCTCCGCGGCCGCTGGAAGGGGCCGGTAGTCATTACCGTTTGGGGCTCGGAAATCTACCAACTGGCCAACATGCCGCCGGGAACGGAGAAAATTCTCATCCAGTGTTTGCGGGAAGCCGACGCAATCACCTGTGACTCACGCGACCTGGCGCACGCCATCGAACGCCTTGCCAGCCTGGACGATGGCGCCGTGGATGTCATTCAGTGGGGCGTGGACACGGAACTCTTCAAGCCGGCGCCACGGCCCGGCACACTCGCCCGAAAACTCGGCATCGCCGCTGCACCCGTGGTCCTCAGCCCGCGTAACTTTACTCCGCTATATAACCTCGATGCCCTGGTATCGGCGTTCGCGAAACTTCACGAGCGGCTTCCCGAAGTCACCCTGGTCATGAAGCGATACAATAGCACCGTCGACTACAATCATCGAATTCAATCCTTGATCGTAGAGTTGGGCCTCAGCCGCGCGGTACACGTGGTGGATGAGGTGCCGTACGCGGAGATGCCCGATTTTTACCGAACCGGTGAGATAATTGTGTCGATACCGAACTCCGACGGTACGCCTATGTCGCTACTTGAGGGCATGGCCAGTGGATGTGTGCCCATCGCATCCGATCTGCCGTCCCTCCGGGAGTGGATTAAGGACGGCGAAAATGGGTTCCTCGTCGACCCTGCGGACACTGACGGCATAGCGGATATACTATATCGAGTCCTTCGCAATCCGAAGCTTAGGAATTCCATTCGTCATAAGAATTTGGCGCTGATAACCGATAAAGCGAGTCAGGACGTGAACATGCACCGAATGCTTCGAATCTATAGTCAAGCTGTCTCATCTTCAGCCGGTTCGCCCCCCGACCCGGTGCCGCGTGGCGTCGGTTGAGCGTTGAAACAAACGCTCCCCATCACGCACTTAGTTTCACGACTCTGCTTGGCTGTGCGTCGCAAGCTAACCATTCAGGGTGACATCAGCTTCAGCGCTTCCTGAGAACGCTGACGGAACGTCGCGAGTTCCATCTCGCTGATCGTCCCCTTCATCCCGAGAAGAAGCCGGTCGTTTGGATGGCGGGCGGCGGGTGATGCGGCGGAGCTGGAGCGCACCATCAAGGCGAACACCACCAAGACCCGCAGCTACTCGTTTTGGCGCCAGGGGTGCATCTACTACAAGCTGTTGCCGGGGATGCGCGAGTCGCAGGTCGGACCGTTGATTGCGAAGTTCTACGAGCTGATGCGCGAGCATGCGGTGTTTCGGGCAGTGTTCGGGATTATTTGATGGATGAAAATGAGGGGATGGCTAAGACCAAGCACACAATTGCCCAAATCGCAAGAAGCTTACTTCGGAATCAGAGCTGATGATCGAGCGAAAGCGACCATTCTGCGGCTCATCTCCAACCGGTCGAATGTCTTTATTCTGAGCCTGCGTCGACAACACGCAACCTACGATGGAGGAACCGTGACTATATTCCCGACCTTGACCACGCCGGCGCGGGTCCGGCGGAACCTTGATTTTCATGCTGGAAAATCGTTTCCGACGTTGTACAATTCCACTCGCGCTTGCCGGAGCGGGTGTGAATGCTAGCGTTTCACCGTGGATCGCGGGATCGAGAGCTCGCCTGTCTCGACCACCGGGCGCCCAATCGCCCACGAGATCCCCGCCATGGGCCCATCAGTTGTAGGGCGGCGACCGGGCGGTTTCCACGGGTTTCAGGAATCTTAATCATGGTTCAACCGGCTAACGCTTCGCCTCCCGAAAACCATGAGCGAGACAAATGGGACCACGGATCGACCACGGAGTTTTTCGACTACTATGCAAGCGCAAGCCTCACGCCTGAGACTCGGGTACGCTTTACCTCAGTGCGGGACATGGTCCTTCGCCAAGCTGGTGCGGCGGCACAGAATCGACATCTGGAAGTCGCCGATATCGGCTGTGGCGCGGGGGCGCAGTGCCAGCTCTGGGCGGAACTCGGGCACTCGGTCCATGGTCTGGACATCAACGGCCCGCTCATCGAACTCGCCAGGCAGCGGGCGGCCGAACGGAGACAGGAAATCCAGTTCGAGATCGGCAGCGTGACCAATCTGCCGTGGTCCGACGCATCGATGGACGTCTGCCTTTCGCCCGAACCCCTCGAACACGTCCAGGACTGGGAGAGCTGCGTCAATGAGTTTGTCCGCATCCTCAAACCGGGAGGGATACTCTACCTGAGCACCACCAACAAGTTGTGCCCGCGCCAACAAGAATTTGATCTCCCGTTTTACAGTTGGTACCCATCCACGCTGAAACGTCGTTACGAACGATTGGCGGTCACTTCGCGACCGGAGTTGGTTAACCACGCGAAGTATCCGGCAGTTAATTGGTTCACCTTCTATCAGCTACGCGATTGGCTTCGTGAACGCGGCATGGAGTCACGCGATCGGTTCGACGTGATGGATTTAGCCTCCAAGGGGGCGGCTGCCCGCGGTCTCGTGCGATTGATCCATGCACTCCCGCCACTACGATGGTGTGCGCACCTGGCCACGTCCTACACGGTCGTCGTGGCGGTTAAAACAGCATAGATCGTATGACTGATTCTGACTTCAGACTACCCGGTGCTCATCCAGAATCACCGGTTATGGTGGGATGCCGTCATTCCCGTGAAAGCGGGAACCCATATGAGTCAATTACTTACTGGACTCCCGTTTGCACGGGAGTGACGAATTCTGGCGTTTCTGGACGGACACTACCTGAGGGTAACCACCCGTGGCACTGACGCCGATCGCCTTCCTATTGGCCTATGCCGGCGGGTTGCTGGGCGCGCTGAATCGCCGCCCAATCTGGGGACTCTATACCTATGTCGCGGTTTTTTACCTCGACCCCAACTCGCGTTGGTGGGGCGTCGATCTCCCGGACCTCCGCTGGTCGTTGCTGGCCGCGCTGGTCACGTTGATCTCCGTACTCCGCGTAAAGCCTCCAGTGGGGTACGAGCCCTGGCTCCATCGCTTTCCAGTCAAAGTATTTGCCGCCTATCTGTCGTGGATGGTGATCCAAATCCCC
>Ga0114931_10010764_pt1 | contig 10857 bp, 6 predicted proteins | sample 2SBtaG_FD_89579 | JGI IMG/M metagenome (GOLD analysis project Ga0114931, IMG submission 89579) | Deep subsurface microbial communities from Kolumbo volcano to uncover new lineages of life (NeLLi) - 2SBTROV14_V59a metaG | ecosystem: Environmental > Aquatic > Marine > Volcanic | place: Kolumbo...
CATCAGCACCTTTTTGATCCTATTGAGCGTTTCGTCCATTATGTCCTCCTCGGCAAATGAAACCAATGGTTTGGGGGTTAGCCTTAAATTCTGACATCACTCACTGGACTGCGGGGTTTGTCACCCTTCCATCCAAACATTTTCCTGCCCGAGCAACTCTTTTAGCTTTGCCAACAACTCGGCGGAAGGGCTTACTTTTACCTTCTTAGACTTAATCACTTTCATTTCATCGTCGGACGTGTTCAGATTGATATAAAGATTACAACTGCCAGGATAATTCTTTAAGATGGCTGACACTTCATTCAGCAGAGGATCATCAACACCGATCGCGCTCATACTGAGGTACAGATTCTTCCCGAAGGTTTCCCCTGCCTTTTCAAGTGAGGTAACATCTTCACATAGAATTTTTGTTGGCTCTTCCTCCCTCTTGCTGGCCCGGCCGGAAATCGCTACGATTTGGTCGGCCAGCAGATATTCTTTGCATTTGTCATAAATGCTTGAAAAAACAATTACCTCGATACTTCCCTGAAAATTTTCAACCGTCACGAATGCCATAGGCTTGTTCTTTCTGTCGTGAATATTCTTGCATTCGGTAATGATTCCACAGATTCGTACGGGTTGGCCGTCCTTTATCCCCTCCGTCGCATCGAGGCTCATCGTTGAAAATGCTTTGACTTCCTTCTCAAACTTGTTTAAAGGATGCCCTGAAACATAAAAGCCGAGGATTTCCTTTTCAAGTGTGAGTTGATGCGAATTGTTCCACGCGGCTACCATTGGTAAGATGGGATACTGGACAGAGGCACCCTCTTCAACGTCGTCGAAGATTGAGGTTTGACCTTTCAATTTGTCGGCATGTGCTGATTGGGCAAAATTCATCGCGTTCTCCAGCGCCTGCATTTTTTGAGCCCGGTGACCATCCAGTGAATCCATGGCACCCGATTGAATCAAACTCTCCATGACTTTTTTGTTGACCTGGCGCGAGTCGATCCTCTCACAAAATTCATAAAGGTTTGTGAAAGTGCCGCTCTCCTCACGACTGCGAATTATGGATTCAATGGCGTTGTTTCCGACATTCTTTATGGCACCCAGGCCAAATCGTATCTGCTCATCTTCAACGGTGAAATCTTTAAAACTCTCGTTAACATCCGGAGGCAGCACCTTAATACCCATGCGCTTGCATTCTTCGATGAGGACGACGACACGGTTGGAACTCCCCATTTCGCTGCTGATGGCGGATGCCATGAATTCCGCCGGATAATGCCTTTTTAGATAGGCGGTTTGGAAAGCCACCAGCGCATAGCAAGTTGCATGCGGCTTCACAAAACCATAACCGGCGAATTTAGCCATTACATCAAAAATCTCATTAGCCAGTGCTTTGGAAATATGTTTTTTCTCACACCCTTCCAGAAACAAGACCCTTTGTTCCGCCATGAGTGATGCTTTCTTCTTCCCCATCGCCCGCCGCAAGAGGTCAGCCTTGCCCATGCTAAACCCGGCCAGCACACTCGCGATTCGCATTACCTGTTCCTGGTATACAATGATGCCATACGTCTCCTTAAGAATAGGTTCCAGCAAGGGATGCAAATATTCAATTTTTTTTCGTCCATGGCGCCGGGCAATAAAATCGTCAATCCAGTCCATCGGACCGGGGCGGTATAAAGCGTTCATCGCAATGAGGTCTTCAAACACTTGCGGTTTGAGTTTGCGCAAGTGCTCGCGCATTCCAGAACTTTCAAACTGGAAAACACCGACCGTGCCTCCATTTGCAAATAACTCATACGTTTGGGGGTCGTCGAGAGGGATTTCATTGATATCGATGTGAATACCTTTTCGGGCCAGCGCGTCGACTGCTTTTTGAATAACGGTCAGCGTTCTCAATCCCAGAAAATCCATCTTGAGGACGCCTATTTCTTCCAGGCGAACCATGTCATATTGGGTGGTGATGTCTCCCTGAGAGGATTTGTAAAGCGGGGTATAGTTGGTGAGGTCTGTCGGTGTAATGACGACGCCCGCGGCGTGTGTGGAGGCGTGGCGGGCCAAGCCTTCGAGCACCACGGAATAGTCTATCAATTGACGGTGCGCCTCATCCTGCTCACCGAGTTTTGCTAATTCCGGTACCATTTTCATGGCTTTGGACAACGTCATGCCCGGCGTGCCAGGAATCATTTTCGCGATCCTGTCCACCTCTCCGTAGCTTATCTTCAAGACCCGCCCAACATCTCGGATAACGGCGCGCGCGGCCATGGTACCAAAAGTTATAATCTGAGTTACGTTTTTTTCGCCATACTTGTCCTTGACATATTGGATAATCTCTTCGCGGCGTTCGTAACAAAAATCAATGTCGATATCCGGCATGGTCACGCGTTCCGGATTTAGAAATCTTTCGAAAATCAAATTGTATTTGAGTGGGTTGATATTCGTGATTTCGAGGCAGTAGGACACCAGGCTCCCCGCCGCTGACCCGCGCCCTGGGCCAACCGGAATACCACGGCTTTTAGCGCACTTGATAAAATCCATTACAATTAGAAAATAGCCGGAGTAGCCCATGGTTTTGATGATGCCCAGTTCGTGCTGAAGACGTTCATCGACTTCGGCCGCAATCTCTCCAAATCGCTTGCGTGCTCCTTCATAACTGAGTTTTCGTAAATACTCATCCAGAGTCTCCGCCTTCTCGGTCGCCGGAATCTCGTATTTGGGTAAATGCGTGACGTCACAATCAAGTTCAAGATTACACTTGGCCGCCACTTCGGTAGTACGGTCCAAAGCGTCCAAATATTCTGGAAAAGCTTCGCGCATCTCCACTTCACTCTTGAAATAAATCTGATCGGTAGAATAGCGCAGGCGCTTGGGATCGTCTCGATCTTTTCCGGTTTGCAGACAAATCAAACAGTCGTGCGGGAGATAATGTTCTTGTTTGAGATAATGGATGTCATTTGTTGCCACTACGGGAATACTTAAGTGTTGGCTTAATTCAACAACCGCTTCCCGCGCGAGTTTTTCGTCTGGAATGCCATGGTTTTGAATCTCAAGATAAAAATCATCGCCGAATATTTCCCGGTATTCAAGCGCCATTTGTTTCGCGGCTGCATAGTCTTTCTTTAGATAATTGTAAGCAACCTCTCCCTTGAGGCAGGCGGAGAGAGCCACGATTCCTTCACAATTGGCCTTGAGTACCTCGCGGTCGATTCTTGGGCGGTAGTAAAACCCTTCCAGGTACCCTATAGAGACCAGTCGCATCAGATTTTGATAACCGGTGAGATCCTTAGCCAGCAGGACCAGGTGAAAGGAAGTTGCTGAAATTCCATGTTTGTACTTGCGTTCCTTACGACTTCCTGGCGCAATATACGCCTCAACACCGATGATGGGTTTGATACCGCTTTTTCGTGCGGTTTTATAAAAATCAATCGCACCAAACATGCACCCGTGGTCGGTTAATGCCAGGGAAGGCATTTCGTTTTTCACGGCTTCGCTGACCAGGCCTTCAATTTTGCACGCCCCGTCCAACAAGCTATAGTGGGAATGGTTGTGGAGATGGATATATTTTGCCATGGATTTCTACCGACTTGGGAAGGCGTTTTTGCCCGAACGGAGTGAAACGCCTATGCATAATTGAACGATTTGAACGTTAGAAAGCGAGGGGTTGAACATTCTCAATTACGAAAGACAGCGATTGTTCATGGGACTAAAGCAAAGGAGTAACCTCCGGGTGAAGATTACTCCCTAATTTTCGTGCCTATGTTACAAACAAAAACCGTCAAAAGAAAGGATTAAATCGCGAAAAAAAACTTTATTGATTCCGGGGTGAATATTCAACCATCAAGGTTTGATTTTGACCTGATTGCAAATTCGTGACCCCGAAAAAAATCACCCTTGTCCCGTGCCTCTACAGCCCATACCTGTAAAACAGGGGAAACATGCGGTCGTCCGGTTAAATGTTTAGGCCGCTAAATTCACGTTGCGCGCGGGAGACATATTCGCTGTCCTGATAGAACGACAGCAGATTATTCAACTCCAATTCCGCCAGATTCTGCTGCCCTAGTTTAATGTGGGCGATGCCGATCATGAACTGTGCATCATCCGTCTTATTGTTGTTATCAAAGGCGAAAACGCGTTCAAATTCTACGATCGAAGTTTCAAAATCGCCAAGGGCATAGTAGGACTCCGCAATCCAATACTGACAATTATCCGCCAGATTCTTAGGATCATTCATCGTGAGGAGCTGTCGGAACTTGCCGATCGCCTGTTTGTGCCTGCCACCATAAACGTCATCTAGCGCCTGTTGGTAAAGCTCATCATAGGAACTGGTTCCCTGGGAATCGGTGTTCATAACCGGCGACGAGATATTTGTCGATGCAAGTTGAGGCGGAGCCTGCTCACCAACGATATTGTTTATGGCAGCTAGCTGATAATCAGCCTCCTCTACCTCGTGAGACAAACTGTCGGCAATCTGGGCTTTAGTTTTGGCCATCTTCTCAAGTTCCGCTATCTCGACCTCCAGGTCAAGAAACAACTCCTCGCTTAGGAATTCGCCTTCTCCCTGTCCCTCGCCGCCCTGAACCTCATCCGGGCTGATTCCTAAAGCATCAAGTATTTCAGATCTCTGGTGGTCTTCCAACTGCGTGCTTTCATCATCCAAAACAGCAAGCTGGTTCATGAGTTCGGAATTCTCGGTATCCGCTGTTGCCTCACCGTCAAAATTTTCATCTTCCGCGAAAATATCATCATCATAATTCACATCGGGGACGCGTCCACTACAAACCATAAACAAACCCCATATCACTAGAAGCAATGATAAGAGAGATGGTCCCTGAATCTTCTTTAAGTCATTCATCGTCGCACTCCTTAAAATCTGATAAAACTAGCATACCGCTCAGGTAAAGAATTATCTGGCGAATCAGCCTAAGTTCCTATCGTACGTGGCCGACCTTTATCGGCGGTTGTGTTATACTCACCATTATTTTTTGTATCGAATATTGCGGCCCTTTGCAGCAACTCCCGCGCGCTTTTCAAATGGGTTTCCGTCAGTTGCTCACCAGCCAATAACTTGGCAATGGCTAACGCGCGTTCGTCTGAACTAAGCCGGCTAACCAGGGTTTCAGTCCGGCCGTGCTCCGTTTTTTTCTCTACACCATAATGTGTATCACCCATACACGCAATCTGCGGAAGGTGTGTGATACATAAGACTTGATGCGCCTTTGAAAGTTCCAGTAGTTTACGACCAACCGCACTCGCGATTCGGCCCGAGACGCCGTTATCAATTTCATCGAAAATCAAAACCGGAATCTCTCCGCGCCTGGCCAGAGCTGACTTCAACCCAAGCATCACTCTCGAAATCTCACCGCCCGATGCAACCTTTCTTAATGGTTTCAGTTTCTCTCCAGGGTTGCTTGAAATGGTAAATTTTGCAAAATCCATGCCAATAGCAGACGCACGCAGGGATCGGTCCTCCATGTACACCAGTCCATTTGGATCATCTTGATACTCTAATTCTACCTTGAAACGAGATCCGGGCATTCCGAGGTGCTCCAGAAGTTTCGGTATAATAGTCTCCATCACCCGGGCGGCTTCATGCCTTTTTCCGCTCAAAGCGTTACAAGCGGTGAAGAAATTTCTACGTGCCCCGTCGACACGTGAGGTCAGTCCGGCAAAATCGTCTTCAAAAGTCGCAAAGGTAGCCGATTTTTTTTCGAGATCTTTTCGATGGGCGATAATTTCTCTCAGACTTAAGCTGAATCTCTTCTTCAAGCCGATTAATTGCGCCAACCGGTTTTGAATCTCATCCAGACGTTCAGGACTAAAATCAATTCTGTTCCGGTATGAGGACAGCATTGAGGCCATATCATCGACTGTAACTCTTACGGAATCGAAATCCGGCAAGACTTTTTTGAACGAGTCATCTATTTCGGACAACTGAGTCAACCAGTTTTGGGTCTGGGACAATTGGTCGTGAACGCATCCTTCACTTTCGTAGAGAGTGGCATAGCACTGCCCGGCAAGGCTAAACAACCGTTCCGAATGTTCGATCCGCAGCGCCTCCGTGGCAAGCTGTTCATCTTCATCGGGCAGAGGATTCACCTTGTCTATTTCGTTTATCTGAAAAATATCATGGTCTTGCTGAACCGACAAAGCTTGACGTGCATTTTTTAGTCGCTCAAGCTCCTTAAGCAATGTTGTCAGCGATCCGTAGCAATCCCGGACTTCCGACAATTCCTGCTCATGTTCCCCGAAGCTGTCCACGAAATGCAGGTGACTTTCTTCTTTGAGCAATGATTGATGTTCGTGTTGACCATGCAGGTCAACCAACAAGTCACCTATGTGTTGAAGTATAGAGAGCTGCACTGGCGTGTCGTTCACAAAGGCACGTGTCCGTCCGTTATGATGAATTTCCCTACGCACCAAGATGTGACCATCGTTTACATCCACCTCTTGCTCATTCAAAAATGTAAAGATTGCATGCCCCGGCTCTAGCCAGAACGTACCTTCGATCACGGCCTTCGAAGCTCCGTTGCGAAGAACCGTAGTATCAACCCGCTCTCCCAGGATTGTCCCTAAGGCGCCAAGGAGGATCGATTTCCCAGCGCCCGTCTCACCCGTAAAGACACTTAGACCCGACGTCAGATCAATTGAAACATCGGCGATCAGCGCGTAATTTTTTATGGAAAGATGCTTGAGCATGTTTGTTGTTTTTCTTTGAGTCATTCGACATAATGAAAAGAGAAATGACGGCTTTTCAACCAGACTGACCAAAATCGGGCCAGGCCTAACGGCGAATAACGGCAACCTTCCCGGTTGCCGAGATATTATTATTTGTTGATGCCAGGTAGACATAGACTCCGCTGGCAACAAAATTTCCATTGCCATCAGTGCCGTCCCAGAAGGCCTGAGCACCTTGAATGTCTACCGAAGATTCGAACTTCTTAATCAACATTCCCGCGGAGTTAAAAATACTTACATTACTGTTTTCCGCCAGGTTTGTAATCGTAAAAATCGTTCTGCCATCGATGATGAAGGGGTTCGGAAACCCCGTTAACTGGCTGAGATCTTCCTTCGGGGCAGTGAAAAAAGTCTGGGCACGCGACAAGCCTTTGTCCGTGCCAATCCAAACTTCACCGGTTGTTTCGTTAAAAGCAAACGAACGAACATCGCTGCTCACGAGTGGACTGTCGGTGGTGGTAAAATCAATGATCTTGTCGAGATGCCCACGTAGCACCGTGATACCGTTTATGGTTCCAATCCATTTATTATTCCTGCCATCAATACCAATAGAGGTGATAGCATTAGAAATAATGTTAAATTCATTCATGGTTGTTTCGTTAAACCACAGATTCAGTCCTTCGTTTGTTCCGATCCACATCACACCATCCTGGTCCTCTTCGATTTCGGTGATCTGATTGCTAAAAAGCCCGTCATTCGTAGTAAGACCCTGACTGAAATTGTCATCAGAGAGGTCGGAAATGGTGTTCTTGTAATCGAGGACACGGATCCCCCGGTCTTCGGTCGCGACCCAAATTCTACCGGCCATATCAACGTCGAGATCGATCACGAATCGACTGGATAAACCGCTGGGGCTGGTCGAAAAATGTATCCAATTGCCCTCTGGTGTGTGGGCCACCAAGACGCGTGTGTTGACGGCCTCGCGGTTCAATAGCCACATGTTGTCAAATTGGTCCTTGATCACGCCATTTACCAAAACAAACGCCGGGTCTCCTACAAACCCCGCCAAAATTCCGTCTACGGTATCAACCTTGGTCAAGGTCAAACCGGCCGGTGTTTTTTCAATAATCGTAAGTCCCCCACCCCAACTAGCAGCCCAAATACGTCCATCCGCGTCCTCGGCGATCGCGCGATAGTCGTTGCTTGGCAGCCCATCAGCCCGCGAGAGGTTGGTCCAGGTGGTACCATCATACATAAAAACGCCACCCGCGATAGTGCCGACTTGTGAAGAAGCACACCAAAGTCTACCGCGCGAATCGAGAACCATATTGGAAAAACTGTTACTGGCCGGTCCGTTGGCAGTCACGAGATCCCATTCATTCGAGTCTGGATTGAATCCCGCGATGCCTTTATTTTGCCTGCCAATCCAAAGGTCGCCAGCAGGACCCGAGGTCAGAGCGGTGACATCATTTAATTGGGGACCCAATCGGTTCCATGTTCCATCGTTATCCAGGGCAAACACGCCATCGGATTTGAGGGCCACGACCGTGTTTGCGGGAAAAAAAGTGTTTGCGCTTACCAGAGACAGATGATTGATATCACCCGTGAGCGAAGCGCTTTGCCATACACTATTAACAAACCGTGTCACGCCGGCGCGAGTCGCCGCATACGGAATGCCATCCAGGATGACGATGTTACGAATCTCGTCGCTAGGCAGGCCATTCGCCCGCGTGAACTGCCGCCAACTTGATGGGGCTTGTAAATTGGGTAGAGTCAAAGAAGAGAGAGCAATGCCTTGATCGGTGGAGACCCACAGATCAGTCCCGTCAATAAACACATCGTTAGCGGCAATCTTCTGTACATTGTTATCTGACGACAAACCAAGATTCTGGTACGTCTCACGTACCTCGGCACGAACGATGTTGTACAAGCTGACCCCAATATCAAGTCCTACGTACAAGGAGTCTCCAAACACAACAAGGTCAGTCACTTCCTGATTCTGGTAATCCGTGATGATTTCAAAACGATCTTCCTCTGGAAAATATCGGTTTAGCAGACCGTCAGAAAGCGCAAACCAAATTGTCCCTCTCCCGTCAACGGCGACCGCCACGACATCGTTGGAGGCCAGGCCGTCCGTGTTGGTGAATTTTCTGATGGACCGCGTTTGAGTATCGAGCGCAACGGCACCGCCATCGGACCCACCCCAGACGTTGTCTCCAACGACCACCAATTCCTTGATCGTACCGATGCTGGTAAAAGTCGTCCAATCTGAAACCTGGGAGAGCCCGGGTCTCGTGAGCAAGAAAAGCAGAAAAACCAAAATATATTGTATCTTCCGCACGACAGCTAACCCAGCTTCTCTGACAAATTTGCCATTTCAATCGCCGCGAGTGCTGCGTCCCATCCCTTGTTACCTGACTTGGTTCCGGCTCGCTCAACTGCCTGTTCAATGGTGTCCGCCGTAATGAGGCCGTAACAGGTCGGTACCCCGTTAGACAGGCCAGCCTGAGCAATCCCTTTTGTCGTTTCCGCGGCGAGGTAGTCAAAGTGAGGCGTTTGACCCCGCACCAGAACACCCAGACAAATGACGCTGTTGTATTTTCCAGCACCGGCCATCCGATTTGCCACAAATGGAATTTCAAAAGCTCCAGGCACCCAGGCTACATCGATGTTCTCTTCGCTGACGCCATGTCTGGTCAAACAATCTATCGCGCCGGCCAGCAATTCCTTGCCGATAAAATGATTGAATCGTGCGATGACAATTCCAACCTTAAGCCCTTTTCCGGAAAGGCTGCCTTCAAAATTTTTCACTGTTCAAATCCGTTTTTGAAAATGAATTTGGGTTCGCTTTTTCACTCTTATCCAGGTGGAGCAGATGACCCAATTTATCCCGCTTTGTCGCCAAATATCTAGCATTTAATTCATTTGGTGGTACCTCAATCCGAACGCGTTCCACAACTTCCAGACCATATCCCGAAATACCCACGATCTTTTTCGGATTATTGGTGAGTAATCGTATTTTGCGAATGCCCAGATCGTACAAAATCTGAGCGCCAACACCGTAGTGCCTCAGGTCAGGCTTGAAACCCAGCGCTTCATTTGCCTCCACCGTGTCCTTTCCTTCATCTTGCAGATTGTAGGCCCGAAGTTTATTTTCAAGACCGATGCCTCTACCCTCTTGCCGCATGTAAAGAAGAACGCCGGTGCCGTTCGCGCCAATGGCTTTAAGAGCGGCCTGCAACTGTTGCCCGCAGTCACATCGCAGGCTGCCGAATATGTCACCCGTCAAGCATTGCGAATGGACTCTTACCAGCGTAGGCTCATTAGGATTGATCGTGCCCTTGACCAGGGCAACATGATCGTGACTATCCGTTTGGCTTGAATACAAATGCAAAGCAAAAACGCCGTAATCCGTGGGCAAATTGGTGGTAACCTTTCGGCTCACCAACTTTTCGGTACGGCGTCTGTACTCGATCAGATCTTGAATCGACACAAATTTAAGGCCGAACTCCCGGGAAATTTCGTGGAGACGCGGAACCCTTGCCATCGACCCGTCTTCATCCATAATTTCGCACAACACACCCGCCGGAAAAAGTCCTGAAAGACGAGCCAGATCGACAGCGGCTTCAGTGTGACCGGCACGCGCCAGAACGCCGCCCGGGCGTGCGCGCAGCGGGAAAACATGGCCAGGGCGGGCCAAATCATCAGGCATGGTTTGGCGGGAGATAAGTGCTTGCACCGTCTCGAACCGGTCAAAAGCTGAAATCCCGGTCGTGACATTTTTCTTCGCGTCGACCGACACCGTAAAGTAAGTACGTAACTTTTCCGTATTCCGGGGCACCATCGATTCCAGGTTAAGAGCGTCTAAGCGTTCACCCGTCATGGGAACACAGATGAGGCCGCGCCCATATTTCGCCAAGAAGTTGATCTTCTCAGGTGTCACCTTTTCCGCCGCCATCACGAAGTCACCTTCGTTTTCCCGGTCTTCATCGTCTACGACAATCAGAATTTTACCCTCTCGAAAATCTTCGATGGCATCTTCAATTTTGTTTAACATTTATTCTTCTGTCTCAGTTTTTAATCTTGTCCGAAATTGCGGGTCCATCGGCCCAGAACATCGGCCTCCTCCCGCAATTCCAGGATGTTCTCAATATACTTCCCCATCATATCTACCTCAACGTTTACTTTATCACCGACGCGACG
>Ga0114931_10010765_pt1 | contig 10856 bp, 16 predicted proteins | sample 2SBtaG_FD_89579 | JGI IMG/M metagenome (GOLD analysis project Ga0114931, IMG submission 89579) | Deep subsurface microbial communities from Kolumbo volcano to uncover new lineages of life (NeLLi) - 2SBTROV14_V59a metaG | ecosystem: Environmental > Aquatic > Marine > Volcanic | place: Kolumbo...
CTCCTCACTACGAAGAACCAAACATAATCGTACACATAAGAGTAGATGATAGGACAGATACGCAAAACAGAAAGATTTTATTCTTAGAAGAAAACCAAAGTGATTGGCACGAGGAAGGCAGACAGAAAGGGTATAAACAGAAGCCACTAAGTAAATTGCCAGATGATGTTGAAATTCTGAGAACAGAATATCCGGAGCTTTACGATGTAAAATATCGTGGACATGTTTTCTCTGTCAGAGTAGACGACCCTAAGAATGTAGATAAAGGAGCATTATCTGCGATAAACTCGCAATTGTTAAACACAGGCGTCCCCAACGCACCTTTCAAAAAGTCTTGGCACGAATTAGGTCTGAAATACGCTTTAAGATACGCAGCCGAAAATGGTTATGATGGTATTGCTTGGACTACGGGGCAAATGCAAGCTGATAGGTATGATTTGAGCAAGCAAGTTGATTTCATTAAATATAAAAAATTGCAGAGCAATAAGTATGAGATTAATGTTAGCGGGGTGGACAATATCCCGAGCATAATGGGGACAGATGATTTAGAAAAGTATTTTGGGAAAGATATTGCACAGAGAATTTTGGATGATAAGGGGCTAACCATATTTGTAGAGCCCGGCGTTAAGATATTAAAAGACGACGACCTCAAAGTAGGTGGCGAAGGTATGAAAGGCTTCTACGACAGAATGTTACCAAGTTTCTTAAACAAATACGCTAAGAAGTGGGGTGCGAGAGTTGGTGAGACTGAGATAGACAAGTTAGGCAATGTTCCTTTCTTACCAATAACAGAAAAAATGAAAACTTCTGTATTAAATGGACAACCGCTATTTCAAAAAGGCTATAAAATTAACGACAAAAGAGCAGTTAAAAAAGTAAGCGAATTAGAGACCAAGCTTAAAGCAGAAGAAGAAAAGAAGCCGACACCGAAAGTAACGAGACTTACTACAACCGTTATCAAAGAAAAGATTAGAAATATTATGCAAGGGCATAGATTAGGCAGATACGATGCACTTGAAGAATTTAAGAAACTCAAAAAAGCTACATTAGACTATGCCAAAAAGACTTTACCACCAACGGGTGAGTATCGCAGAAGTGAATTACTTAGAATGAGCAAAGCAGATACACCGCAAAAACTGTTAAAAGACTTTGAGAAAATAGAAGAACTTGCAAGAAAAGTTAGTGTAAGAACCTATAAAAAGAAAGTAATTGATTTAGTGAAGTCCAGAAGCAAAATAGGCAAAACAAGGAAAGCAGCGGATGCAAGTATATTTAAGTTTGCCGATGATGTGATAAATGGCAAGGTAAAAGAACTTGATAGCGATGCCCCAAAGTTAGAACAAACCGTATTTGAGTTACTCAACGATTTTAAGAACGCAGAACCGCAACAATTAGAAGTAGCCTACAATATGCTAAAAGACCTAAAAGAAGCGGACATAGCGAAGTTAAAAGAGGAGAGAGAACAGAATAAGATAGCGAAAGAGAACTATCAACAAAATCTATTTTCTGATATGGGGATTAAACCCGATGAAATACCAACTACCGATGAAGGCATAAAGTCAAGGCGGAAGAAACAAAAGGGGGGCGTAGTATCATCTATTCGGACAACCGGAGATACATTTGGGCATATTACAAAAGGTAAAACGAATATCTATGATTCTGTAACCCGCCAGGCTTATAATAGAATATCAATGGCGTTCTCTGATAACCAATTTTTATATAGTGAAAAATTTAATAAAAAACTTAATAATCTAAGGCGAGAGCATTTCGGTTCATTAAGAGAACATTACGGGGGGACTATCAAAAGACCAACCGGGTTAAAGTTTGTAGAGAATGGTATCGAGAGCGACTTGCTTATGTCAAAGTCAGAAGTAGCTAAAAGAGTTATGGAGTGGGAAGAAGATTATGGGCGTAAAACCTTAGAAAGAATGGGTTATACGCAAGAATTAGTTGATAAAATGAAAGATTATATCGGTAAAGATTGGTATAATTATGCAAAAGATATTAGAGACAACTTTCTAACAGAAATGTCAAAAGATATTTCAGACCACTTCAAAAAGATGTATGGTTTCGATTTGCCACAAACAAAGAATTGGGTTTCACATCTTGGGGACGGGGGGGATAAACAAAACGTAGAGCAAGGCATTAGCACAGTACCGTCCTACTTAAAATTAAGAACGGGCAAAGCGAGAACATTCTTATTAGAAAGTATGGACGATATGGCAGAAAGAATCATCAAAGGCAATGCTCACGCCAAAAATGCAGATGAAATGATTTTATTTTATCGTGCCATGCAAAGCAACAAAGTAAGAAAGGCATTTGAACTCAAAGGATACGGTGAAGATTATAAACAAATGATGGAGATGTTAGGCAATGAAGTCAGCTTATACCCGAAACGAGGCGGGCTAAAAAGTATTGACAGAGCGATTGCTAACATTACAAGGGCTATTGTAATATCGCCGAAACAGATACTTAAGCAATGGATGTCTTTTGATGCTTATACTTTTGCTATCCCGACAAGAGAATTCGCTAAATTGAAATGGCGTAATATTTTGAACGGAGCGGAGACGGCGAAATGGGTGCTAAAAAATATGCCGTATGTACGCAAAAGACTTGTGGGAAACGAGGGATGGTCTTATGCGACCTCAACATTAATGGACTATGCAACATCTAATTCGTTTTGGGACAGACTTATAAGAGCGGGTAGAGACGAAATGGTCAAGTCTTTGCCTGGTATAGTCCAAGAAATAATGTTAGAATATCCGGTTCTCAAAAACGCACAAATGATATTCACTAAAATAGGCGATATAATACCGGTAATTGTTGGTAGCAAATCCGCTTATGATTATAGATACAAGCAGATAGTCGGCGAAATGGGACACGAGAAAGCACATTACGAATCTGTATTATGGGCAGAGAAATTAACAAATGACTTTCAGCAAAGTGCGGAGTGGGCGAATAGAAATTGGTTATTACAACAGTCAAATGCGAGGATATTTGCAGCGTTCAAACAAGCCTCAATGGCTTATTCAGTCCCGCCATTAGAAGTTTTGGATATAGCAAAGAAGAACCCGGTTGAAGCAGCAAGGATAACAAAGACTTGGGCTAAATTGTTATTGAAATACGCAATAATCTCAAAGCCGGCGTTAGCATTAGCCTTCTTAGCAGCTATAAATAGCGGTAGCAATGAAGAAATCAAGAAAGCAAGTTTAGAGATAATGAAAGAAACTGCTTATGCCGGGGGTAACGTACCGTTCATAGGGGATGCTATTAGTATAGGCAGAGGGTACGAGGGGACTGCACTGTATCTTGAACCGATGAAACAAGCGGTAGAAGAATACAATAGAGTTTATAGAAAAGGTATGAGAAAAGTCCGAGCCAACAAAATAACCGATAAAGAAAGGATGATGAATATATCCCTTGCATTATCACAATATTTCGGGCTACCATTAAAGACAGTAGTAAGCATTTACAAAGAGACAGTAACAGACAAAAAGAGTTTAGGGCAGTTTATAATGGCTTTAATCGGCTATACAAAAAACCAGAGGGAAATTAAGAAAGGCAAAAGAGGTTTAAGACTAAGACCTTTGCCCAAACATAAAAAATAGTTGCATAAAAGCTACTTGACAAAAATAATGTTAAAATTTAAGTTTATAATAAATAATCGTTACAAATGCTAACCATTGGCGGTAAGTAACGCATTCTGAAACTAAAAAGGAGAATGACAATGGCACTACGAGATTTATCCGTAAAAGAGGCACTTAACGTAGCACTTGCCAGAATGGATTTTGTCCAAATTACTAACGGGTCTAAAAACGCACCAGCCGGTAATGTATTTTCAGCACTTGTTGCACATACGGACTGCACTGTTGGTGCAACGTCCAAAAGTGGAGATGATTTACCAACCGCAGCACTTGCAGCAAACAGTATTAGGCTAGGCAGATACACGCAAGTAACCGAATCAACCGGAGGCATTGTATTAGGATATTATTCACCGGAAGGTTTATAATGTTTACCTTAGCACACATAACGCCAACTTTGGCAAACACATTATCAAGCACCACGAATCACGCAAGATTTGCGATAAATGATATGTATTGCCAACCAATTAACGAAATAACAAATCAACAAGTACAGTTCTGGGACACAGTCCCTTGCCCTTACGTTATGGGTAATATGAGAACTACTGCTTGGAGCGATATGACAACAAACATTAATCTAATAGGAGCATAAAATGGGACAAAGTTTTTATGGCAAACCGCCGGCAAATATTTGGGGCGATATGTTACAAGTAAGCAATGGCAATCAAGGGATTGATTCTAATTTGCGAAATGTTAGTGATGGCGATGGGGAGAACTCACCGTTACAACTATCAAACACAAAAGTAAGAGTAAAGCCCGGTTCAAACGGGCAAGTATTTGAAGTGGTTAATGCAGCTGGTACAGTGCTTTTTTCAGTAAACACATCAACAAATGTAATCACAGCAGCAAGTGGAGTATCATTCTCCGGTGATGGTAGCTTATTAACTGGAGTAACTCCAGCCGGAGTAGGTGGAACATCAGCAGTTGATAACTTAGAATTAACAGCGGATAATGATTCAAATGGCACTGGTGATATTATATTCAAAATAGGCACGGTAGAAGTATTAAGAATACCACAAACCTATGCAGCAAGTTTACCAACTGGTATAGCTGGTAACTATATATTAAAAACAGTAGCAGATAATTGGGCAGCACCTTTGCCAGCTTACATAATGGATGGCGTGGATGATTATGTAAGTATCCCCGATAATGCTAATTTGAATTTTGGTATTGGTGATTTCACTATTGAATGGTATGGTAAGTTTGGGAACAATCAGACAATTGAAATCAATAAAGCGGCTGGTGGTGGTTATGGCATAAGAGACAATGGTGGCTATATCATATGGGTTTCTGCCAACGGTACAGGTGCATCAAGTTATCGTTCTATAACTGATATAAGCTCACTACAATCTGACTATCATCATTTTGTCATAGTGTTTACATTTGGTGTAAAAACTGAGTCATATATCGATGGGGTTTTAGTCAATACAGATACTGTAAATATCATATCTAATAATTCTGATTCTACAGGGGATTTAAAACTTGGCAGTATTTTCAGTGTTTATGATGATTATAGCTATGTGTTTTTGCGCCTATACAATCGAGCTCTAATCGCAGCCGAAGTAACAGAGCATTGGAACAACGGCGAACCCGAGAAGTACCAAATCCCATTTTCAGATAGTGGAGCGAGTCAGAACAACTTAGGCACAAATGAAAATTTAAGCGGTAATACTGGGATAGTCTCTGGTACTGGTTCAAGTGGTGTCGCTGCAGATAATTGGAACTTATATGGTACGGCTGGAACTTCTGTTGGAAGCAAAGACGGTAGTGATTATCAAGTGATTACTGTTACATCTGGCAATTTTTTGCTCCGTAATTATAATGGTTCTGATTTTCTTAATTTATACTATGGGAAAAAGTATAGATTATTCTATAATGCTCCATCAAACACAACTGGAAACAATTTGCAAGTTGCAATCAAAAGTACTGGTAGTGTTACACGTTCTTTGGACTGGACTCCTATTACTGGCAGCGGTTATATAGATTTCACAGCAACCGGTACTTCAAGCGATGGTTTAGTCACCTTTAGGTTAGACTCCAATGGAACGGGTGCAATAACAGTATCGCAAGCTAAAATTACCCAAATTGGCAATGTCCTTGACTTAAAAGCAGAAAATGCTGGTGCAATGGGATGGCTTGATGCAAGTGGTAATGGACTTCACGCAGTAACAAGCGGTTCTCCAATAGCTCCGCAGAAGTTAAGGGATTACAAATCTGGGATAAGTACTACGGCAGTAGAATTTGTCAATTCTCAAAAGGCAGAAACATTGCTGAAAGGCATAATCGTTACTACTGCAAGTGGTTTGCCTACAACAATTAGTCTTGGCACTACAACATTAGCAAATGAAATACTATCAGCACAAGCATTCACAACTGGTGATTTCATTGCAATTGACAAATACAGTGCAAGTGAGAGAAGTCTTTTCGCAAAATGTGATGCTGGCACTGTTAACATTACAATGATATATGAGGAGGTAGCTTAAAATGAAAATCTATAAATTAACAAGTAAATTACAAAAATGTACTCACGGTAAGTTCAACCATATAATTGACAGTGCTAATGTTAATTGTGATTTGGGAGTTTACGTTACTGACGCTGACGGCAAACAACAGTTTGAGGCAAGATATACAAGTGCAGTAGTTAAGAAAACAAGGCTTGTGAATTATACAGACGCAAATGCAACTGGTGCTGTATGATACTTCTAATTATTTTATTGGTATTATTCATTATTGGCGAGTCAGAAAACGATATTGTGATGACTAATCCGAAGCTATCATTATTTCCTAAGTGGGATTGGTACATAAGATATAATTATACCGGTGATAGTTGGCTGATTAAGAATGTAATATCATTTATTGGTGATGGATTTCACTTTTGGAGGGCAGTAACTATAATTGTTACCGCTTGCTTCTTTTGTGTAGCAATTGGGATTTCAATATGGTATTCAATACTAATCTTTGCAATAGCCGGAGCGTATCATTCAATAAGAAATGGCAGTTTATTTAGAAAAGGATTAAAGTTATGAAAGCATTTTGGGATAGAATAAGCAGAGCTATATGGACAGACGGGGACTCTACGTTAAGACCTTATGTTTGGCATTTGCACCACGTAGGAATATCTATTTTAAGCTCGGTTATCTTGGGAGCAATATTGAGCCTATTTTTTAGTTTTGGTTATTTATTGTCGGTAATTCTCATAGCAGAAGTAATGATAATATATTCAAAGCTATTTTATCAAGGCAGAGGAATAAGATACAAAACAAAGAAAGACTTAAAAGACCTATTAACTGATTGGAACGAGTACCAAACAGCTTGGGTCATATACCTATTTCATCAAGAGCATACACTATTAGCATTGCTATGCTTCTTGATAATAGCATCCATATATTATTTAACTATCGAATGGAGTAATCCCTAATGTCAGATGAATTAAAGAAAACGGAACTTATTAAATCGCTTACACTACTGCTAACTATTATCGCTTTGATAGTGGGTGCAACTGTATTTGTGGCGGATAGACCGTCAAGGACAGAAGTAAAGGAAATAATTAACACAACTGTATCAGCAAGATTGTCAAGAATAGAGGACCAGCTAACCAATATAAATAATTATTTATTAGACCATAAAACGGTTAAGAAATGAAACAATTAATTTGCGAAAAGAGCGGTAAGAAATCAATTACAAGAATTGTGCTAATTATAGCAGTGTTAATGGCAATATACTCTACTGTTATATTAAAAAATGTTACAATGGTAGGTACTTGGTTAGGCATTAGCGGGCTAACAAAAGTAGCGAATAAGAGCTTTGAAAAGTGAAATGGGTTAAGCAAAATATAGTCCTACTAATAATTGTAATTATCGGAGTATTTATCTATCAAAAAATGTTTCCAAACATCGAGACAAAGATAGTTACAAAATATTTGAAAGGTAAAACAGACACAATAACAGTGAAGAAAGATTCGCTTGTATATGTGCCCAAATATAAAATTAGGACAGTAACGGATACAGTCTATGTTGATAGTTCGGGAGAACACGCATCGGCAGAGTTTAGTTTGCAAGATTCAGTAGTTACTGGAGTTGTCCATTACGATACGCCATTGTTCTCATTCTATAATGTGAAAGTTAGACAAAAGATTATCAATAATTATATTGATAGAATTGATACATTGAGAATTAACACAACGAAAACTATTCACAATAAGTTTCATATTGGATTAGTTGGCGGTTATGGAGTTGGATTGCAAGACTCAAAGATACAACCATTTGTTGGGATTGGATTTTTATGGGAAATCTTTTGAGTGAAGATGAATACCAAAGAGAGAAGAAAAGGTTATTACTTGCATTAAAAATTTTAGGGACTGAATCAGATATTGGCAGAGAAATAATACAAAGATTGATAGACATATTAAAGCAAAGAAACCGCACCGATTAACAACACCCCAAAACACATAATTTTAAAACAACAATAAAAACCCGATTTTCAGCACAAAATCGCACAAAATAAATTTCACTTTTTACTTGACTTATTCATATTAATTGATTATGTTTGTATTAACATTTCAAAACGATAGGAGTTAAAAAGTGAAACGACTAAACCTTACACAAGCGGAGTTACGAAAATCCGCCGAACAAATCAAACGAGACTTGGGCTGGTTGGGCAAGTCTCAAAGATATTTATCCAAAATCTTCAAAAGAAGTCCATCGCAAATCCACTGTGCGATTTGGACAAACGATATGCCTACGTTACGTGGCAAAATTTTAAATCATATCGAAATATTAAAAAGCAAGGAGGCAAAATGAGACTCACACAAGACATTGAAGATTATCACGGTGAAAGCCGTGAAGATATTCGGCAAGGCGAAGAAGAAAGCCAAAGAGCCGAATATTTAAGAGGTATTAGCTGGGACATTTTAGACTTAATACCGAAGGACAAAATCCGTGAAGTAAAAGAGATAATCATTGATATGATAATTGAGGAGGGTTGGGATTTATGAAAAATCTAATCAGAATCCAAAAAGAATTGAAAGCTCCGAAAGGGCAATATAATAATTTCGGCAAATACAAATATCGTAGTTGTGAAGATATTTTAGAAGCTGTGAAACCGTTATTGAAAGATTGCCTACTTACAATATCAGACGAAATAGTATTGATTGGCGATAGAATTTATGTAAAAGCCACTGCCGAATTTACTGACGGTGATTATGTGAAAACAGTTTCGGGTTTTGCGAGAGAATCAGAATCAAAGAAAGGTATGGACGCGAGCCAGATTACCGGTTCAGCTTCAAGCTACGCCCGTAAATATGCTCTTAATGGTCTGTTTCTAATTGACGATACAAAAGATGCAGACACAATGGATAACACCGATAACAAAAAGGATATTGCAAAGTTTGAAATCATTGTGAATGAATTTACCGATGCAAAAGAATTGGCTGCAAAGTCAAAAGAACTAATCAAAAACAGCAAAATAAATGCAACCGAAGCGAAACGGATTATCCGGGCAAAATATGAGGCTCTTAAATGATTTATAACTTTGAGCAAAGAACTCCCGAATGGTATGAAATAAGACTTGGCAAATTCACAGCTTCAACCGCCAACGACTTATTTATGAAACCAGATACTTTGACTTATAAAAAGCTAATCTATCGGAAAGCATATGAAAGAGTAATCGGCAAATCACCAGAAGAACCATTTATAACCGATGCAATGATTCACGGTATTGAAACCGAAGATGAAGCAAGAACCCAATTTGAGATTGACAACTTATTAGAAGTTAAGCAAGTTGGTTTCGTTACAGAAGGCAATATCGGGTGTTCACCAGACGGTTTAGTCGGTGATAACGAGTTAATTGAAATTAAATGTCCGCAATGGAATACACAAATAGACTACCTTGCAAAAGACAAAGTACCATTGAAATATTTTAGGCAAATGCAATTTCAAATGTTAATTACTGAACGAAGTAGTTGCTATTTCTACTCATATCATCCAGAGCTACCGGCATTTCAAAAACTTGTTAAAAGAGATAATGAAGCAATCCAAGACTTGAAAAGAAAATTGGGACTTGCCGAAATTGAAGTGTTAAAAGTTATGGAGGTAATAAGTGGAAATATTTCTTAAAAGAGATAGTTTTGTAGGTTTTACACCGGCAGAACAGTCTGATGTTGACAAAATCACAAAGCTAAAAAAAGCCGATGTTTACCGATGTGAGATAAAACTTGCAAGGAATTATGAATTTCATAAGAAGTTTTTTGCAATGTTGAATGTTGGGCATAATGCGACACAATTAGACTTACCATTCGATGTTTACCGAAAGGTGATGATAATGAAAGCCGGATTCTTCACGGCATACAAGACGGATAAAGGCACTTACTTTGAGCCGGACAGCATTTCATTCGGCAATATGACAGAGGAAAGATTTCAAGAAGTCTATAACAGAGTTCTTGATGTAATTTTACAAGATACAAATTTAAGTAAAGAAGCAATCGAAAAAGAGTTAATCAATTTTTTTTAATAAGGAGATAATTATTATGGGTTTTATGTTAGGGGACTTATCAATTAAACAGATAGAAGAAAGAATAGGAGTCAACTTCCCGGAAGATATACGAGAATTTATGAAAGCGACTCACCAATCAAAAGCCGAAAATATAGCGAAGGGCAAATGGCATTGTTTTGATATGCCTTTCAACCTTGTATGTGGGGATATGGATGTCGCCACCAAGATTTTTAATTCTGTAAAAGAGAAAAAAGACGAAGTTAAAGAACCTTTGCGTTTTATGATATATAATACAAAAACAAAAGGGGGTAAATAATATGGCATTTTCAGTTAATAGAATCACGGTACTTGGTAATATAGGCAAAGACGCAGAAACCAAAATAGCAAAGAACGGTAAAGAGATTGTAAAGTTTTCAGTTGCTACAACTCACGGCATTAAGGAAGGCGAGAGTTGGGAGAACATCACTACCTGGCATAATGTGGTTGCATTTTCACTTTCGGACTATATCAAAGGGCAACTAAAAGTAGGCGTGAAAGTCTATGTATCAGGCAGACTCGACAAATCGTCCTATAAAAACAAAGAAGGCAAAACGATTTACACAGCCGATATAATTGCAAATGAAATAATACCGCTTGGCACTGACAGACCGGCGAAAGCGGACAACAATAACGATTTACCATTTTAGGAGGCACACAATGGATATTACAAATTATATCAAAGACCAA
>Ga0114931_10010766_pt1 | contig 10856 bp, 5 predicted proteins | sample 2SBtaG_FD_89579 | JGI IMG/M metagenome (GOLD analysis project Ga0114931, IMG submission 89579) | Deep subsurface microbial communities from Kolumbo volcano to uncover new lineages of life (NeLLi) - 2SBTROV14_V59a metaG | ecosystem: Environmental > Aquatic > Marine > Volcanic | place: Kolumbo...
AACGTGCCGGAACTGGCCATCGGTGATGGTGCGATGGGTTTTTGGGCCGCGCTGGAGGAAGTCTATCCTGAGACCCGTCAGCAACGTTGCTGGATGCACAAGACGATGAACGTGTTGAACTGCTTGCCAAAGTCGGCGCAGCCGAAAGCGAAACAGGCATTGCACGACATCTGGCAGGCAGAGACTATGGAGAATGCAGACAAGGCTTTTGACCTGTTTATCAAGACCTATGAGCCGAAGTATCCGAAAGCGGCCATCTGCTTGCACAAAGACCGGGAGGAGCTGATGGCGTTTTATAATTTTCCGGCCCAGCACTGGCAGAGCATACGGACAAGTAATCCGATTGAATCGACCTTCGGAACGATCCGTCATCGGACCAGGCGATCCAAGGGCTGCCTGTCGCGTGACGGCATGCTGCACATGATGTTCAAACTCGGACAGTGTGCCGAGAAAAAGTGGAGACGATTACGCGGTTTCGATTACCTGGCGAAGGTGGTAAGCGGAATCAAATTCAAAGATGGTGTCGAGGTGATAACAGACAATCAGGCCGCCGCTTGATTCAACTGGCTAAACACCAGATTTGACAATAACTCCTTTTTAATAGCTCCTAGATTCATCTCTATAGTACCGGGTAAGTTGATTTTGAACCCGGACCAAGAAAAGAAGAATGCCTATGTACGCTAGTAAACTTTTACGAACAGACTTTCTGTATCCGCCCCCAGAACCCATCGTGAAGAAGAATACTTCCATGCCGACACACCCCACTTCTCTCTGCCGTCACAAACAATCATCATTACTGGGAAAGATATATTTATTCCGGAAGTTGTCCCTATCCGCTGCAATGTACGATGATCCAACCAACTCATGGAGCACCCTCCACTCGGATGGGTATGCCAATCCCCAAGATAATCGCTACCGCCACTGGTCTCCTCAAATATTCGGTTGATCGTCGCTTGCTGGTAAGCATGATCTGGTTTAAAGCGAAACCGCCCATGAGACGCCTCCATGCCAGGACCTGTGATATGCGTAATCACATAATCACCATTATCGCCAACATAACCAATCAAGATGCCACCGGTTTCTCGTGGTGACATGCGTTCTGCTTCCATCAGCAACTCATCTTTTAGCAACTGTGGAAGCCAGAGATACTTTTCAACCATTTACATCCCACAGTAAGGACAGTCTTTAGGGCAAGACAAAGAATAAACCTTCCAAGAAGGGCCGATTGCCAGATCGCCGCTTTCGGTCCTGAAATTAAAGACGCCCACATCCCAATTAATGGGTGGATAACCCCCTTCCGAATTACCACATAAAGTACTGAGCGCCATCCGTGCCGCGAAAAGGCCTACTTGCTCACAATCAATGCCCGCCCCAGTGAATGTCGGGGTAATGCAGCCTTGTGGAATGACAGCATCACCTTCCTTGAAAAAGGGTAATTCAATATTCTCTTCATGCAGGCGGCGAAAATACTCCATCCAACAACCATGTCCTTCGACTGGGAGTATGCGCCCAATAATCCCACCGTAAGCGCCCTCAGTTGTAGATAGCCACTGATAAGCTACCCCCTGATCTTTGCATAGACTGGAAATGTACTGATTCACTTCAATGCTAGCTGTGGCATCGATAACCAAATCAACCCCATTTATCATCGAAATAAGGTCTTCCACCTCATTCTGCGAGGCTTCTGGATGACCTATCTGCATAGGTTTAGCAGTTAGGTTGACCGAAGGATAGTTCTGTGAAATATACTCGGCAAGTGCGATTGCCTTATGCAGGCCCACAGCATTCATACCAAGCGCCCAGCGTACAGTGTTGCCTGGAACTACAATATCTTTATCGACGAGAAGGAGCGCCTCTACACCAGCTCGTGCCATCTGGATTGCGACTGGCGATCCAATGCTACCAAGACCTATGATCAATATCTTTTTGTCGCGCATCGCGATCAACTCGGGCACACGCATATGCATTTCTTGCTGACTGGCTCGTAAGCCAGGCACAACAATGCGCTCCATTTTCCCGTTAATCTTGGTGGCCAAAAAGAAAATCCACGAGACTCCATTACTTAGATGTGTTACCTCCTCCTCTATTGCCACCCCCAATAGACCCACGGCGTTTCCTTTTTTCCGTGCTATATTCTCTATGTTTTTAGCCTTAACAGGATGAGCGCTGAGCAGCCATGGCCACAATTGAGATTTATCTTCAACTGACTCAGGAATTTCAGCGCGAAGCCATCTGGCAGACAAATAATTAGCTCCTCGTGGTAGCAAGGCATCCTTTGACTCAGACGCCACGAACTCCGTTCCATGTGAATCATAAACTTGATAGATTCCTCCACGAACAGCGTTACCAAAGACGCTGTGGATATCTTTCAACCACCACGTGATCTTGCCACTAACCACATTTGCAGGAATATCATAATCGTCTATTATTATGCCGCCTTGGGTGGCGCCAAAAAGAAAGACTGACCTAGGCTCACCAACCTCCATTTCACGATCTTGAAGCTCTTCAGCATTTAACCCACCCATCGCGGCCATATCCGAAATCATCAGGACCTCTGGCACCTGTGTTTCAATCATTTCTGCAACAGTGTCGCTAAAAGGGGTCCAATCGTGATCGCCGCTCGCATTGTGCGCCAAAAAGCACATGTGCTCTCTGGTCGCCCCCCGATGCCTGGATAGTTTTCGCCCTGGAGTAGCAATCGATGGGGGGAAGAATGGGTAGTGGGCTCCGCAAATCACGCGCAGACGAATTTTTTCCTCGTTGTACATGTAATGCAGATCGAGGATGAGGCGACCAGATTCTTTGGTCACCTCATCCACTACAATTCCTTGGCAGGCTTCAATGTCGACTATTTCTCTATCGTACCAACTTGGCCAGCGCTCCCACCAAGGCTTCATTCACACACTTCCAACGGGGCGGTGCTTAGGTGGTTTTGAAGGCCTAGGTGGAGGAACTCCATCTGGCCGTCCTGGAGGCCGATCTGGCTTGTTGTCATGCCCCGGAGGGCTCTCAGGTTTGTCATGGTCGTCATCACTGCTCATCGCAAACTCCTGGTTACTTTAGATACAGAAAACCCAACATCTTGGGTCTCACTAGCACATTTTAGCGATAACACACTAGATATTGTACCCTCTTAACATAGATGGTTATTAGCACTCTGTCAAGTTGAGTGCTAATTTAGTGATTCTTATGAAAATAGTCTGCGTTTGAGAGCCCCCTGTAATTTGCCCCCAGACACCCTTTTGAGACACAACTTAGCGGGGGAGGAGGGCCCAATAATTTTGTGGGCGTATTGTGTCGAAAACTTCTGTTTCTAGCAGAACAGAAAATATTCAGCCTTTGTGAGGAGCCTAATTTTTTCAGATACGGGACATATGGAATGCCCAATTCATCGGCAAAGGACCTAAAAACATGCCTCAGCAATCATCGATCTGTTCTCATAGAATATCCCTATACTTAAAACCAGAGGCGAAATACACAAAGACCAAAGGATGGCATCATGCAAAACGATATAACGAACCTGTTGACCCATCCACTGGTACTCAGAGCCGCTTGGCGGCGAGTTGATGGCTGGTACAAGGCCGGGGAATGGACACCAGAGCCTGAGTACGCTCATTGGAAGCTCGATCCGGACAGCCAGCTTGTTAAGCTAGCCAAGCAGATAGAGCAAGGCTATCGCATAGAACAACCATACCATCTTCTCCCCTATCCGAAGAAAGGCGGAATCCTGCGACACTACTGCATGCCAAGCGTACGTGATCAGGTGGTTTTTTCTGCCTTTGGAATTCTGCTCGCACCTCTACTTGAAATGGCAATGCCAAATTTCTCCTTCGGCAACCGTTGGTATCAGGCAATCTACAGAAAACGTAGTGGCGATCACGAACTCTGGGAGGATCGCCCTTTCACACTACGTGACAAGCACTTCTATCAACCCTACCGACGAGGTCATGGCTTATTTCGTAGAGTGTGCCACTGGAGCGCCAAGGCCATGCTTTATGAACCGGGTACCGTTGAGGACAGTGTCTTTTCGCGCGTGCGCCCTGAAGAATATCCAGAAAGTCGGCTACCTACATTTGTAGACTCAGACTGGTGGCACAACATTCCGACAACAAACGGCGAAAAACGTGGTTACTGGGGTCGCCTGGATATTCAGTTAGCCTATCCATCTGTGGACCTGAACTATTTGCACAACATGCTTGTCCGCGCACTCAGACCAGAAAGCAGTTTTAAACAATTCGATATGCGCACGCCGAAGGCAGAAGATGTTATCTCTCAGTTACGCCATTACCCGGAGGATATTGCTGACAAACTCAAGTTCGTCCCAATACAGATAGCGCTCGCAACCTCTTTAGTTGACCTCCTTAAACAGGTTCGATATGACAATAGCAACTATCGAGTTAGCCAAGATATTTGGAAACCACCACATACGACACAGCACCTACCCGATGGAACTGGAGAAGGTCATCCTGGCATACCAACCGGGCTTACCATCTCCGGTCTGCTGATGAATACTTATCTGTATGGACTTGATAGTCATATGGCCAACTGGCTCTCCACATGTCAGAGCGGAAACCAGCCCGCTGCTTTCCTACGCTTCGCCGATGATATGGTGCTACTAGCACCATCCCACGAACAGATTATTGAGGGGATAGATAGAGTTTGGGAAGGACTTGCAGGAACAAAGGACTCCTTTCTTTCCAACCCCACCGCGATGGACGAAACGCCAGGCAGCAATCTTCGCATTAATGTGGCGAAGCTTGAACCTGGCCCCCTCCAATCTATTGTTGGAGATTACCTAAAGGATCAAGGGTGGTCACGGTGCGAGGGGTGTGAATTAATGGTCATTCCACCCACTCACACCAAGCAATCAAGAAGAACTTTATTACAATGGTTCAACGAACCACATGCTCCCAAAGACTTAAACATACTCACGAAAAAGTGGGAAAAACAATCACTCGAACGAAATCGACTTGACCACTTTGTCACACACCTAGTTGAACGTTTGAGTGACCTTGGTTCTGACACTCTTATTGATCGGTTCGGTAGCAAAACCGGGGAACGTCTAACGCATCTGCATGAACTGATTCGATTCAATCTTGATGACCACGAAGTTAGGGCTGATACACGGCTAGCTTTCGCCGTTAACCATCTGACCCGCGCCTGGCTGCCCGAGACATCTATCGAAAACGATCGGCTGCATATTGTGGAAATTCGTCGTTCTATTAAGCAGGCACTGCTCCAAGCCCCGTGGAAATTCAAGCTATGGAGAAGTGTTGTCCGTGCTGCGGCGCGTAGACCGTTAGCGGCCACTAACGGCCAGGAAACAAATGATGATGGTGGCGCTGCTATTGATTGGCTGTCAGAGATGCTGCTCCAGATTGCAGATACAGATATTCCCGGATCCTGGCAAGGCCGCTGGCCTGAAGATAGCGAAATTAGTACAAAATGCTGGGAAGTTAGCGGGATCAATCCGGAAACAAGAGGTGATTGGAAACCTCTTACGCTAAGTTTCATAAGAGCCGAATTCTGGCGCGTACTGGGACAAACAATTCATGCGCTCCAACGCACTATCGAATGTACATCTCCACAGAGCAAACACGGGGCCACTCAACAGTCATGGAATTCCGATGACTGGACGTTCCGTTGTCTCCCCGAAAATGAGTTAGCGCCTGTTCAGGACTTTCTGGGAAACTTGGAGAAGTGGACGGGCATCCTTTATCCACCCGACTCGATCATGCTCACACGTTTGGAGGGTGATGCCTTAATAAGCGCTACTTTGGCAACAATTCCAGCTGAGGAGCTATTAAAAGTCCTAGAGCCTCAATTTGATAGCCCAATTTTACCCCACCCGGACATGAAGCAGGCTTTTGATCTATCATCTTATGGGGGGAAGCTACTAGCTTCCGAAACGGCATATCGAAAACTCGTTCAAAGCGGCCACATTGGAGAATTTCCAAACTCTTTTTCCCCTTGGGCATTACTGCATTATTCGCGAAAAACACCATCGTCACGTATCGCTATAGGGAAAGCGATCAAGTCCACTTTTCACCGTGGAAACAATCTACAAGATAAAGCTAAGCTGCTACCGGTTGCCAGAAATATGGGCGTTTCCCATTACCTACCCGGACTTGTCGCTAGCTATTGGAAGAAGAACGCATACAATCTTCTCGGTAAAATCACCAAGAAGCCGGTAATCCAGAAAACCGAGCGATTCCAACTTCTACTACAGTACGCGCAGGCAAGGAAGTTAGCGTTGTCCTGGAAAGAGACCACTACCTCCAGAACTCCCACGCTGCACAGATTACTTTGGGGCACTTGCTGGAAATCGGAGAACCTTGAAACTTGGAATATATCCCCATCAGTTGCTCCTGTACATGGACTTCCAATACGGGTCGCGCTACGTTTTCTACGTGATTCCCTTCACCAACTGACACTGAATGAAAATAACCACCCCAACAATCTCGCTGTATGGCAGATATCAGAAGAATATATTCCTCTACTGTCGGCAGGGCGTCGTTTACAGCTAGGCTGGGAGAGCACAGTCCTTGATGTACAACCCTCGAGCGATATTCCGTTTATCAAACTTGCGTGGGGGCCAGATTACTTTGAAATACCACCTCACCCTGCCTTTTTCCTTTCAGCTTGCGCAGACCTTCACCAATTATCTGACACCTGGGAGCAGGTATTCCATCAAATTCTCTATTTCTTCATGGCCGTCACTGGTTCAGAGCACTATCTGGATGGCCTGCTAGAACGCGGCCCGAGCATCGTGCCGTTTGAGGAACGATGGGCGCTACGAGCACGCATTCATTTGCCCTCCGATATATGGCATGATTTCAAAGAAATTGAACAGTGGTGGGCATTCGGCAGTCCTTTCGGCAAGACCACTGACAACTTGCTAGCAGGAATTACAATCCCCTCACTTATCCAAAAGATAGATAATATTCTGGAACCTGGAATCGAGCTCAATGACTTTAAGATTGAGCGTATCGATATTTCACTGCAACCTGATTCCGATTTTGAATTCCCGGTCGCTGTTAAAGCGATGTCCACAGAACATGCGAATGCAGAAGAATCCGCCCAGATCAATCCAGATGGAAGCACCCTGGCTAAAACCCTTCATGTACGTATTGGACAATTGGAAGCCCACCCGGATTGGAAATATCTGGTATCTAATTTTCCACGCACTAGCCGCCTAGAAAGGCAGCAAATTATGCGTCAGGTCTGGGCAGTCTTTCAAGGTGAGGACTTAACACAGTCCAGTACCGACCGGAATTCATCGGCACTCATAGTTATGCCTGAGTTATCCGTACCATACCTGGAAACGCCGACATTGATACAGTTGGCTCGCAAATATAATCATGCTGTTGTCGCAGGGCTACTTTGGCAGCCGCTACCTTCAGCTATTCCAGCACATGCATCTATGGCCACCCCATATCGCTTTTTTGTCAACGAGGCCCTAATCGCCATACCGGTAAAGACTACACCGAGATCGACTATACCACTTGTGAGACACTTCACTATTCGAAAGCCACAACCCGCACATATTGAATATGGTCTTGCCGACGCATTAACCAAAAAAAGCGGCGGAAGTCAGACGTGGCAGATAATGCCCGGCACACGCTGGTATAGGTTTATCCATCCGGAATGGGGGGACTTTTCAGTCGCAATCTGCTCTGATTTACTTGACACAACTCCTTGGTCTTCGATGCGAGGACAGTTGCTGCACTTGTTCCAATGTGCATTCAACAAGGATATAGATCTATTTGAATCGCTAACTTGGGTTCGCGCTTATGAAAACTACGTCAATATGGTATCTGTAAATCACGGGAAATACGGTGGTTCCTTTGTCTGGACACCTAAACATTCGCATTCCAGGGAACTTGCACGCCTGCGAGGGAACAAATTGCTGCTTACAGCTGACATCGATATCCCGGTTCAGGACCTCTGGGAGAAACAGAAGACAGGTATAAAATTCTCACGCCAACAGGAAATGTCCAACTGGCTTGGGAAGCAGAAACCAAAGAAGCGTGGCGACTTCAAATCGCCGCCGCCAAGCTTTAGAGACAGAAGGAAAGGCACCACCTAAATGGCTCGAGCGGCTTCTTGGCTGGCCGGACGATCAGACTTCGGCGAAAACTAGAGCAAAACATTTTTGGTTATGGTTCACGGAACTCCAGAAGGCAGGTTATGTTAGCCACATGGGCTAACAGTGGTTTGAGGTGGCAAGTGGCTTACCTGAAGATTTCATACCCTAAGACCTTTCAGCACTGAGCTGCCCCACCCTTCGCCGTCCTTGGCTCCGCCGGGCCTTTGCACCGGCGTCCTACCGGTGCTGTAATCTGATTAAGGCTTCGTGCAACAAAATCACCTGACATGCCTAATCGTCACGGTGAACCCAGCGTGTAATCGTCGATCGGTTGACCTCAAGGATCCGAGCCGCCTCCGCCTTACTAATACCACTCTGAATGAGTGCGCATGCTTGCTCGCGTTTATCTGCTGTCAGCTGCCGCCTTACCTCGCCAGATTTACGACCGCCTCGCCGCCCCAGAAATGCCTGACGGCGACTGAATTTTCGATCAGACTCTGCCTTGCCGGTGAATTTCTTCCAAGTCCATTTGGCTACTGAGTGCGCCACCTGCTTTACTTCCATAAGTTGAAGAGGGTTGGCAAATCCATTGTATGTAAGTGCCTTTTTTAATACCTCACTACACCAATGATCATATATACCTTCTCCCTGGCATCGGTACTGGTCGACGTGTCTGTATGCCCAAAAACGCAAACGATGGAAAAGTTCCACATTCCTTCCGAGCCCATATTCAATCTCGCTGCACACTTTTCTTGGTCTATTCAGTTCCTTGACGTACTCCGCAAGTTCTCCTAGTTCATACGGCTCTTTTCGCCATACGTGTGTTCGCCAGAAATCATGCAGAGGGTTTTTACACATCAGACCCGAATATCCCCGGTCTGCATCCAGTTCTTCACAATATGCATTTTCTATCGCTGCTAAATACTGTAGTGGTCTGATATGCCCATTGACGGACGTTACCACTGGCACAGCCAATTCATACGCGATATGGGCATGGCCATTCTCCGGGTTCATAGCGGTCCAACTTGGACGGGCCAGGAATGCGTCATCCCAAGCCCAGATCGAATCAGGCCTATCAATATCGAATATAAGACGATAGTGATGGCAAGGAGGGTTCGCCTGAATATAACGCTTGCCTATGGCATGTTTTTGGCCATTAACTCGGTTACCCCACTCAAAATCATCGGTCGCATAAGGTCGGTTCGGAATACGACCAGGACAAAATAATTTGACATCGTTGGTTAGTTCTAGCATCGGAGCCGTCCCCAGACGGCCTCGAACAAGGGCTACAATTGACTAGATTTAACCTTTACTAACTAAATGTCCTCGACTACCACAAAAATAATTTCTCTGAATAAATACTTTACCTGGCCCCAGTCCGGGGCCTATTTCAGTTGGTCCCACCAGTGTGCAGACATTTAGAATCTGCGGGCGCATTCATTGCTCGCAGGGCGTAGTTCTTGATACATGGTTGCATGAGTTTTCTACCTCCATTTCGCAATTAGTCAGATAATGTAGGTAGCGCAGGTGACGATCTTGAAATTAATTGACAGAACAACGTATGGGAAGGATGCAGCTCGCCTGCCATGTGGGGACGCACATGACTTATTATTTATTACCAATCTATAGCTTATATAAGGCAATACCACAACTTAAAAAGCGCCTATTCTGGCTGACTGCTTTAAGGACTCAAATTAATCCTCAGGCTTTCCACCAATTGATCAAGCTGATCTTTTGGTACACGGCGCAGGAGGTATTCAACCAGATCCTCCTGACGCGGCTGCCCGAAGACTAGCCTATACACAGCGAGTGAACGCCTTAATGAAACCAGGATCTGCCTATCGCGGGTTAATGGCAGCGAAGGTACATACCGCTCAATACGAGCGCCACCGTCGACCGGGTAAATCCAGTAGGGGACAAGATCATTTTCACCATCACCTCTTGCCTTGCGGGCAGCCTCGAAAATGGTATCCCAGGGGTCCTTGGCTCGCGAGTGCAGTACGGTGTCACCATGCATCAGAACGAGATTTTTCCGCACCGCATGACCCTTGTAGCGGTGTATGCGACCCTCGCGCTGTTCCATATCTACAGGGTTCCCCGGCAGGTTCCAGTGGACGATGGCATGGCAATACCAGTGGAAGTCGAGCCCCTCCTGCCCAATTGAGGTTGAGGCCACTATGAACGGCCAGAAGGGTGAATTAAACGCATCACGAACCTTTTGACCGCGTGATGCCTCGGAGTCACCAGTCTCGTCATCGCGTCCCTGACCGAACGGCATTGCAAAGCGCGATGGTAGCCGATGAGTTCGTATATATACATTACTACGCGAGGGCCGGATGTCATCCATTGTTTGTACCGAGGCGCGGACGGTTAGCGCCTGCTGGATTGCCACTGCGAGCTGAGGACACATAACCTCTTGCTCCCAACCAATGAGCCCCAGAGAATCCTTGAGTACGTGAACATACTCGTCCAACACCGATTGCAGCCCGCCTTCGGCGCTATATTCAAGTACGCATCGCCAGTAAGGATCAGTCCTTTTGAGACCACGCAGCAACGCCGCCACTTCATGCCGGTTAAACAGGCTACGAAAACCCCAGCCAACAGTTGCAGCTGCATTGCGCGCCACAACTTCACGAGAAAGTGTCGGGCCAGCAAATCGATCCAGTGCGCGCAGCGCACAGATTGCTGGTCCACCAAGTGCCAGATCGGTAAGCACCTCTGCCAGGTCATCCGGCATTCTGCCAAGATCAATCTCGCCATCATGCAG
>Ga0114931_10010767_pt1 | contig 10856 bp, 10 predicted proteins | sample 2SBtaG_FD_89579 | JGI IMG/M metagenome (GOLD analysis project Ga0114931, IMG submission 89579) | Deep subsurface microbial communities from Kolumbo volcano to uncover new lineages of life (NeLLi) - 2SBTROV14_V59a metaG | ecosystem: Environmental > Aquatic > Marine > Volcanic | place: Kolumbo...
CGAATTGCACGTTTGCGGCGGCGCAGGGCGGCGTTACAACTCTTTGAATAGAATGACTATTCCGCATCGTTGTGCCTTGCCCTGCACCACCGCAAACGCACACTTCACCCCGTCCAACTGAGGATTCTAGGTTCAAGATTTTCAATCGGCGCCACTTATTCCATTTAACGGAACTATATTTTATAAAATGAAAAACTAAAGCGATGCCATCCGGCTGTCAAGCGGTTTCCTGCGGCACGACCGCGGAGCGGCCGGCTCACCGAACGAATCACTGACCGGTCAGCAGGGTGGCTATGCGAGTCGCCGAAAGGCGCAGCGCAGCCACGACTTCGGCTTCTTCGTGGCGGCGCACGCGTTTGGTCGGTCCGACCAACCCGACGCTGTAAATGACCCCGACATCGGCGAACCGAACCGGGCAGGCATAGCTGAATATACCGGGATCCAACTCCTCGTTGCACACCGCGAATCCACTTTCGCGCACCCCTGCAAGCTCGGCGCGAATTTCCGCTTTGTCGACACGGGCGTTGTCGGTGAATCGTCCCGGCCGGCCGTTCAGCGCCGCGGCGATCACCGCGTCATCCTGGAACGCGAAGATCGCCTTGGCGGACGCGGCGGCGTGGATCGGCATGACCCGCCCGGGCTCCACATGCGAGTGAACTTCGTGGGTGGGCACCGCCATCGCCACGGAACGGACCTCCCCGTTCGCGAGCCCGGCCAGAAACGCAGTCTCCTGGTACTGCTCAACCAGTTTTTCCAACACCGGCACCACCAACCGGCCGATGACTTGCGCCGGTGTGCCCAGATGCAGCATGGATAGCATGCGCCGCCCCAGCACATAGACCTTGCGCCCGTTTGACGGCTCGATGAACCCGACCTCGACCAGCGCGCCGATCAAGCGATGCACGGTGCCGCGCGGCAGCCCGGTGGCGTGCATCAGTTCGGTCAAAGTGAGCCCGCCTTTTGCCGCCGCAATGGCTTCGAGCGCCGCTGCGTAACGGTGCAGAACGCCCTTGTTTTCCGCCACTCAGGGCTCCTCAACTCGCTTCGAAGATCGGACGGGCCATGACCGCCGGCGCTCAGCCCTTTGCCGGCAGCCTGTCATCCGCTCGCCACGCCACGGAATCGGTGGCGCCCGGCCGGCCGCGAAACCGGGTCAAGAACGCCGTGACCGGATCCGCCGGACTCGCGGGATCAAAATACGCCCATTTAGCGATTCAGACGAAGATATTCTCGCGCAAAGGCGCCAAGGCGCAAAGAAGATAAATAGATTACTTCTTTTTATGTCCTTTGATCGTGGATGAGTTTCGGTAGTGTTGGCTACCGCGTTTCTCCTTGCGATCGAGAATGATCGGGGCGTCACTCATGAATCGATCCGTATATCTCAATAATCCTCATTTCTACCCTTCTTGGCGTCTTGGCGCCTTTGCGCGAGCAATCTTAACCTAATGAACGACTTTATTTCTTTTTATATTTGTTGATTCTGGATGAGTGTCGGCGGCGCTGGCTACCGGATTTCTCCTTGCGGTCGAGAATGATCGGGACGGTATTCATGAATCGATCCGTATTTCTAAATAATCCTCATTCTTACTCTTCTTTGCGTCTTGGCGCTTTTGCGCGAGCAATCTTCTTCCCTCTTCCCTCGCTACGAGCCCACGGCAAGAAACTGCTTGACAGGCCTATGGCATCCACCTAGGATTTTCCGAAACATAAAATATAGTTCCGAAATACGGAATCTCTTATGTTGACTGAAGGGTTGGCGGTCTCGGTCGTGTATCGCCCCGGCAAGTTCTCAACAATCCGGGGCGAAACCGCTGCGCCAGAGGCGTGAGTAGGCAATGACGGCGCCAACCGACACCCCGCACGCGCGCGAGCTACCGCCGGTCGAACCCTCCGACGACTGGCGGGTCGGCATCGATATCGGCGGTACATTCACCGACGTGGTAGCGATATCGCTCGCCACCGGGGAAGTGCGTTCGGCGAAAGTAGCAACCCGGGTCGAGGACCGTGTCTCCAGTCTGCGCGCGGCCCTGGCCGCCGTGGAACTGGACTGGGCCGATGCCGTGGACCTGATTCACGGTACGACGATGGTGACCAATGCCATCGTTGAAGACAAACTGGCCCCGGTCGCCCTGGTCGCCACGCGCGGCTTCGGCGATACGCTCGCCATCGGCCGCCAGAACCGACGCCATCTTTATCGCCTGGATTTGCCGCCCAAGGTCGCCACCCAGGTCCCCGCCGAACGCCGTTTCGAGGTCCGTGAGCGCCTCGACCACAACGGCAATGTGCTGGAGGCGCTGGATAGGGCCGCGCTGCCCGATCTGGTGCGCGATCTCGAGCAGAGCGGCGCACAGGCGATCGCGATCTCGTTCCTGCATTCCTACGTGGAGCCGGCCCACGAAGAAGCACTCGCTGCCGTGCTGAAGGAAAGATTCCCCTACGTCACGACCTCCAATCGCGTCAATCCGGAGGCGCGCGAATTCGAGCGCACCGCGACCACGGTGCTGAGCGCCAGCCTGATGCCGTTGGCGGCGGGCTATCTGGATCGGCTCGAGGACGAGAAACCGGCCCATACCCGGTTGCATCTGTTCCATTCGGCGGGCGGCATGGCCGCACCGTCGGTGCTGCGCGACCTGCCGTTGGGACTGGCGTTGTCCGGCCCCGCCGCCGGCGTTGCCGCCGCCGGGCGAATCGCGCGAGCGCTTTCCATCGAACACGCGCTGAGCTTTGACATGGGCGGCACCACCACGGACGTGTGCTTGTTCCGCGATGGCCGCGCCGAGGTCGCCGGCGACCGCGAATTGGTCGGGCGGCCATTGCGCCAGGCGATGGTCGCGGTGGAATCCATCGGCGCCGGTGGCGGCTCGGTCGCGCGCCTCGATCACGGCGCGCTGGTGGTCGGGCCGGAGAGCGCCGGCGCCGAGCCCGGCCCCGCTTGCTACGGCCTCGGTGGAACCCGGCCCACGGTCACCGATGCGAACCTGATCCTCGGCTACATGGACGACCGGCGGGTACTCGGAGACGGGTTGCACCTGGACGCCGCGGCCGCGCGCCGGGTTTTCGTGCCGCTGGCGGAGCAAATGGGAATGAGCGTGGAGAGCGCCGCGCTCGGCGTGGTGACGGTCGCCAACTCCGCCATGGTGCGCGCGCTGCGGCGAATCACGGTCGAGCGCGGCATCGACGGGCGATCGTGCGCGCTGCTCGCTTTCGGCGGCGCCGGCCCCATGCATGCGGTGGAGGTCGCGCGCAGTTTCGGGATCTCCCGGATCATCGTGCCGGTGCACTCCAGCGCGTTTTCCGCGTTGGGCTGTGTCAGCGCCGAAATGAGCTACTCCCAGCAGCGCACCGTGCGCATGAGCGTAAGCGCCTGGGATCCGGCTCGCCTGACCGCCGTCCGCGAGGCATTGGGTTCCCGCTTGGTCGCGCCGTTGCTGGCGGCCGGCCATCCGCCGGAGCGGATCCAGGTCGACGAGGTGGCCTCGATTCGCTACCGCGGACAAAGTTACGCGATTGAAATCACCGCGCCGACGCTCGACGATCCGGCGCGATTGGGCGCACGGTTTTTCGAACGCCACGAGCAACTCTACGGCTTTGCCACCGACGAGGACTGGGAACTGGTCGCGATCCGCCAGCGCGCCTTCGTCCCGCGCGCGGCCGACCCCATCGGCGCGCCGGCGGCGGCGACGACGCGCCCGACACCGACCACCATCGCCGACTGCGCCTTCGTCGCGGATCAGGCGGTGGCGACGCCGCGTTACAACCGCATCGATCTGGGCGCCGGTCACGTCATCCGCGGTCCGGCGATCATCGAGGACGCCTGGTCCACGGTGGTGGTGCCGCCGGATTCGGAAATGACCCCGGATGCGGCCGGTCACCTGCATATCCAGGTAGGGGCCGGATCATGACCGCCTCGGTCGATCCCGTCGTATTGGAGGTGGTGCGCAACGCGCTGACCGCGACCGCGGAAGAAATGTCGCTGGTAGTCATGCGTTCCGCGCGTTCGCCGCTGCTGCGTGAAGCGGGCGACCTGTCCTCGGCGATCACCGATGCGCAAGGCGGGTTGATCGCCCAGGGACGCGATATCCCCATGCACATGGGGGTGATGAGTTTTACAGTGCGCGAATTCCTGAAACGCGTTCCCACCTCGCGCTTGGCGCCGGGCGACGTGTGGTTTCTGAACCTGCCCGAGGTCGGAGGCAATCACCTGCCGGATGTAAAAGCCATTCGCCCGGTGTTCGTCAATGGGAAAATCGAGGCCTTCGCCGTCAGTCTCGCGCACTGGGCGGATATCGGCGGCGCGGTGCCCGGCAGTTATGTTGCCGATGCCACCGACGCCTGGCAGGAAGGCTTGCGCATTCCGCCCCTGCGGCTTTTCTCCGCCGCCGGCCCGGACCACGAAAAACTGGCGCTGGTGCTCGCCAATCTGCGCGGTGCCGCCGAGCGCGAGGGCGATATTCTCGCGCAGATGGCGGCGACCCGGGCCGCCGACGATCGCTTGCATCAGATCTTCAGCGCCTACGATCTGCAAACCGTGGTAGCCGCGATCGCCGCGATCCACGATCGGGCCGAGGCGCAGATGCGCACCGCGCTAGAGGCGATCCCCGACGGCGTTTACGACGGCGTGGACTGGCTGGACGATGACGCGGCGGGCGGCGACCCGGTGGCGGTGCGAGTGCGGGTGCGGATTACCGGCGACCGCGCTTCATTTGATTTTTCCGCAAGCGACGACGCCACCCGCGGGCCACTGAACACCACCCCGTTCATCACCGCGGCGTCGGTATTTTACGTGGTCAAAACCTTGTTCGGCCCGGACATCCAGCCGAGCGCCGGTTGCTACCGGCCCTTGGACGTAATCACCCGCCCCGGCTCACTGCTCGATCCGGATCCCGAGCGCCCGATGGTGGGCGGCAACCACGAAACCTCCCAGCGGGTCGCGGACGCCGTGTTCCGCGCCTTCGAAGCGGTCTGCCCGCAACGCTTGTCGGCGGGCGGGCCGACCACCTCTGGTTTGATGCTGTTCGGTGGTCGTCGCGCCGATGGTGCGTGGACCACGTTGTACGAAACCCACGGCGGCGGCGAGGGTGCGCGCCACGATCGCGACGGAGTACCTGTGGTGCGGGTACACCTGTCGAACGTCATGAACACCCCCGCCGAGGTCATCGAAGCGGAGTACCCCATCCGCATTGATTGCCAGCGCCTGCGCAAGGGCTCCGGCGGCACGGGGCGCTTCCGTGGCGGCGAAGGTCTGCACCGCGAATACCGAATCCGCTGCGAGGACATGTCGGTGACTTCGATGTTCGAGCGCCGCGTCGTCCCGCCCTACGGCCTGCAAGGCGGCCCCCCCGGCGCGCCCTTTACGGTCACCGTAATCAACGCCGCGGGCGAGGCGCGTGAGATGCCGGGCAAGGCCAACGTTCGGTTGGGGATGGATGATGTCGTGGTGGTCGACAGTTGCGGTGGCGGCGGTTACGGCCGAACCGATGCGAGCGAAGGGTCGGCGCAATGTTCGGCTGATCGCGACGAGAAAACCTGATCCTGCTTTTCTACTTTGGATACGAGAACCAACTCCTATGAAACTGAAAGACACGAAAGCGATCGTCACCGGCGCCGCCAAGGGCATGGGTGCTGCGATCACCACGACCCTGGCCCGCGAGGGGGCCGACATCGTATTGACCGCGCGCGATACGACGGCGCTGGAAACGGTGGCCGCGGAGGTGCGCGCGCTGGGCCGCGAGGCCCACGTGGTGGCCTGCGACGTCACCGATGAAGCGCAGGTGAGCGCGATGGTCGCCCATGCCCTGGAGGTGTTCGCCGGGCGCATCGATATCCTGGTCAACGTGGCCGGCGTCACCGGCCCGATCGAAACGCCGGTGCAGGATATCGCGGTCGAGGATTTCACCTATGTCATCACCGCCAACGAGCGCGGAACCTTTCTGCCGATCAAGCATGTCGTGCCGGCGATGATCGCCCGGCACGGCGGCAAGATCGTCAACATCGCCGGCACCTCGGGCCTGCGCGGATATCCGATGCGAACCGCTTACAGCGCCTCGAAATGGGCGGTGCGCGGCATCACCCGAACGGTGGCTTTGGAACTCGGCAAACACAACATCAACGTCAACGCCGTTTGTCCCGGGATCGTGGAAACGCCACGCATGCAAAAGCTCTGCGAAGCCAAGGCCGAGGTGCGCGGTTGGACGGCGGAACAAGTCTATGACGAATACGTCAAGGATATGGCGCTGAAGCGGGTGACCACGCCCCAGGATGTCGCCAACGCCGTGTTGTTCATGGCCAGCGACGACGCGCGTAATATTACCGGCCAGGAACTCGCCGTCGATGGTGGTTGGGACGTGTAGCCGGAACCGGCCGGGGTATACGCTCGCGAGTTACCATCGCATGAAGTGCATTGCCGCGCGCTGTTGATCGCGCACCGGAGGTCTCCCCATGTACACGGAATTCGACCTGGAAATTCCTGCCGATCTGGACCAGGCGTTAATGTGCCTGGCGGGCGCAGACTCCACCACCGCGGTGCTCGCCGGCGGCACCAACTTGATCGTCGACCTGCGCGCCAAACGCGCGTCCCCGAGGCGCATCGTCGGGGTGACGGATATTCCCCGGTTGAAGGGTATCGAAGCCGATGAGCGGCGCATCACCATCGGCGGCGCAACGACGGTTACCGAACTGCTACGCTCGCCGGTGATCGCGTCCGCTGCGCCGTCGTTGGTCGATGCGGCCAGGCTGTTTGCCGGTCAGATGGTGCGCAATGTCGCGACGGTGGCCGGCAATATCGGCTGTGGATCGCCGGCCGCAGATCTGGTGCCGCCGCTGCTGTCGCTGGATGCCGAGGTCCGTCTGGTCAGCCGCTCCGGCGAGCGCAGCGTGCCGCTGGATGACTATTTCCGGGGCTACAAGCAGGACGTGCGGCGCGCGGATGAACTGATATCCCGGATCGCCTGGCCGCGGTTACCCGACCACAGCGTCAACCGGTTTTACAAGCTGGCGCGCCGCATCGGCGATGCAATTACGGTCACCGGCGTCGCCGTCACGCTGGTCGTCGCCGAGCGGCGCTGCACCCGCGCGCGAATCGCCCTGGGCGCGGTCGCGCCTACCGTATTCCGCGCCAAACAGGCCGAGGCGATGCTTGCCGGAATGACCTTGACGGCGGATCGGATTGACGCCGCGGCGCGGCAAGCGGTCGCCGAGAGCAGCCCGATCGATGACGTTCGCGCCAGCGGCGCCTACCGGCGCCATACCCTTCATGCGCTGGTCCGGCGCCTGCTTACGCAGGCTTGGTCCGAGTTGACATGAGAGCCTGTGAACCCATCACCACGCCTACTGCGACGGTCCCTGGCAGCGTCCCGCGGCGTTACGGGGACCCCCGAAATCGCTCACGTAGACTCACTACGCTCGCGATTTCGTGCACGCCCGCGCCTTGCGGGACACTCCCGGGAACCGTCTCGCTACGGCGGGCGATCGGTTCACAGACTCTGAGGAGGTGACTCCGTGTCCAACGAGAAAGCAATACGGTTGAGAATCAATGGCCGCGACGAGCGAATCGCCGTGCCCGCGCACCGCACGCTGCTGGAGGCGTTGCGTGAACTCGGCCACGTGGAAGTCAAGTGCGGGTGCGAAAAGGGCGACTGCGGGGCCTGCGCCGTGCTCATCGACGGCATGGCGATCGACAGTTGCCTTACCCTGGCCTGGATGGCCGAAAACCGCGACATCACCACCGTCGCCGGGATGGGCACCGCGCAGGAGCCTCACCCTCTCCAGAAGGCGTTTATCGAGTGCGGTGCGGTGCAGTGCGGCTACTGTACGCCGGGCCTCATCATCGCCGCGCAATCCCTGATCAACGAGAACGCAACCCCTACAGACGACGATATCCGCCTGGCTTTGAGCGGCAATCTGTGTCGCTGTACGGGCTACGGCAAGGTATTCGACGCGGTACGCGACGCGAGCGTCGCGATGCTCGAAGCGGGGGACGCACGATGAGCGACACGAGCCCACCGGCCGGCGCCGCCTCGAACATTCAATACGCCCAGGTCGGCAAACCGTTACCGCGCACCGACGCGCCGGGCAAGGCGACCGGCAAAACACCGTATGCCGGCGACTACGTCATGCCCGGCATGCTGCATGCGAAAGTCGTTCGCGCGCCGCTCGCCAGCGCGAAATTGCGGCGCCTGGATGTCAGCAAGGCGCGCGCGCTGCCCGGCGTGGTGTGCGTGCTGACGGCGGCGGATCTCCCTGACCGCCTGGCGGCCACCGACATTCCCGGACAAACCGGCCAGGCACGACTCGACACCGACCAGCAAATCCTCGTCAAACAACGGGTGCGCTATTGGGGCGAACCGCTGGCGTTGATCGCCGCCGAAACCAGCGACATCGCGCAACGCGCGATGGATCTCGTCGAATGCGATCTCGAGCCCCTGCCGGGGGTCTACAGTCCCGAGGCGGCGATGCAGCCCGGCGCGCCCATCGTGCAGGGCGAAAACAACATTGTCGCCGAACACAGGATACGCAAAGGCAACGCGGAACAGGCGCTCGCGGAAGCGGACGTCGTTGTTGAAAATACTTTTCGTACGCCGTTTCAGGAGCATGCCTTTCTGGAGCCGGAAGCGGGTCTGGCCTGGATCGACGAAAACGAAGTGTGCAATATCCGTGTTTCCACCCAGGTGATCGAACATTTTCGCTTCATCGCCGACGCCATCGGCGTGCCCCACAACAAAGTACGGATTCGGGGCGCGCTGGTGGGCGGGGGCTTCGGCGGTAAAGAAGACGTAACCGTAGAGATCTACCTCGCGCTGCTCGCCCGGCACACCCGGCGGCCGGTGCGCTTGCAGTATTCCCGCGAGGATTCCTTCGTCGGCCACGGCAAACGGCATCCCTTCATACTCACCTACCGTACCGGGGTGAATCGCGACGGCAAGATTGTCGGTTGCGACGTGCGCATCATCGCCGACGCCGGCGCGTATGTGTTCTTGAGCCCCTATGTATTGCTCTACGGCGCGGTGGCCGCGCCGGGTCCTTATCGCATCGACAATCTCAATGTCGAAGCCCAAGCGGTCGCGACCAACAATATGTACACCAGCGCATTTCGCGGATTCGGCGCGTTACAGGCTTGCGCGGCGTACGAGCAACAGATGGACGAGATCGCCAAGGCTTTGGGAATGGACAGGCTGGAGTTGCGGCGTCGCAATTACCTGAAAAGTGGCGAACCGATCGCCACGGGATTTTGCCCGCCGAGCGCGATCTGGACCGAGCAGTGCGCCGACCAGGCATGGGCCGCCTTGGGCGAGCCCACACCCGACGACGGGCCGATCCGCACCGGCCGCGGACTCGCCGCCTATCAGCAGAGCTACGGGCGCCTGACGTTCTTGCACGACACCGCCGAGGCCTGGGTGGGGGTCGAGGTAGACGGCACGGTGGTGGTACGGTCCGGGGTAACCGACATCGGCGCCGGGCAGATATCGGCGCTCGGGCAAATCGCGGTGGAGGTGTTGGGCGTTACCCTCGACAACGTCGTCATATACAACAGCGACTCGGCGGTTACACCGTTGGCCGGCACGACGACGGCCACCCGCGCGCTCTATATGACCGGCAACGCAACCAAGCAGGCCGCCGAGGCGGTCCGGGAACGGTTGGTGGCGTGCGCCGCGGAAGAATTCGCTGTGGACCCGTCCGAGGTGAGCATGGCGCTGAATGAGGTCGCTGTCGACGGCCATCCGGAAAAATCGATGCCATTCGCGGATCTCGTCAAACTCTGCGCCTCCGCGGGGATCCACCGATCCGAGCTGGTGCTGTTCCGCGCACCTTTCACCAACCACCTGGATCCGGAAACCGGCCAGGGGCAAGCCCATCCCGACTACGCCTACGGCGCCCACGCCGTGGAAGTGGCCGTGGACGTGGAGACCGGCGAAGTCCGCGTATTGAAGAGCATCGCGGCGCATGATGTCGGCCAATGCATCAATCCGGCCGCGGTCGAAGGCCAGATCCAAGGGGGCGCATCGCAGGGCCAAGGCTATGCGCTCAGCGAGGCGATGGAATACGATGAAGGGCGATTGATCACACCGTCGTTCAGTGAGTACCTGATCCCCACCGCCATGGACATGCCCCGGGTGCAGTGCATCATCCTCGAGTCGCATAGCGGCCTCGGTCCGTTCGGCGCAAAGGGGATCGGAGAACCGTGCATGACGCCGGTCGCGCCCGCGATCGCCAACGCCATCGCCGATGCCATCGGCACGAGAGTCTACGAGATGCCGATCACCCCGGAACGTATCGTCAACGCCCTCGCCGCACAGGCCGAGCCGCGACCGAACAGCGGTTGACCGAATTCCCGGAGTTCTTGGATTTTCCTAGACTCCCGGTTGCACGGGGTGAAGTGTGCGTTTGCGGGGATGCAGGGCAAGGCACAACGATGCGGAATAGTTGTTCTATTCCAAAGAGTTGTAACGCAGCGCCGCCGCAAGCGTACAATTCACCCCGTCCAACCGAGGTCTATGCGCGGGCGATCCGCCGGGTGTCGCAATTCTGCGATTGCTGCCCCGATCGGCTCTCCACCGAGCAACTCGCGGTCTATTTCGCCGAATTGGTCGATTTGCACTCGTGGACCACCGTCAAGGTCGACCGCAACAGTTTGCAGTTCTTCTGGCGTCACGTGCTGAAACGCGACCGGTCGTGGGTGATCCGGGCGCCCAAGATCCAGGCGCTTCTGTAAGTGCCCGTCGCGAAAGACGGGTACCGGGGTCGGTGCAGGGATGCACCGCATTTATTTTGTTCGATCCTTCCAGTGATTTGGTTTGCGATGCAGATTTGATACGGAAATGATAAGAATGACATCTTTGAGCACGGTATAAATCAGACCA
>Ga0114931_10010768_pt1 | contig 10855 bp, 15 predicted proteins | sample 2SBtaG_FD_89579 | JGI IMG/M metagenome (GOLD analysis project Ga0114931, IMG submission 89579) | Deep subsurface microbial communities from Kolumbo volcano to uncover new lineages of life (NeLLi) - 2SBTROV14_V59a metaG | ecosystem: Environmental > Aquatic > Marine > Volcanic | place: Kolumbo...
ACAAACTCTTAAATCTTTAATGGAATAATGAATCCTCTTTCCATCTCTTCTTGATTTAAGAACACCTAGATCTAAGAGTTTAGTTAAGTGCATTGATGTGTTGCTTTGTGTTCTGTCTATGAGTTTAGGTATTTCACAAGCACATTTCTCGCCTTGCAAAAGGACTTCTATTATTTTATATCGTGTTTCTTCACTTAGAGCTTTTAGCAGTTTAAGATTATTTTCAATATTCATATCAACAAGTGTTGATATGATGATATATAAAGTTTTCGTATAAAATTATTGTCTTTTAAAATCAACCACATTCCTAGAAATTTTAGAGATAGGGCTGCCAGTTGATGGACTCACGCGAGCGGTGATGGGATGCGGTCAGTTTAAAGAGACAGTTAGGTGTCTAAATTTAGAGTTATTTGTAGTCACTCGCTTTTTAGTTGTGTTCACATATAGATTACTTAAATAACAACATATTTTAGCAAAATATAATATCTACAAATAACATATTTTAGCAAAATATATAAATAAGTTAGACTTACAACAACATAATGGAGAAAAATCAACTCAAAGAAATAATAATAGAACAAAAAAATACTTTCGAAAAAGACTTAAATATAGTTTCAAGAGAAATACCTCAAAACGCAATCTCTTCACCAAAAATAACAGTTATTACAGGAATAAGAAGATGTGGCAAATCAACACTTCTTAGACAAATAGCAAAAAAATACAAAGAATACAATTACATAAATTTTGAGGATGAACGACTATTAGAATTTACATACAAAGATTTTAACACGTTACTAGAAGTATTTTTTGAACTGCAACCACAAACAAAAATATTTTTCTTTGATGAAATACAAAATGTTATGGGTTGGGAAAAATTCGCTCGAAGATTATTTACAGAACAATACAAATTATTCATAACAGGTTCGAGTGCAAATCTTCTTAGCTCAGAGATTGCGACAAGCCTCACAGGAAGAAACATACAAATAGAACTATATCCATTTAGCTTTATAGAGTATCTCAAATACAGTAGTTTTGAAATAAAAGACACATATACCACAAAAGAAAGAGCACAACTAGCAAAACTACTTGAAGAATACTTAATATTTGGCGGGTTTCCCGAAGTAATTAAATCAAAAGATTTTGAAGAACTCAACCAAATATACCAAGACATCATAATAAAAGACTTACTTGTAAGACTGCAAATACGAGATAACAAAGACTTTAGAGAATTATCATTATACCTATTATCTAATGTCTCAAAAAAAATAAGCTACAACAATTTAAAGAATTTACTTCAATTTAGCAATACATCGAAAGTAAAAAATTATGTTGAAGCATTAATAGAAGCATATCTTTTTTTTAGCATAAATAAATATGATCCTTCAATAAAAAAACAAATAAGAAATGAGAAAAAAATATATTGTATAGATCAAGGAATAATAAACGCAACAGCATTCAAATTTAGCAAAGAAGAAGGAAGAATAATAGAAAATACAGTATTTTTAGAACTAAAAAGAAGAAAAAAAGAAATATATTATGAAGAAGAAAAAACCGAATGTGATTTTTTAATAAAAAAAGGATTAAACATAGTTCAAGCAATACAAGTAACAGTTAGCTTAGCAAATGAAAAAACAAAACAAAGAGAAATAAAAGGATTACTGAATACCATAAACAAATACAATCTTAAAGAAGGTACAATAATAACAAAAAATCACGAAGAAACAATTACAATAGAAGGAAAAAAAATACATATTAAACCCTTATGGAAATTCTTATTAGACAAATAAATATTAATGCGAAATAGGTCACTTCAAACATAACATTTTCGAAATTTTATCAACCATCGTAGATATGATGGACTCTGCTACAGTGATGGGATGCGGTCATTGAGAGGGGACAGTCTTTTGGTTTTGGAAGCACAAGCTATATAAAACACAGAATCAGGTTTAATTAATATGGCTAAAAAGAAGGTAAGTGTTGTGTATTATCTGGATTCTGATTATATTGTTGAACTTAATAAATTTGCTATCAAGCTTTATGTTCAGAAAAAAGCTGACAAACATGAGGTTTTGAGCTATTCAAAAATCAGGAAAGCGACGGAGAACTGCCAGACAACAAATGGGGATATTTATGACAAAGCAGTCGTCCTTCTTAAAGGTCTTGTCAAGACGCACGCTTTTGCCAGCGGAAACCGAAGAACAGCAGTTCTAGCAACACTCGTATTCTGTCGAATAAACAAGCATAAGATTTATATACCTAACGACCCTACTAATTCAAGAGTCCTTATAGGAATAAGGGAAAACTACTATAAGGATAAAGAACTCAAAAATTGGTTAAAAAATGGCAAAATCAGAGAATTCAAAAGATAAGGAAAAAGCTGTATTTGTAAAATACAGCGAAGATTTAGCTAGAAATGTTGCTATGAAACACCAAAAATTCTTGGAAGCAGTTGGTAAGCTATAAACTAACAAATAAATTTTTCTGCGATGGTGATGGGATGCGGTCGCAAGAGAGGGACAGTAAAGTGTATATCTATATTCACTTACATTAAGCAAGCCATTCTTGACAAGATGATTAAAGATGAACCTGAAAAACAGGAGTTTTTGAGAGTCTTTTACTCCAAACCGTAGGATTCCATGAATCCTTTTATGGTTTCAAAGTCTTTAATATAATTGAATCCTTTTGTAGTTAAAGAAAATAATTTATTTTCTTTTTTATCTTTTTCTTCGACAATAAATCCTTTCTCCATAAGATCCTCCAAATATTGTTTTAGCATGTCGCTAGATATATTGGATTTGTATAGTATGTGTGTTGGTCGAGCTTGGTTTCCTTTTATTTGGATTGCCAAAAGTACGTCTCGAATTATTTCTAAATGGTTCCTTTTTCTACTCATTTTTTACGCACCATAATCAAATTGGTGAAAATCAAGACATATGCGATGAATTCCAATAAATGTCCTATTGCATAAAATAGTTGGTGGTTTACTGAAAATAAAAAGTGTATGCTTCCAAATAATAAGAATAAGAATGCTACTGCTATTAGTAATGTTTGAGTTTTTTTGTTTTTAAGGTAATTACGTATAAAATACAATGAAATTATAATCAAGTATATTGAAGAAAGTAAATAAAATGTATACAATATGTTGCTACTTAGAAACATAGATAGTAAAGATACCAATACCAATAGCGTCAAAATCGTTTTATTTTCTGATTTAAAGGTCATAAACACTAAATAAACCAAACCTATTAGAAACAAAATCATGTGAATGTATGCACCTATTGTGTTAAAATATGCTACCGACTGGATTTTAACAAATCCACAGATGTTTTCATTTAACTTTGTGAGTATTAAAAAATTTATTATTGATTGGAAAATATTTGATAATCCTATTAAGAAGAATGCAATGCTTAGATATTTTGCATAGTTTTGGTTTGTGGCTTTGTAGATTCTATACGCAAATATAGCTACGATTATTGTTATTACTGCAAATAGCAATTCAAAGCCTACATCATAACCATAAAACCATTGTGGTGCCATATAAGATTGCATAGTCTAACCTCCCTAACTTTGTTTATAAACCTCCTTTATAAAACTTGTGAAGATTATCTCAGAGACAATCTTGATATAGTATATAAACAACTTAGTGTTATTTGTTTTTGAGGTGGTAAACATGGAAAACATGTATGATGAAAAATTTGACAAAGAATTGGAACTACTATTTAGAGAACAAAGAGTAAGATATTGGGAAGAACACGATGCTGTACCTGATATATCATTTGAAAATTTTCAGAATGAGGTGAGATTATAATGAAAACTAAATATTTTGGACTAGTAATGGTTTTTTTGTTGGTGTTAAGTGTGGGTATAACCTACGCTCATGGATCCTCAGCAACAAGCAATCAAGAATCTGAAGAAGGCAGAATTATGCAAAAAAACAATCATGAAATGATGTTTGAAAGTGTGGATGAAATGATTGATGAAATGAATGAAATGCATGAGGTAATGACTTTAAACATGGAATCTGAACTAAAAGAGGAAATGGATTCAATGCACGAAAGTTGCATGACAGGAAATTTTGAAGATGTTCATGAACATATTAATGAAGAATCTGATAAAGAATCTATTACAGACATAGGAATGATTGACAGCATGATGGGTATGATGAGATGATTTTATGACTCTTGAAACAAGCACATTAGCAACAAGATATTTTTATCAAGAATTCATTGAATTGACTGGAGAAATAATAATTATAAGGTTATATCCGGAGGCATCTTGAAATGAAAAAACAAGATAAAAATGAAAAAACAAGATAAGATACAGGAAAAGAACTTCGACTTGGAAGATTTAGAAATAGGATACTGGGGTGATTAATATGATGTATTTTGGAGGAATGGGCTTATTTGGAGGATTCAGCATGCTAATATTTTGGGGTGCTTTAATTTGGTTAATATTTTGGCTCATCAAACAGAACAATGAATCTAAAAATAAAGATCATCCAGATAAAGTCCCATTAGAAATAGCTAAAGAAAGATATGCTAGCGGAGAAATCACAAAAAAACAGTTTGATCAGTTAAAAAGAGATTTGAGGTGAAAATATGACATATTCGATTAAAAAACAAGTTCAAACAACTATTGAAGTTGCAATCATACGCACAAAGGAAGCTTTGAAAAAAGAAGGTTTTGGAGTTCTTACTGAAATTGATGTTCGTAAAACTTTGAAAGAAAAACTTGATGTTGATTATGATAAGTATATTATTTTAGGCGCATGCAATCCCCCATTTGCATTTAAAGCCTTGAAATCTGAAAAAGAGGTGGGACTTTTACTTCCCTGCAATGTAATAGTCTTTGAAGAAGACAATAAGGTATTTGTCTCTGCAATTAAACCAAGCGTTGCTATGAACATGATATCAAATGATAAATTACAGACTATTGCAGGTGAAGTAGAATCCAAACTCAAAAAAGTTGTTAATTTAATATAGTAAATTTATTCTTGAATAAGCACCAAACTTTTTTTAGAGTATACAATCCATCCAGTCCAAAAATAAGTGGAGAATAATTGCTAGACTTAAGTATCTGATGTTTTTGTTTTTCCAAATCGCTCCAAGAACATAAACAGGAAACATATACCAACTGTGCAACGGATGAAAGTTTATACTACATCTTGTCGCATCATAGATAGGGTCTGCAAGCAAATGATCTATGTCTATGAGATTTTATCCTAAGATGAATGTTGCTAGAATCTTTGTGTTTTTTGATTTTATTGTGTATTCTTTGTCAAATATAATAATAAAAATTAATAAAATTATGTTGGATAAAATATGAATTAAAAAATTTGGCATATTATTATCCTCTACTTAATTCAAAAAAAAATTATTGGATTGTAATTGAACTTCTCATATTTCCGTGACCTTGACCACACATAACATTACAATAATAGTCAAAATTTCCTGATTTTTCAGCTACAAATTCCACGACTTGTTCTTGTCCGGGACTTACAGGAGGAACAGTCACTCCTAATTCAGGTATGGTTAGTCCGTGTGTTCCAGAACTGCTTGTAAAAGTTAATCTGACACGATCTCCCTTGTTTATTTCTACTTCATTAACAAAGCCCCAATTATATGATTCTATTTTTAGTTCCTTAATAGGTCATTTTGTGCGTTGACATTAACTTCTGTGTCTGTGTTTTCTTGTGTGCTACATCCTGCAATCACTAAAAGTGCAATTAATACTACTAATAGAGTCCATTTCATTCTCTTTAAGCCTCCTTAACAGTTAATGAGGTCATCATGCCTGCTTCTAAATGTTCTGCAATATGACAATGCATCATCCATTCTCCTGGATTAGTTACATCAATCAGAATGTCTACAGTTGCTCCAACTGGAACTAGTGTTGTGTCAAGCCAAGCCTTATTCTCTACTGGAACTCCATCAATATGTGTTACAACAAATCTTTGTCCATGCAGATGAATTGGGTGTTGCATTGGATGCGGAGAGTCTGGATCATTGAAAAGACGTATTTTAATTACATCCCCAACTTTTGCTTGCAATCCCGCATCCATATTTTGTTTCTTGGTTTTTGCATCTTCTAATATCCATGTTAAGTCTTTGCTTGTAAGTCTTTTGTTCATCATAGGCATTACGTCTTCCCATTCAATGTCTTCATCTCCATGCTCTTCTCCCATCATCATTTCATTATCAGTCATCATGGAATCTTCCTCCATCATTTCCTCGTCATCTCCCATCATGTCGTCATCATCCATCATAGAGCCTTCCATCATTTCGCCTTCTTTCATCATATTATTTCCTTCACCCATCATGCCTTGCATCATTCCATTTTTAAATTCCATAGTTAAGTCAATTTGATAGTCAGGTTTTTTGTCAAAATATTGAGCAAATTGCTTTAGATCATCAGCAACATCCTTATTATTTCTCAAATTGTTGAACTCAGATGAATAATCTTTTGAAACAGTTTTATCTAAAACATTTATTTCTCCCAAAAGATATTCTTTTTGTGGATTAATATTTTTTATTTCATATTTTCCTGATTTATCAAAGTATGCTTCAATAATGTATCTCTCAGCAGGCGCAATAATTACGCTATCAACAAATTCTTCTCTTTCAAATTTTCCAAGATCTCCACCCACTAATTTTAGTTTCGCTCCATCAATGTTAAAGTTAAATGTTCTGGTGTTTGCAACATTAGTCAAGTAAAATCTAATAACCTCTCTTTTATTTATTTCAAGATCATATTTTTCTTCTCCATTAAGCAACATTACATTTCCAAATCTTCCCATAAGCACATAATTAGCATATTCCTCTCCGAAAGGTACAACGCCGTTTTGATCAAGTAAAATATCGTCCAAAACTAATAATTCTTCTCTATTAACAGGACTGTAATAATTTTCGAACTTAGGATCCACAAGCATATTTCCTGCTAAACCAAGATCTTGTTGTAAATCTTCTCTAATATGGGGATGATACCAAAATACTCCTGCATCAGGAAAAAACAATTCATACTTGTAAGATTCCCCAGGCATTACTGGTTTTTGAGAAATATCTGGAACACCATCATCTTTAATGTCATGTCTCAAACCGTGCCAGTGAACAGTTGTCTCCATATCGAGTTTATTCTCAAAAATAACGCTTATTTTTGAATTTTGTTTAACACGTAAAGCGACGCCAGGAACTAGTCCATTGTAGGCATACATTTTTATTTCTTTACCAGCAATAGTTTTAGTAATTTCTTCTGCGGTAAGTTTAATTGTTTCTACATCAGCCACATCAAGAATTGTCTTTGATGTATCTGCTAATTTTACTTCCATATTTCCGTTATTTGGAACATTGTTTTTTGTTTGAGTTTTAGTTTCTGATGATGAACACGCAGATATAATTAATAAAACTGCTAACAAACTCACCAGTAGTACTGTATTTACCTTTTTCATTTATCTTTCCTCCATGAAAACTAAATATTATTAGATATCCTATTATTACAATCTGTGTAATAATATTTAAATAGTCCTGTAATCTTACTTTATATCAATTGGAGAGATTACAAAATGAGTAATATCAAGTTTAATCAAAGTGCATCCTTTGCAGTACTCACTATAATAGTATTTTTAGTAGGAATTACAGCAATACTTACATATATTTTTCATGATGATGCACATAGCAACCCAATAACGATGTTCGCAGTAAATAATCATCTTATAATAATGGTTGTAGCAATCATAATTTCAATAGGATATGGTTTTTTTTGGTCAAAATACTTATTAGGAGAAATAAAAAAGGAAGAAACAAATTCTAAGTCGTTATTTGAAATAATTCTCAGTTTTTTAGGTGAAGATGAAAAAAAGGTACTAAAACACCTTGTAGAAGAAGAAGGTAGAAGCACCCAATCAAAAATAGCACACCTCAGCAATATGGGTGGCGTTAAAGCTCTTAGAACCGTACAAAAAATGTCACAAAAAAACCTAATTGCAGTAGAGGCTAGGGGCAAAGTAAGAATAATTACACTCAAACCTAAAATTTATGATTTGTTAATAAACGAAACGAAACAATAAACCAAAGAAAACCTCTAATTCCATTTCCTAAATCAAGTGTTGATAATTCTCTCCCTTAAAAGTTTACCCCTTATACAGTTTCTCAAACAAGATTGCCAAAGATTAAACCTCCAAGTGTTGCATACACTATTACGAGCCCAACATATACAGTAGTTTTTTTGTTCCTAAGACTCCTCTTACTACTAGCATATTTGGTAAGCTTAAACTAGGTCCTGCAAGTAATAATGCTAGTGCGGGTCCTGAGTGCATGCCTTTAGCAATTAACGCTTGTAGTATTGGTATTTCTGTTAGTGTTGAAAAGTACATGAATGCTCCAAATATTGATGCAACTAAGTTTCCTAAAATAGTATTTTGTCCTACAAGATTTGTGATTACTGTTTCTGGTAATAAGGGCATTATGAATCCTGCGACAAATACTCCTGCAAAAAGTAGTGGAAGTATTGGTTTTGAGAAGTTCCACGTTTCTTGGAGCCATTGGCTTCTTACTTCTTTTGCAAATTTAAATCCTGCAACGCCTATTACTCCAAGCGTTAATGCTCCCATTAAAACATATTTAATTGTCTTATCCATTTGTAGTCCGTTGATGATGAGTATTCCTATCATCATTGCAAAGAATAAGAACATCATTTTTCCTGAAACCTTTGCTCCTTCTTCTTCTTGAAGAAATAGTTTTCCTTTCTCCATTTTTTCTCTAAATATTAAACTCATACTTATTCCCACAAGAAGTGATATTGAGATTGCAGCTATTATTCTTGCTAGCCCTATTTTGTATCCTAATACGCTTATTGTTAGAAATATTGCGGCGATATTAATTGCGGGTCCTGAGAAAAGGAATGTTATTGCAGGTCCTAGTCCTGCTCCTCTTTTTCTTATTCCTGCAAATAATGGCAGGATTGTGCAACTGCAAACAGCAAGTATTGCTCCAAAAGAAACTGGTAAAATAAGAAATCCGTCAGAAAAAGTTCAAAGAGGCAAGGTTCGAAACAAAGAAGTAGTCGAAGATCCTGAAGGAATTCTCGAAATAGATGTTAATGATGAGCAAATGAAAGTTAACCACCAATATGTGCAAAATATCGAAGGTGAGGCATTAAGAGCTTGGGAAGTTAGGAGTGATGGAATATTTTTAGTAAAAACCAACATAGGTCCTCTATTAGACTTGACTGGAAAGGAATATCCGACATTTGCACTTCACAATATTTGTGAATCATTAGCAGAATACTGCTTAGATACAAAGGACACAGGCACGATAATACAAGTTAGATATGAATTGATAAAAAAGGTCTACTGCCTTATTTACAGAAACCATTTGACCCGCTCTGCAAGACATTCCTCCATTTGATAAAAAATAAGGAGGATCTGCAAAAATCATATCAACTGAATTTTCAGGCAATTTATTAAGAACAGCAATACAGTCTCCATGAATTAGTTGAATATCCCTTTTTGGACTAAATCTTTTCATAATCATATAATTAACACCTTGTTATTAACGATTTCTCAATTCATTTCGAATGAGTTCCGGCAACTTTCATTAATATTTTAGAGAACATATAAAAATCTTGTTCATAAGTGTCCTGTGATGTTCGTAAAAAATTAGAGAGATAGGACTAATGTAAACAAGTTTACTGTTCCTGCAAAGAGACCTGTTTCCACTCATGGACTCTGCGATGGTGAGGCGAAACAGGTCATTGTCTAGGGACAGTGGAATTGGGATAAATTCCCATGTTAACAAGTTCTGCCTGCTTGTCAGCCGGTAGTATGTGCCAACCGCATAGAAGAATTTCTTTGAACTTTTCCACTTCAATTGTTATTGTTAGTTTCTTCATACAAGTCTAATTGCTTTCTTAATTAAATAAATGATGTCGGAGAAAGTAATACACCCATAGTTTATTTTAAAAGAATTATTTATAAATGATTTGTGTTTTCTCCTGATATGGAACTTCAAAATTATCAAGAGGCAATTTACAACAACAAACTTAGAAGAAATTTTAATACAACGGATGTAGGTAAAGAGATTATTCTAATGACTGAAGAACTTGGAGAGTTCTGCGATGCCTATTTAGAAGCGGACAAAGAAGAAATAATTGATGCTTTTGGAGACATTATGGTTTATGGTCTTGGACTAACTGCAATGTTTGGATGGAATGCAAATCAAATAGTAAATGCTAATCCTGAATACAAGCAAAAACCAACACAATTACTAGAACATCTTCCCTATTTGGTTAAATCTATTGGTAGCATTGCTAAGACATTTAAAAAAAGCAATAAAGAACTACTACCCAATTTAAATCACCAAGAGAAATTTCAAACAAATATAGGAAACTTACTCGGTTATTGCATCAAAGCAATAGAATTTACCGGGGAGACATACAAATCAGTATTAGAATCAATAATTGAGAACAATACGACAAGAACTCATCAGGGAAAAATATGATTTTGTGGTAACACTGATGGGTACACTTTTGTGACCTAAGACTATTTCTTTTATTACAACTATTAGTTTGTTATGGTTACAGAAAAAATTGAGAATCAATTTTTGTGTGCCGGCAAAGCCAAGTCTTTGCCTGGCAAGACAAAGATGCTCTTATTAAGAATTACTGAAAAAAAGACAAACTCTTAAAAAGTTTTGCTAGTGCATAATTTTATAAGAAATCTCCAAATTAGATGCTTTATTTAAATAAGTTTGTATCGTAATACAAACATTTATATAGTGTTGGCATTTATTTAATATTGTGAAAGAAGTAATTCAATCAACTGCAATTACAAATTTTGAAGACATAGGTGTTTTACGCCAAG
>Ga0114931_10010769_pt1 | contig 10855 bp, 7 predicted proteins | sample 2SBtaG_FD_89579 | JGI IMG/M metagenome (GOLD analysis project Ga0114931, IMG submission 89579) | Deep subsurface microbial communities from Kolumbo volcano to uncover new lineages of life (NeLLi) - 2SBTROV14_V59a metaG | ecosystem: Environmental > Aquatic > Marine > Volcanic | place: Kolumbo...
GATCGAGCACCTCAAGCGCTATACCACCACCGGCATGGGCACCGACCAGGGCAAGACCAGCAACGTCAACGCCCTGGCGCTGATGGCCGAGATCAAGGGCGCCGAGATCGCCGCCGTCGGCACCACCACCTTCCGCCCGCCCTATACCCCGATCAGTTACGGCGCCCTCGCCGGGCTCGCGGTCGGACCGTTGTGGGAGCCGGCGCGGATCACCGCCATGCACCAGTGGCACGCGGCCAACGGGGCGGTGTTCGAGGACGTTGGCCAGTGGAAGCGGCCCTGGTATTACCCGCGCGCCGGCGAGACCATGGCCGACGCGGTCAACCGCGAGTGCCGGGCGGTGCGCCAGGGCGTCGGCATCGTCGACGCGACGACACTCGGCAAGATTGATCTCCGGGGCCGCGACGTGCTCGAGCTGTTGAACCGGCTCTACACCAATGCCTGGGACAAGCTCGCCATCGGCCGCTGCCGCTATGGGTTGATGCTGGGCGAGGACGGCATGGTGTTCGACGACGGCGTCACCTCGCGCCTGGGCGAGCACCATTACCACATGACCACCACCACCGGCGGCGCCGCCCGGGTTCTGGGTTGGATCGAGGAGTGGTTGCAGACCGAATGGCCCAAGCTCCGGGTGTTCGCGACCTCGGTCACGACCCATTGGTCGGTGGTCTCGATCGCCGGGCCCGAGGCGCGGGCGCTCTTGGCCGAGCTCTGCGACGACATCGATCTCGCGCGCGAGGCGTTTCCCTTCATGTCTTGGCGCGACGGCACGGTCGCCGGGATTCCGGCGCGCGTTTTCCGGGTCTCGTTCTCGGGCGAGGTGGCGTTCGAGATCAATGTCCGGGCGAGTTATGGCGTCGCGCTGTGGCAGGCGCTGATGGCCGCCGGCGAGAAATACGACATCACGCCTTACGGCACCGAGGCGATGCACGTGCTGCGGGCCGAGAAGGGCTTCATCGTCGTCGGCCACGATACCGACGGCACCGTCACGCCGGGCGATCTCGGCACGGACTGGATCGTGAGCAAGAAAAAGAAGGATTTCATCGGCAAGCGCTCGCTGGCCCGCGCCGACATCGCCCGCGAGGGCCGCAAGCAGCTCGTCGGCCTCCTTACCGAGGACCCGCGCGAGGTTCTGCCCGAGGGCGGGCAGATCGTCGCCGAATTGAAGCCCAAGCCGCCGATGCCGATGATCGGCCACGTGACGTCGAGCTATTGGAGCCCGGTTCTGGAACGTTCGATCGCCATGGCGCTCCTGGAAAACGGCCATGCCCGGCACGGCGAGACGATCACCGTCGCGCTCGAGAACAAGCCGGTGCGCGCGCTGGTCACGGCGCCGCAATTTTACGACATCGACGGGGAGCGTATCCGTGGTTGAGGACTATCGCCGCCAGGGGGTGCTCGATCACCGCCATCTCGTCTCGCGCGCTGTCGACGATCCGGGCGACGCTGGGATCAGGCTGTGCGAGCGCCGCTTCGTCGGCAAGTTGGTGCTGCGCGGCCGGCCGACCAAGCGCTTCCGCGACGCGGTCAAGAAGGCGCTTGGCCACGCGCCGCCGGAGACCCCCAACACGGTCGCCGAGGCGGGGACGCTCCGCATCTTGTGGCTCGGCCCCGACGAATGGCTGGTGACCACCCCGCCGGGCGAGGAGACGGCCACCCACGCGGCGCTCACGAACGCGCTCGCCAGTCTCCACGCGGCGGTCACCGACGTGACCGAGGGCCGCGCGGTGATCGGGCTTTCCGGCGTCCATGCCCGTGATCTGCTGGCCAAGGGCTGTCCACTCGACCTCCACCCGTGGGTGTTCAAGCCCGGCGATTGCGCGCAGAGCCTCTACGCCAAGGCGCTTATTCTCCTCCATCAGATCGACGATACGCCGAGCTACGATATTTTTATCGAGCGCTCGATGGCGGATTACCTGTGGGCCTGGCTCGAGGACGGCGCCCAGGAATACGGCCTGGCCATCGTCCACCAGGGTTAGAGTGACATCGGGAAAGCGAGGGAAGGATGGAACCGATCGCGGTGATGGCCCGGTTCAACGCCTGGGTGAACCGGCGCGTCTACGACACGGTGGCGGCGTTGTCCGACGCCAACTACCGCCAGGATCGCGGCGCCTTCTTCGGCTCGATCCACAACACGCTCAACCACCTGCTGGTGGTCGATCTGTTGTGGATTGGGCGAATCCAAGGGCGCGACCGGGGCGTGCGCGCGCTCGACCAGATCCTTCACGACGACTTCGCCGCCTTGCGCGCCGCCCGCGAGGCCGAGGACGCCACCCTCATCGCCCTGGTCGACGGCCTGAGCACGGACGAATTGCGCGCGCCGGTGAGCTATCGCCGGATGCTCGGCGACGGCCCCCAAGAAACCCGGCGCGACTACATGCTGATCACGCTCTTCAACCACCAGACCCATCATCGCGGCCAGGTCCACTGCATGCTGACCCAAGCCGGCGTAACCCCGCCCGCGCTCGACGTGATCTTCTTCCTCGAGGAGGCGGGGCTGGGTTGAGCCCGCGTGGCGTCTGAACGCCCGGGAGCCGGTTATCGGCCCCCGGCATGGCTCCAACCGGTCCATGACAGTGGTCATGGGCTGGTTGGCAAGCGCGACCGCGCGCCGCGCCACGTGGCGCGTAAGCCCGCGTGGCGTCTGAACGCCCGGGAGCCGGTTATCGGCTCACGGTAACAAGTCCTCGCGCGAGCGGCCGTCGCGATTGGGATCGACGTTGGGCAGCAGCGCCCGGGTGGTCGCCCGGATCAGCGTGGCGAAGGCGGCGTCGTCGGGCGTGACCGTCGCCGGCATCGAGGCGACCGCGAAGCTGAGCATTTTGTCGCGCCGGCAGAGGCCGGCCATGGCCACGGTCGTCGACGTCTCGCCGGTCACCTTGGGAAGCGGTTTCGTGTCATCGCAGAGCAGCCGCGACGGGGTCGAGGCGGGCACGCCGAACAGCCAGTTCACGCGGTAATCGGCCCGCGCCGAGGCGCCCGGCGTGGCGGTATAGTTGGCGCGAAACCAGCCCGGCTCACCGGCCATCAGAGACGCGACCTTGGCGGCCAGACGCTGATTGTCGAACCCGGCGAAGGGCGTGCCGCGCACGGTAACGGCGAGGTCGCGATCGGCGGCGGCATAAGTCACCTCGCTCGGCTGATAGGCGCTGTCGAGGCTGGCGTAATCGACCGTCGCGGTCGTCGTCGCGCAAGCGGCGAGGGTGGTCGCGATCGCGGTGACGAAGATGATTTGGAGGGCGCGGACGCGGCCATTGCCGCGCGCGCGGGTTTGGGTCTCGGTCATGTCGATAAACTCCGCTAACCGCGCCGGGGCGAACGGATCGCGCGCGGCGCGAGAACATTAGGCAGAGCTTATATAAAACCGTCGAGACGGTCTTCAAGAGGTGGCTTCAAGGGGATGGCCGTGCCCCCATATCAAGCGAAGGCGTCGGGCATGCTTTCCTTCTTGGCGGCGATGAAATCGCGCAGGCCCTCGTCGATGCCGGGATCCAGCGCCGGCGCTTCGTAATCCGCCAGCATCTGTTTCCACAGCGCATTGGCGCGTTGGTAGGCGTCCTTGCCGCCTTCGGCGTCCCACTGCTCGAAGGAGTTGTTGTCGGCGATCGAGGAGCGGTAGAAGGCGGTCTGGAAATTGGCCTGGGTATGGGCGCAGCCGAGATAATGATTGCCCGGACCGACCTCGCGGATGGCGTCGAGCGCCTGGCCGTTGTCGGACAGATCGACGCCCCCGGCCAGCACCTGCATCATGCCGATCTGGTCGCCGTCCATGACGAATTTCTCGTAGCTCGAAACCAGCCCGCCCTCGAGCCAGCCGGCCGCGTGGAGGACGAAGTTGACCCCGCCGAGGACCGCGGGCAGCAGACTGTGGGCACTCTCGTAGGCGGCCTGGGCGTCGGGCAGCTTGGAGGCGCAGAGCGAGCCGCCGGAGCGGAACGGAACGCCGATGCGGCGCGCCAACTGGGCGGCGGCGACCAGCACCAGGGTCGGCTCGGGGGTGCCGAAGGTGGGGGCGCCCGACTGCATCGAGATCGAGCTCGAAAAGGTGCCGAAGACCACCGGCGCGCCTGGGCGCGCGAGCTGGGTGACGCTCATCCCGGCGAGCGCCTCGGCGAGAAGCTGGGCGAGGGTTCCGGCCACCGTCACCGGCCCCATGGCGCCGGCCAGGATGAACGGCGAGATCACCGTCGCCTGATTGGCGCGGGCGTAGACCTTGAGGGCGCCGAGCATGGTCGCGTCATAGACCATCGGCGAGTTGGCGTTGATCAGGCTCATGACCACGCAGTCGCGCTCGACGGTCTCGGCGCCGAACACCATGCGCGCCATCTCGACCGTGTCGGCGGCGCGCTCGGGCGCCGTGACCGAGCCCATGAAGGGTTTGTCGGAATAGCGGATGTGGCTATGGACCATGTCGAGGTGGCGCTTGTTCACCGGCACGTCGACCGGCTCGCAGACGGTGCCGCCGGAATGGTGCATCGCCGGCGTCATGTAGGCCAGTTTGACGAAGTTGCGGAAGTCCTCGATGGTCGCGTAGCGTCGGCCCTGGTCGAGGTCGCGCACGAAGGGCGGGCCATAGACCGGCGCGAAAACGGTGGCGTCGCCGCCGATCTGGACCGAGCGTTCGGGGTTGCGCGCGCGCTGGATGAAGGTCCGGGGCGCGGTTTTCAGAATCGAGCGCGCCAAGCCGCGCGGCAGATGGACGCGCTCGCCCTTGACGTCGGCGCCGGCCTCGCGCCACAGCGCCAGCACTTCCGGGTCGTCGCGGAAATCGATGCCGATCTCCTCGAGGATGGTGTCGGCGTTGGCCTCGATCGTCGCCAGCCCTTCCTCGGACATGATCTCGGTCAGGGGAATGCGGCGGCTGATGTAGGGGAACTGGGTGATCTCGCGCCGCCCCCGGGCCTCGCGCCGGGCGCCCGAGCCGCCGCGCCCGCGGCGCCGCGTCGGAGATGCGTCTTGTTCGCTCATTTTTCGCGCCTTGCCTCGCCTGTTTCTTATCGTCGCAGCCTACAACGGGCCAGGAGAGTCTCCAAACGGAGATCGGGCGGCAAGGCCGAAGCCGCCGCCCGATCGGTCTCGGTCGTTTGCGCGAGGGTCAGCCGATGCGGCGAACCACCCGGTCGATGTCGCCGCGCACCATGCCGAGATCGTCGAGCAGGCGGCGGTCGAGGCGGGCGAGCTGCCCACGGGAGATCGCTTCATCGCGCCAACGGCGGATCTTGTTCATGATGATCTGCATGGTCTCGTATCCTTGACAAGCGCGGCTATTCGCGCGGGTTGATCGTGGTGGACGCCACATATGCCCACGGCGGGGCGCCAACAAGTGAGTGAATGACAGCACAGTCATGCTCAAAACGCATAGCGCCGTGGCCGTGAATTTGCTCGCCTTTCCAAACCGTTAACAGGGGTTGCCGGGGGCCGTTCGCTAGGCCATGCTGGGCCTGTGGGAATGTTGGGGAGAAGGGGCCATGGATCAGGGGATTTACGTCGAGGGCGCGCGCTTTACCCCCTATTGGTGGGAGGCGGCGCCGCGCCCCGAGCCGGCGCCCGTTGCGCCGCCGGCCAGTGTCGACGTGGTGGTGATCGGCGCCGGCATCACCGGTCTTTCCGCCGCCTTGAGTTTAAGCCGGGGCGGGCGCTCGGTGGTCGTGTTCGAGGCCGGCGCGGTCGGCGAGGGGGCGAGCTCGCGCAACGGCGGCATGTGCGGTGGCGCGTTCAAGATCGCCTTTTCCGAACTCGCCGCCAAGATCGGCGCCGAGGCGGCAGCCGAAATCTGGCGCGACGGCTGCCGGGCGCTCGACTTCCTGGCCGACTTGATCGCGCGCGAGGGCATCCAATGCCATTTCGCGCGCATGGGCCGCTTCGTCGGCGCCCACACGCCGGGCCATTACGAGGCCATGGCGCGTGAAACCGAGCTCTGGCGTCGCCATGTCGGGATCGAGGCCGATATGCTGCCCCGGGCCGAGCAAGGGGCCGAGATCGGCAGTCCGGTCTATCACGGCGGCCGCCTGATCCATCGTGACGGCGGCCTGCATCCGGGGCTTTATCACCAAGGATTATACGACCGGGCGACCGCAGCCGGGGCGCTGGTCGCCGCCGACACCCCGGTCACCGCCGTCGCCCGCGAGGGCCAGGGCTTCACCGTGACGACGCCGCGCGGGCGCATGACGGCGCGCGACGTGATCGTCGCCTCGAATGGCTATACCGGCCGCGCCACGCCCTATTTCCGGCGCCGGCTGATCCCCGTCGGCAGCTTCATGATCGCCACCGAGCCGCTGCCGGCCGAGACGATGGCGCGGCTGATCCCCAAGGGCCGCATGATCACCGACACCAAGCGCATTTTGTCCTATTACCGGCCCTCGCCCGACGGAACCCGTATCCTGTTCGGCGGCCGCGCGGCCTATGGCCAGAACGAGGACCTGCGCCGCACCGGCGCGATTCTCCGCGATCACATGTGCCGCATCTTCCCCGAGCTCGAAGGGACCCGCCTGACCCATAGCTGGACCGGCAACGTCGCTTTCACCTTCGACCGCATGCCCCATGTCGGGGTCCATGACGGTCTCCACTACGCCATCGGCTACTGCGGCTCGGGCGTGGTCAAGGCCACTTATTACGGCCACAAGACCGCGCTCAAGGTCTTGGGCGACAAGGACGCCGCCACGGCGCTCGACGGCCGGCCCTTCCCGAGCCTGCCGTTCTATAGCGGCGATCCCTGGTTCCTGCCCCTGGTCGCGACCTATTACCACGCCCTCGACCGGCTCGCCGGGGGGCAATCCCGGGGGGCGCGGTCGTGACCGGCACCGACCCGCTGCTCCAGCCCTACCGGCTCAAGCACCTGCGCCTGCGCAATCGGATCGTCAGCACCAGCCACGAGCCGTCCTATTCCGAGGACGGCATGCCCAAGGCGCGCTATCGCCTCTACCACGAGGAGAAGGCCAAGGGCGGCCTCGCCATGACGATGATCGGCGGCTCCTCGGTGGTGGCGCCCGATTCGCCCGAGGTCTTCGGCAACCTCCGGGTCTGGGACGACGCCATCGTGCCCTGGCTGGGCGAACTCGCCGACGCGGTCCACGAGCACGGCGCGGCGGTGATGTGCCAGATCACCCATCTCGGCCGGCGCACCGGCTGGAACCGGGGCGACTGGCTGCCGGTGATCGCGCCCTCGCCGATCCGCGAGCCGGCCCATCGCGCCTTCCCCAAAACGATGGAGGATTTCGATATCCGCCGCGTCATCGCGGCCTATGGCGCGGCCGCCGAACGCTGCCAGGCGGGCGGGCTCGACGGCATCGAGATCGAGGCCTATGGCCATCTGCTCGACGCCTTCTGGTCGCCGGCCACCAACCGCCGCGACGACGACTACGGCGGCTCGCTCGCGAACCGCATGCGCTTAGGCAACGAGGTGCTGGCCGAAATCCGCGCCCGGGTCGGGGCCGATTTCATCGTCGGCATCCGCATGGTCGTCGACGAGGACTTCCCCGGCGGCCTCGACCGCGAGCAGGGGATGGAAATCGCGCGGCGCCTGGTCGCCGGCGGCGCGGTCGATTTCATCAGCGTCATCAAGGGCCATATCGAGAGCGACGAGGCGCTATCGCACGTCATTCCCGGCATGGGAACGCCGGCGGCGCCGCATCTCGACCTCGCCGGGCGGGTGCGGGCCGAGCTCGGGGTGCCGGTCATGCATGCCGCCCGCATCAACGACGTCGCCACCGCCCGTCACGCCGTCGCCGAGGGCCTTCTCGACTTGGTCGGCATGACCCGGGCGCATATGGCCGACCCCCATATCGCGGCCAAGATCGCGCGCGGCGAGGAACATCGCATCCGCCCCTGCGTCGGCGCCGGCTATTGCATCGACCGCATCTACGAGGGCGGCGAGGCACTCTGCATCCACAACCCGGCCACCGGGCGCGAGGCGGCGGTGCCGCAGGTGATCGCGCCCGGTCCCGGCCCGGCGCGAAAAGTAGTGGTGATCGGCGCCGGTCCGGCCGGGCTCGAAGCGGCTCGGGTGTCGGCGGCGCGCGGCCACCACGTCGTTTTGTTCGAGGCCGCTTCCGACCCCGGCGGGCAACTTCGCCTGACCGCCGCGCTAAAGCGCCGCCGCGAGATCATGGGTATAACCGACTGGCTGGTGGCCGAGGCCGATAGATTGGGCGCCGTCCTCCGGTACAACCGCTTGGTCGAGGCCGACGCGGTGCTGGCCGAGAACCCCGATATCGTCGTCGTCGCCACCGGCGGCCTACCCGACACATCGTTTCTGGCCGAGGGCGAGGTGCATGTCGTCACCACCTGGGACATTCTCGCCCGCGACCAGGCGCCGGGCAAGAGCGTGCTCCTTTACGACGACAACGGCGCCCATCCCGGCATGACCTGCGCCGAGTTCCTGGTCGAGGCCGGCGCGCGGCTGGAATTCGTAACCCCCGAGCGGGTGATCGCCCCCGACGTCGGCGGCCTCAACTACCCGGCCTATCTGGCGGCGCTGCACGCGCGCGACGCGACCTTCACCCTCAACCGCCGCCTGGTCGCCGTGCGCCGCCAGGGCAATCGCCTGGTGGCGACGCTCCATAACGACTACAGCAAGACCAGCGAGGAGCGGATCGTCGATCAGGTGGTGGTCGAGCACGGCACCTTGCCGTTGGATGACCTTTATTTCACGCTCAAGCCCGGGGCGATCAATCGCGGCGAGATCGACCACGCCGCGCTGGTCGCCGGCCGGCCGCAGACGCTGGTCGCCAAGCCCGACGGCGCCTATCGCCTTTACCGCGTCGGCGACGCCGTGGCCAGCCGCAACATCCATGCCGCGATCTACGATTCACTGCGCCTCTGCAACGCTTTTTGACTTTCGCGCCGGGAAACGACGCGGCGATGTCGCGACCAGATAAGCGACGGCGGTCGGCCGGTCCAAGAATAAACGCGCGGCGCGATATTGTGGCGCTGGCGGGCGCGGGTGGCACTTGCTAAAAGGCCAGTAGGGTTCGTTGGGACCCGACGGGAGAACGATCGGCGATACAGGGAGATTGGCCATGAAGACACAGGCGCGGGTGGTGGTGATCGGCGGTGGCGTGATCGGGGTCGGCACGCTCTATCACTTGGTTAAGCTGGGCTGGTCGGACGTGGTGCTGGTCGAGAAGTCGGACTTGACCGAGGGGTCGACCTGGCACGCCGCCGGCCTGTTGCCCTTGTTCAACATGTCCTACGCGGTCGGCCAGATCCACAAATACTCGGTCGATCTCTACCAGAAGCTAGAGGCCGAGACCGGCCAGTCGGTCGGCTTCCACAAGACCGGCAACCTGCGCCTCGCCACCAACCGCGAGCGCATGGACGAGTATTACAAATACTGCGGCACCGCCAACACCATCGGCGTGCCGTTCCAGATCATCACCCCCGCCGAGATCAAGGAGCTCTGGCCCCTGTGCGAGGTCGACGGCCTGGTCGGCGCCCTCTATCACCCCGACGACGGCCACGCGGCGCCGGCCGACGTGACCCAGGCGATGGCCATCGGCGCCCGCAACGGCGGCGCCGAGATCTACCGCCACACCAAGGTCACCGGCATCGAGCAAAAACCCAACGACGAATGGGTGGTCAAGACCGACAAGGGCGACATCACCTGCGAGCATGTCGTTTCGGCCACCGGTTCCTGGGCGCGCCAGGTCGGGGCGATGGTCGGGCTCGACGTGCCGACGATCCCGGTCGAGCATCAGTTCCTGGTCACCGAGCCGGTGCCCGAGCTGGTCGCGCGGCACGAACAGGGCCTCCCCGAGCTCGCCGTCCTGCGCGAAAGCGACACCTCCTATTACATGCGCGAGGAACGCCAGGGCCTGATCCTCGGCCCCTATGAGAAGGGCGCGCCGAGCTGGGGCGTCGATGGCGTGCCCGAGGGTTTCGGCCGCGAACTCCTGCCGCCCGACATCGATCGGATGGAACCCCATATAGAGGCCGCGATCGCGCGCGTGCCGGTGTTCGGCCAAGTCGGCATCCGCGACTGTATCAACGGGCCGATCCCCTACACCCCCGATGGCAGCCCGCTGATCGGCCCGGCTTGGGGTCTGCGCAACTACTGGCTCAACGAGGGACACAGCTTCGGCATTACCGCCGCCGGCGGCTCGGGCAAGTATCTCGCCGCGTGGATCGTCGAGGGCGAGGCCGGCCTCGATATGCTGGCGGTCGATCCGCGCCGCTTCGGGGCCTACGCCAATAAGCCCTATCTCAAGGCCAAGAACGAGGAAGCCTACGAGCACGTTTTCGTCATCCATTATCCCGACGAGGAGCGCCCGGCCTGCCGCCCGGCCAAGACCAGCCCGATCCACGACAAGCTCGACGCCTTGGGCGCGGTCTGGGGCCAGCGCTACGGCTGGGAGCGGCCCAACTGGTTCGCGCCCCCGGGCGTCTCGCGCGAGGACGATTGGAGCTTCCGCCGCTCGCGTTATTTCGAGCATGTCGGCAACGAGTGCCGCCATCTGCGCGAGAAGGTCTCGCTGATCGACATCACCAGCTTCTCGAAATTCCTGGTCTCGGGCCCGGGCGCGGAAAGCTATCTCGACCGCCTGGTCGCCAACCGCCTGCCGAGCAAGCCGGGGCGGATCGGCCTCTGTCACGCGCTAACCAAATCGGGTGGGGTGCGCAGCGAGTTCACCATCACCCGCGACGGGCCGGAGAATTTCTACCTCATAAGCTCGGGCGCGGCCGAGCGCTACGACGACGATTTCCTGCGCAAGACCCTGCCCCGCGACGGTAGCGTTACTTTGCGCAACATCACCACCGCCCACGGCGTCCTGGTGCTAGCCGGGCCGCGCTCGCGCGAGGTGCTGGCGAAGGTCACCGACGCCGACCTCTCCAACGCCGCCTTCCCCTGGCTTTCGGC
>Ga0114931_10010770_pt1 | contig 10855 bp, 10 predicted proteins | sample 2SBtaG_FD_89579 | JGI IMG/M metagenome (GOLD analysis project Ga0114931, IMG submission 89579) | Deep subsurface microbial communities from Kolumbo volcano to uncover new lineages of life (NeLLi) - 2SBTROV14_V59a metaG | ecosystem: Environmental > Aquatic > Marine > Volcanic | place: Kolumbo...
CACGATTTAGTTTTCTTGTTTTAGCAAATCTTTCTTTTCTTATTTCAGCATACTGGTTTGCATAATTAGCTCCGTAACTACCTCATAGTCTTGAGTTTCTCTTCAGCTCTCTATAAACAGTTGAACGGTGCAAGTTTAATTGTTCTGCTATAAAGTTAACTTTGTGTCCAGCTTTTAATAAAGCTGATATTTGATATCTAACAAGTAATAATTATTTAATCAAACTCATCTTCTTCACTAATTTTATGTCTTGTGAACTTAATTCGTAAAAGTATATTCCTGATGGTAAGTTGTTGGTATCAAAATTCACTTGATATGTCCCCGCATTTAAAGATTTATCGATCAGTGCCGCAATCTTCTGTCCAAGAACATTATAAATATTAAGTTCAACCTTACCGGCTTTCTGTAATGATAATTTAATTGTTGTAGCAGGATTAAATGGATTCGGATAGTTTTGGTATAGCTCAAACGATGTTGGGCTATCAACATTTTCAATCGAAGTTATGATCATAGACAGATCTAACCCGCTCAGAGAGTCTTGAGTTGTACTTATTGAGAACGAGGTGCTCTCAGCATCGGGTATGCCGATTTTCTGAGCGATCAATTCGTAATCTCCGTATGGAAGAACCGGAATTGTATAGTTGCCGTCAGATGAGACAAAATTATATGTATAAATTTTATTATTGCTAACAGAGCGGACATAAACAATTGGATCTGTTACTGGGGCGTTTTGATTATTCGATAAAACTCTTCCGTCAACAAACCCGGCGCCGGACGAAGAATCACGCTCTAAAGTTAGATCAATATTTCCCATCGAATTCATAATTGTAACGGAATCGGCACTCTGCCAAAAAACAGAAGGTATTCCATTCTCATTATAATAACCTGGTATATTAAAAGGAGCGAAAACCTGGACAAAATAATCGCCTTCGTATTTTATGTTTTTTAAATTATAGGATCCATTAATATCAGTAAAGGTTGTATAGCTTCTGTTATATCATCATCGGCTGTAGCAGAAATTTTAGTAGCTGTATGTTTACCTTTCCTAACTACTACAACTGCTTTTGATAATGATCCACCTCCAATATCAATTACTTTTCCAGATACGTTCAAATTAGTAATTGGTTCTTCTTCCAAAATAAAATTCAAATTTACGGGCATGTGTTCTCTTATTGAAATAACATCAGCTCCTAAGGGACTATCCTTATCGAATGCATATTCAACATAATATCCATCTTTCTCAGCAGCAACAAAATAATCACCGACAGGCAGTTCCTTTGTAAAATTCCCTTCATTATCGGTATTCGAAGAATCTATTAAAATAATTCTATCATAAAAGAAATAAACCGTAGCATCGGATATTGTATTTATACTATCCTTCACAGTTCCATTGATAGTACCTTTCCTAGAGTAGTGCATCATATCCTGATCATGGTGCGTTTCCAAAGTTATTACCGGATTACTGCCTGTGTTATAGATAGTGATCGTCGAAGAAGAATCTTCCGGCTGTAAGTTGAAATAATTGTATTGAACTACCTCAAAACCAAATTCAAAATAGGGCTGCATCACAATAGGGAAACCGGATATATTTTCCAAACGAATGAAATAAACATTCGGGTCGTAACTGATACTGTCGATCGTTACAGTATTATCCGAATTGTTCTCAACATATATAAATTGTGACCTATCTAAATCACTTTCAAAATGAAGGTTTCGCGGCATCACCATTAGTCCGTCTTGATGTTGAGCAAATATCTCTATAGCTGTAAAAAGCAATACTATTAATACTTTTCTCATTTTATAACCTACCCCTAAAATCATTTTATCTAATTAAAAATTTTTTCTTAATATATGGATAACCGAGTAACATCAAAACTATTAGTCCAAGTAAATAGATATAGATGTTAAAATCATTAACAAATTGAATCGGATTTGATTTCCCGGATAATGTAAAAGCAGCCCAATAATATGGATTGGGATCTATTTTGTTTATAAACTTAATTTTCGCATTTCTCAGAGCTTCTGATTTTGTCTGCCCGTCGCTTAAAAACTCGTAGAAAAATTTCATCAGGGAGACAGTATATTTGTCACTGACATCCCACAACGAAAGCACAACACTTGAAGCGCCGGCATCAAAAAATACTTTCTGCATCCCAAGTATTCCTTCTGCTTTATCAATATTTCCCAAACCGGATTTACATGAACTCAGAACAATCATATCGCTGTTGAGTTTAAGTTTTGCAACTTCACCGGTTTCAAGATAGCCGTCATTTTTATCATCTTCCGCAAAAATGACAACGGGATAATTATTAAACAAAAACGAATGAGTTGATAAATGAATAACAGATGCAGACTGTGCGTTTTTCTTGAAATTCGTTTCTGTTGCTTTATCTTTTAATAGAACTAGATCGTCCGTGAAGTATCCTTCAATATCTTCAATCTCCTCTGATGAATATTTTAGCGGAAGCACTTTTATACCCCGCGAATAAATATCTAAATTTTCACTCGCACTTCTTGTTTCCGAGTAACCATTTCCCCCAGTATTGAAGGAAGGATCACCGGCTAGTAACGCTAATCTATTCTTGGAATTAGGTCGGGATTTCAATTCCTTCCAGATCGAGAATGACGGCGAATATGTGATCGAGTAATCTTCAATCAAATACTTTCTATCAAATAGAGAATTTCCGCTTGAGATTTTCTTTTCATCGGTCGATAAAAATTCAAAGGGTATTGCAGCTAGCTGGTTCGGTAAAGAAAAAATCAATGCGGAATTTTTAGGCACATTATTTAATACCGGTTCCAAGATCTTCATATATAATGCATGGGCTTTATCCGGGTTGAATGAAAAGAGATCTTTATTAAAATGAATATCTTTATCTACAACCTTGGGATTGTAATATGGAGAGATAGAAGAAATAATATTTTCAATATCACTTACGCTGGTTTGTAGTTTAACAAGATCTAGTCCATTGCGCGAAGTTTTGAATACATAAATACTATCGGAATCAAAGAAGTAACTAATAAAATACTCGTTGCTGCCGAACTTATCCGGCTGTAAAAGATATGCAGCGCTGCTGTTAATATTCCATTGGTTAGTCAATTCGGGATATTTATTCGTTAAATCATTTCTGATCTTTTTTAATCTCATCTCCAATGAGTCGGTATCGCCTAGTCTATTCTGCAGTTTCCAATTTAAATCGTAAAATTCATTTACCAAATCGATATCCTTGTTCTCGCTGAATTTAATCCCGATCAAATTATACAATGTATTTCTCGATCTTGATCTATCTAAAATCCCAAACGCTTTTTGGATATTACCTGTTCTCAAATAAAAGTCGGTGAGCGATACATACATCTGATGGTAATTAGCAAAAAAGGTTATTTGCATTTTACTACTATTTTTAAGTAACGGCAGCTGGTTCTCAATTATTGAAATAGCTTTTAGAAAGTATTTCTCAGCTCTACCAAGTTGTTTCTGCTGTTCATAATATTTCCCGATGTTAAAATAGATCTCAGTTAAAGTGCTTTTATCACCGGCAGATAATGAAAACTTTGCTGCTTCCTTCAAGTAATTATACTTCTTACTGCCATTACTCGTTTCGGATATCATAAGCAGCTGCATACCTGCAAGCTGGTCGAGACCATATTCTTTACAAAGTTTAAGCTGCTTTTTTAAAATTATTTCACCGCTCTTTGAATTATTATTTAATATATACGAATATGCGAGATAAGTATTTGAAAGAATTGAATTGTAGACATCCTCAAATTTATCGGATAAGTTAATTGAAGCAGTAAGATACTTCTCCGCTTCGGAATAATTGCCGCTTTATATATAGATAATCCCGACTTTTTGATCTAACTCTGCTTTTAGATACGGAAGTTCATTTTCATTAATTTTATCAAAATTTTCCAGAATAAGTTCTAAGGCTTTTTGCGGTTTAACTAAATTATAAAAGAGAATTCCCATGCCAATATTTATTTCGGCTTCAGTGCTTACGTCCTTTATTTTTTTTGATAAATCTTTGGCATCATCGTAATACTGAAGCGCTTTTGTATAATTAGCTAGATTTGTGTAAACATCACCAAGCCCTCTTAAAGCAAGCATCTTAGCACGTACATTCTCGCCTGATCTCTCAAATGCAGTTTTGTAATAATCGAGTGCGCCCCTGTAATTTCCAATATTTAAATAGAGACTCGCAATATTGACCGCTGTAAGTGCCATTCTTTCACGGTTGTTAAATGCTTGAAATATAGAATAACTTTCCTCGTATCTTTTCCTTGCTTCAACCGGTTCATTCGAGTAAGTAAAAGAGACCGCCCATTCTGAAAGCACTAATGCCGCCAATTCTTTTTGATCGATTTTTTTTGCCAAGTTATAAGCTCTCTCAAACAATTCTCTTGATTTTGGGATATTCCCGTTGAGATCGTTTATCATTCCCAAATTCAAGTTAGCTTTTACGATTTCAATATTATTTCCGCTCTCTTTAGCCGCTTGCAGACCTTTATTATATTCTTTTTTAGCCTCTTCATATTTATCTGATAGAAAAAATAAGGAACCTTTTAAAACCAATATCTCTGCAGTTTTAGGATCGGCTTTGTTAATCAGTTTTTCAGCGCTCTGTAAAGTTTTATCGGCTTTTTCATAATTTCCAAGTCTCCGCTGAGTATTTGAAAGATAGATCAACGTTTCAACCGAATTCGGTTTGGTTTGCAATACTTCGGTAAATTTATCTTCGGCTGATCTATAATTCGTTTCGTAATAATCAATCAAACCGGATAAGTAAAGGAATTCCGTTACATCTTCCCTCTGTGACACAAAATCTTTAATCTGGCTGTACTTATCAAGTACTCCGGCGTTTTTAACAAGATATTTGTAATACTTTAATACTGTGGGTTTTTCTTTCAGATGAGCAAAAAGTAATCGATAAGAATTTTCAAATTTATTCTGCTTGTAATTTACAATTGCTTCAACAATATCTTTTTCAAGTTTATTTTTTATTATTTCGGAATTGGCGGCATCCTCATCAACTTTATTATTTTCAATATTAAACAGATACCTTTCAAAAGTTGCAACTTTACGTTCAGCATTTCCCTTATCAAACGAAGAGGCAGATAAAAAACAGGACAAAGAAAATAGAATTAACAATATATGAGCAAAAATTTTCATATCAGCTATTCTATTTAATAGAACTTAATAATTCTTTAGCTTCTTGTGAGTATTCTGATTCGTTATCAATTGCTTTGGTCAAATATTTCTCAGCGCTGTCAAATTTCTCATCCAGCAAGTATGATTTTCCCAGGAAGAAATAAGTATTAGAATTTACATTGTTGAAAAGTCCCGTATTATTCAATTCTAATACTTTATTAAAATTATTAATTGCCTCGGATAGTTCCTTCTTATCATAAGAATCGAATAAACCAACAAAGTCTGAATGGGCTTTAGTCAAGTGAGTTATTCCCAGAACGTAGTAGGAATAAAAAGTAGTCAAATCATCTGAGTTGTTTTCAATATCCTTCTCCAGTTCACTGATCGCAGAATCATAATTTCTATTTTCAAGCGCTGTTACGGCATTCATAAATGGCGCAGAAGTTCTGCCGCGGGTGGAAGAAAAATCATCGTAGCTATGCTGGGACGAAAGTTTAACATAGTCCGGTGTCGAAAATTCTGAGACAGCAAAAAGCGACAAGAACCCTATCATTATTGAGGCTGCAACTGCGTAACTATATTTAGCATTGAAGTTCTCAAAAAGTCTGAAGATATTCGGCGCTTTTGTTTTAACCGGTTCGGTTTTCTTTTCTACTCTAAGATTTTCGCTTAAGAAATTATCAACCTCGTTTAATTCAGAACTTAGAAACTCAAATTCCTCGCGGCATTTTGAACAGCTCTGCAAGTGTTTTTCAATTCGGGGTACAAGTGTTATGAGTTTTGATTCATCTGATCTATCTCCATTTAAATAGAGAACATATTCCGATAAAATTTCTGTATCGATATGTTCATCTTTTGCGAGGTCTGTTAATGCACGAATAATACTTTCCATATCATTCAAATTTGGATTATTGTGCAGTTCCTCCAAAAGCTGTTTTCTCTCGGATTCAGATAGATTCTGCTTTGTTAATAACTCGATTATTTCTTCTTCTTTTAACATAATAATTCCTTTCTTCAATACTATAGTGTGTCCTATTTGAAAAAAGTGACATTTTATTCCAATTTATTTTTAATTTCCCCTATTGACCGGTAAAACATTTTTTTCACCACTGCTTCGTTCCTATCCAGTTTTTCAGCAATTTCAATGAACTTCATACCTTCCCAAAATCTCATCATAATTATCTTATCTTTAGGGTCTTTCAGATTGGAAACAATTTTTATAATTTTCTGTGAATCGATATTAATCGACACATCCATATCCTCAGTATCTTCATGAAAGTTTTCATCAAATTCGGCGAATGATCTGGACCGCTGTTTTTTGTAGAAATTTATAAAAGTTAAAAAGAGAACACGCCTTAACCACTTTTCAATATCCAAAATATCTTGATACTGCTTGGTAAAAGTTATAAAAACATCATTAGCCAGGTCGTCGGCATCATCCACAGTATGCAATTTACCATAATTATATTTCGACTTAAAATAAGAATAAGAAATGGAGCGAATTAAAGAAGATAACTCTTGGAAGGAATTAGCATCTCCATTCTTAGTTAGTTCCAAAAGGTCTCTTAATTCTTCCTTTGAAAAATTATAATATTGCTGCTGCGCTTTGCTCAATATGTGCTTTCATAAAATGTTGTTTATAAATATAAAAAAGAAAGAGCGGAATCGCTCTTTCTTTTAATGATAGTAAACGGAATGGGACAAAATATTTTTATTTCATTAAATCCATTTTCTTAACAGTATTTTGTGTCCCGACTTTTAATTCGTAAAAATATACACCCGAAGCAAGATTAGAAGCATCAAATTGATATTGATAATTGCCTGCTTTTAAAGCTCGGTTAACAAGTGTTGTTATTTTTTGTCCTAGTGCATTATATATATTCAATTTAACCGGGTTTGCTTCATTGATCGAAAATTCAATAGTTGTAGAAGGATTAAATGGATTCGGATAATTCTGATTCAATTTGAAATCATTAACAACTGTTATAGTATTTCCATTAACATTAGTAATTTTTGCAGGCTGAGCAGTTAAGATAACGGAAGTACTTGCACTGCTAGATGAAAAGCTTACTGTATTTGTAGTTTTGTCCAAAGTAGCGTTATCAATAACTTCCCACTTATTATTCTGACTGTTCCAATATTTTACTTCTATCGTATTCTCATCAATTCCATAACCTTGAACTTGAATATCATTATAATGTAATTGATAGTCAACGTTAGAACCGAAGTTCATCATTCCGCCGCATTCATCGCCTTCTCCCCACATTCCGTTATTCCCGTTAGGAGTGAACATCCCAATTTCATATCCGGCAAATACATTCTCATTACCAGTGTAAGGCATATTCTGCGGGAATACTTCCAACATTTGAGCATATAAAGAATCATAGTTCATCATTCCATTCCACCCATGATCCATGCCGCCCATACCACCGTTATTGTTAGTATGCCAGCCCGGATTTACTCTCATAAAATCTTCATCATCAAATGGAGATTGTATCTTCTCTGGGGAGGTCATATCTTTATGGAACCATTTACCTCCGAATTTATTACCCATTTCAGAAGAATCTCTCCATTCAACACCATTCAACTCATATATAACAACCATCGGGAACATATTGTTGCTCATTAATTTTCCTTTGATTGAAATAGCATCACCATCATTTGGTCTTTCCGCACCGGAAGCGGGGACATACCAAGGTGGTCCGAAATTCAGCATATAATCCGGGACTTGATCATTATCGGTATCAAGATAAAATTCATCCATAAAATATGTAGTATCAAGATAAACAATTCCGTCAAGGACCGTATCAACCATTTTCCTATTGTTATCCCATTCGGATGTGAACCCTTTGCAGTTATCGCCATGATGACCGCCTATATGTGAATGACCGCCCATATTATTCCAAGAAGGGATCATCGGATCTCGCCAAAACTCACCATCAATTTCATATACAATAATTCTATTAATATTCATATTGTTATCATTCTCTATACCGCCGGTGATCGTAATATTATCTCCGTTATTTGGTCTTACTGCATTGCTGCTATCCGGCTGATACCAGTATGGACCAAAACTCAAATGATAATCCGCAGCTCCGTCGCCATCTTCATCTATATAATACATCGGATTCATCATGCTTGAATCAACTATTGCAGTACCGGATACTGATATTGTTACAAGAGTATCGTCGTTTGCCCAACCATCATGCATTCCGCCGCCATTCATATCGTCATCGTGCATGCCTTGCGCATTGAATATTGCGGCTAAACTAAAGACCATCAATAGAGTTAATAATTTTTTCATTTTACACCTTTTAAGTTTGTTAATAATTAGTTAATAAAGATTTTTCTATTCTTTACTAACATAGTGTTATCAGTTCGAGTTTAGTGACATTTTTATTTTATTTTTTTAGCACCAAAAATTAGAGTATAATTTTTAATGTTTTTCACTTATCTGTTGCTTCTGTATAATTCTTTCAAAATTGTTTTTCTTGTTCTATCGAAATTGTAATTCGACTTATAGACTTCACAATCTCTACATGACAGATTAGCACAAAAATTATTGTGATGTTTGTAAGTCCAGCAAGGTGCAACGTCTCCTTCAAAAACTGGACAACTAGCTCTATCACTTTCGGAACATCCTTTTATATTCCAGCAGGGAATCATAGAAATCATTGAGCGAAAAGCCATAACGCCTATTTTATGTTTTTTAATACTGGCTCTGATTTCTTTAATCCGATCAATATCTTCAAATGAATAAAGTCTCTGCTTTTTATTTGACCTTGCCGGAAGCACTAAACCAAACCGTTCGTAAGCTCTAAGTGTTTGTGCAGAAACTCCGGTTAGTTTTACTGCCATTCCTATTGGTAAAACCGAGACCTCTTTAAGTGTTTTATTTTCTATGTTTTCAATGCTATTTTTCATTTTTTCTTTTATAGCCTCATTTCTATTTTTTCATGTTCAACAAAAAATAAATTGAAGAGTAGTAATAAATTCAAGATCATCTTCAATTTGTTTTGTCAGCACTAAAAATTAAAGGCATCAGAATTTATCCGATGCCTTTAAGTATTGATTTACCAGCAACCGTTTCCTCTATATCCAGCTCTTCCATTGTAACCATAGTCAATATCATACATCATATCACCATAGTCCCAACCACATCGCTCATAAACTCCGACCCACCAACCAACTCTCTTATCGTTGAAATAACCGCGTTGCTCATCAGTAAATATACCACTCATGTTTTTTCTTGCATCAATACGAATATTGGCTATCTGATCTTGTAAATCTCTGATTTGATTACGATATTCTTTTATTTTTGCCGGATCTGCATTGTTTCTATTAACATATCCTCTCATTTCAATTTGTAACGCTCTTAATTCTTTTTGCAGAGGGATAATCTTTTGGTTAAAATCTACTCTGTATTTATTTAATTGAACTACTTGGTCCGCCGAGAGCTGATATTGAGATGGAAGGTTTGTATTCCACCAACCTATTCCATAATCAGCATCATTACACCAGTATCCTTGTGCAAAAATACTTGTTGATAATGTTATTAAAGCAATTACTGCTATTAATATTGTTGTTTTTTTACTTCGTTCCATGATAAGTTCTCCTATTTTTTATTAATGAAAATATTATTTGAGTTTTGTTTCACAATATGAACATATAACCCAATCTGTTTTTATAATTTTGTTACACGATGGGCAATTTGATCTAAGATTATAATTACATTCTGGACAACGTAAATAAGTTTCATTTACGTTAGCACCACATGATGGACAAAGGTTCTTGGCGCCTGTTGAATGAAAATAGTTAGCTACTATCGATCTACCCGATTCCCGATTCTCATTGTTTATAAGTAACCGGTATACCAATACTGCAGCTCCGGCTAATAAAATCAAAATGAAAAGCGAATTACCAAAGTGCCAATAATAACCGTATCCAAAACCATTTGTACAATACATTTTCTAATCATTACTTAATTTTTTTTGATGGTAAGACAAGTTGTGTGCCAAATAAAATTTAATTGCATTAGATTTTTGGTTCTATTTGAATTTAGAGGATTATTGTATAAAATGAAATATGAACCTTCTTAGAAAAGTAGTATATAAGAAAACTTTAATTCCCTTCACTGTGCAAAATTTGCTCAGTATTATAGTTAATCCATTTCAACTGTGAAAAATTTGCGCAATAAAATATAATAGTAAATGAAAGGAAAATTAAATTAATCATAACTCAAGTTAATAGCTAAATTAAGCAACTATTAAAATTTTTTAAGGTTATTGTTCCGTGAAATATTGGTTATGAAACTCATAGAATCAGTATAGTAACAATATACCTTACTTGATCAATTTCTAATCAAAGTTGTTAAAATTCGGCTAAAATATATTATATCCCGTATATTGCCATTTCGAGTTTTGGAGTTATTCGCGGCGGTATTTTTATTTACTTTTATAATATCTATTGTCGCCCCTTCGCATAAGTTATCATAGAATCTGTCATTTTTGTAAAATAGTTGCTAATTTCGACATGTGTTTATCTGGAGTAGATACATAATTAGAAATGTTAAAACAGCATATTAACAACAGCAAACACGCCAAATCCGCTTGTTACCAAAATAACAATTCCAACAAATACAGCTTTTATTCCTTTTAGTTTGTATTTTTCGGGCAAAACCTTGAGAGCCAACAAATATAAGAAACCAAG
>Ga0114931_10010771_pt1 | contig 10854 bp, 19 predicted proteins | sample 2SBtaG_FD_89579 | JGI IMG/M metagenome (GOLD analysis project Ga0114931, IMG submission 89579) | Deep subsurface microbial communities from Kolumbo volcano to uncover new lineages of life (NeLLi) - 2SBTROV14_V59a metaG | ecosystem: Environmental > Aquatic > Marine > Volcanic | place: Kolumbo...
GAGGGGCCCCCCCTCTCCCCCTTGCATCCCCTGTGCCAACACCCCAAATCACACAATGAAATCGCGTCTGGTGACTACAGACCCTAGTGGTGGGGTTAGTTGGCATGGGTTGGTTTATCACTAGAGGCAATCAACGCCACAATAACTCCCTCAAGTAAACAGCAACACTCTTGCAACGCTTCCGCTGTAGCGTTGAACAATTCAATGCTGATATTAGTACCGCTGGTTATTTCCTCCACTTGCCGCGCCATAACTACCATCATTGAACGCAAATTTAACACCTTGTGTTCATAATTGCTGATAGTAACCACACCTACCTCCCAAACAACCGGAACAAAAAACTACCTACCCGAGTCAACGCCTTGACAATTCGCTTCCGTTTCTTCGACTTACCACAGTGTGGACAAATGTCAAAAAACGTACTTGACAATTTACCACACCGCTCGCAATCCACCAGCGAATCAATCCCTTTGGTTTTAATATTGTGTTTCGCTCGCTTCCCAGCCCGCTTAAAAAATCTTTTGAATCGTCCCATTGTGTTACTCCCTTCTATTCAATCTCACTAATATCAGGCGCACGAGTGAAACCATCATTGGTAATCACCCGACCACCACACCAGCCATCCTGACCCACCGATTTACGTGACATCGCATTTCGCGTAAACAGTGATTTGCCAGACCGCGCTGCACTTAGCAGCGACATTACACCACTATTCATTTCTACCGGGACTCCTGCACAGTAATCATCCCACGTTTGCTGATTAATTCGGGACAATCCCTTACATCGAATCACTGGCCCGGTTGCCGTCTCATAGCAGTACACTTTAGGTGCGATGCAACGCCAATTTTCACCAGCCGGTTCAATCCCCCATTCACCCAACTCGTCACCCACACGGCGCGACAAGGCGCGAGTTGACTTGACCGAATCGGTGTCCGAATACACCCAATTATCGCCAGCGTCTAAAATCTGTTTGTGTAGCTCAACTCGTGTCGCGCTGGTGAGGTAGATGTTCCACTCAATATGAGCGCACCCACTCATACGCCATGCGGGCCGAGACCAAATACGACCAAGGGGGTCAATTGATTCCCATGCTTCACACCGCCCAGAACAGCGGTGGTCACAACACACGTTAGGCGAACAGAAACCGAGGCACTTACCACCTGGACACGCTGGTGGTTGTTGGTCGATTAACATCACGATTTCTCGTGTTTCCGGGTCCTGTCCGAATTTCCCAGTCATCGAGTTTGCTATCCACTTGAGCCACTTTGACAATGCAGGATTTATTTCCGAGTATTTTGACCGGAGATTCCAAATATGCTCCGCTGGCGTTTTCAGTATTTTCTCAGCGATTGACCAAACAAAACCCCAATTCCAACTGATTACTTCGCAACCACATTTAATCGCATGTTCAATTTCAGGTCGAGCCCACGTTCCTGTGATGGTACCAGTGGGAAAATATAACCGAGTTTTACCACGCCACGGCAACGGAGGAGCGTGCATCGGTGGAACATTAATCGTAATGTTCCAGATACCGGGTTGATTGTCATAGTATGCAGACTCCGCGTTATCACGCGAAAGTAACCTATGCGGGCCGACTGGCAGTGGTAGCACTGACAGTGCAGCTGGATAAGCCGAATGGATATCGTAGCAGTGAATCGCTGGTGCATTCATTCGCGCACACTCTGTGCGTCCACCATATTTCGCCGTCGCAATCTGAGAGTACTCGGACGATTCCCACTCCGAGTTATCCAGGTCCATCAATTTTTTCGCGGTTGCCCATGCCGTGCTCCCCACTGTACCGCGCAATTCAATTTGATTATCTTCGCCAAATTGGTGAACATAATCGATTACATCGTTTAACACTCGACAATCCTGGATTAAATACTTGCGGACTCGCTCCCATGAATCATCACTCATGGTTGACCGCATAGAGCAATAACCGCCACAGCCCGTTCCACAAACACACGCCAGGCCAGTCTCAAATTTTGTATTACCAACGATTCCGCCCGCTTTTTTCAGCGACATTGGTATCAGTCGGTATGAATCGCGGAGCATTGTCTTACCGATTCGGATGCAAGTGGCGCTAGAACCGGACATAAAAATTTTTGCCTTGGAGCCTTCCCGATGGCTTAGAGTTTCGAGCAACCACAGCCAGTCAAAGCGACCCCCATAATGCGCCCAAATAACACCGTCATACGCCAACACCGCGTCCAGTAATTCAGTTTCAGACCGAGTCACCAACACGTCGCCGTCAATCATTAGGCAACCGATTAGAAATTTGTCCCACGATTCTGTCTCAATGTCGAGTACCGCCGTCATTATTCATCACCCCACTCTTGCGCGGTCAACATTACAATATGAACCGCGTCGTATCTTCGCCCCAACTCAGTCAATGTTGAAATTGCGTGAATCCATGAAACATCGGCGGTTACCGCATAACTAAGCGAGGTAAAAACGTGCATAATCGTTTCCCCCGTGTCCACGTCGCTTACAATAATCTCAGCTGTCATAAGCAAACGCCCACCAAGCGGGATTAAATGCTCTACACGGCGCATCGATTCTACTAATTCAGCCACCGATTCTACATCGGGCAAAAAATCGATATAGGTATACATTCCAGATACGGACACTTCGACACCAAAGTCACCCGCAACCGATTCCATGGCGTGTAATACCGATGGTTCCGGTTCCGGTTCCGGTTCCGGTTCCGGTTCCGGTTCCGGTTCTGGTTCCGGTTCTGGTTTCAGTTTCGGTTCCGGTTCAACCTCCGGCTCGACCTCCGGCAATCGCGTGCGTTTAATAAACCGACCGCGTGAATCACGCCTAGGCTGATACCGTTTCGCTAGTCTCGCCGCACGTCGCTCGGTGGCTTTAGCCACACCGAGCGGTGAATCCGCGATAATATCGGAGGTTTGCCTGGTGTACCAGGCTTTCCAACGCGTTACCCGGTCACCACGAGCCGGGCGGAAGTCTGCTAACTCGTTGCGCGATAATGACGCATAAAAATTAAGCCACTGTTGAAACGTGGCTGATTTGTTGGGAGTGGTACTCACCATGGAGCCCACCTAGTTAATGATAGGTGGGCTCTAGCTGAGTGCTACTCGGCGGCTTCGGCGGTTTTGTCTGGCGATTCCAACTCCATGGTGGTCTGTGGATTCTTTACGCCGATGACATACCTCGTGATGGGGTTTCCCTTCCGAGTTTTACCAACACCCAGCCGGGCAATGGCTACCTGCGCACCAACCTGAACGGATGCCATGCGCCGGTCAAGCTGTGCGCTCGATACGACTTGCGCGATTCGACCGGGTGCGATTTGAATCCGCCATGTTTTGATGATTCGCGACTCACCGGGCTTTTGCATGTCGTCAACTTCAACGCCATCACCCATACCGCGAAAAACCCCTTTGATTGCCTCGCCGTCGGTGAGCGATACAACCTGATCAACTTCCATGTCCGTGAAAAGATTTGCGTCGGCTTTCACGATTCCACCGACATTAGCGACTTTCTCTAGCTTGTTTCCCATTGATTGCCTCCATGTAGCATGTAGAATGAACACAGGGACTCCGCACGAGCCCCTAGCTAGCTAGAGTATTCACCGAAATCGGAGCTAAAGCAAGGAAATTGCAGGGGTTTTCGCTTATTTGACTATGACATTTTTGTCATACCGCGACACAAATGTCGTGCTTTATTTTTACACCATGACACCAATGTCATAGTGATTGTCCCTTGCCGCGACATTAATGTCGTGGTAGCGTACTAAGGTGGCAACCACGACAATCACCGTTGGTGGCGATTACGTCCGGCAGTACTTTGAAGTGCTGCACGCGATGATTAAGGCGCGCGGCTTCGATTGGGTGCAATTACCCGGTAGGAAAGTGCGAATCCCTCGTACCACTAACAGCGACGCGGTGTCGCTCGTGGACCACTGGACCGCTGCTGTAATCGCAGCGGGAAATGCAGCAAGCGGCCAATCGAGTTGGTCGAATCTAGCAAAGCATTGGGAGACTTCCGCTGCAAAGTTGGAAGCAATGGCGGCCTTTGCGTTTAAGCCTCACGCTCAATTTGCCGACAACCCCAGATTGTGGGTCGAGTTATCAAAAATCTCAATCGGATTAAACGCAATCAAAGCGACCCCGACAACGTGGGAGTATGTATATGACTCCACTAGTGAAGCGCTGAATGAGGTACCCGCAAAAATAAAACGGGTGTCCAAAGAAGTGGCGAAGGAACTCAAAGTTGTTGCACGCGCGGGTGGGGGTGTTGTTGGCGCGGTGGCAACGGGGTTTGGTGGCGAACTATCATTAGGAGTGCTCGCAATTGGTGCTGGCGCTTTGTATTTGTACACTCGGAAACGTAAGTAAAAATAGGGAGAGAAAAATCATGGCTCGTCGTAAAACAAGAGTAGTCACCCGAACGCGAACTCGCACGGTGAGCCCGCGAGTGCAAATCGTGAGAGTGCCCAGCGGTGTCACTCGTCGCCGTCGAGCCGGCGCGGTTGCTCGACGTGGTCTCACTGCGGCGGGTAAGGCCGCGGCGGATGAAAAGCATACCATCGCAGCGGTTGCAGCGTCCGCTGGTCTCGGTTTTCTCAAGCGGCAAAGTGTTGACCTACCAAAGATTGAACAGCTTGGGACGGCTGGAACCTACGGTGTCGCCGCGTGGCTGGCTGCGCGGATGACCAAATCCCGCACCATGTCGCATGTTGCGACTGGTATGCTTTCAGTCGCGGCATTTCAGCTTGCGTCTGGTGAAACGCTCACCGGATACGGTGACGGCGACGACGATTGGTAAATCAATCGCTCCCGCTACAGCCGAGTTGATTGCAGCTAGTCGGCACACGTTCCATTTCCACCCGATGGTTGGGCTTTGCCTCCCCGTAATCGTGTGCCGGCACTGGTACAATTAACCCTAGCTTTTGAACGGAGATACCAATGTACGACGACGACGATGATTATGATTATGACCTAGACGACCTGCTCGGTGAGGTAGACGACGACGAAGACCTGCTAGGTCGATTGCGACGGCGGCATCACCACTCTCGCAGGCGTGGACATCGGACGCATCGAAGCAATCGACTTTCGCTGTCCGCTCTCAGTTCGCGCAATCGGATTGCAGTGAGTCCGCGTGGAGGCATGGGACCGCTCACCGTTGCGCGGAAACCGCCGCTGATTCCGGTCACTCCTGGTGTACCTGAATCAAGCGCGCTGTACATTCCGCTCGGTCTCGGGACGTTCGTGTTCGCAAACGCAGGTGTCACCGTGTTTACTTTCACAACCAATCCACAGAAACCCGTGCGTCCACGGCGGCTCTGGATTGACGTGGCGAAAACGGCCGGCGCAGCTGGCATTCTGGTGTCGGTCACGGACATCAAAATCGGAACCAAATCGATGCTCGCGGGCATTGGTGCGATTCCGGCTAGCCAATTCTCGGCTGGTGCGTTTGCTCGACAGTACAATCTGTTCGATTCGGCAGTTCCCGGAATTAACGTGGCCGTGTCACTTTCGCTGTCGGCCGGTCCTGGTGTCGGTGAAACTGTCACCGCGTCGGTGTCAATGGATTGCGATTCGCTCGGCTAGTCCTACAGGGACTCCGGCCATCAACCGGAGTCTCGATAGAACTATTCAAGTAAAAGAGGAAACTAAAAATGATTAACCCGATGGTAACAGTGGTTGCAACCGCCGAACTAAACGCAGATGGAACATTCGCAATCAATCGCGGATTTTTGTCGTCGGTGCGTAACGGTCCCGGTGACTACACTCTTATGCTACTCAATCCGATTGACGCGGGATTTGTCGGTCCAGTGATTTCCGTGCGCGGAGCGAGTGCAGGGGTTGCCACGTATTCTATCATTGGTGGGGGTACCGGGTTCCAAATACTCACGTTTGAAGAATCAGCCGGAACACTCACCGCGACAGACCGAATCTTTGACATCCTGGTGATGCGACAGGAAAACTAATCTTTCTCGATGCGCGCTAATTTAATCATACCGGGTAAACAGGAAGTTGACCGCGCACTTGCGCTGTCAATGCTTCTCACTGGTCTGGTCAATCTAAATGTTTCCATCATGCGACGGCGACATTTGCCTAGTCTGTACAAGAGTGGGGTGTTCTACTGTAAGGACCGTGCGCAATGGCGAAACGCACTTAGTGTACTCAAGCATGGTTGTGCAGACTGTAAATCATTGTCCGCATATCTAGCAGCGGAGATAATCACTCATGGTGGACACGCTCGGGTGATTGTTGACAGAACCGGTCCGCGAACACTTCACGCTCGCGTTGAATCAAACGGGCGCATCCTCGACCCCAGCAAAGTATTAGGTATGTAATGCGCGCAATTGTCACACTAAAGAAAGTCGGCTCACATCATTACAGAGCCGCTGTTGACCTGAACGTTGATTCACTTAGCGGGTATTCAGACTACAGGCTAGGAGCTAGCGGTCCTGGTGTTACCGCTGGTGAATCAATCGAAAATGCAGCGTCAAAAGCGCTGGCCATGATTCAGGCCAACCCCGCAATATCAACCGTGCTGTCCCCGGTAGCAGGACCACAGCTTACCTCGATTTTGATTGCGGCGCGTTCACTCGACCGTCCCAACATTTCGCACAAATTCGACAAACCAACTAGGAGACTGATTAATGCGTACGCTCACTCGCTAAAACGTGGGGCTCGCAAAGCGAGTGTTTCCGCACCAAATGAATCACACGTAAAAATCGGCACTGCAAAGCTCAAAGCGGTGGCGTCGCAATCGGACAAGGAAACAATCAAAGCTCTAAACAAAGAAGGCAAAAAACTAGCTTCCGACATATCGGATAAGCTGATAGCGCAAGGGGTTGACCCGCAGGACGCAATCAAACAAGGTAAAAAGAAGGCGAAACAATATCTCTCTACCATTGAGGACCAAGCGCTTGACGAAGGTGCTGCATCTGTAGGTTCTTATTTCGGTGGTCCAGTGGGTGGGGCGTTGGCAAAAGAGGTAATGGATAAATTTGGTAAGAAGTTGATTCATGCCGCGCAGAAAAAACTCGCTAAGGCGGGCAAGAAGGTAGGCAATAAAATTGGGCACAAGCTACATCTCTGGTAACCGATGACCTGTTCATGTAAAGACGTATCGTTGATTCAGTCACTCCGTGACATGGATTTGCGTCAATCGTATGACGCGAATCAGTCATACGGTACACGGGTTCTCAACTCGTTGGGAACCAAGGCGTTGGTGGCGCAAGTCAATGTCGATGATTCAACCGCTAGGCCATGGGTGGTGACACTTGCCCCTGTTACTACTCCAGGCGCACAAGGTGGATTAACCGCAGTGGGACTTGACCCACAACCTACCAAAGATTCATTCGCTTTGGTGGAGTGGGGAGTTGGTGGGGGCGTTTCATGGGCGCTTGTGGATTGGGGTGTGGGGCAACAATTTAGTGTGTACGGTTCCTTTGTCCGCGTGAGTGCACAGATTAACTCGTGGGGCACCGCCGACGGGAATGCTCCCACAAATCCAGAGACTAGGTTTTCAGGGTTTATCGTGCCGGGTCGGTCAATCAATGTTCCTGTTCGCACGGTGGATTATGGGAATGTATTGCCTAATATTCTGGTAAATCTTGATATCCCCCCATTCGCCAAGTCGTTTGTAGTAGCGGTCAGGGAAGTACCACCAGCAGCTGTCAATCAATTGATTGTCTCAGGTTCTTATATCACTGGTAGCGTTACACAATGGCAAGTTAGACCAACTGCATTTCCAAACAACAACACACAACCGGATTTCCATTTCACTGGTACTACCTATGGAATCCCTGCACAATCAAAAAAGTTATCAATATTTAGTGTCGCCTCTGGTGGCAGTCACAACGTTCAAATAACTTACAATCTTGCGCTATCATGACAGACGGTAAGAAATACATACCGCTTTTCATGGATATGGAATCTAGGTTTCATATTCCTGCTCAGTTTCTTTATGCGCTGGCAGGGCGTGAGTCACGCTGGAACGCTCACGACGTGGCTGGTATTCATGGTGCTCCTACTGCCGACGATATTAAGCACCATGCGGTTGGACTATTTCAAATCACCAAAGGGGTTGTTAAAGACTACAACACCACTCACGACACCAGTTACACTAAATCCGGTATGCTCGACCCACGAGTGAACGCGACGATTGCCGCGTGGTATCTGTCCGAAAAGGTGATACCAAAGTTTCAAGTCGAGTGGAACAACGCAAAGCAAATCGCCATCATTGCACAGGCGTGGAATAGCGGACCATATGCAACAAAGCGCATTGTCGATGCGCTTGGAAATCAAACGGTAACGGTAGACGCGGTTAAAAAACTAGCCGAACATATCGTAAAATCAGGCAAAGAATTTGATGGTAGACCGGCGGTTGACTACAAATGGCTTGCCGGCAGGAACACCAATTGGGCCAAGGGGGTTGCGCGTGATACCATTCGCGCATTTTCAAACGTAAATTTTACCGTGCCGGTTCAGGCCGGCCAAAATCAATTGGTAAAACCAAGGTCTCGACGTTCCACACTGGCAAAAGTCAATCCCGTACGGTTATTAAGTTGGCTGATATTGGACTTGTTGCCAGTATTTTTGCGATGGCTACTAAGGCGCTAGATAAACGAAAGTAGGGTGCAGGCAATGGAAGACGAGGCAATCAAAGGGCGGTTGAGACTAGCGAAGCCTAGCTCACTCCGGGTGTTTTCAAGCGACAGAGAAGACGCGGACATCGTAGCAGTGTCCGTCAAGCGAGACCGATGGAAACGCTGCTGCGCAGTACTCTCAACAATGAATTGGACACGGGTTGAGTGTATTGATTCGCAAGGTCGAATCATCGACACGCTAGAACAGGGGGATGAGTCTGCCGACGAGGACGGTGAACTACCAATTCCACAATCCGAAGAGGAGCGTTGGCTGAATCTCATGATTAACGCGCAGCGTCTCGCGCTCGAGAATCACGCGCATATGATGGGTCCACTCATTGATGGATACGTCAAACTTGCCGACGTATTCGGTGCGCGACTAGCAGCACTCGAAAAGCATTTCGACCGCACGCTCGACGTGGCGTATCAAAACGCCATCCTGCAAGCGCAGGTTGACCAAGGCCCGGACACCGAGACCGAGGTAGTCAAGGCGTTGATTGATAAGCTAGGTCGGAAGAAACAACTACCAGCGAATACGGAGGGAGGAAACAATGTCACTGATAAGTGAAGCAAAGTCTTTTTTCCGCGACGTGGTAGGAAGTCTTGAGGTGACACTGGAACGCATCGAACGCGGAAACGCACAACAGCGTTTGTTGCTTTCCGCTCAACTCGTCGGTTCGTGTGATTCAACGATTGTTGTGTTGATGTTCATTGGCGAGAACGTGCGAACCCTCGGCCCGTTTTCAACACGCGGAATCGAAAAAGTAACCGCACTGCGCAAAGAAGCAAAGCGAATTCGGCGTGAGGCATTTGCAGAATCTTTCACCGTTACAGAAGCAAGTGAAAGTGGTGATGAAAACGACGATTACATCCCAGAACATTCGGCTGAATCAGTGGAAACTGAACACCCGACAGAGGAACACGCACCATGAAATTCACTGAATTCGCAGACCACGTGGAGTGCTCGCTCGGCACTGACGAGACAGTGGAGTGGACGTGGAATCTACCAATGAGAGCGGCGTTGTGGACAGCTGCGCACGCGGAAGCAAAAGCAGTTGGAAAACCATTGGTGATTCGAGACGAGACGCGGGGAGTTGTACTTGACCACCGTAAACGTAAAAGAACCCCGTAGCGCGTGGCTACGGGGTTCGTGATTCGGCGACGGTTGCGCTAGTTCTGTTTCGCAGCGCGCTTGATTGCCGCTTTGCGCACGCTCATAATGCGACTCATACCGTGCTGAACCACCATGTCGAGCGATGGGATGATTTCATCGCCAAACTCGGCGACAAATTTCTCGACAAGCGCCGCCGTCTCGGGCTGAACCGTTCCAAGAATCGTGACCAGCGCTTCGCCGACCTGCTCTGTCTTTTGCAGCCAGCGCGGGCCTTTGAGTGCCTTTGCACGTGTGCGGATTTCTTTGAGTCGCGCAGCCATTTCCTTTGCCTCGGCCTGAAGTTCCTCTAGTGTGGGGAGTGCCTCGGGTGCTTTTGCTTTCGCTTTTGCTTTTGCTGGTTTCGCCATTTTTGTTGCCTCGCTTGGTTTGGGGTTTGTTGCGACGTTCTGATTTACCTTACCACGCCTTCTAGCTCGTCTACAAGGTCGAAAGCCTGCTCGCTTATGTATATTACCAGTTCGTTCGAAGTACGCTTGTCTTCAACAGTGTGGATTACTTTGAGTTGAATTGCGCTTAATGCGTCACGAATCAACTCAGCTGCCTTCGATGATATTCTTGGTTGCATTTCTGTAACTCCTGGTTGGTGTTTGTTGGCTCGTGAGTGAATTATAACAAATTAAATCGCGCTGTCAACTTGCGTAGGGTGATTACTTGGAGTATAGTGGTTTTACACTTCAACGAGGGAGGCAAATCATGGCGCATATGGCATTTATTTTTTACGACGACTCGACAGACCCACAAAATCCAGGTTGGGTGTTGAGACATCACGAGCCGGATGGTATGACGGAAGATGTACCGCTTGACGAGACGGACCCAGACCGGGGGGTGTTTGCTCAAGCGGAAGCTGCTGCACTTCTCGGCGTGTGGACATCTGACATTAGAATTTATCCGCTGCACAACCCTCCGTCGCTACCCTACTAGAGTAACTCCCGCAAACCAACCCATGCCAACTAACCCCACCACTAGGGTCTGTAGTCACCAGACGCGATTTCATTGTGTGATTTGGGGTGTTGGCACAGGGGATGCAAGGGGGAGAGGGGGGGCCCCTCCA
>Ga0114931_10010772_pt1 | contig 10854 bp, 8 predicted proteins | sample 2SBtaG_FD_89579 | JGI IMG/M metagenome (GOLD analysis project Ga0114931, IMG submission 89579) | Deep subsurface microbial communities from Kolumbo volcano to uncover new lineages of life (NeLLi) - 2SBTROV14_V59a metaG | ecosystem: Environmental > Aquatic > Marine > Volcanic | place: Kolumbo...
CGGGATTTTTCGCTCAAAAAGGGATTCACTGTGATGTTCAAATAACCCTTTTGCTGATCCGGCCGGGTAAAAATAAAATGTTTTAACTTCACCGGATGCTCTTCCTCTATGCAGGTTGAAATGGATTTGACAATCTTATCCCAGTTCCACTTCAACCCGCATTTTAGAAATGGCAAACCGATGACTTTGGAGCGCGAGATTCCCGTTGCTTTTTCCGCGGCTTCATTCCAATGACTGACTCGGTCACTTTCATCAATGCCGATAAAAATTGCATTTACGTGCTTCATGATTTGGCGATTCATCCAGGCGGTTTTTCGCACCGCCAATTCTGCCTGTCTTCGGTAAGCTGCTTCTTTTTCGAGGCTGTCAGGCTCAATTTTGCGCTGTATGACTTGATTTTGTAGTCGCTCACAGGCGTGATCAATTTTTTCAGTGTTGACATTCCATTCGAACAAATCGGTAAGCGTGCCTTCGCAACCCAAAATCTCACCTTCAAGACTATATATTAATTGAGCGGAGATGGTTGCATACAATAATCGCTTGTTTTTATTTTTGAAATGCACCGGATAATCACTGATAAAACTGTCTTTTCGCAGGATATGTGAAAGATAAAAATATTCTTCGATATCAAAATAGAACTGCCATGCCGGTTCGCCGATCAATTCTTCCCGGGCGTAACCGGTTTTTTTTGAAATATATGGATTCATATCCAAAATGTTACCTTCCGGGTCGATTTTAAAATAAATTTCATCGGGAACGTCAAAGGTTTTTTGAAAATCGATATCCCAATCTCGCAATGATTGGGTTGACGATTGTAAATCATTAACAATTTTTAAAAAATCGCTTCGCGTATTTTTAAGGGTACGATTTCTCTCCTGCAAATTGGCAGTAAAACGATTCACTTTCTCATAAGCTTCAAGAAGTTCCTGATGTTCGATACAAATTCGACAAACCTCAGCGAGCTTCAGGTTGAGCGGCTTTAATTCCTGCAATAATTCCGCTGATATGCGAGTGTCTCTGGAAATGAGCAGCATTAGCCCGACGTTAGGCAGTTCCATTACATGTGTAAAAAATGCGTTGTCATTCTCAACAACAAAAGGCAATCGCGCTAAAAATTTTTCCAATGTTTCATGATCAAATTTTGCGGGCAATTCCAACATTTCCGGTTGAAATGCGCCATTTATTCCCACGATTTTTTGAAAGCCGTAAATTTTTTCGTAGCTATTCATGCCGTCGAGTGATGTTTCCAATAAAAATATTTCACCCGCGAGACAATCCAGTTCCCGCAAATAGCTGGATAAACTTTCCTCCAAAATGTCTTCGAGAACTAAATTGGTATAACCAATAGATTGTGAGATATTGTATAATTTTGGTAAATACTCATTTTTTAATGGCATTCGCTGAGTCCTGTCGAAAAATTAGTTGAATCGCCCGGTTTAATTTCATTTATTATAAATCGTCTTTCATTGACAATAATTAAGAAAGCCGTAAAACAAGCCCTCGTTTTTAGTCACTGGTTCCCGTATGTTCGCAATTATTGACCTTGAAACAACCGGGTTAAATCCCCGTGATGACCGAATTATTGAAATTGCGATCTTGCAATATGATGGGCGTGAAATTATCGATACATTTTCCACGCTGATCAACCCGGAGCAACATCTGTTCCCCTTTGTTACGCGCTTGACCGGTTTATCCGACGTTGATTTAAGCGATGCGCCCCGGTTTTATGAAATTGCCAGGAGAGTTGTGCAACTTACCGAAAAACGGGTCTTAGTCGCGCATAACGCCCGTTTTGATTACGCATTTTTACGGCGGGAATTTTTGCGGTTGGGTTATCATTTCCATCGCCGCCAGCTATGTACAGAGCGGCTTTGCCGCGAGCAATTCAGCGGACTTCCTTCCTATAAATTAAGCAGTCTTTGCCGGAAATTTGCCATTCCCCTCCCCCACTCTCACCGCGCAATGGATGACGCAGCGGCAACCTTAAAATTATTCCAACACTTGCAAATGTTGCGGGCGCATGGGCAACCGGATTGGCAGACCGCTTTGAAGGAAACCATTTTGCCGCCGGGTATTCGCCGTGAACAGATTGCGGCCTTGCCGGAGAAAACCGGCGTCTATTTTTTTTACGACGCCGGCGGGCAATTGCTTTATATCGGCAAGAGTATCAACATCCGAAAGCGGGTCATGGGGCATTTTTCCGGCGACATGAAATCGCTGCGATTGCACAATTTCAAAAACCGGATTCAGCAAATTCGTTGTGAAATCACCGGCAGCGACCTGGTGGCACAGTTGCTGGAATCCGATTTAATCAAAAAAGCGCAACCGCTCTACAACCGGAGTCAAAAACAAATTCGCTATCGCTACGCTATTTTCAGCGAACTGCGGGATGACGGTTATTTGCATGTTTATTGGCGGGCATTAAGCCGGGCGCAGGAAAAAGCAGCGACAGCACAGCCTTTGCTGGCTTTTTCAAACAAAAAAGAGCTGTCTGCGTTTTTGGACAATTTGATCATCCGTTTCCGGCTCTGTCAGAAATTGTGCGGCGTTCACAAAACAAATGGCGCCTGTTTTCATTATCACATCAAGCTTTGCGCCGGCGCATGCACCGGCGAAGAAAGCCCGGAAACATACAATCAACGAGTCGAAAGCGGGTTGCGGCAGTTCGTTTATGACGCTCCGAATTTTATCATTATTGCCGAGGGGCGAACCGAAAGGGAAAAATCGGTCGTTGTCATCGAAAACGGATCATATCGCGGATTCGGGTATGTCAGCTCGCGCAATGTTCGGCAGGATCGAATTTCCTGTTTGCGCAAATGCATCCAAAATCGTTTAGATAACCAGGATATCCGCCGGATTATTATCCGCTATCTTCAAACCCACCAAAATCTTACCGTTTGGGAATATTAATCGCTGTAAATTCAAAAAAATGATTTTTAATTCATTTTTTGTGAGTGGCCGCACCCCATCGACTTCCCGACGTTATTTATTAAGTCAACTGAATTTAATTTCAGTTTTTTGCATAACTGGGTGGATTGGGTTACACATTTTACCTTTGGGAGAGGTAACATGGCACTTACAATAATGGAAGAACGCCGGAAAAAATATGGCCCGGATTTTTGGGCCCGGTCGATTCAATGGGTCGGGATTGTATCCTGGTTATTGGTATTACTGATTGATTTGACGGCAAAATTAGCGAAACCTCAGGTCGAATGGCTAATGCGCGAATTGTTCAATATCCATTTATATCACACCTGGAATACAGTGCTGGCAAATGCGTCATTTTATACAATGATTTACCTGGCGCTGCTATCATTTGGCGGTTTGATATTTGTGCGCCATCGTCCGGTTCACAAGGAACGAAAATATATGTCCGCATTTCGCTTGATGATCGTGCTTTCAACATTTGCCATCATGACGCATTTGGTTATTGTTATTGTCTGATAAACGCTGGAGGATTTTAAAACCTCCAGCGTTTGTAGAATTTTAGTCGTTCACTCTCCTTTCATCCGTTTTATATCCATTTACAAAATTCCCACAACATCATTTCAATATACCCGGCTTTACCTGCCGGTCACTTTGTTCGATAATTATTGCGCCTCCTAAAACGTTATCGTTTTGACAACGGACAAATAACCCAGGCGCAGTTAGCTGAGCGACTGGAAGTTTCCCGTCAAACCATCATCGCAATTGAAGATGGCAGATTCAATCCCTCGGTGAAATTGGCGCTTAAAATGAGCGCATTTTTCAAATGTCGAGTGGAAGATCTGTTTTATTTAACGGAGGATGAATTATGACCGGGTGTTATTTAATCGAAACCATTGTCGGCGGCATTGCACTGTTGGGCATTTTATTTTTAGGTGATGCAGGTATGGTATTTTTTGGATTTTTAGCAATTATGCCGTTTTACATGCATTGGCGTAAAGTTAAACCGGATGAGTTGGAACTTCAATTGTTCTACAAAACCGGCAACTGGACGATGGCCGCAACATTTTTGGCGCTTATTTTGATCGATCGGTTTTTTAATCACTCCGTCAACGGCCACCTGATCAGCGAGAACTGGATGCCCCTAACAATCAGCGCAATTATTTTTCTGCACGGCTTAATTGGGCTAACCATCTGGAAAACAGGAAATTATCTCGCGGATTTTCGCCAAGTTTTGAAAAGGATGTTTGGTAAGATTGCACACAGGTAACATTTATTTTAGGCCCTGTGGCGTTGCTAAATCAGTACAAAACGTGCTGGATTATTTGTCAAAATAAAACAAAGAATCCAGCTCGAATGAAAGGACAGTGTCGTTCGAAAATTGAGTGACAAAAATAAAACTAAAGCGCATCACAAAATTATCGATGCTTAAATATACCAACTCTAAGAAGTAAAAAGGGCTGTACACTCAGGGATGAGCGGCAGCCCTTTTTTTATGCTGTCACGATAACTCAAAACCGCAAAACTCAAAACTGAAATGACTCAGTGCGGCTCTGTCATCGACCAGGGATCGAGCGCCTTATCCAATGCATCTTTTGACATGACGTCTTTTTCCGTGGCGACTTCCCGAACGGTTTTGCCGGTTTCATGCGCCTCGTGTGCAATGGCCGCGGATGCATCGTACCCGATATGCGGCACCAGCGCGGTGCACATCGCCAGACTTATTTCCACCATTTCGCGATTTCGCTCTTCGTCCGCCCGCAGTCCGATGATGCACTTTTCGTTGAACACTTGCACAGCATTGCTCAACAGCGTAACGGATTCCAGCGTATTGTGCGCCATCACCGGCATCATCACGTTTAGCTCAAAATTGCCGAACATGCCGCCCACGGCAACGGCAGCGTCGTTGCCGATGATCTGGGCGCAAACCATCGTTAATGCTTCCGCCATCACAGGGTTGATTTTGCCGGGCATAATAGAGGAGCCGGGCTGCACTTCCGGGAGCAAAATTTCCCCAATCCCGCAGCGCGGCCCCGAGCCCAACCAGCGAATATCATTGGCGATCTTCATCAGGCTCACCGCCACGGTTTTAAGCGCGCCGCTGGCTTCCACATACGCATCTTTAGCACCTTGCGCTTCAAAATGATTCTCTGCTTCGCGGAATTTCAGCCCGGTCATTTCGCTGATTTTTTTAGCCATCATCTTGCCAAAATCCGGGTGCGTGTTGATGCCGGTGCCGACGGCGGTGCCGCCGATCGCTAATTCGCCAAGATGCTTTTCGATAATTTCTAAGCGGTTAACGCCGTGCGCAATCATGCTGGCATAGCCGCTGAATTCTTGTCCCAGCCGGATCGGCGTGGCATCCTGCAAATGGGTGCACCCGATTTTGATAATTTTGTCAAATTCCTTTGTTTTGCGCTCAAAAGATTTCCCCAAATTTGTTAAAGTCGGCATCAAATCCCTGTGGATCGCCTCTGACGCGGCAATATGCATCGCCGTCGGGATAACATCATTACTTGATTGTCCCTTGTTGACGTGATCATTGGGGTGCACCGGAAAACGGTCGCCAATTTTCCCGCCAAGCAACTCGTTTGCACGATTAGAAATCACTTCATTGGTATTCATATTTGTAGATGTGCCGGAGCCGGTTTGAAAAATATCCAGCACAAAATGTTTGTCCAATTTACCTGCAATCACTTCGTCCGCCGCCTTGACGATGGCGTTGCCGAGTTTTTTCTCCAACCGCCCCAATTCCATATTAGTTTGGGCGGCACATTTTTTGATGATCCCCAACGCCCGGATAAACCGCCGGGGAAACCGATAGCCGCTGATGGGGAAATTCTCAACCGCGCGCTGAGTTTGCGCGCCCCAATACGCCCAATTCGGTACTTGCATTTCTCCCATTGAATCTTTTTCGGTACGAAAATTTTTCTTTGCCATGATGTAATAACCTCCGTTTTAGTCGTTAAAATTTGTGATAATCGCCTGCTAAAATTAGGCTTTTTTCGGAGGCTTTAAAAGCAGATTGTAAAATTTTTACGTGATTCGCGATACGTTAAATGTTAGCCATAATTCATTTAAAAATATGAACTTATGTTCCACGAATTACGCATCACGAATCTCAAATCACGAATCACGCATCACGCCCCAGTGTCAGCTATTTCCCAAATTGAGAATCAGAATGCCGGTATCCTCAACGCCCTGATATTTTACCCCTCATTTCTTCATCAAAATAATGGTCTTTTTGAATTCCTGTGAAACCCGCCGTTCGGTATTTAACGCCTGAAAATAGCCGATGTATGCGCCAATCCGGGCAATCCGCCCATCGTCATCCTTGCCATCCCAGACAAACTGGCCCTGCGGGGCAACCGGAACGCCGTTTGCCAAAAAACGGATTAAGCGGCCGCGCAAATCAAAAATTCGCAGGTTGACAAAAGCGGTTTCCACTTCCAGCGTAAAACGGATGACCGCAAAATCCTCGAATCCGTCGCTATCCGGCGAGAAGGGATTCGGTTTAATTTCCAAAGCGCTTTCGGATTGCTGAACATCGATATTGATGGTGTTTTTTTCGCCCGGTGTGCTGCCGGATGCCGCCACCGACGCCGCCCAGTTTTGCGCAAACTGCCCGTCGAACGAAGGATTGATTTTTTCCAAAGAAGTTCCGCGCGCCACATTTCTGCCATACCATTCATCGGTGTAATTGACGTGATCGTAAACGGCAAATGACGGCCCCAACAGCCGCAAATCGTCGGTATCATTGTTGAGATTGGGAAATTTTCGCTGCACAATTAATTGCGCGGGCGCGACGCCGTATTGCGTGGCAATGATATCATCGCCGCCAAGCACCAAAAATTCACCCGGTTGAATAAATCTGTCGTCACCGCTGATTTGCACGGTATCCCGCGCATCCGAAAAAAAGACATTGCGCAGGTTGACCTCCGTATCGCCGTCATTGAAAATTTCCACCCACTCTTCCCTACCCGTTTCAGGTTCAAACATAATTTCGTTCAGCACGAGATCAATCCCGGACGGATCATCCACGAAAACGGTTCGGGTAATTACATTGTTGCTCGTGTCTTCATCAACGGACGCAGCGCTGGCAACGCCCAGATCAATTTCGCCAAAAGGCGGGTTGTCAAAAACGCCGTTGACAATTGCGGAGTCGTCCGAAGCGAGGGTCAACGGCTGAGTCTGCCGCGAAAGGATTTCGTTCGATTCGGGATGCCTGTTTTTGTTTTGATCGTAAAATGTCAGCATGTCAAACCCATTAATCGCTTGCTTGCCGACATTTTTTACGATCACTGTGAAGGTAATGGGAACGCCGATTTCCAGCGACCCGGAAGTAATCGAAAACCGGGTGGTTGCCAGATCAAATTCCCCGGGCGTGAGAGAATTGCGTCTGCCGGGCGTGCCGTGCAATGAGCGGCTATTCCCCCAATTCAGAATGTCATTTCCGGCAAAGGGATCGATTTTTTCATCGCTAAAACCCGGCGCATTGTTTAGCGAATAGGTGTAGCGCTGCACCGTGTCTTTTTGCGCGTTTATCAATGTTACCGTTTCCGCCGTGCTGTTGGATAACCCGTTACTGCCGAACGTCGCACCATCAATTGTCAACACCAACGCATTTCCGGGAATCAGCGAATTATAAACGCTTGAGGAATCGCTAAAATAGTTCGGATCGAGAATGACCGCGTATTGCCGGGCTTGAATCCGTAACCCATTTCCATCGACATCTTGAAAAATATCATAAGATGCGCCGTCGCCAACTTGCCATTCGGTTAGATCAATCGCCGTATTTCCGGCATTGAAAATCTCCACAAATTCATCGCTGCGCTCCGATTCCAGTGGATCAAACATGACTTCGGTCACGACGATTTGGGCATTGGCAATGATGTTCATTAGCAAAATGAGTAGCAGAAACCGCATCAGAAATCGCATTTTAGACACACTCGTTTGTCAATTTATCGCGAAATAGTTCATTTGTTAGGAGTGAATGATATTACCAAAAAATTGGGAAATATCAAATAGTGCAGAAAAAAAATGTGGGATTATCAAAATACAAAAAAATTTACGGAATTGCCAACAGGCAGGCGGCGGCATAAAAAATATATTCAGCGTAAAACAATATCCAGGTAAACAGGTAAAACCGGGAAATTTGTCGCTTTTTCAGCGGGTCGATTGTACGGGCAACTTGCAACAATATCGCGAATAAAATTAAATGGCTGACAACCAAAACCGCGGCATTTACGCCCGGTAACCCGGCAATGCCGGCGGCAATCAAACCCAGGTAGCAAAACGAAAGCAGCCCAAGTCCAATGTTGAATACTTTGCGTGCGCCTAATTTTATTGTCAGGGTAATGATTTGGAATTGACGATCTCCCATCATATCCGGAATATCTTTAAACCAGGCAATCACCAGGCTTAACCCGAACATAAAAAGCGTCAACGCCCAAATTTTTGGCGGAATTTTCTCCGAGCCGGTCATCAAAAATTGAAAATGGAGGAACAAAAAGATATTGACAATTAGGCCGCGAATCGTGAAAATGCAGGCTGCCGCCCAAAAATGAAAGCGTTTTAACCGCACCGGGGGGAGGGAATATGCCGTGCCGATCAGCAGGCTGAAAATGACGGTAAACGCCAGAAATTTTCCCTGGCTGATTGCCAGCAGGATTGAAATTGCCAAAGCTACGAGAATAATTACCCGGCCGGTTCGCGGGGAAAAATCACCGGCAGCCAGCGGCAAATCCGGTTTGTTGATCCGGTCGATATCGATGTCGGTGATTTGATTCAGCCCGACGATGTAAATGTTTGCGCCGAGGCAACTCATCAGCGCAATCATCAGCCCTGAAACGTGAAATTCCGCCGGAACAACATTTGCCCACGCGATAAAATACAGGCTGACAACGCTCATACTTGTGCCAATAACGGTATGCGGACGCGAGAATTTGACAAAAGCCGCGAGAATTTTTCGCAGCCCGAAAATGTCCGACCTGAGTGTGGTATTTTCCATTAATTTTTTCCTTTTTCCCGGCTCTCCGCCCTGGCCGATACTGTTTTTTTCACAAAAACCGAAGTCATTTTCTCCCTTCTTTCTTCACGCTTCCCCCCTCACGCTTTCCTCCCCTGCAACAAGCCAAACCGAATCAATCCGCTGCGATAGCCGCTGATCATCAGGCTCATCGCCATTGCCCCGCGGATGGTTGACAAACCCGCCTGCGCCAGCCCGGTAATGCTTTTTAACCGGAAAACGGAGCGCACCACAGCTTTCCAAAACGGCGCGACCGCTTCCGTCCAATCGGTGGTCTCGATTGCTGTAAAACCCACACTTTTTGCGAGATCGGCATACTCGGAAATGGAAATGATGTAAGGTAAATGGTAAGTCTGATAAATTTTTTCGAGGGAGTTCCGTTCATCCGGCGTTAAATCCGGCGGCACGGGGCGATGACACCAGGTTGCCATCAAGAATATTCCGCCCGGCTGTAACAGATCAAAACAGGTTTGCAAAAACCGCTGTTTATCGGGCATGTGCTCGCCGCTTTCCAATGACCAAATCAGGTCAAATGATTCATTCGGAAATGGCGGATTCATGGCGTCAGCCGCAAAAAAGTGCGTTTTTTAGCCAGCCCGGCGTCGATGGCCCGTGTTTTTGCGCGGGAAACCTGCACCGGGCTCAGGGTGATTCCGGTAACATCTGCGCCAAATTTATTCGCTAAATACAACGAACTTCCGCCCACGCCGCAGCCCACATCGAGTATCTTTCGGGGTTGGGTTACGTTGCCCCAACGCAGAAATTCTTCGATCAAATCAATCTGTGCCTGGAAATGGTCTTTTTCCGCAGTGCCGTCCGGTCCGTAGTACCCGTGATGCATGTGTTCGCCCCAGGTTTCTTCCCACAGCCGGGTTGAGGCGTCGTAAAAATTTTGGATATTTTGGTTGAGTTTGCTCATTGGCCTTTGATGGATTCGAGTTTTAGTAAATGAATATCCAGGAAATCAGCAATATTGAAACGATCACGAGTAAGGCAATGCTAACGCTCTGTTGCCGGGTCAACGGATCCGATTGAATCACATTTGCCAGAAATGTCTTTTTATAAAAAAGCTTTCGGATAGGTTTCAGCAAAATTGCCAGAATCGCCATTGGTATAAATAAAAATCCGGCTAAATTTCCTACGATGAATCGTTGCCAAAAGATCAGCTTTCGTGGAAATGTCATTTCTTCATTGAGGCGATCCTTTGGCAGGCCGGATAACGGCAACGGCGATTCCCCTGCCTTTGGCTTTTCGCCAACAATCGCGATGGCGTATTTCTCTTTCATTACCCAATGGGGCGCTACATATCGTGTTTGTATGCTTGTAAATCCGGCGGCTTCAAACCATTTCAAATAGTCCTGTTCATCAGGGAAAAGCATCCAGGCGTCCGCCAAAAACCGGCTGATTCTGTTTTCCGGGCGAAGCGGCCCGATAAGAATTGCTTTTCCTCCAGATTTTAGCACGCGGTAAGCTTCGGTGATGCCGCGCTGCGGCTCCGGCCAATATTCAATGCTGCCGGCGGAAATATAACGATCAAACGCATCCGTTGGAAACGGTAAATTCTCGGCATCGCCTAATTGAAACCGGCAATTTTGTAATGCGGATTTCTGCTTTGCGCGCGCCATTTGATGAGGGCTTTGATCGATACAAGTGATATTTCCCGGGGCAATTTTTTGAACAATTCCCTCGGTTGTGAAACCGGTTCCCGAACCCACGTCAATCGTTTCAAAACCCGGGCGGGACAAATCCGCCATCGCCAGCGACTCGCCGCGCATCCGTTCTGTCCAAAAAAAAGGATTTACGTACTGATCGTAAAAAATCGATAAAAACCGGTAGAACCAAAACGCTTCTTTTTTGTGTTGTAAATATCGCATAAATATAAATTTATCGTATTTTTTTAA
>Ga0114931_10010773_pt1 | contig 10853 bp, 6 predicted proteins | sample 2SBtaG_FD_89579 | JGI IMG/M metagenome (GOLD analysis project Ga0114931, IMG submission 89579) | Deep subsurface microbial communities from Kolumbo volcano to uncover new lineages of life (NeLLi) - 2SBTROV14_V59a metaG | ecosystem: Environmental > Aquatic > Marine > Volcanic | place: Kolumbo...
ATCGCGATCGTCTATGCCATGGCGTTGAGTATGTTGGGACTCTGGGAGATTCCTATCCCCGGGTTTGTCGGTTCATCGTCAGCCCTGGAGATGGCCGATCGAGAAGGTCCCTCCGCGGCATTCCTGAAAGGCGTTTTGACGACCTTGCTGGCCACGCCCTGCACGGGTCCGTTCATGGCCACGGCGTTGGCTTGGGCGGTTAAACAGCCGACTTGGACGACGTACTCGGTCTTTGGCGTGCTTGGTCTAGGGATGGCTAGCCCGTATTTGCTCGTCGGTGCGTTTCCGGAACTCATTCGTTTCTTGCCCAAGCCCGGAGCTTGGATGGAGACATTCAAGAAGATCATGGGGTTGGTACTCTTGGCGACGGTCGTGTGGTTGATGACTTTTCTGGAAGCCCCGCTGGTGGTGCCGACGGTGGCTTTCATGGTGGGAATCGCCGCTGTGTGCTGGTGGGTTTCGCAAACGCCAGTCACCGCCAGTTTCAGCCAAAAATTATATGGTTGGACCGTTGCCGGCTTGCTCACCATGCTCGTGGCAATGGGTTCGTACGGTTGGCTGTACAAGCGAGTGATGCTGCCGCGATTCGAGAAAAAGATCGCGGAGTATGCCGAACAAAAAATTGAAGCACAACGCCAGCGTCTTGTTCAGGATTTAAGCCGCGCGCAGAGCGACGAGCAACTTCGACAAATCGCGGCCCAACTAGCAGCCAACACCGCGGGCGACGATCAGCCCTGGCAACGATTTTCGCTTGCCAAATTAGGACAACTCACGTTGCATGAAGGGCGGACGGTGCTGGTCGATTTCAGCGCCGATTGGTGTCTGACATGTAAAACACTAGAGAAATTCGTGCTCAAGACGCGTGACGTCGAAAAGGCCCTGGCTGAAGCGAACGTGGTCACGATGGAGGCCGACTATACACGCAAGCCTGAACCGGTCGATCGCGCGATTAAAGCCCTTGGGGGCGTGGGTGTGCCGCTGATCGCTATCTTTCCCGCCGCCGATCCTTACCACCCTATCGTTTTTTCCGACGGCAAGTACACCAAGGCGGCGCTGATCGACGCCATTGCTCAAGCGACCGGACAAAGCATGTTGCCGGAGGCGGTCAACTCGCTGGACTCCAGCGCGGCGTCGCTCACCCAGGCCCTGGGCCGCGAGCCGCGACGCTAAGAAATCCGTGCATGAAGAACTTCTGCATTTCACTCGGCCTCCCTCCAAGAACTAGGCAAGAGGCTGAGATGATTCCAAGTTCATTGTCCCCGTGACTCTGGATTAGCGAAGATTAGCGCGGATTAGTGTTCAGTCCTTACATCCGTGAAGATCAGAAAGCACATAACGTTTCCATTGAAGCGTGTCTTGATGGCCGAAGTTGATGAGATATCCTATGGGCTGACAAGCAATTCGCATGTAGTTGAACAATTGGGCCTCATGATCAGAGACTAATTCTTTGACTGATTTCAACTCAACCACGATGGCTGAGAAGACTAACAAGTCGGGAATGTAGGTCTTCTCAAGTAGTCGTTTCTTATAGCATAGCGAGAGAGGCCCTTTGGTCTCAAAAGGAATTCCTCGCATCCGCAACTCGATCTCCAGGCATTCCTGATAAACTTCTTCCGCCATTCCATAACCGATTTCATTGTAGACTTCGAAAGCGGCTCCCATCCGCTTATAACCTTCTTCACCGTAGGGGCCGGACATCGTGGCATCCTTGTGGCGCGAGGGTTGATCGGAGAGATTGGAACACTAATCCGCGCTGATCTTCGCTAATCAGAAATACATTGCCAAAGGAGAAATTGTTTTTGAACCATGCCTAACGCGCGAGCGAGGATCAAGCCCAGCGGCTTTCGCCGCCACCTTCCACCACCTGACCAATCAGCCAACTTTCCAGGCCTTGGCTGGCTAATTGCTGCTGCACGCTCTCGGCATAGTAGTCGCTAACGACCAGCGTCAGTCCGATGCCCATGTTGAAGACGCGAAACATTTCCTCTTCGTCCACCTCGGCCAGTTGCTGCAGCCACGCAAAAACGGGCGGCACGGTCCAACTGTCGCGCGTGATCCGAGCGTCGACGGTCGAGGGCAAGATTCGCGATAGATTCTCGTGTAAGCCGCCGCCGGTGATGTGCGCGATGCCGTGAACAACCGATTTTACTTTGTAGTGGTTCAGCACATCGCGCACCGCTCGGACGTAGATTCGCGTTGGTTCCAACAGCAGCTGGCCGACGGTACGACCTCCACACGATTCGACTTGATCGTCGACCGAGAGATGGGCATGTTCGAAGACAAGCTTGCGCACCAGGCTGTAGCCGTTGGAGTGGATGCCGCTGGAGGCAATTCCCAACACCACGTCGCCCGGCGTAATGGTCGATCCGTCCAACAGCCGTGAGCGTTCGACGATCCCTACACAAAACCCGGCGAGGTCGTAGTCGCCGGTTTGATACAGATCGGGCATGATGGCCGTTTCACCGCCGATTAGCGCCGCATCGCTCTCCAGACATCCGGCGCTGATTCCTGCAACAATCTCCTCCAGCAGGGCTGGATCGTCTTCGGCCATGGCCACGTAATCGAGAAAAAACAGCGGCTCGGCGCCGCAGCAAACGGCGTCGTTCACACACATGGCCACCAGATCGATTCCCACCGTTCCGTGGGAGCCAACCCGCTGGGCCACCTTCAACTTGGTTCCGACGCCGTCGGTGCAGGAGACCAAGACGGGTTGCCGGTAATTGCGGGAAAAAAGCTCGCCGGCAAAATCCAAGCAAAAAAGCCCCGCAAATCCGTTATTCCACGGCAAAACGCGTGGGCAGTGCGTCCGACGCAGCAGCGCCGGCAAGCGAGCCATCGATTCCTGATAGGCCTGAAGGTCGACTCCGGAATCTCGGTAAGTTATTTTTTGCATTGGATATTGGAGAACACGGCGCGACGGAGAACTGTAATTTTAAGGCTGGCCCGCCTGGAGTGTCAACGACCGAGACCGAAGAGTGCCAGACTACCCTACAGACCGAGGTCCGTGGAGCTTGCCGGCCGCAACGATTGTGCCACCGTCGGGCAGCCCGTTTACCCGTCTGACGGGATTGGCTTAAACTGCCTGGCGCGAGTAGCGAAGCTCGCGGCCATGGCGCGGCCAACGGGGCTAATCCGCTCGCGCTACGTTGCAAGGGCCGCAGCGATGGAAACAGACATAGGACACGAAACAGACATAGGGCACAAGGAACCTCTGCCGCGCGGCAGACAAACACTTCAAGCACCTGGGAGGCAAATGTCGAAGGTTTAAGGCATCGTCACAGGAGAACTGCAAAGTCCGTTAATCTGTCATCCTGAGGTCCGCCGAAGGATCTCCCCAGCCGTACCAAACCGCGACGCTACGGAGATTCCTCGGCGGACCTCGGAATGACAGCAACAGACTGCGTCGCCAAAGATCGACTTTACAGTTCTTCTGGACATCGTCATCGCTATGGCTGTACGGGCATCTGATCCGCGCGGCCTCCCCGATGTAGCCCCACCTCCTTCGCAGCGAGCCTTCACCGATGCTAACTCAATGGACTCCTTACCTCGCCCTGACGGGCCAGTTCCGCACCATCATGCCAAAATCTCAGCGATTCATGCAATTCCATTATCCGCTTCCCTACGGCGCGGTGGTTCAAGAAGCGGGTGTGCAATTTGTCGTCTATAGTCGTTCCGCCACGGCGATGCGCGTGCTGCTGTATCGCCACGTCCGCGACCGCGAGCCGTATCACATCGTTGAGTTCAATCCGGCGACCGACCGTTGGGGCGATCTTTGGAACGTCTTCGTTCCCGGTTTGAAGGTCGGCCAATTGTACCACTTTCAGGTCGATGGGCCCTATGCGCCCGAAGAGGGTCATCGCTTCCAATCCCAGGCCCGATTGATCGATCCGTATGCTCGTGCCTTGGCCGGGCAGTTTCAACCCGCTAAAGATGGAATTATCCGTCCCCCCAAATGCGTCGTGGTGGACGATACTTTCGATTGGCAGGGCGATCGCCATTTGCGCCGCCCGCTGGCGGAAACCGTAATTTATGAAATGCACGTTCGCGGGTTCACGCGGAGTGCCTCCAGCGGAGTGAAACAAGCGGGCACTTACCGGGGTGTGATCGAAAAGATTCCCTATTTGAAATCGCTCGGCATCACGGCCGTCGAACTGATGCCCATCCATGAGTTTCCCATCCTCGATCCCTTCGGCCAAAAACCCGAGCAAAAGAACTACTGGGGCTACGATTCGCTAGCCTTCTTCGCGCCTCATCGCGGCTACATGCACGGCAGCAAAGCGGGAGACCAAGTCCGGCAATTCAAGGAAATGGTCCGCGCGCTGCACGCGGCGGGCATCGAAGTGATTTTGGACGTGGTATTTAACCACACCGCCGAAGGCAACCACGTCGGCCCCACGTTGAGTTTCAAGGGCCTGGAAAACAAGGTCTACTACATGCTCAACGACGACGGGACGTACAAGAACTACTCCGGCTGCGGCAATACGCTCAACGGCAATCATCCGATCTGTCGGGAAATGATTTTTCACTGTCTCCGGCACTGGGTTTACAACTATCACATCGACGGTTTTCGTTTCGATTTGGCGTCGATTCTCAGCCGCGACCGCAACGGCGAACTGATGCCCAATCCGCCTTTGGTCGAGGTTATTGCCGAAGATCCCATGCTGGCCGACACCAAGATCATCGCCGAGGCTTGGGACGCGGCCGGCGCGTATCAAGTAGGCTCGTTCGCCAACACGCGTTGGGCCGAATGGAACGGCCACTATCGGGACGACGTGCGCCGCTTCTGGCGCGGCGACGCCGGCATGATCGGCCGCATGGCCACGCGCCTCTCGGGTTCCAGCGATCTCTATCAGTCCAGCGGCCGCTACCCTTACCACAGCATCAACTTCATTACGTCCCACGACGGCTACACGCTGAACGACCTGGTCAGTTACGAACAAAAACACAACCAGGACAACGGCGAGGACAATCGGGATGGAGAAAACAACAATTACAGCGCCAACTACGGCGTCGAGGGCCCCACGCGGCGAAAAGCCATTGTCGAACTACGACGTCGGCAAGCAAAAAACATGATGGCGTCGCTGTTGCTCAGCCACGGCACGCCGATGATCGTCGCCGGCGACGAGGTGCTGCGCACGCAGCGCGGCAATAACAACGCCTATTGTCAGGACAACGCCATCAGTTGGTTCAATTGGAATCTGGTCCAGCGCAACACGGAGATGCTGCGTTTTTGTCAGGCGTTGATCGCCTTTCGCAAAGCACAACCCAGCGTGCGACGCCCCACGTTCCTGACGGGAAAGCCCATGAAGAATGGCCAACTGCCCGACGTCAGTTGGTACAGGGCCGACGGCAAACCGATGAATTGGGACTCCACGGAGCAGAGCCTGCTGTGTGTCTATGGGACGTCGGGACTCGACGATCCTGCCGCACGCTCGGTGATGTTGCTCTTGCACGCGGGCACGAAAACGCAGGAATTCAAGATCCCCGCGAAAATTAAGCAGCTCCCCTGGAGGCAGTTTATTGATACCTCCAGGGAGATGCCGGCCGACATCTATCCGGCCGTCGACGGTCCCGTCTTGCCGCGGTCAGGTCGGTTGAGTTTGAAGCATCACACGCTGATGTTCTATGTGGCGTAGGGGTGGAGGCGAGAGGCGAGAGGCGGTAGGCTGGTGGTTGTAAGTCACAGTCGGCGGGGATGCATTCGCCGAACCGCCGCTAAAATTTGCGGACTTTTGGATCGATGATGATGACCGCCACACAGCCAACCGTTTCGATTATTGGCATTGGAAACGACGGGCTCGAGGCCGTGCCGGAGTCGACGCGCCGGCTTATTCTCGAAGCCGACCTACTCGCCGGCAGCGAACGGACCCTGGCCTTGGTCCCTCGGGCCACGGGAAAGCGACTGCCCATCGGCGCCGACTTGAACGAAGTCGTCGACCAGATCCATGCGGCTGGCGACGCTAAAATCGCGGTGCTCGTGACGGGCGACCCGCTGTTCTTCGGCTTGGCCCGGTTCCTCTGCGATCGCATTGGCCAGGATCGTTGTGAAATCGTTCCGCACGTCAGTAGCATGCAACTGGCGTTCGCGCGGGTGAAAGAAAGTTGGGATGAAGCCTACCTGACCGATTTGACCAATCACCCGATCGAATCGGTCGTCGAGCGGATTCGTATCGCCGACAAGGTAGGGCTTTTTACCACCGAAGGCTGTGGGCCCGCCGATGTGGCCCGGGCGTTGCTGGATCACCGGATCGATTACTTCACGGTCTACGTTTGTGAAAATCTCGGCGCGCGCGACGAGCGCGTCACCCGCGGATCCGTGGCTGAAATCGCGAAGCAATCCTTCGAGCCGCTGAACGTGATGGTTCTGGTCCGCGATACGGAAGTGCCGGACCGACCTCGGGAACCGCGCGTCCGCAGTCTGTTTGGCAATCCGGACGAGGTGTTCGTGCAATCGACGCCCAAGCACGGGTTGTTGACGCCCGCGGAAGTGCGCGCCGTGGCGCTAGCCCAAATGGCTCTCGATTCGAGAAGCGTCGTGTGGGATGTCGGCGCGGGATGCGGGTCGATAAGCGTCGAGGCGGCGCAGCTTGCCCCCGGAGGCACGGTTTTCGCCATCGAACAAGACGCCGAGGACGAAGGGCTGATCCATCAAAATGCCGAGCGATTTGGCGTCAGCAATGTCGTGCCCGTGTTGGGCAGAGCCCCGGAAGTGTGGGCCGAGCTGCCCGATCCCGATGCCGTGTTTGTCGAAGGCAGTGGGCGCGAGGTGGTTCGGATTGCCGAATTGGCGTTCGCGCGGCTGCGCGACAACGGACGGTTGGTAGCCAACGTCGTGAGCATCCAAGCACTGGACGGGGTCCGCCACGCGCTGGCCCAACAAACGTCGCAGGTCAACGTGTGGATGATCAACGTAGCCCGAGGCACCGACCAGTTGGAGCGTCTGCGCTTCGACGCGCTGAACCCAACTTTTCTGGTCGCGGCCGCCAAGTCCTAGAGTTTTGTCTACGGTTTAATCGTGGGCTCCGCGGCGAGCGCTTTGCAAATGGCATCGGCCCACAGGCGGCCGGCCCGCCGCTGGCCGAGGGGCGTAAAGTGCCGTTGCGACCGCTTGTCGCCCCGGTTTTCGCCGGTAAGCGTGTCGGTGTCCGGCCCGGGGCCGAAGCCCGCTTGGCCCCAGAGTTGGGCGATGGCCGAACGGATGGCCTGTTCGCCCGTAGGATTGTGATAGACGGTCGGATACAGCGTGGATTTGGCCAGCAGCCAGCGAGGCTCAAACCCCCAGGCCTGGGCCGCTGTCTGGCGAATGGTGACCAGATTGCTGACATAGGTTTGCGTCGCCGTGCCATCGATGACATCCGATTCGCCTTGTTGCCAGAGCACAAAGCGGAAGCGGCGCAAGGCCTGGCCCGCGGCTGTTAGATTGTTGAAGTTCGACTTCCCTGGCAGCCAAACCGCGGAGGCCGTCCCCCCATAGGCAACATTGGCAAAACCGATGGGCACGTTTAGCCGTTCGAGCAGTTGATCGCCGACCGCGGGCCAGATGCTGCCGGCTCGATAGTGCGAAGGCGTCGGCTGGGGATCATGGGCAATTCGCCATTTTTCAGTTCGTGGGTCGTAGACCGACACTCTGCTCTGGGGATCGTTGACGCGCAATGGTTCGTCGCTGCAGTTGTCAGCATAGGACTGTCCGGCGATCAAAAACACTTCGCCCACGCCCACAGGCTCGACGGCGCCCGCGGCGATCACTTGGCCGCCAGTCGAGACGCGAACCTCCAGCCGATACCAACCTCCCGCTGGAATCGTAGTGTTGGCCCGCAGACGATTCTCCGAAAGTTTTGCCATCGGAGTCCAAGGCGTTCCCTTTCCAAAAGCGTCTTGCAGAGGCGTCGCGCGGTATTCCCATCGCGAGCCCGCTGGCGAAGCGGACTGAAAGACAATCGCAACGTTCGCCGCTCCGGTCGGAATTGCCGGGCTCTTTGGAACCAAACCTTGCCGTTGGACCACTTGATAGGGCCGCGGCGAGGTGAGAACTAGCCGGGCGATCGGTTCTGCTGCGGCAGCACTCAAACCCGGCATCGCTGCGAGACAAACCCATAGAACCGTCAGTAGCCGCACATACGGCTGATTTTCGGCTTTGTCTTTCTGAGAGTCTGGCCGGAGTCTTCCGCAGGATCTGCAGAAGAATCTCTTTGGAGCTGCGGAGATCCTTCGGCGGCCCTCAGGATGACCGTTGCTCGGAACAGTGAACTTGGAACTACGGAATGGGTTCATCAGGTGCTCCGCGTTCGCAGTCGGTTAGCGAGCGTTTGTTTTTGCCCAGACAGTGAAAAAAAGCACCGACTTGACCTGCCAACCAAAGTGCCTCGGGGCATCAGTTACTCGTAGTCCCATTTTCTGATCCACGGGTCTTCCAGTTCTTTTTGCATCGCCTTGAGCCGGTCTTGATATTGCTTGAGGATCTTGGCGTAGCGCGGGTCGTTGGCCAGGTTGGTCGTTTCGTTGGGGTCGTGCTCGATGTCGTACAATTCAAATTGAGGGCGATGGATGTACTCCCGCACGGTTTTTTGGCCGTAGGGAGCGTCGGGGCCCTTTTGAAACTGGGCTTGCCAACTCGAAGCGGCCCATAGATCCGTGGCAAAAGGGTAGGGCAGTGGGTAGGCGATGTTCCAGATGAGCTTGAACTGCTTGTCGCGCACCACACGCATCGGGTAATACATCTGGATTTCGTGGAACGTATGCGAAGCGAAGATCGTTTGCCAGTGTTCGCCCTTCGGGTCGCCCAAAATGCCGAGCCAACTTTTGCCCTGATAGCTGCGGAACTTGTGTCGTCCGCGGCGGTTGTCCATGAGATGCTCGCCGCGCTCTTTCCAATACTGCTCCGGATCGGTCCAGCTCTTCGGCCCGTTTGTTTTAGGGTCCAGCGCCCCGGCGAAGTCCAGCAACGACGGCGTGATATCAATGTGACTGATGAGCGCCTCGGAGCGGATGCCGCGCTGCGGCTCATACGGGTTGCGCACCACGAAGGGCACCTTCAAGCCGCCCTCGTAGACGGTCGTTTTGCCGCCGGAAAACGCCATCCCATGATCCGACGTGTAGACGATCAGCGTCTTGTCGTAGACGCCCGCCTCCTTGAGAATCTCGATCAGCCGGCCCAGTCCCTGATCAATGCGTGAGCACGATTGGTAGTATTGGGCCAGTTCCTCGCGGGTCTCCGGCGTGTCGGGCAGAAAGGGCGGAATCGGCACCTTCGCCGGATCATAAAAGACTTCGTCCACGCCGGCATGCGCGCCCCGATTCGGCAGATTGCCGAACAAGTCCGGCGGCAGCTTGAGCTGAGAGGTCTTGTCCTTGCCACCGCTGCGATGCGGATCGGTCGTGGCGAAGTAGAGGAAAAACGGCCGCTTGTCGGACGTGTCGTTGATGAATTCGCGGACGTTTTCGGCCATCTGCACCGCATTGCGCCCGTTGCCCGGCAAATACTTTTCAAAGTGATAAACCTCTTCGGGCGCCACATGATATTTGCCGATCTGTGCGGTCCGATAGCCGGCCTTCGCCAGCACGCGCGGCAACGAGAGGCTGACGACATCGTAAAACGAGGCGAACTTGTGGTAGTCGTGCGCATGGCCGTATTGACCGTTCTTGTGGTTGTGCATGCCCGAGAGAATGACCGATCGGCTCGCACTGCAACTGGCGGTGGTGGCAAAAGCGTTGACAAACAGGGTGGCATCCGCAGCGAGCGCGTCGATGTTGGGCGTTACGGCAACCGCATCGCCATAGCAGCCGAGCGTTTGACTTTCGTCGTCGGTGACAAAAAAAACGATGTTCCGCTCCGCCGCTCTCGCCGGCAAGGCAACAACAAGGAGAGAAAAAAAGAGCATACGATATCGTTGCATGGCAAAAACTCCAGGGCGTCAAACCGTTAGCCCGGTCCGTGAACCGGCGAGCTTATCAGTTTAAATGAAGAAGCACGGCAGAAAAAGTTGCTTTCAGTAGTTCCAAATTCTAGCTCCGTCATTCTGAGGTCCGCCGAAGAATCTACGTGGCGCTGCGGAGATCCTTCGGCGGACCTCAGGATGACCATCGCTCGGCACAGCGAATTTGAACTACTGACTTTCATCGATTGCATGGCGAGCAACGGTGCATTGGCTTTGTTCATTACGTATGGTAGTCGGCGTTCAGGCGCACGTACTCGGCCGTGAGGTCCGTGGTCCAAAAGCGAGCCGCCGCGGTCCCTTCGTCCAGCAAGAGCACGATGCTGGTGTTGCGGTCCGCCTTCATCGAGTTAGAAACAGTTTCCTCTTCGAAAGCCACCGGCGAACCGTGCTCGTACAGCAACATGCCGTTGACCAGTAGGCTCACCTTGGCCGGGTCGAACGCCACGCCCGCATAGCCCGCCGCCGAGACGATCCGACCCCAGTTGGGATCGTTGCCCGCGATGGCCGTTTTCACCAAGGGACTGTCCGCAATGATCCTGGCAATTTTGACGGCGTCGGTCCGGCTCCGGCAGCCATGCACCTCCACGGTAATCAGGTGCGTGGCCCCCTCGCCGTCGGCGGGGATCGACTGTGCCAGGTCTTCGCACACTTCTACGAGCGTGGCTTGGAACTTGGCCAGCGCGCTGCCAGAGAGCCGCGGCCCGCCCGCGGTGCCGTTGGCCAAGAGCAGCACCGTGTCGTTGGTGCTCGTGTGGCCGTCGACGCTAATGCAATTGAAGGATTCCTCGACCGCGTCGATCAAACCGGCTTGCGCGTCGTCGATGCCCAGCGGCGCGTCGGTGAGCACCAGGGCCAACATCGTGGCCAAATTGGGACCAATCATGGCCGCCCCCTTGGCCAGGCCCATCACGCAAATCG
>Ga0114931_10010774_pt1 | contig 10852 bp, 9 predicted proteins | sample 2SBtaG_FD_89579 | JGI IMG/M metagenome (GOLD analysis project Ga0114931, IMG submission 89579) | Deep subsurface microbial communities from Kolumbo volcano to uncover new lineages of life (NeLLi) - 2SBTROV14_V59a metaG | ecosystem: Environmental > Aquatic > Marine > Volcanic | place: Kolumbo...
CGCAATCAATTCGCGGGCTTTCGCGATGCTCGCTTCGGTGTCATAAGAAAGCCGGGCATCCACTTCGGTCGACACCCGCCCCGGAACGATCTCGAGAATCTTGAGACCCAAGGCGACAGCCAGGCGATCAAAAGCGAGAGACACGACCTGCGCTGCCGTCGCATCCTTGCCCAAAGTTTCTCTGGCACCGGCCAACGTGTCATCAACCATCCCTTGGTATTGCGGCATTTTGGCGGCGGCGGTAATCAATGAAGGGTTAGTGGTCGTATCGCGCGGCTGGTACGCCTCAATGGCCTGAATATCACCGCTATCGGCGACGACCACAGTCATTTCTCTTAGTTGCTCGAGTAGATTCTTTGCCATAATTTGTCACCTTTCGTTTTCAGATTCAAAAAATCCGCAGGCTTACGCATTGTCATGCAATACGCGACTATACCTGGGTTCTCCCCTTTCGTTCAACCGCGTCTGCGCAAGTACTTTTCCACTCCGGTGATTTGTCTTCCATGCTTTTCGATGTATTTTTGCACACCGGTCGGTCCGGACATGGCCTTCATCCGCATATATCTCGCAACGCCGGTCAACCCACTGGCGTCGATGGTGTAGGCAGGGCCTTCACTCACTTCCGGTTTTGGTCGTCGGCTGTATAGAACCGCAAATCCGGCCAAAGCGAGAGCCACCAAACCAACCCAGTAATTCTCCATCAGACCTCCGGCTTTTGCTGCGCCGGCGGCCTGTCCACTGCTGGCAGGCGTGGCGGTACTCCGGGCCGCTGCGACAGCCTGCGCGGTCTGTTCCGCCTTCTTCATCTGCTCAGGATCCTGGAAAACGACCTCCGGTTCGAAGTGGGCTGCCGGATATTTGGGGTCAGCCTGGCTCGATTTGGCACGAGCAGTCTTCGCCTTTGAAGCCGGTGCTCCTTTTTTACCGATGTATTCGGAATCCTGGTAGATGACTTCCGGCTGGAAATCCGCCGCCGGATATTTGGTTTTTGCCCCGACAATGGGGCTGGCAAGCAGCAACGCGGCCACAATGCCATTTGTCAAATGATATTTCTTCACGTATGAATACCCCTCTGTAACGTTGTTTTTGATTTTAAAGTAGCGATTCCACCTTATTGGCGACATTTTCCGGAGTAAAGCCGAACTCTTTGAAAAGCGCCCCGGCAGGTGCGGATTCACCGAAGCGGTCGAGGCCGATGACGGTCCCATTGCTTCCAACATATTTCCACCACCCATCGGTCACGCCGGCTTCGACTGCCACGCGATTGGTGACGGCCGGGGGCAGCACCGAATCCCGGTAAGCTTGGTCCTGGGCATCGAAGACGTTGGTCGAAGGCATCGAAACCACCCGAATTTTCCGCCCCTTCGCCGACAGTGATCCCCCCGCTTTTACCGCGAGGTCCACTTCCGAACCGGTGGCAATGATGATTACTTCAGGTGTGCCGTAGCTGTCACTCACGATGTAGCCGCCACGGGAGATTGCCTCGATCTGCGCTGGCGTCCGCTGAACATGCGGCAGAGCCTGTCGCGAGAAAATCAGGGAGGTCGGACCGTTTTTGCGTTCGATCGCCGCCTTCCAGGCGACTGCTGACTCCACTGCATCACAGGGCCGCCAAACGTGCATATTCGGAATCATACGCAGCGTGGCAGTCTGCTCAACGGGTTGATGGGTCGGGCCGTCTTCGCCCAGGCCGATTGAGTCGTGGGTATAGACGAACGCCACCGGAATTTTCATCAACGCCGCCATGCGGAGCGAGTTGCGCGCATATTCGGAAAACATCTCGAAGGTCGCACCGTAAGGCTTGAATCCGCCGTAAAGAGCAATCCCGTTCATCATCGCCGACATGCCGAATTCACGCACGCCATAATACACATAATTCCCATCATGCCCTTCGGCATTGACATTTTTACATCCGGACCACAACGTCAAATTGGAGCCCGCAAGGTCGGCGGAGCCGCCCAGAAATTCCGGCAATGTTGGGCCGTAGCCGTTGAGGGTATTCTGTGAGGCCTTGCGGCTGGCGATGTTTTCCGCCTTTTCGTCCACAGCCGCGATGAACGCCTTGGATTTCTCATCCCAATCGGCCGGCAACTCACCCGCCATGCGGCGCTCGAATTCGGCCGCCAGTTCCGGGTGGTCGCGACGGTATCTTTCGAAACGTTCTTTCCAGTCGGTTTCTGCTTTGCCTCCCTTTTCCTTGGCATCCCATCCGGAATAGATCTCACCAGGAACCTCGAAAGGCGGGTGCGGCCAGCCGATGGTTTTGCGAACCAAAGCCACCTCTTCTTCACCCAAAGCCGCACCGTGACACTCTTCTTTGCCCTGTTTGTTGGGGGAGCCCCAACCAATGATGGTCTGACAGCAGATGATCGTCGGCTTGTCAGTCACCGCACGGGCTTCCTCAATGGCTTGTTTCACGGCATCCGCATCATGGCCATCCACTTTGGGGATCACATGCCAACCATAGGCCTCGAAGCGCTTCGGAGTATCATCCAAAAACCATCCCGGAACGTCGGCTTCACCGCGTACTTCGCCGTCGATGGAGATGTTGTTGTCGTCATAGAATGCAATCAACTTGCCCAATTGCATGGTGCCGGCGAGCGAGCAGACTTCGTGCGAGATGCCTTCCATCAAACAACCGTCGCCCAGGAACACGAAGGTATCATTATCGACGATATCATGGCCCGGTCGGTTGAATTGGCCTGCCAGAGTGCGCTCCGCCAGAGCCATCCCGACGGCATTGGCGATGCCTTGACCCAACGGACCGGTGGTCGTTTCAACGCCGGGCGCATAACCGTATTCCGGATGGCCAGGTGTCTTGGAGTGGAGTTGACGGAAGTTTTTCAACTCTTCCATCGGCAAATCATAGCCGGTCAAGTGAAGCAAGGAATGCAGCAGCATCGAGCCGTGACAATTGGACAAGACGAAACGGTCTCGGTTGGGCCATTTTGGATTGGCCGGGTTGTGACGCATATAATCGTTCCACAAAACCTCGGCAATATCGGCCATGCCCATGGGGGCACCCGGATGTCCCGACTTCGCTTTCTGCACGGCATCCATGCTCAATGCGCGTATGGCGTTCGCTAGTTCTCGGCGAGAAGGCATCTGTTACTCCTGATAATTTTTTTACTGGCTGAAGAAATAAATCGGCGTGATCAACATCGAAGCGGTCGCTCGCGTTGGTTCTTTAAGAATTATTGGGAAGGATTTGAACGAGTGGCCATAGCGACCACTCGTTCCTTCGACGCACTATTCCAGATTGGCGTGCCTTGTCCTCATCTCCTCTTCCGGAATTCCTTTTTCCCAGATAATGTTTGATATCAACGCTTCCAAAAAGGTAAGGGTCGACAGCTCGAACACCGTTCCCATCGGCATCCCTTTGACTTTGCCATACAGTTCCTCGTTGCCGATCTGGAATGTCGCATCGGCCATGTCACCGATGGTCGAGCTGCTTTTTGCGGAGATCAAAAGAATATTGGCGCCGACCGACTTGGCCTTTTTGGTGTAAGCAATCAACTGTTCCGTCTCGCCGGAGCCGGAAATAACGATCAAAAGATCACCGTTCTTGATGCTTGGTGTAACGATTTCACCAACCAGGCTTACGTCATACCCACTATGCATCAAACGCATCGCAAAGAACCGCCCGACCAATCCTGATCGCCCGGCACCCGACACGAAGACGCGCGACGCTTTATCCAGCATCGTGGTCAGCTTGTCGTGATAGGAGTCGTCCGTCGCGGCGAGTATTTCCGAAATCTTATCGAGAACAAGCTGGATATTGCTCTGCTGATGCATGATAGCGAACCCTATGCGGCATCAGCCAGTTCGCGAAGCTCGCGAGCCGCTTCAGCTGGCGAAGGAGCACCGTAGATTGCCGCGCCGACGACGACGATGCCTGCGCCAGCCCGTACGACATCCTGGATTGTCGACTTATTGATGCCGCCTGCGACCGATACGCGGACAGGCAAACCCAGATTGCCGATATCGCTGAGATCGGCAAAGGGTGTCTGCCCGGCTGCCTGTGCATCGAGACCGGTGTGAACGCCGATGATATGCGCACCCAACTTGGCCGACTCTCTTGCACACTGTCTTTTGTCCGGAACGTTGATCAGATCGACCTGCGCCTCCGCACCGTGTGCTTGTGCTGCTTTGACAACGCCAGCTACGGTTGCTGCCCCGGATACTCCAAGCACCGTGCAAATATCGCCGCCTGCCTCATAAAACGGGGTTGCTTCGTACTCGCCGGCGTCCATTGTTTTCAGGTCGACCAAAACCAGCTTGTCCGGAAACCGCCTTTTCATCTCTCTAACCAGTTTGACGCCGTTATGTTTGATGCATGGCGTTCCGATTTCAAAAATATCGACATAAGGGGCTGCCTGGTCGGCCAGCGATATGGTCTGATCGAAATCCAATGAATCCAATGCCAATTGAAGTAATGGTTTTGCCATCTTACGTGCTCCGTATGGTTATCGTTTTTGTTTAAAAATGTGACGAGGGCGTAACTGTAAAACAGAAAGGTTCGGATGTCAATCGTCGATGTGAACTTATCGAACGCCCCGACCGAAGCGCGAAATTATAACCTTAAACCGCCGTCCAAAACAAGAACGGCACCACCAGTTCATCCGTTCCGAACGCAAAACTCACACCGCCCGCGCTCCAACCGCCCGATGGCCGATATCGGTACGATAATAGACGTTGTTCCAGTTGATCGTTCGGGCCAGCCGATAGGCTCTCGCCTGCGCTTCGGCCAAGCTCTCTCCCAATGCGCAAACACTCAGCACCCGACCGCCGTCGGTCACGACTTTTCGGTCTTTCAAGCGGGTACCGGCATGAAAAACCTTTTCGTCGACACGCGACCCTTCGGGCAGGCCGAAAATCACATCGCCTTTTGCGTACGACCCCGGATAACCGCCGGCCGCCAACACGACACCGAGCGCCGCCCGATGATCCCACTCGGTCTGAACCGCATCCAGTTCGCGATCGAGCGCGGCCTCACACAGATCGATCAAATCGCTGTCGAGGCGCATCAGGATCGGCTGCGCCTCGGGATCACCCAACCGACAATTGTATTCGAGCACTTTCGGTGTGCCGTCTGGCGCGATCATCAAACCGGCGTACAGAAAACCGGTGTATGGCATGCCGTCAGCCGCCATGCCGGCGACGGTCGGCTCGATGACTTCTGTCATGATTCTTTCGTACACGGAAGAAGTGACCGCAGGCGCCGGCGAATAGGCGCCCATGCCGCCGGTGTTGGGGCCCTGATCGCCATCGTCCCTGGCTTTATGGTCCTGAGAGGTCGCCATCGGCAGTATATGTTCGCCGTCGGCCATGACGATAAAGCTGACTTCTTCGCCCTGCAGAAACTCTTCGATGACAACCCGGTGACCGGCATCGCCGAACACATTTCCCGATAGCATGTCCCGAACTGCGTTCAGGGCCTGTGGTTCGGTGTGCGCAATCACGACCCCTTTACCGGCAGCAAGCCCATCCGCCTTGATGACGATGGGCACACCCGTTTCGCGTATGAAGGACCGGGCAACAGCCTCATCGGTGAACGATGCGAACGCTGCGGTCGGAATCGAATGACGTTCGAGAAAACGCTTGCAGAACACTTTGGAACCTTCCAACTTCGCCGCCTGCCGACTCGGCCCGAAACAGCGCAGCCCGGCATCCTGAAAGGTATCGACGACGCCCGCCACGAGCGGTACTTCCGGACCGACGATGGTCAGATCGATCGCCTTGCGTCGAGCGAACCGACACAACGCAGGAATATCGTCCGCGGCGATCGCGACATTTTCGATCCCCGGCTCCAGTTCGGTCCCGGCATTGCCGGGGGCGACATAAACCTGATCGACCCGGGCCGATTGCGCGGCTTTCCAGGCAATTGCGTGCTCGCGACCGCCGCCGCCGATGATCAATACTTTCATAGTTTGTAACTGTTCACGGTTAGGAATGTGCACGAAATAAGTCAGACAGTACGACATGGTGCGCGCAGCGCACCCTACCGTCCCGTCGGCACGGCGACATCAAATGTAGGGTGCGCTGCGCGCACCAATCGGCCGACACGAATCTGTCGAAGTTATTTAATGCGCGTTCCTTACCGGTTTTCGATTAACAGTGGATATCAGTGCCGAAAATGGCGCACGCCGGTGAATACCATCGCCATGCCATGCTCGTCTGCCGCTGCGATGACCTCGTCATCGCGCACCGACCCCCTCGGCTGAATGACGGCCATGATTCCGGCTTCAGCGGCTGAATCGATGCCGTCACGGAAAGGAAAGAACGCATCCGACGCCATCACGGAGCCTTTGACCTCCAACCCTTCGTCCGCCGCTTTGATCGCCGCGATTCGGGCCGAATAGACCCGACTCATCTGTCCTGCGCCGATACCGATGGTGCGCCGGTTCCGGCAGTAAACGATGGCATTGGATTTCACGAATTTGACCACTTTCCAGGCAAACAGAAGATCCTCCATCTCCGCCGCCGTCGGTTCTCTTCGGGTAACGACTTCGACATCGCTGCGACGAACGACCGCAAGGTCGCGATCCTGCACCAGCAAGCCGCCGGCGACCCGTTTGTAGTCATGCTCTTTTGCCAACCGCTCGTCATCAATCGGCCAACGGCCGCACGCCAACACCCGTACGTTCTGCTTCGTCGCCAGTATTTCCTGGGCGTCACTGCATACCGACGGCGTGATGATCACTTCAACGAACTGACGGTCGATGATGGCACGAGCTGTTTCGGCATCCAGTGCACCATTGAAAGCAATGATGCCGCCGAATGCCGAGGTGGGATCGGTCGCATAGGCAGCATCATAGGCATCCAGCAAACGGTCCGCTTGGCCGACGCCACAAGGATTGGCGTGTTTGACGATTACGCAGGTCGGTGAATCGTCGAATGACTTGACGCATTCCAACGCCGCATCGGCATCGGCGATATTGTTGTATGATAAAGCCTTGCCCTGAAGCTGCCAAGCGCTGGTAATGGTTCCTGGTGCGGGGTCTGGTTCCGAGTAGAATGCGGCTTGCTGATGCGGATTTTCACCATAGCGCATCATCTGCGTCCGCTGCAGCTGCAGGTTCAGGACGGCTGGAAAACGTTCGCCTTCCCGGGCGCCGAGATAAGCGGCAATCGCAGTATCGTAATGGGCGGTATGGTTGAAACTTTTCACCGCCAGCCGAAAGCGGGTCTGTTGTGAGATCCTGCCCTGCCGGTTCCTGAGCTCATCGAGCACCGCCTGATAATCCGTCGGATCGACGAGCACGGTGACATCGGCATGGTTTTTTGCTGCGGCGCGGACGAGGGTCGGACCCCCGATATCGATCTGCTCGATCGCCGTTTCAAAGTCGCAATCCGGTTGGGCGACTGTCTGCTCGAACGGGTAAAGATTGACGACCACCAGGTCGATCGGCTCGATGCCATGTTCGGCCATGACTGTATCATCGATGCCGCGCCGCCCCAACACGCCACCATGTACTTTTGGATGCAGGGTTTTGACACGGCCGTCCATCATCTCGGGAAATCCGGTATAGTCCGATACCTCGGTCACCTCGATCCCATGATCCGCCAACAACTTCGCAGTTCCCCCGGTGGACAGGATCTCGATACCCATTGCAGCCAACCCATGGCACAATTCAGCAATGCCGGATTTGTCCGATACACTCACGAGTGCTCTCGTAATTTTGGTATTCATTTCATTTTTAGCCCGAAGATTTCATAAATTTGCGGCAATATCGCGCCGGATATCGGTTTCACAAGGAAATTTCCGAAGGAGTGGCGTATCGGTGATTACGGCCGACCGAGGAAATATTTCTTGTGGAACCAAGAAACAAGCGAGAGCAAGCATAATTTGTGAAGGATTCGGGTTAGGTGGAAGTCGAGAGCAATTGAGCGCCCGTGTATTGTGAAAAGGGGGCACTGCGGCATTACTCCAGGCCGTAGTGCTGCATTTTTTTTCGCAGCGTCGAGCGGCTCATGCCCAAAATCCCGGCTGCTTTGGTCTGATTATGACCACAGTGATCCAGCACTGTCTGGATCAGAGGCTTTTCCACTTCGCCAATGACCATACCGTAAAGACCGCACGCGGAATGACCGTTCAGTTGGGAAAAGTATCGTTCGACTGCGATGCGGACATGACCCGACAGAGGCAATGCTCCGGTTTGCGCACCGCCGTTTGAAATCAGTTCAGGGTCGGGCTGACGAGCTTCGACATCCAGATTCATGCGGCTAACTCCTGTTCCATCGACTCCAAGGCAATCCGAACCAGCATCCGTTGCCCTGCAGGGCTTTCCGCGCGGACGATCCTGCTCACGGTTTCCTTGCTGACGGATTTCAGCTTTTTCAGATACCAGCCGATATGTTTTCGAGCAATCCGCACCCCCATATCATTCCCATAAAACGCATACAAATGCTCGAGGTGTGTCATGACGATGGATGTCACTTCCGTGCTGTCCGGTTCCGGAAGCCTCTGACCATGGCGCAAAAAATGATCGATCTCACGAAACAGCCAGGGTTTTCCCTGGGCCGCCCGACCGATCATGATCGCATCGACACCGGTCGTTTGCAGAACCGCTTTCGCTTTTGACGGCGTGTCGATGTCACCATTCGCAATCACCGGAATGGAGATTGCTTTCTTAACCTGTCCGATCATATGGTATTCAGCCGAACCTGAAAAGCCGCATGCCCGGGTTCGACCATGAACCGCGATGGCCTGAATTCCCGAATGCTCGGCAATACGGGCAATGCGCACCGCATTGCGATTCGCTCGATCCCATCCGCTGCGAATTTTGAGCGTCACCGGAAGATCCACTGCTTTGACAACGCTCTCAAGGATCCTGCCGACCAGTGGTTCATCCTTCATCAAGGCCGATCCCGCCGCCGCATGGCACACTTTTTTAGCGGGGCAGCCCATGTTGATGTCGATGATTTGAGCCCCCTGATCCGCATTGTAACGGGCCGCTTCCGCCATTTGCAGAGGGTCCGCGCCAACAATCTGCACCGACCGTGGTTCAGTCTCCCCGCAATGGTCGGTTTTCAACAGCGTCCGTCGATTGCTCCTCAGAGCCGGATTGGAGGAGACCATTTCGGAAACCGCGAGGCCCGCGCCCAATTGCTTGCAGAGCTGCCGAAAAGGCCGATCGGTCACACCGGCCATGGGCGCAAGAATCAGGTTGTTCTTTAGTTGATACGTCCCTATTTTCAGCATTGCAGTGCAAAAAGAAAGCGTGGATGGCGAAAACGCCGGCATCGAAACCCGATAAGCACCGAACCGCATCCGATCGATGTCGATGAACTCACCGGACGAACCTTATTCGATTACCGGGGTCAACATTCTAATCAGGATCTCCGGGTTTTTCCAGCGGCAAAACGAGCAATCGGAAAAAATTCAACCTTCCCGGATCACGTTCTTCCGGCAGCCCTATTTCCATCCCCGCATGACCCAGTGCCGGACTCGGACAATAGGTTCCGAACAAGCGGTCCCACCACGGCACGGAAAAACCGTAGTTGCTGTTGGTTTCATGGACGATGCTCGAATGGTGAACCCGATGCATGTCCGGGGTGATCAGCAACAGGCGCAGACGACGATCCCAATGACTCGGCAGGCGCACATTGCCGTGATTGAACAGAGCGCAGGCATTGAGAATGATTTCGAACAATACGACCGTCCACGGCGAGACGCCCAGTAAAACGACCAGAATCATTTTGTAGTACATGGACAAAACGATTTCGACAGCATGGAAACGAACCGCCGTGCTGGTATCGAACCCCATATCGCAATGATGCACCCGATGAATCCGCCACAGCAGCGGCACCCGATGGAAAACCCGATGCTGAAAATAGATCGCGCAATCCAAAATCAACAAACTGAGAACGGCGCTGGCCCATGGCGCCAGTTCGATGCGATGGAACAGACCGATTCCGTGTTGGTCTGCATACACTGCAGCCAGAAACGCTCCGCCCCCGCTAAGCAGCCGGAGAAAGACGAAATTCGTCAGCATCAGGCCGACGTTGATCAGGAACCGTTCGCTTTTGTTCTGCTCAAACGCACGAAACGGCCCTCGCCATTCCCACAACAGCATGAGGGAGAAGACCAAAACAAAGACGCCCAATCGAAGCCATAACTCCATGATCAAGATTACCTGGTTTTCTGTGAATCACCAGCCGAATAGATCCGGGCCAACCGATCCGGGTCGGCGCCGAAAAAAAACCGCAGCCGCAGCCACCACATCAAAAGAACGGTCTTGAAAATACCGTTTTCTTCCCAGCGCCGGCTCGATGTCACCACTTGGTCTCTGAGACAGAGCGGCGCAGCGCAGCTTTTCAGTCGCCGGCTCAGCACGATGTCCTCCATCAAGGCGTTATCAGGAAAGCCGCCGATACGTTCGAACAACTCCCGACGAACGAAGATGGCCTGATCACCGGTGGCAATCCCACTCGCGCGGGAACGCCAATTCATCAGCGTTTCGATGACACGCAACAACGGGTGCCTCCCCGACAATCGAACATCGAAGCGTCCCCATGCAGCGGATCGTTCGGCGACGTCCGCCAAGATCGACAGCCAATGATCCGGCAGTCGGGTGTCGGCATGCAGGAACAGAAGGTACTCGCCCGCAGCACGCTGCGCGCCCAGGTTCATTTGCCGCGCCCGCCCTTTCGAAGCGCTGATCACCTGATCGGCCAGCGGTTTCACGAGTTCAAGCGTGCCGTCGCAGCTGCCGCCATCCACGACGATGACTTCGACGTTCCGATGCCGTGAAGCCTGGAGCCGTTGCAGGGTCTGCCGGATGATCGCGGCTTCGTTGAGGACCGGAATGATAATTGAAAATTGGGCCATTGGGGATAGCAGCGGGAA
>Ga0114931_10010775_pt1 | contig 10851 bp, 8 predicted proteins | sample 2SBtaG_FD_89579 | JGI IMG/M metagenome (GOLD analysis project Ga0114931, IMG submission 89579) | Deep subsurface microbial communities from Kolumbo volcano to uncover new lineages of life (NeLLi) - 2SBTROV14_V59a metaG | ecosystem: Environmental > Aquatic > Marine > Volcanic | place: Kolumbo...
CTTCAAGCCGCTTCGAGAGCGTTTGTGGAAGTACGAGGATGGCAAGGCGAACGGTTTGCAAAATTCCTGGAAGCTTATGCGAAACGAATCGAAAAACGTGCCGAGGAGATTGTCGTTGCAGCCTATCGAGAAACCGCTCTTCCCGTTTCGCCCCGTTTGAAAGATGTCGAACTTCCCAGAACGACGAACCAACTGCGTTTGGCTGCAAAAGCCGCGAGAGACTGCTCCTGGTCGCTTCCCACCATCGATTCTGCCGCGAACATCCGCTCTCTCCATGAACCCATCGGTCCGGTTGTCGTCTTCGGACCGAATAATTTTCCACTGGCATTTAACGGAATTGCAGGCGGTGATTTCGCAGCGGCCATCGCCGCAGGGAATCCGGTGATCGCCAAAGGGCATCCCTGCCACCCCATGACGACTAAGATCATGGCGGAAGAAGCACAATTCGCCGCACAAGAAACCGAGATGCCCACGGGGTTTGTCCAATTGATCTATCGTACCTCACATGAAGACGGCATGAAACTTGTCGCAGATTTCCGACTCGGTGCGACCGGATACACAGGTTCCCGACAAACCGGACTACTGTTAAAAGAAGCAGCCGACCGTGCTGGAAAACCGATTTACCTCGAACTTTCCAGTACTAATCCCGTGGTTATTCTGCCGGCATCTTTAGAAGAACGCGCAACAGAAATTGCGGGCGAATTTACCACAAGCTGTCTGATGGGGACCGGTCAGTTTTGTACAAATCCGGGAATGGTCATTCTCTGTCAAAACGACAAATCCGAAAAATTTCTACTTGAGGTTGCTGAAAAATTCGACGCTGCGCCGGTCGGAACACTTCTCTCGCTAGGAGTGCGATCTGCATTTGCGGAATCGTTAGGAGATCTGATCAATGTCGGAGCAGAGGTTGTGGCCGGGGGAAATCCCTGTGGTGGAGAAGGTTACAGTTTTAGTAATACGCTGCTGCGAGTATCCGGTGGCGATTTTCTGAAGAATCCTGAAGCCTTGCAGCAGGAAGTGTTTGGCAACAGTTCATTGTTCGTCTTCGCCACCGATTGCGATCAGCTAACTTCCATCTGCGAAAAACTGGAGGGAAATTTGACCGGTTGTCTTTACAGTCATTCCGAAGGACTTGACGATCATCATTACGACAGCGTTGCCTCGGTTTTGCGAAGCAAAGTTGGCAGACTGCTCAACGATAAAATGCCTACCGGCGTAGCGGTTTCTTCGGCAATGAATCACGGCGGCCCCTACCCTGCGACAGGTCATGCCGGTTTTACTTCGGTCGGAATGCCAGCCTCAATACGCCGTTTCTCCATGCTAGCCTGTTATGACAACGTAAGGGAAAACCGCCTACCTCTAGTATTACGTCGCGAAAATCCCAATGGTGAAATCTGGAGGTTGATCGATGGCACCTGGTCGCAAGCCGACTTTAGCTAAGTTTGGATTCGATGTGGCAATTCGACCCTACTCAGATTTTCGTTCGGGCAACGTTTCAAGCAGCGCAATCAAAGCCCAGGCGGTGGTCGAGATACGATTGGGGTAGCTTTCGTTTTTTGCAGGCCGAGTCGTTTCTGGCCAACTCCCATCGTCGTTTTGCGTTTTGATAAGATAGGCTCTTCCGTTTGCGATCAACTTTTGCGTTTCATCTGTTGCTTCAAGTTTCTGTAAACCCAGAATGACCATTGCCGTATCGAAAACTTCGGGTTGCGAGTTGGTGTATGGCCCCCATCCCCCCAAGCGATCTTGTCCTTTTTTGACAATTTCCAAACAGCGTTTGATTGTCGCCTGTTGTGAATCGCGAATGGGTTGACGTAAACAGAATAACCATGCCGCAGAATCGAAGACGTTTTTCGGTTTGTGCCGATCCAGCCATCGGCTTGCGTTGAGGATTGCCACATGGAATTTTTTGGCATTGGCTTTGATAAGGATGTTCCGGCAAATTCCCGTCGCAAGTGTTCTACCATAAGTCACCGGTGAACCGAGGAGACTGTCGGCATCGACCTTCCAGGAACCGTCTTTTTCCTGATGGGTGAGTACCAGCTTCGCTGCGATTTCTAAAGTCGGTAAGAGAGATTTTGGCCGATCTTTCAACTCAAACATTTTGCAGAGCGCGTTGGCAAACTGGATTGCGGCCAGTTTTTTATCGTTTTGCGGGCCTTGACCGCCAGCGTTGTTTTTCCACCGACGAGGGTGTTTTAACCATGCGATAGTCTCTTTCGGCACTTCTTTTGGAAGACAGAAACCTTTTTGTCTGGCGAGAAACATGGCGCGAGTAGCGTCCCCATTGTGATGGCAGGAGAAACATTTCTGCTGAGGTTTCCATTGAGGGATGTGCTGGCTGAGGTAGTGAATTGCTTTTTGTTCGGAGATATTTTTTTTGTTCGTTTCGTCAGAAAAAGCGATATTTTTGCTGAAGGCAAACAGCCCAGCGAAGATCGCGAAAATCGAATATTTGCAGAAGCTTTTCGTTATGGAGTTCATAGTTGAGTGGTTTGATACCAATAATTTGAATTCACGGATTGTATTGATTTTACAAAGATCGAATGCCGATATGTAAGAATGCGCCTGATTGCGTGGAAGGTTTGGCAGATCAATTGTTTATTTTTGTGAGCCTCTACGTTATACAAGAAAATCGAACGATGACCTCGACTGAACGTTCTCACTCTGAAAGCCAACAGGAACATTTCATCGTCAGTTCGGATTCGATCTCGCTTTTTTCAAAATACTACCAGGCAAAAGGCCAGCAAAACGCTCCTACGATGATGATCGTCCACGGCATGAGCGAACACAGCGCACGTTACGCGCATGTTGCAGAAGCTTTTCAGAAAGAAGATTGGAACGTTGTGATTTCAGACTTACGCGGTCACGGCAAATCGGGTGGAGTTCCCACCCACATCTCTCATTTTGACGAATATCTCAACGACCTCGAAGCGGTAAGAGAACATTATCTCCTGGACTTCGAAAATTCATTCCTTCTTGGGCACAGTATGGGAGCGTTGTTGGCGGCACTTTTTGTAGAAAAATTTCCCGGTCGTTTTCGAGGTCTGGTGATGTTCTCGCCATTACTACGAGTCAGCGTTCCTATTCCCAGACGAACGGTGGCATTGGGAAAAGTCCTCACCTTTGTAGCACCTAAAACGCGATTTCGCAGCAGAGTTCCGTTGGCTGATACAACTCGAAATTTGAAAGCGATACAGGAAAGAGTTTCCGATCCGTTGGCCCAACGAAGCGTGACGGCAAAATGGTATTTTGCCATGAGAAAAGCCTTGAAGGAAGTTTGGGAGAATGCCGGACGTATTCAGATCCCGGTGTTATTGATGCAGGCTGGACAAGACCGGATCGTCGATCCACACGCCGCTTCACCCTGGCTCGAGAGAACTTCCAGTCCCCATAAAGAACTGAAAATTCTTCCCGATCACTTGCACGAACTGCATCACGAAGCTGACTGGGCCGACACATTGAAATTGGTAATCGACTGGTTGGAGATTCACAACGGTATGGGAATCGCGGACGCGGTTCGCTCGGCTTGAACGAGCTTGAGAGTGGCTTTCAGGTATGGGGTTCGAGAAATCCTATCAGCGCATCGAGATCATTTTGAAGTCGTCGATAAAGCCGATAGATAACATAAAAACCACCCACACCAACTCCACCCAGCACCAAAAGTGCGAATCTCCCTGTTTGAGTTTCTCTCTGCTGAACGATCGAAACAAGAACAATCCCCAGCACGCTCAGCATGGGTACCAGCGCGGCAATGACAAGGTAAGAACTCGAACGGCTTTTCACTTTTTGCAAGCTTTTGACATCTTCTTTCTCGAAGTGCATCACGGGAGCCAGGCAGGGATAAATCACCCTCAGACCGATGCAGGTTCCCAGGAAAAACGGATAGGAGGCAACAATCAAACCACACAAAACCAGTGAGCCGAAAAAATGCAGGTAACTTCCCAACCCCATCGAACCGGCGAGTACGTTAATCGTCACGGGATAGGCAATTCCGGCAATGCTCCACTCGACGATTCCCAAAATGGCGATGAAATGTCCCAGGTTGAGACACCGTTTTCGCAATTTCACCATGATTACATCGTCGGCGGGTTCGAAATCCGCTTTTTTTTGAAAATGGGAAGATGTGCGAGTCACTGTCCATGTAAGATAACCTACCAAGGCAAAGCCTAAGGGATAGGCAATCAGGTTTATCACGAAAACTACACCGGAAGTAAATTCCTGCTGTTTCTCGCCAAGATCAGCCATGACAGCTCGAACGTTGTAAAGATAGTTGAAAATTCCCAAGGCGATGTTCGGCACCGCAGCCGACAAAAATATCAACCAAAATGCTTGCGATCGAAGTTTGAAAAAAACGCTTTTCCGTTCGGGATAGAGAATCTGTTGCGCGGTTGGTTGTTGACACAACTCGAGTTGAACTGCGAGTTCTTTTCCGCTTTGCCATCGCATTGCAGGATTGGGATGTAGACACTTTCTTAAGACACGCAGAATGCCCGAGGAAATGTTTTGCGAATTTTCGGAATCGTCCACCTCGAGAACGCCCTGTTTTCGTATGCGAATCATTTCGTCGATCATGGCCGACCAATTCGCATCGACCTGCAAATCTCGAAACGGTCTTTTTCCGAGAAGAAGTTCTTCGAGCATCAAACCCAGCGAATAAAGATCGGCACGGCCATCGAGATTTTCGGCTCCCATCTCGCGAAGTGGATGACAGACTTCGAGTTGCTACGGCGACATGTACGCCAAACTTCCGCCGAAGTAAGTCGCCGGCGTCACCCCTTCGAGCTGAGAACTGAAACTGATATTGAAGTCTGCCAGCTTGGGGATTCCTTCTTGCGTCAAGAGGACGTTGGCCGGTTTGATATCACGGTGTAGCACTCCCCGATGGTGGGCGTAGTCCAAGCCGCGGGCAAGTCTCGCACCCAACCACGAGATCGTGTCTTCCCAACTCATATGTTTCAATTTGGCACGCGCGGAAGATTCCTCAGGGCGGTCTGCGCCATGCGATTCCAGACAACGATCCACCGACCGCAAAAGAACATCCCCCGAACGGTCTTTTTTCGGTGTGGTTCGCATTTCGTGAAGGACTTCGAGCAGCGTTCCACCTGGAAGATATTGCATATACAAAAGGCGCAAATTCTTCTCGGGCAGAATTCGCTGATCGAAAACACGCACGATGTAATCGTGATCGAGTTGAGCAAGAGTTTGCGGTTCCGCGCTGCGTTCAACCGAAACTTTCAGTGCGACGAACCTTTGCATCGATTTCTGTCGAGCGAGATAAACTTGAGCGAATGCACCTTCCCCCAACTTATCGATCAGATCGAATTCGTCGAGCGATTGTCCCACTTGCAGATCGGAGAGTATCCGCTTTTTCTTCTCCTGAAATATCTGCGACGATCCGTGGTCTTCGTTCAAGCTCAACAGGCAATTCAACTCGTCGGCCTGATCGGGCCATTCGGAAAGATATTCCTGAGGGTCAACCACCAAACCGGCTTGTTTTCGAACGAAAAATTCTTCGTAGATTAAATCGGAGGGAATCTTTTCGCGGGAAAGTACGGGAAAATCGCGAAGGTAATCGTCTAGCCGCTTAGGTAAGTTGTGTGTCAGCCAACGGAATTCGAGATCGACCTTAATCATCTCAGGGAGCACGAGCAGTTTGAGCATGGATTCTTTTGGAAGATAATTCCCAAGAGCGGGGGGAGATGCGGTTTCGTTTTTTTTCTCGTCGAATTCGTCCCAGGCATCGAGAAAAATTTCCAAATGCTCCGCGACCACACCGAGAGATTTTTCGATGTCGTTCAGAACGAAATCGTTCGAGTTTTCCGTCACTTCACGAGGTTCCGATTCTCAAGCAAACTCGCCGCTGTGGTTTCTAACAACAGTTTACCAATCGATTTCATGTTAGCAGATCGATTCGAGATTTACCTCGTTCCTGCTGTACCGTTATGGTATTCTGTTCGAGTTCTTCAACCAACAACCGAATCCCTGTCTTCCAAATCATCATTGACTCTTTACGAAAATGTCAGATTGTCTTGACGAACTTGTCGAACGTATTCGAAAGAAAGATGCCGATGCGCTGGTAAAATACACCACCGAAAAAGAACCGCAACTACTGGCGTTCATTTCAAAAAGTTTAAGCGACGCTCTGAAGAAAAAAATCGAACCACAGGATATCCTGCAGGAAGTCTGCATTTCTGCGATAAGCTCGCTCGATGAGATCGACCTGTCCCAGCGTGACCCTTTCAGTTGGCTTTGTCAGTTGGTAGAACGCCGCATCGTCGATGCCCATCGCAAATTCATTGCAGCCCAGAAACGCACGGCCAACAAGGAAGAGGGAATCGCGACTCCTCGTGACAACTCGAACCAGAAAGGGATGCTCGACATTCTCGTCATCAGTATGACCAGTCCCAGCGGTGCTTTCTCACGCAAGCAAAAGGAATTCCACATGCTGGCTGCGTTGGAATCGATGCCCGAGGAAAGTCGTCTGGCTCTCAAGTTCCGTTATGTCGAGAATCTTCCCTCGAAAGAAATCGCCAAAAAGTTGGGAAAGTCCGATGGTGCCGTCCGAGTGCTTTTAACGCGGTCACTTTCCAAACTTCAAGACATATTGAGCCAAAACTCGGTTTTTCAGAGTTTCATTCAGAAATAGAGATCACTGCGATTCCCCTCAATTACTTTGCACTTGAGGGACGATACTGGACGTGCAACTGTATTTTCTCGCAGAACCGGAACAGGGAAGTGAAGTCTGTGAATCCATGCGAAGGATGCCATTCTGGATGTTGTCGCTCTTTTGCAGTTCCCATCAGCGGTGCCGATATCCTTCGCATCGAAAGGGAACAGAATCTCCAGTTCTGGGATTTTGCCTGCCGCTGGGCCGATGAAGAGGGTCTCATCGCCAAAAATTTCGCACCGCATTTTTTCTTCGAAGACGAACCCGAAACGCCGTTCGCGATTTGTCTGAAATATGAAAATAGTGTCACCTTTCCCCAGCAGACAAAGTGCCTCTTCCTCGAAGAGACCGCCACGTCGAAAGAGCATCCGTTAGGACAGGCAAGATGCAAGATTTACGAAAGCCGTCCGTCAGCATGTCGCTCTTTTCCCGGGAAACTGAATGCAACGCTTGACATTCTACTGATTCCCGAAATTCCCCAGTACGGTCGCGAGGAAGAACATCCCGCATATCGTCTCTGCTCCGAACCCTGGAATCCATCCCAACTCGATCCGGTTCAAGCGATGCAGGATTCGGTTGTGGCGAAATACGAAATGAAGTTTTTCGCGCAGATTGCGGATGTTTGGAATCGTGCACCCGGATCGTTTTCGATCTTTCCGGAATTTCTCGATCACATCTATAAAAATCGCGTGCAACTCGACGAGCCGGTTGAACGTGCCGAGGATTACCCCAGCACAATCAAATTTCCGCAACAACCGCCAACGCCAGAAAAACATCGTCACGTCGCGTGAGATTTGTTCGCATCGTCTTCCGCAAGAGAGCAGCCTCGTCATGATCGGGTAGCGTGCAATTTTGCGTTCGTCATACGATGAGTCAAAAACAGAACATGCCACGAACCGAAGGCACGGGTGCTCACGCGGTGACATGAATGAGTTCAAGTGCAGGAACGTGAAGAATCCTTTTTTTCAATCGACCTGCTCTCCCTCTCTCTCCTGGTTGCCAGTTCAAATTCAAATTTGATACCATGGGAGATTCTAGAGATGATACCGAAATACAATTTAGGACGCAAATTGTGTACAAAAACATGTTTCGCAAGTTGAAAACAGACTGCTTTCGTTAAACGAAAGAAATTCCAAAGCGTGTTTGCGATGCAAAGGTCGAAGATTCGAGTCTCTTGGGGAATGTTTTCTCTATCGCTTATTCAAACCGTAAACTTAAAAATTCAAAATTCGATTCCTCTTTATTTATTATGAAATCAGAGTTATGAGCCAGGCAGACATCATAAAAAAACAGGCAGAGCAGATTCTAATATTGCAAAAAAGAGTAGCAAAGCTAGAAACAACTTTGCGGAATCTAGGTCAAAATCCCGGAGCCACAATTTTTAAAGAGAACGAAAAGCAAAAAGAAAAGAATCAAAAAAGAGAAAAATTGCCCGGATGGGTCAGGCATTTGACAGATTAACAAAATCCCCCCTGCGAACTCTCACCGTTTCGCAGAGGGTAAATTTAGATCCACTCGACGGTTCTTCAGTTTACATATTTTTACTGCGATTTCCATCGGTTGGATGCATTTTTTATTATTTCTAAGAAAGTTTTTTATTTGCTCTCGATCCGCGGGAGCAGTCCCAAAGTCTTCTGTCTGCTTGAAAACACACGACTGTTGCGTCAATTTTAAGATGGGGGTTGCTTGACTCAACTCGAGCACGGCGACATAGTGCCAAATTCTTCATCCAACCCTCGATCCATAGCCTGACAAGAGGTCATCGTCTTATGAATTCAAATTTGGTTTTACGCTGGTTGATTGCCGTCAGTTGTCTCTTTTCAGGATTACAATCTCTCTCCGCGAAACTACAACCAAAAAAATATAATGTTTTATTCATCATCTCGGATGATCTGACATCGACAGCCTTGTCATGTTATGGAAACAAAGTTTGCCAGACTCCCAACATCGATGCGATTGCCGCGAAGGGAACGCGCTTCACCCGAGCCTATTGTCAGGGAACGTTTTGCGGACCGTCGAGGGCGTCGATGTTATCCGGGTACTATCCCCATGCGACCGGAGTTCTGGGCTACATCAGTCCCAGAAAAGCGATTGGAAACCGCGCAACCTGGCCTCAGCACTTCAAAAATGCCGGTTACTACACGGCTCGTGTCAGCAAGGTTTTCCACATGGGGGTACCGGGCGGAATTGAAAAGGGAACCAACGGCGCAGATGACCCCATTTCGTGGACCGAACGATTCAACAGCAAGGGGCCAGAATGGAAAGCACCGGGAATTGGTGAAACGCTGGAAGGTAATCCCGACGGGAAGAAGCCGGTTGTCGGCGGAAATACCTTCGTGGTGGTTGAAGCCGACGGCAACGACCTGGTCCATTCCGACGGCAGGACCGCCGCGAAAGCTTGTCGGTTAATCGAGCGACACAAAGACGAAACATTTTTTCTCGCTATCGGATTCGTGCGGCCTCATGTGCCTTTCGTTGCACCCAAACCGTACTACGCAGCATTCTTGCCTTATCGCAAAATGACGCTTCCCGAAAAACTTAAAGGCGACTGGGACGATATTCCCCGAGCCGGTATCAATTATAAAACCAGCAAGAATATGAAGATGGACATCAGGCGGCAAAAAAAAGCGGTGGGAGGGTACTACGCTTCGGTTGCTTTCATGGATGCCCAAGTCGGAAAAGTCATGGCTGCGCTGAGAAAAGCCGGATTAGAAGAAAAAACGATTGTCATTTTCACGAGCGATCACGGTTATCATCTTGGCGAACACGATTTTTGGGCCAAGGTCAGCCTTCACGAAGAATCCGCCAAAGTTCCGCTAATTGTCAGCGTGCCCGGCAAGAAGCCTGCTGTCTGTGACTCCTTTGCCGAACTGCTCGACCTCTATCCCACCATCGCCAGCCTGTGCGGGCTGACTGTTCCTGCACGTCTACAAGGCGAAGACATCTCTCGGATGTTGGATGACCCCGGTTTTCGAGTCCGCAACACTGCTTTTTGCGTGAACGGTAAAGGGTTTTTGCTGCGAGATGAAAAATGGGCCTACATCCAGTACGGTGAAAAAGCGAAGCGCGGCATCGAATTGTTCGACATGGAAAAAGACCCTCATCAATACACCAATCTCGCCCGAATGACCAAGTACAAGCAAATTGTCGAGAGCTTCAAGGCCAAGCTGACCGAAAAAATGAAAGCCGTGCGAAACAACGATCTCAGACGAAAATGACCACGTTTCGCTTCCTTGCGAACCTCGTCTGGCACACAAAAATTGATCACTCAAATCGTTGTCCGCACTGGCGGAGTCTGTAAGACACTAATCGGGTTTGACGAATGTTTTGGGCGGTAATTTTTCAGCGGACTTGAAACTCGTGATTTTCGATTTTAAAAATTTCTTGCCATCGCGGGTCATCAAATATTGACTGGCATATTTTATTTTGCCGTCAGATTTATAATCGCTGTAAATCGTGGTGTATTTCACATTTTTCCCTGGCATACCGTCCATCGGGGCGGTGTACTCTGCTTTTACAAGAGCCGCCGTTTTCGGATCGAAAAACAATCGGACGTCTTTATGTCCCTTTTTCATCACCTTGACGATGACGGCTTTCTTTCCATCGACTTTCTCTTCTCCATCGAAAGAAAGTGTGAATTTCTTTCCCACAATCGGATAAAGCTGCATGACCATTCCGGCATACATTTGAGATTTCATCGCCTTGATTTGGTCGTCGTTCATGTCGATCGTCTGCCCACCCTGTTGCATCCAACCTTTTTTTCCATCGAACACCTGGGTGAAGACACCGACGATTTCCATGCGCATTTTGCTCGTCCCCAGCGACGAGTATTTTCCTGTGTATTCCATACCCTCGCCATCACCGTAAAATACGCCTTCTTCGGTGAAGGAAAGAGCTTTGTACTTCTTCAAATTCTTCGCACCGCCGAGGTATTTCACACTTCGCTTCACAAGGTCGATCGGTTGATCATCTCCTGCGTTGCAATACCCCACGGAAACCGATGAAACGAGAAACACCGCCAAAGTCAGTCGGACCATTCTTGTCTGCAGCATGATTTTCTCCACTTTCTAAAACCCCTCCAAAGTGAACATCCCTGACGAATACCTCCTTCTTCGGCATCAGACTACTCAACTGCCATCAAGAAGTCCAGTCTCGTACATCAGGTAATTACCTATGCGAAC
>Ga0114931_10010776_pt1 | contig 10849 bp, 10 predicted proteins | sample 2SBtaG_FD_89579 | JGI IMG/M metagenome (GOLD analysis project Ga0114931, IMG submission 89579) | Deep subsurface microbial communities from Kolumbo volcano to uncover new lineages of life (NeLLi) - 2SBTROV14_V59a metaG | ecosystem: Environmental > Aquatic > Marine > Volcanic | place: Kolumbo...
GGCGGGTCTATTATGCCAGGAAGAAATGCAAACAGTTCAGAATACAGATATGGGTACAATGCAGGCTCTGAAAAAGATGATGAAATTACAGGGGTTACAGGAAGCCACTACACCACATTCTTTAGAGAGTATGATACAAGGTTAAATAGAACTTGGAGTATTGACCCAAAAGCGTCAATAATGCCTTGGCAATCACCCTATGTATCTATGGATAATAATCCTATATGGTATAATGACCCTCTTGGAGATATTATTAAAATTACAGGTAAATTTGGCTTTAGACTAAGAACTAGAATTGCATTAACGACATCTAAAATATTTTCCTCAAAAGCAAGAGAAATAATAACAAGCTTGCATAGTTCTAAAAATACTCATGAAATTAAACAGGCTCATGGTGGAGGGAATGCAACGCAGTCAAAAAGTTATGGGCGAGATGATTCTCCAGCTGGATTAATTACAAAGGTAAAAAGTGGGGGGAAATCATATAGCTTTACAGGAACTGGTAAGGGGACAGGCTCAACTGTGACTTGGGATACTGATTCTAAGGATGGAGGGGTTGATGTAAAAGGAAAAACTAGGAGACCTAAAAAAATAGGTCTTTTACATGAGTTATTTCACTCATATGAAATAGATAAGGGTATTATTGATAGAACAAAGGATAAGCATGGGTTGAAGAATTCTGAGAGGAAAGCTAGCCATGGTGAAAATGTAATGAGAAAGCAATTAAGTAGATTTAGAATATTTAAGATACGACTTAGAAAGGAATATGGTGGGGTTAAAATATTAAAGAAGAATTGGAATTACAGAAAAGACAAGAAGAAATAACCTATGTTTAAATTTATAAATAAGTATGAGAATAATTGCTTTTACTATTATTAGTATAGTTTTGACATCTTTTATAAATATTGATTCAGACCCTTGTAAATTGAGGGGTGTTAATATTCAAGAAATTGAACAAGATGAATGTTTTATTACTTTAACTAAAGTAATGGTTGAAAATAAATTTGAATTTAATCCAAATTTGAAAGATGAGATTGTATTTTTTAGTCAAAATTTAGAATCAAATTTGTATAAAATAATTGTTGTCAGATTTAATGATACTGAAGTTGTTGTAAAAAAGATGGAGTCTAATAAAGCTAAAAAGATTAAATCTCATTGTTTTAAAAAAGATAAAATACTGAAATTAGAAAAAGGGATTAGTAAAAATTTTATAGTAAGAAATTGCTTTGTTGAAGATGGCGTAAATGAAGTTCTTAGAATAAAAAAAGGAGATGTATTGTCTACGTGTCTTATCTCTTATGGGTTAAGATTGAGTACTTCTAAAAATATATGTAAAGGTGAGACAAGTGATATTGTTGAATTGATTAAGATTTTGGAAAAAATTTAATCTTTATTTAAGAATTTTTCAGAACGCTTGAGAGATTATCTTTCAGGCGTTTTTTGTTTACGGCAATATCAATCATATGGCAAAGCGATTTAAGGTCTTCTTTGTCCAGCTCTGTCATTAATTTAAGACGTTCAATCAAGTCAGCATCAAACGAATTAATATCGACTGGTTTATCATCCGAAAACAAATCACCAACCGAAATACCCAAAGCATCCGCAATTTTTTTAAGAGAAGAAACAGTAGGTTCAACTTTGCCACTTTCAATACGAGAATATTGAGCTTGGTCAATCCCAATCGTTAAAGCAACTTCTTTTTGAGAAAGCTTTTTAATGCTTCTAAACGCTTTTATGTTCTCTCCTATATTCAAAATAATGACTTCTTGCACAACAAAACTACCTTTTAATAACACTAAATACAATTAGTTAAAAAATTAGAATGCAAAAATATGATAATTAAAACATAATAAATACATTTGCAATATGATTTAGAAATCAAATCTTTTTCAAATGACAAGAAAACTCAATACAAAGAACCCTGAAAGTCTGGAATACACCAATGACCTACTAAAGCAAACCGTGTTAGGCGGAATTAAATTAGAAGGCTTGGACAGGATGCGAGTAACACTAAAAGTAGAGTTGAAAGATAGTAGCAGACCGCCAGTAAGACACAATTTAGATTTGTACAATGACAATCAACTAGAAAAATTTATTAGAAAAATAGCCGAGAAACTAGAAATCGGAACAAGTGTAATAGCAGCTTCACTATCAGAATTAACCGAACAATTAGAAAAATACCGTTTAGAAGAAATTAAGCGAATGCAAAACACAGAAGAAGAAAAGAAAATCCTAACTCAAAAAGAAATAGCAGAAGCCAAAGAAAATTTACAAGCAGAAAACTTACTGGAACAAACATCTAAAGACTTACAAAATACAGGCATACAAGGAGAAGAAGAAAACGCATTGATATTGTTGTTAGCAATGACATCACGAAAAATGCGAGACCCGTTAAGTGTAATCTGTTTAGCAAGAAGCGGAGTAGGAAAAAGTTATTTAATGGAAAAAGTTGCTCAATGTATCCCAAGTGAAGAAGCCAAAGAGCATACCCAATTTAGCGGAAACAGTTTTTACTACTTCAAAAGAGAAGAAATAAAAGGCACCGTTTTTTTAATAGAAGATTTAGACGGAGCTCAGGCAGTTATGTTCCCAATACGTGAACTGCAAACCAAAAAGCGAATATCAAAAACGGTAACAGTAAAAGACAAAAACGGACAAATGCGAACCATTACCCTAATCGTAGAAGGTCCTGTAAGTGTTATTGGCTGCACTACACGAGAGAAAATTTATGAGGACAATGCCAACAGGGCAATACTAATCTACTTGGATGGAAGCAAAGAACAGGACGAACGGATAATGAACTACCAAAAGAATTTACGAGCCAATTTAATAGATACTCACACAGAAAAAATACTGCAAAATAAATTACAAAATATGCAACGAGTGTTAGAGCCAATTAAAGTTGTTAATCCTTATGCTCCAATTATTGATATACCTAAAGAAGATTTTAAACCAAGAAGAACCCTACCGCTATTGCTCGGATTTATTGAAACAATTACCTTTTATAACCAGTTCCAACGAGAAGAGCAAGCAGATAAAGAAACTGGAGAAGTATTTATTGAGGTACACCCCAAAGATGTAGAAAATGCCTTTAAGCTGATGAAAGATGTACTCTTTAGAAAAGCAGACGAATTAAGCGGAGCAGCTCGGGAGTTTTACCAGTTTGTAAGCGACAAAAGCAGAAAATTTACCGACCCGAAACTCAATAACGGCAAAGGATTTTATCCAAGAAATATACGGGAAGAAAACAGAATCCACCCAAGAACCTTGAATAGATATTTAAATGAATTGGCAGAATACGGCTTGTTGCAAGTAACAGGAGGAAACAAAAATACAACTGGCTACAGCTACAAATTAGTAGAAAACCGAAGCTATGAGGATTTACAAAAAAGCATTGATGCACAAATCGAAAAAGTAGTAAAAGCAGTTTGGAAAGCCCATAAACAAAGGAGTACAAAAGGAAAACAAAAAGAATTAGTAGGACAGTAGGAAACCAGTAAGACAGTAAAACAACTGACTTACATAACTAACGGAAAAACAAGAATTAAAAGGCAGTCGGACAGTACTTTTAAAAAACGCAAGCGGATGAAAAATTTACCTATCAAATCAGAGAATTTTCAGTATGTAGAAAAGAGTTTTAGAGAGTGGTTAGATATTTTAGGCTATGCACCAAGTACTGTTTACGGTTTACCGAATCACATCAGAGAACTGTTCCACTGGATGGAGAGCCAAGAGCAAACCCAAATCAACCAAATTACTAAAGAAATCATCCAAGAATACTACGAGCAGTTAAAAACAAGAGGCAATCAGCGGAGAGGTGGCGGATTAAGTAACGCCTATTTAAACAAGCATTTACAGGCACTTTACAAGTTCTCGGAATACCTGAGACAAAGCGGAAGATTAGTATTGCCCTATCTAAATATTGAATGGGAAACAGATGACACAAAAGTTATTCATTGGCTGACCCAAGAAGAAATAAAAGAGTTGTACAAAGTAACACAAGGATTTAATGAAACCACACGTTTTGATTCCTTTAACGCAAGAGATAGAGCCATTTTAACCATTTTCTACGGATGTGGATTAAGAAGAAATGAAGGTTATCATTTAGATCTAAGTGATATTAATTTTGATAGGCAGATCCTACACGTAAGAAAAGGCAAAGCCTACAAAGAAAGGTTTGTACCGTTCAACAAAACCAACAGCCAGTATTTACAAGAATACGTTTATGATGCTCGTCCGCAACTCGTAAAAGATGGCAAACAAAATGCTTTTTTTATCAGTCAAAGAGGAATCAGAATGCAAGCCCAAACAATGGCTTTAAGGCTAAAAATATTACAACAAAGAAGTACCAATATTGAATTACAGGAAAAAGATGTACGATTACACGTATTACGCCACAGCATTGCAACACACTTGCTACAAAACGGAATGCCATTAGAAAAGATAGGAAGATTTTTAGGACACGCAAGTCTTGAATCTACGCAAGTGTACACGCATTTAGTTGAGAGTGATTTAAATGGAGAAGAGCCAATAAAACAACAGCCGTACAGAAATATCCAAAAGTACGAAATCACACAATTACACGAAGATGAGCGGTAAAATAAGATTAGGAAAAACAAGAGATAGCAGAACCCGAAAACAACAAGTAAAAGCGGTAAATGTAGAAGAAGCAGAAAGTTTACTGGAAGAACTGAAGAACCAAAAAGAGTTTACTCAATATTTATTACTCAAAGGTTACAGCACCAGTACAGCAAAACGATATGTAAAGGATGCAATAAAGTTTATTGAATGGGCGGAAAAAGAGAATGTACAAATAGAACAAGTCAGTTACTCGGATGTGCTACATTACATACAAGGGAAAAGAAATCACGTAAAGCAAAGAACTGTAAGCACCAATATTAACAGCATTAAACACTACTTTAACTTTTTGGCAATTACCGACCAGAAAATAGAAAACCCAACCACACAAATACAAATCAAAGGAGTTAAGCGAAAAATGTTGTACGATATTTTGAGTAAACAAGAGCTTGAAAGTCTATTTAACAACTTTGAAATACCAAACGAAGAAACGAGTAAACACAAAAATCAAAATTGGTTCAAGACCTCACAGCTTGCCAGCAAACGCAATAAAGTAATTTTAGGATTATTGATTTATCAGGGTTTAGGAACAACAGAACTTGGACGATTAACAGAAAAAGACTTGAAGCTAAGAGAAGGGAAAATATTTATTGCAGGAACAAGAAAAAGTAATGAAAGAGAACTAAAACTGGAAGCACACAAGGTACTTGATATTATGGAATACACTTTAAAAATCCGGAATGAAATTTTAGCCCTGACCGGAAAACAATCAGAAAGTTTGTTTGTAAGTGCCGGAGAAAGTGAACACTTTAGGAGCATCATCAACAAATTAATCAAGAAGCTGAACAAACAAAGCAGCAAGGTAACATCCGTTTTGCAAATCAGAACAAGCGTAATAACTCATTGGTTAAAAATCCATAATCTTAGACAAGTTCAGCATATGGCAGGGCATCGTTATGTAAGTTCAACAGAATCCTACTTTGTGAATGATTTAGATGATTTACAAGAAGAAATAAGCAAGTTCCATCCAATAGGATAAAAGATAGGAGGTCACAGATTGTGACCTCCAAATTTAGGCAATAATTATTTTTTGGATACATTTGGATACGTTTTGGATATGTCCAAAAAAAATACAGCAACTATGAATAAAAAATTAGAATTTACAGGAAGTGTTTACCAACACATAATGAATCAATTAAGTGTTATTGACAGCTTTAAAGGAAGTTGGGAAACGGTAGAATTAAAAAACAGCAAACACCTGAAAGAGCTTCGAAAAATAGCCACCATAGAAAGTATTGGTTCTTCCACCCGAATAGAAGGAGCAACCTTAACAGATGCAGAAGTAGAAAAATTATTGAAGTCTGTAAAAATTACCAAGCTTACTACAAGGGAACAACAGGAAGTCGTTGGTTATTATGAAACGCTGCAAATCATACTGGACAATTACAAAGACTTAGAATTAACAGAAAGATATATCCATCAATTACACGGAATACTATTAAAGCACAGCGGAAAAGACCAAAGTCACAAAGGGAAATACAAATCTTTATCCAATCAAGTAGTAGCTAATTATCCAGACGGAACACAAAGAACCATTTTTAGAACTACCGAACCAGCAATGACAGCTAAAGAAATGGAAGAATTACTGTTTTGGGTGAATGAACGCTTTGAAAAAGCAGATATGCACCCCGTAATGATAACAGCAGCTTTTGTGTATGAATTTTTGTCTATCCATCCATATCAAGACGGAAACGGAAGATTATCAAGGCTAATGACTATGTTATTATTGATGCGACAAGGTTATGAATTTACGCAATACATCTCCTTTGAACACATCATTGAAGAACGAAAGGACGATTATTACAGGGCTTTGATGGAAGGTCAGAAAAACCGATACAAGGAAGATGAAAAAATAGATAAATGGATACTGTTCTTTTTAGATTGTATGGTTACGTTAATCAAGCGATTAGAAGCAAAATATGAGTTGTACAGTAAATTGAAAAAGGATTTAAACGAAAGGCAACAGGAACTTATCCGATTTATTAAAAAGCAGAAAAAAGTACAAATGAATGAAGTAGAAGAAGCTTTTAAAAATCACTCCCGAAATACATTAAAAAAGGACTTGACTTATCTTGTAAATGAAGGATTGATATTTAAAACGGGAACATTGAAAGGAACAAGGTATCATTACGAAGAGCAATAAAACCAACCCTAAAGCCCCACAAAACAAAATCCAGTTTTTTGCAGAAAAGCAAAAAGTCTCTGTATTTAGTTTTGTTCCCCTGCCATCCCTTCTGTGTTTTTTAGGTCACACTTTTTGTAGCTATCCCGAAAACAGCACATTATTTTTTTCTTTTAAAGAATAGATTTTTAAGCGGAAAAAGAGAAAAAATAAAGAGCTGTGCCACCGCTGAAAAACAAAAAGATGATGCCATAAAAAACACCCAAAGCTAAGTTACATAATAAGAGTTATAAGAGCAGCCGCTCGAAAAACCAACCGCACGAAACCAAAGCTGTCAGTCATAACTTTTATTATGTAAAATATCCGCTTCCCCAACCCAATACCAAAGGGGCAGTAAACCTTGCCCCTTCAACCCCTTGTTGGGTAGTATTTTTTGCCCCTAAAGCCACTTCGGCAAAAAAATACTACTCGGTATGCTTCGCATGAGTTTTATTAAACCTTCCGCCCTTCGGTTGGATACTCATTTTCTATGATGAAGTCGCACAAATCCACCGATCGAAAACCAAAACTTCATCACAAAAAATCGAGTTCAACTGTTACACGTTTTTAAAGATGATGTGAAAACAAACCTTTAAAAATCAATCAGAAATGTTTTTGCATCAGCTTTAAAAATGACCCTTTGCGGGAGGCAATCGAGCAACAGTAAAATGTTGAATCGGAGAACTGAATTTGTATTGCTCGAAACTAACGGATGTTCCTTGTGTGTAAGGCTCTGCGGCTATTTTGCATAATGTACATTATAACTGACATTTTTTACCTTAATCATCAAAATAAACAACTCCAAAAAATGTGCGAAGCGAACTTATAATGCACATTATGTAACTTAGCTTGGGTCTGTTTTATCTGTGTTGTAGGCATTTTTAGCTCTTTGTTTTTGGCTTTTACCTTATCAGAAAATAAACACCTTAAAAACAAAAATAATGTGCTAAAAATAGGGAGGGAAAGTAAAACAGCAGAAGGGTTGGAAGCGGAATAAAAAGCAATATTGAGCGGGAAATGGCATTGCTTTTTGTATGGGAATTACTGCAAATAAATCATTAAATATCCGTTCAAAATATCTAACTTGCAGACTGTAAATGGGTTGTTTAAAATTATCATATTACGAGAGGGAAACCGCAATAGGCGAAAAAAGTAAAATTTTTGAGCTTGGAATAGAAAAAAGTGCAAGTGGTTCAAAAATTTGCAAAGACTATTATGCATACGGCTCGGTAATGCCTAATGCTAATAACCTTGGTGCAGGCACATACAGGTACGGTATGAACGGTATGGAACGTGACAACGAAATTAAAGGAGCGGGAAACTCTTACACATCTTACTTTAGACAGTACGACCCAAGATTGGGTAGGTGGATGAGCGATGAGCCAAAGCCAGTTGCTTGGGAAAGTGGTTATGCTGCGTTTAGGAATAATCCTATAACAAATGTTGATCCTAAAGGAGATTTTCCGAAACTGGGAATAGGTAAATGGTTGAAAAATAATATAGGAAGAGGTGGAAAAGCATATAGAAAAGCAAAAAAGTTTCAGAAAGCAAATGGAGGACAGATAATGCATTCTAAGAAGCATGGTTTTTATTCTGTCGATAAAGGTGTTGCGGGAGGAGTAGAGTCAAAAGTGTTTAAGTATGGTAATATGCCTGCGAGTAAAGCATTACTTTTTGCTGGTTCAACTATTGCTTCAAATCAATTATATCAAGGAAGAGGATCTGTGGATGTGTCACAATTAACTGAGGAACAGAAGCAGCAGGAGTTTAAAAATAGTTCTGATAATACAAACTCTATCATGTTAATGGAGTTTGTTACAGGAACAGCTCCAGAAGAAGGTAGAAAATTTGATGAAAGTCATAAAGTAACTCAAGATTTAAAATGGTCTCTTAGCTCAAGGCAGGCAGTTGAGAAATTGGAACAAGATATTACTAGTGGTGTTGTTATGGAAGGAGAATGGACAGTGCCATACGATATTGCATCTAGCCCAGACAGGACTAACTTAGGTAATTCTGTGCTTCATCATATGGAACATATGTTTACGGGTAAAACGACACCAATTTTAAGAGGAGGAATGCGTTATAGTTTTAGAGTTGTTGGAAAAACAATAGAAGTTAAAGTTACAGATGCTTATACTGTTTCCTCTGGTATTAGAAGTTCTCCAAGTAACAACCCTCATGGAGAGAATACGCCTGGGGTAGAAGTAAAAGTTGAGTATAATTTTAAATATGATTTCCCAGGATTAAAGAAATAGGGATATGAGTAAAATTTTATAGTAATATGTATTAAATTAGCACAAGTTTTTACAAAAAAAATGTAAATCTTAAACAAAATGATAACAGTGGGGAAAAGTCTAGCATTGGTCTTGATTACAGTATTGCTTTTTAGTTCATGCTCATACTTCTATGATTCGACAGAATATTCAAAAGTAGATAAGCCGTTTTTGGGCACTTATAATAAAAATTCACTTTATGAAAATTGTCCTGAAACAATTACTCTGCTTAATGACAGTCTTTATGTACGAGAATTAATATGTCCTGAAATTACAATTCTAGACACGGCTAAATATATTTTTATTCTTGAAGAGGAGTTCGATGATTTGAATAGGATGAGGATTAGTTTTAAAGATTGGCGCTATCTATATGATGATATATCTTATGCGAATATAGATGTTGATTCAATAGGAACCTATGGATGTTTTTATACTGTAGAAAATCATAATTCAGCAAAATTTGTAATTCATGGAGACCTAAGGTATTTAGATTATGTCTTGGAATTACCAAAGTAGAATATAAATAAATTACATTTGACGGATGAAGACATACATATTATATATTATCATTTTCTTATTTGTTCTAGCATCCTGCACTGACACTAATAAATCAATTAAAAAGACTGATTTAATTGGCGATTGGAAAATTGAGAATGTAGAATTTAAATCGAACGATAAAGAAAAAAAACTGAAAGAAATAGCTAAGATGAGACGTCAAGGTTCTGGAAACATCTTCTATTATGCGGAGAAGGGAGATTTTATTAAATTTCAGGAAGGAAAAGTAATTTATGAAAATAACGAATATCTTGAAGGAGAATGGAAGATCGTTGATGGAGACCGATTAAACTTTGATTTATTATCAAAGAATAAATTGAAGATCATTGGATTTGAAAACTTTGCCGAACACCACAAAATGAAAATCGAATTATCTAAAGAAAATGATGTGTTAACTTTGAGAGAAAGCTTAGGGCTTGGAGATGTCGTAATTAGATTGAAAAAATAACCATGACTTGAGTGACTGACCTAATAGGTTTTTCATTTCACGAATCTATACCTCAATAAAACACAGCTAGCTTCGTTATAGTCATATGAAGAAACTTATACTAGCCTTATCAATCATTACATTCTTTCTTGCTAGTTGCTCGGGAGATGACCACACAACGACAACACCAACCACCATCACCACCGATTTACAGGATGGCGACATCATATTTCAGACATCTAAGTCGACCCAGAGTAAAGCGATACAGCTCGCCACAGGATCGAAGTACAGTCATGTTGGCATCATCTACCTGAAGAACAACAAGACGTTTGTGTATGAGGCAGTACAACCAGTTAAGCTCACGCCATTAAAGGATTGGATCAAGAGAGGTGAGGGATTACACTATGTAGTTAAGAGGTTGAAGGACGCTGAGACCATACTAACACCGGAGGTACGGAGCAAAATGGGCTCGTTTGGGGAGTCATTTAAGGGCAAGTCTTACGACATATATTTTGAATGGTCCGATGATCGCATATACTGCTCAGAACTCGTTTGGAAGATATATCATACCGCTGCTGGTGTCGACATAGGCGAGTTAGAGAAGTTGAGCAGCTTCAATTTGGATGAACCAGCAGTTAAGCAGAAGTTATCGGAGCGCTATGGTAATGATATACAGTTAAGTTCTAGTTATATCAGCTAATATATGTATATTTGCGATATGATAACACAAAGAGAAGTAAAAGAGATATTCCAAAAATTAACCTTATCAGGTCAAAATAATTTACTATCTGATGA